>SXGT01001470.1_pt1 | contig 20532 bp, 18 predicted proteins | sample 3176221 | NCBI WGS metagenome assembly SXGT01 (sample SAMN11356862, study PRJNA531348) | freshwater metagenome | isolation source: freshwater sample F1-120 | place: China: Fuxian Lake, Yuxi | collected 2017-12-25
AAAAATCGTTGAAGGAGATTAAACCGATGAACCCGATTCGCGTTTCATTCTTTGCGGCGGCCGGATTGTTAACCGGCGCCTGCTTGCTCGCCGCCGTGGCCGCCGAGGCGCCGCCCAGCGCCGATACCCAGATCGGCGCGGCCCTGCCCGGCGCCAATTTCGGCGCGCAGCCGTATTTGACGGTCGGTGGCGGCAATACCGCCTTATTGCGATTCGACCTGTCGGGGTTGCCGACCGGTTCGAGCGCCGCCGATATCGAGCAGGCCACGCTGAGCCTATGGGTGTCCAAGACTACCAATGCGGGTGAATTGGAAATCGCCCCCATTGATGGCGACTGGAACGAATCGACCGTGACCTATGCCACGCGGCCACCGACCGGCGCCGTGCTGGCGACCTTTGGCGTGACAGGGTCGGGCAGCCTGGTCGAATTGGACGTCACCGAACAGGTTCGGGCCTGGTTGGACTCCCCGGCTAGCAACCACGGCTTGGCCTTGCGCCCCGCCACCGATCCCGGCTTGCAAGTCTTCCTGGACAGCAAGGAAAACGTCGCCACCAGCCGACCGCCGCAGCTGAAACTACAACTGAGCTTGCGCGGCGCCAAGGGCGACAGAGGACCACAAGGCGCGCCGGGTCCAGCCGGCGCCGGCGGGGCCCAAGGGAAAACCGGCCCGGTCGGCGACCCAGGCCCCCAAGGCGTTCCGGGGACAAACGGCCTCAAGGGCAATACGGGACCGCAAGGCGCGAGCGGCCTACGCGACATCGTATACGTCAAAAGAACATTTTCTTGCGAGCCGTTGAACCCAATTACCGGCGGCGACTATTGCGATGGCCGGGTTTATTGTCCGAGCGGAAAGAAAGTAATAGGCGGCGGACTTTGGCACGGTAAGGACGATAGCTCCATGTTCATCGACAAATCCTATCCGGGGGATTCGCGGGACAATTGGTATGCCGCGATGTGGGCCAATTCGCTGGCAACCAATTTCGATTACGAAATCACGGCGATTTGCGCCACCGTCGATTGAACCGGGAAATGGCGCGGCCGGGCGACGATGCGCGTCGGCCGCGCCGAAATGGCTTTATCCGCCTTCGAGTCTCGCCAATAGGGCTTTTAACTCGTGGGCGATGTGGAAATTGCCCAAGCGTTCGCCGCTAGCCAAAGCCGTCCGGCAATAGCGCCGGGCGGCTTCCCGCTCGCCCAAGGCCGAGCGCGCTTCGGCCAGCAAGCCCAACGCGGTTATTTCATGCATCGGGGTATGGATCAAGATGGTGTCCAAGAACTCACTGTCCGGCGCCGGGTCGAGCGGCAAGCCGAGATGCGCCTGCGCCGCGCGCGCCAGACAGCAGCCGATGGCATACAAGGTAGGTTGCTCGGCCACAGCCTTCATTTCCTCCGCCGCGGCTAACGCTTCCGGCCATTCCAATCGCCAGCGCCGCAGGTTGGCCACGAAAAACAGCGCCAGAATCAAGGTCGGCGCATCCTGGCCCGCGCGCGCCAAAGCCAGCGCCATCTCGGTGTGATTGGTCGCGGCCAACGGTTCGTCCAGAAAGTGCAAGGTCCAGCCCAGCAAACCTAGGGTGATGGCTGCCAGTTGCGAGCCACCGAACATTTGCACCGGATCGGGCGGATCGAACGGACGAATCGGGATGCGATTGAGCGCGTCCAGGGCGGATCGAAAATCGCCGGCGAAAAACGCGCTGTGTCCCAGCACCCAATAGGCGCGATGCAGCCGCCAATCCTCCCCATGGCCGCGGCAATACGCCACCAACTCCCGAGCCAGCGGCAAGGACGCTTTCTGGCCTTGCGCGGAATCGGCGCCGGCCCAAGCGATGAAACGTTGCAAAAAACCATCGTCCGCCTTCGTCGGCGGTTCGGCCTCCGTCGGCTTTGTTCTGTAAAACGCGGATGCTAGCTTTTCCAGTTGCGCCAGTTCGGTTCGCCAATTTTCGCCATCGCCCCCGGCGGCCAACATGGCTTGGCGCGCCTCCTGGCAATAGCGCAACACCAGCGCGTTTTCCCAACGGGAAGCCGCCTGACGCGCGGCGGCCACCCAGGCCTTGGCCGCTTCCTCGAATTGACCGGATCGCGCCAGATGCCATGCCAAAATCTCCGGACGCTGCCGCACCGAATCGGGAAAGCATTCGGACAGCGTGGCGGCTATTTGAGAATAAGATTGCGACGGGTCATGTTCCGAGGCATTTTCCCGCAGCGCCAAGAATGCCTCGACCGCTTGCGCTTCCGGCTCCAGATCGAGATCGCGCTTCAAGCGCTTGCAATAGGCCTCGAAACCAGCCACCGCTTCGACGCGGCGCCCATCGAGCAATTGCAAATTCATCAATTGCCGCCGCGGATCGGCATCCCAGGGCGACAGTTCAACACAGCATCGCCAAGCATGTTCGGCGGCCGCGAAATCGCCGAGCCGTTGCAGGCCGGACGCCAGATGCCGGAACAATGCCAGCGATTTGTCGCGCCAAAATTGGCGTTGCCGTTCCAGCCAGTCTTCCAGGTCGGGGAAATCTTCGTCGCAACCGTCCAGCAATTCACCGCGGTATAGCTGTCTCGCCATATCGAAATTGCCGCGATTGGCCGGTAAATCGGCCAAGGCAAGGACTTCCCGCAAATCGGTTTGCAAGCTCAGCGCCGGGTTCAATCTCAAATTATCGCGGCTGGCCAACAGCAACGGCCTATCCCCGCGGCCAAGGTCGCGATTGATGACATACACCATACGCCGCAATTTAGCCCGGGCCGGTTCGCCGCCCAAGTCCGGCCAAAAGCGGTCGGCCAGATAATCGCGGCGATAGTCGTTGCCACCCTCGACGACCAGAAAATACAACAAAGCCTTGGCTTTGCGATAAACAGGGGGCAAACCATCCCCTGCGTCGATAATGGGCCGGCCCAGCAAGGAAAGCCGAAGTGGTCTCATAAGATATGGCTACATAGTGGATTTTGGTCCGTTCTCCGCATCGAGCGACTCCTTGCCTTCTCTGACTCTCACCATCACGTTGGGGTGGGTTTTCACGAACAGGTCGAACCCCAGCCACAGCAGGAGCCAGCCGGGAACTTTTTCCAGCATGAGCCCATTCCGCGCAATGGACCAGGCCCCAGCGCCCACGAAAGCTAGGGGCAGCAGGACGCGCAGATCAATCGGCAAGCCGAACCGGGCCAGTCGGGCATTCAGGTCGCCCATGGCTTCGCCTACGGTCGGCGTGTCGCCGTCCAAGCCGGGAATATCGGTCAGGCTGTCCACCAGCACGTCCACGTCCTCCAGCAGGCCAAGTATCCCGGCGGTGGAATGTTGCGCCGGATCGTAATGGACGGTGATGCTGCCGTTAACGGGATTGACGTTGACCCCGCCGACGCCTTGGCGGGCCTCCAGATCGGCCTTGATCCGTTTCATGGCGGCCGAATCCTGCCGGCCTCGGCCGACTTTTACGCGTATCCGGCCGGGGGTATGGCTGGCGACGCGGGCTTGGTGAGTGGTTTTCGTTGGCATACCTGTTTTATCCCGAAAATCGTTCCCGGTTCCATGGGTACGAAGAATGTAGCTATATCAGCATACTGGCGCGGGAGATGGTTGGGAACCGGAAAACGGGTATTGGGTTCCGGCTTACGGCCTATTCCCCCTAAAATTACAGCCTTATTATGCCTATCCCCACACCGCTTATGTCCCTGATATGGTGCGATTCGTCGCGCCGAACCAATACCTGTAAAGCAATTCCGAGGGAACGTTAACGTTAACTAATATTTACAAGCAATGGCCATGACTGCGATCCATCTTACTCATCGCTTCAAAAAATGGGCGGTTCGAGTTCCCAATCCGCCGATTCGATTGTATTCTTGAATCCGTTGTCGAAAATTAAGAGACAGGGCGATGCCTTACTGCCTCACATCCATGAAATTCATGCTTGACAGGCACGAACATAGGACGTAACTTTAAGCCCAACGCCCCTATATTAATTCGTTACGAAATCACTATAGCCATGACAAAAACTTAGCTTTCATGCGCATGTCGCGAATGTTTGCTCGTACCTAATTTCGCGACACGGCACAAATACCATTACATTGAATAGGCAAATAAATATCCTTCGTCGCCGTATTTAATTGCCTTGAATGTTAGGCGGCATCACAACAATAAGCGAGTAAACACCATGTCTAAAAAAAACCCCACCGTTAGCACCGCGAAAGTAGGTAGCCTCGTACTCTTTTGCGGTTTAATCATGGCCTCCCAAGCCAGCTTCGCCGTCAAGAAAGCAAGCTGCCTGCAAGACCAATACGGCAACCAATATAACGTGGTTTACGATACCACTACCGATTCCATTACCGGTACGATGACCACCGCGCAGGGCTGCCCCGCGACAACTTGGCCGTTGATCGGCAGCTATAGAGGCAAGGTCATGGAAATCACCGCCGCCAATCCCGACTTATCGAGCTGCGTCAACATGTACATGCTGAAAGGGTCGTATCCTAATTTCGCTTGGTTTTACGCAAATGGATACGGCGCACAGGAAAGCGCCTACGTGGCTTGCGGAGCGCCCGCCTCGGCCGATGGCAGCAGCGGTGGCGCGCAAGGCGCCAAATAAGCCATCTCTCGATGGCGAGATGTATTGCGCGAATCGGCGCATTTCACAGAGCGAGTCCGCGGAACCGATCGGGTACCCGATTCCGTGGGCTAAGTTTGGCTAGCTGGTTGAATGGCTGATTCGCCGCTTTCTCTATTCCGGCAGGGACGCCGGAAACCCACCCTTGAGGGAAGATAATCCCCAATCTCGCACACTCGTGGCTTAGCACGATAACCTGGCCAGTTGCCGCAAACGAAGCCGCCCCCTATCGAAACCGCCTAGGTTTCCTCGATCTCTCCCACGACATCCACATCCTCGAACACCTCCGCGAGCGGCATCGCCAAATCGATGCTAGCGAACCAGCGGACGCCACCCTCGGCGAATTCGTATAACTCCCAACGGTTCTCGGCGTTGCGCCAAAAGCATTCCACTCGCCGCGCCTCGATATCGACCACGGCTTATTCCCGCAAGCTCCATGCGGACAAAAGGTTACGGGCTCGCCAGGGGGTTTTCTCCTCGAATGATGGTGGGCATCAACTAGCACCGGCCCTTAACGGGATCACGTCCCTACCCTTGGCGCTGTCCTTCGGCGAACCGGCTTAAACCGGCTCCCGGCGTGTTCCCTAAGTGGCGAATATACGCGGCGCGCACGGCGGCGATCACTGCCGGGTTGCCGTAAAGCTCGGCGAGTTCGTAAGGCGTCAACCATTGCTCGTCCTTGAACGTAAAGGCCGAGTCAACCGCGCAACACCGCGCTTCCTCCGCGTTGCCGGATCGGATGGCAGCCTTGAGCCGCTTCACTTCGGGCGGTTGCCAATGGGTATCCAGGCTGGAATCGAGGGGCAAAAGGGCTTGCGAGCGTTCCATCCACCAGTCGATCCAGGCCACCACCCCGTGGATATAAGTGCTTAACAAAGCCGCGAATAAGCCGGCCAGGAAATAAGCCTGCTTGTCCGGCGGCAACTCGATACGGAGGGCGGGATTGGAAAGCCCGGTGTCAATTTGGGGAGAAAGCACGGCGGTTCGCGCCAGGAATATCGCGAGCGCTATCCAACTAAGCGTCATGAGGACGCGAGCGATTGTTTTCATTGATTGAACTCGGGTCCGCCCGACTCCGCCTCCGATCTCGGGCGGTTTTTTACAGATGAACGATCGTTCCCTACCGCGGATTCGGCGGGTTGCGCGGGACAACCCGCCTCCCATAATTTACGAAGCTAGTCGAACACTCTCCGAATTAATCCGGAAAGCATGTCTCTAGCCAGCATTTTATGCATCGCGGTCGTGGGATGCTCGGCATCCCAGAATGCGAAACCGGGAGCTTCGAAACTGTCGAGTTGCGCGGGCACGCAGTGGGTTGGGTCGATAAACAAGCAGTAGCCCGCCGGACCCGCGTAAGCGATACCGGTTAAAGGATCCTTTTCTGAAAATCTCGTCAACGCCGTATTCCAGGATTTATATATATCAATATAAGCGATATCCAAATCCGAATGTCTCTGTTTAAGGCTTGCGATTTTGGTCTTTAATAAATGGTTATGGTCTATCGCTAGCTGGGTAAATAAAGACGGAGTTAACGGGGGGGGATAAAAACCCGGATTATTGACGATCGGAGGCGTTCCAAGGTCCGGCAGATTAGCTACCATGAAATGGCGGGCGCCCGCCGCGTGGAGTTCCTCTATCGATGCAATGATGTTATTGGTCGAACATTCCACCAGTCGAGGCGCGCATTCCGAACCGAGTACATTAGGCAATAAGTAATCGTTCGCTCCCGCCCAAACCACATAGAGCCCATTTCGATCGGCAACCCTCACATTTTCCAAGAATTTGTTCGCCTGCCCAACTAGGCCGAAGACGGGGAACCCCCCTGGGGTAATGTTGGATTCTCCGGTACCCGCCCCCCCATACGCAAAGTTAACGGCTTTGGATTGTCTAAAATCCGCTACCCTCAAGGAGGGTTCCATCCTTGCCATGATATTTCCGGTCAAGTACTTCCAGAGATACTCTACGGCAACCGGGCCATTTGAGAATCTTCCACCATCGTAGTACCCACCAGGCGGGGCTATCGATCCGGTAAATAAATAATCGTTGCCGACATCCGACAAACTGTCTCCGAAGACATAGATCGAGCTATAAAAACCTCGTCCCGCCATGGTTGGAGACGGCGCTAGGGCGAACAATATTAGAATAGCGCTGCTTAAAAACCTTCCCAGAACACCCATCTTATTCATATTTTTCTCCAGGCTCGTGTTATTACAAAACGGAGGCGGCGCGATCTCGTCATTCGTTGCTTCGATCCAAGGGTTTCGACATAACCGTTAGGCGGCTGTGCAAAAACCCCATATCACACACCAAGAAAACAGACTAGCGTCTAATCTCTTACTTGCAAGCCCACAAGCTAAAAAATTCGATTGCTATACGGGGATGTTCGATTTCCCATGGAACGCCCGCTTTATGGACAGCGCTAATAATAATGCATTAAAAGCTCTATAACTCGGGGCTATCGTGGCCCACACTATCAGATGCAAATCGGCCAATGAATCCCTGGTATTACATGCGCAACAAAAAAACACATAGAAGCCATGAATTCTTGGCGAGGTACTTCGCGACTTTACCATCGGGCACCTCGAAAAACCTGGTTTTTCGCAAAAAAATAGCCACTATCAATCAATGACTTGGCAAAGTTACCCCCCTAGTTGTTCGAGATTTCCGTTTGGAGAAATAAAGAATTACTCAATGCGGGGGCGGCTCGGGGAGTGGGGAAATCAAGCCGATGGTGGATTGGCGCATTCATGCTTCGCGCCCTAACCCGTGTAGTGTGCATCGGCGTACTCGTGTAATACACCGCGCCAGGAGCCTGCCGCATGGCAGCCCAATTATGAAAATAACCGTGCTTCATCCCCGGCAATGGGATGTTTATCCTTCCAGCCCCAATCGAGACCCCTCGCAAGGCCAACGGCAACCTTCGCGGTGCGTTGCCCCCATGCAAAACCCCGTGCTTTATCCCCAATAATCAACGCTCGAAAGCCCTATCGTGGCTGGTTTAGAAAAACCGCCAATCGCACCACACCACCTCACGTTTTACTCTCCTTCCCCATGCAACCCGCACCCACCAAGGTTTTCCGAATCTTCCGCCTGTGGTATTTTGAATCGCCCATCTCCGATAACGACAATCCGGCGACTTATTTCAAACTGGTTCCGCGCGCTGGACGCCCGCGAGAAATCATCGCGCAAGCCCCCACAGTACCCGGTTCCCACCCGAAAACCATGCACATCCTGAGCTTGATCCTTTGGACGCCGTTTCTGGGCGCGCTGGCCTTGGCGTTCGCGCCACCCGAGCGCGTCCGCATGATTCGTGGCATCGCCTTCGCCGCATCCGGGCTGGCCTTGCTACTGGCCTGGAGCCTGCCCTGGTGGTTCGACACCGGAACGCCGACCGCGCAGTTCGCCGAATCCCATGTCTGGAACCCCGAGCTCGGCAGTTACTACGCGCTGGGCGTGGACGGCTTCTCCCTGCCCATGCTGATGCTGTCCACCCTCCTCTGCGTTGTCGCGCTGCTGGCCTCGGGCAGCGTCAAAACCCGCGTCAAGGGCTATCACGCCTGGCTACTGGCCCTAGAGTTCGGGATGCTGGGCGTGTTCATGGCGCAGGATTGGTCGCTGTTCTTCGTGTTCTGGGAACTGACCCTGATTCCTTTGTTCTTCCTCATCGACCAGTGGGGCGGCGCGCGCCGACACGCCGCCAGCCTGAATTTCGTGCTCTACACCATGGGCGGCTCGGTATTCATGCTGATGAGCCTGCTGCTGATATTCACCTTGTCGGCCGAACATTCCACCACCATGGATGCCATGCTGCGCGCCGCCCGCGCCCTTCCCCGCGACCAGCAATTTTGGATATTCCTCGGCTTCCTCATCGGCTTCGGGGTCAAAATGCCGATCTTCCCCATCCACGGCTGGCTGCCGCTGGCCCATGTGGAAGCACCCAGCCCGGTGAGCATCCTGTTGTCCGGCGCGATGCTCAAGATGGGCGCTTACGGACTCATCAAGGCCACCGGAATGCTGCCCGCCGCCGCCCTGGCGCTGCAACCCTGGCTGGCCGGCCTCGCCCTGGTCAGCATCTTGTACGGCGCCTTGCTGGCCTTCCGGCAAACCGACCTCAAGGCCATGATCGCCTATTCCTCGGTCAGCCACATGGGCGTGGTGCTCTTGGGCATCGCGGCGCTGAACGAGACCGGCTTGCTGGGCGCGGTCCTGCAAATGAGCGCCCACGGCTTGATCGCCGGCGCGCTGTTCCTGCTGGTCGGCCTCTTGTACGAACGCACCCACACCCGCGAAATCGCCGATTACAGCTCCCTGGTGCGGGCCGCGCCGCGCTTCGCCTTCTTCACCACCCTGGCCTTGCTGGCTTCCATGGGCTTGCCCGGCTCGGCCGGGTTCGTGGCGGAATTGCACGCCCTCATCGGCGGATTCCAAAGCTTCGGCTGGCCCATGGTCTTCGTCAGCCTGGGCGTCCTGATCGGCGCGGCCTACGCCATCCGGACAGCGGGGCGCTTGTTCACCGGCCCGGTGCGCCCGGAAATGCGCGAGATACCGGATTTGCGTACCCACGAACTGGCCGCCGCCGGAACGCTGGCGCTCGGCATCCTGTGGCTGGGGCTGGCCCCGGCTACCGCCACCGGGTTGATGGACGCCAAGGTGGCCGAACTGAGTTCGGTCTTCGTCCAGCGGCCGTTTTAACGATGTGGGCTTCTATGGATAAACGCATGAAATCGCTAGGCAATGCTTGGGTGGGCAGGTACTCCGAACTCACCCTCAAGGTGGGCATGAGTACATGCCCACCCTACGCCTTCACGCCGCGCCCCTTGTAAGAGTGGCCGCCGTGGTATCGCCTCAAACCCAGCCTACGCAGCCGGACGATCCCCGCGCGCGCTTGCGGGAAGCGGTCGATCGCCTCGACCACGTCCTGCCGGGGCAAGCGCCGATCCTGGATTTCGTCCACCACAACACCTTGCACGGCTATCAACACCAACCCTTCGCCGAGGCGCTGGAATCCGCCGAACGCCTGACCGGCATCCATGGCTATTTACCGGAAACCGAGTTCCGCCGCTTCCACGCCCGGGGCCGCATCCTGGACGAAGACCTGGACGCCGCCCTCGCGGAGCAAGCCGATCTTCGGGCGGACGCGGATTGGCTGGAAGCGGGCGGACGCGCCATCAAACGCCGCGAGCTTTACCGCATCGCCCTAGTCCACGGAATCGAATCCGTCACGCCCAGCCAGTTGACCTGGAAGATCGAGGAACTGAACGCCCTGGAGCGGTTCCAGGACGACTTGCCGCCGCGAGCGCGGCACCGGCTGCTGGAATCGTACAAGCGCGGCCGGGACTATCCCGAAGGCGTGGCCGAGCGGGCCGTGGTCCGCGACCTTTGGGAAGCTTGCCTCGCGGCGCTGGGGCTAGCGGATTTCGCCTTGCATCCCGAGGAATTGCTCGACCTCTCCGTCCAGCGGGCGGAAGGCTTGCTGGCCCGGTTCCGCCCCGAAGCCTCCGGCCCCGGCGCGCCGCTCGCCCACCAACGAATGCGCGGAGAAGCCCGCGCGGCCTTGGAAGCCAGCTGGGCGGACCTAGGCGAGGGGCTGAGCCTGCGCGGCCTGGTCCTGAATCTCACCGGCGTGGACGTGCTCGATACCGTGCGGCCGGCCTTGATCCACCACACCGCATCGCATATGGACGAAGGCTTGGCCGCCTGGCATTCCCCGGATCGCGGCGAAGGACTGTACGCCGCCTGGCGCCGTCTCGCGCCCGGCGATGTCGGCTACTTGCTGGCCGACACCGCCGATTGGCGGACCACGCTCAAGGCGCTTCCCGCCGAAGCCGTGGATGCCGTGCAAGCCGAACTGGCCCACCTCGGCCTGCCCGAGGACCGCTGGGCGGGCTATCTCCGCCGGCTGGCGCTGGAACTGCCCGGCTGGTCCGGCCTGGTGAACTGGCGGCACACCCACGGGAATTACGAACCCAACCGCGCCGCGCCCACCTCGCTGATGGATTATCTAGCGATCCGGCTGGTCCTGGACCGGCTGGCCTTGGAGCGGGTGTGCCGGGAAACCTGGGAGGTTCCCGCCACTCTGCCCGCCCTGCGCGGCCATTTCGAGCGCAACCTCTCGGAATTCCTGGTACGGCACAGTCTGTTCCAGGGCCAGCCGCCGGAATACCTGTGCAGCGGCGCGCGGCAATTGCTGGCCGAGGCCGGCAGCGAGCGCGCCGACCGTAAACGCTGGCGCGAGCTGGCCGACATGATTTTTACCTGGAAACACAGTGCCCTAGCCGACCAACCGGACAGCCACACGCCGTTCCGCAACGGCTGGCGCTTGTTCCGGCTAGCCCAGCACCTCGGCCTGTCCGGCCACGACATCCGCGCCCTATCCGGGGAAGGCTGCGAAACCCTGCTGTCCGCCCTGGACGAATTGCCGAAAGCGCGGCGCGGGCTTTCATGGCTGCTTGCCTACGAACGCCGCTACCGTGAGGAACTGTTCAACGCCCTAACCAACAACCGGGGACGCGGACCCTGGGCGCGGCGGGACGAGCGGCCCGAGGCGCAAATCGTCTTTTGCATGGACGACCGCGAGGAAGGCTTCCGCCGCCATCTGGAGGAACTCAACCCGCGCCTCGAAACCCTAGGCGCCGCCGGGTTCTTCGGAGTCGCCCTCAACTGGCGGGGACTGGACGACGCCAAGGTCACGCCGCTCTGCCCCATTGTGGTCACACCGTCCCACGAAGTGCGGGAAGCGCCGCGCGCGGGGCAGGAATCCGCGAAGGACCGGCACGACCGCCGCCGCGCGCTACGCCGAAAACTCTCGGCCCTGTTCAACCAGGAAATCCGCCGCAACCTGCTGTCCTCGTCCTTCCTGATGGGGCTGCTGGCGCCGGGCGTGCTGCTCGGCCTGCTGGGCAAGATCGTCCTGCCCTTCCGGCAAGCCGGCCTGGTCGAGAAAGCCGACGCCCGGCTGGTACCCGAGGTGCAAACCGGCCTCGCGCTTACCGCCGCCGACGACGGAACCCCGGCGACCCCCGCCCAACCCAGGCTGGGCTTCACCGACTTAGAGCAAGCCGACCGGGTGACCGGATTCCTGCGCAACACCGGGCTGACCTACGGCTTCGGCCCGCTAGTGGTTCTCATGGGCCACGGCTCCATGAGCCAGAACAACCCGCACCTCGCGGCCTACGATTGCGGGGCGTGCAGCGGACGCCACGGCGGCCCCAATGCCCGCGCCTTCGCCGCGATGGCCAACCGCCCCGAAGTGCGGAAGCTATTGGCCGAGCGGGGCATCGATATCCCCGCCGACACCTGGTTCCTCGGCGCGGAGCACAACACCTGCAACGAAGATATCGCCTGGTTCGATCTCGCCGACCTGCCGTCCAGCGCGCGGCCCTGGCTCAACAAGCTCAAGGGCGAACTGGACCGGGCGCGGCAATTGTCGGCCCACGAGCGTTGCCGCCGCCTTGCTTCCGCGCCGCGCGCGCCCGGCCTGCCCCAGGCGCTCGCCCATATCGCCGAACGCGCCGCCGATTTCAGCCAAGCCCGCCCGGAACTCGGCCACGCCACCAACGCCGCCGCCTTCGTGGGCCGGCGCTCGCTCAGCCGGGGCGCGTTCTTCGACCGGCGGGTGTTCCTGATTTCCTACGACCCCACCCAAGACCCGAGCGGCACGGTGCTGGAAGGCATCCTGCTGGCGGTCGGGCCGGTGGGCGCGGGCATCAACCTGGAATATTATTTTTCCACCGTGAACAATGATCGCTATGGCTGCGGCACCAAGGTTCCCCACAACGTCGCGGGGCTGTTCGGCGTGATGGAAGGCGCGGCCAGCGACCTACGCACCGGATTGCCCCGGCAGATGATCGAAATCCACGAGGCCATGCGCTTGCAGATCGTGGTGGAGCACAAGCCGGAGGTGTTGGCCGCGATATATCAGCGCCAGCCGCCGCTGCGGGAGTTGATCGGCAACGGCTGGATCCATGTCGCGGCGCTGGATCCTGACACGGGGGTGATTACCCAGTTCGTGCCGGGACAGGGATTCGTGGCCTGGGAGCGGGAAGCGCGGCCCCTGCCGGTGGTGGAAAGGTCGGGCGATTGGTACGCGGGGCGCAGCGGGGCTTTGGGTCCAGCTTTGATTCGGCGGGCGGCTGCCGAGGAAGGATAATTGATTAAGGGGATAGGCAAATGGACGACGAACAATTCACCAGCGTGTGAGATGCCATTGAGGACACCCCGGAAGAAGCCGAAAACCTGAAATCGCGCTCCGGTTTGATGATGGCCTTGAAAGAACATATCGCCGATCACGGCCTGAGCCAGTCGGAAGCCGCCAAGCCGTTCGGCGTCACGCAACCGCGCATTTCCGGCCTGATGCGGGGCAAAATCAACCTGTTCAGCCTGGACGCGCTGATCGACATGGACCCGGTTTCGTGGATACGCACCGCGCACTGTCCGGCGGTGTGGTGCGCGTCGCATGGTTGAGGGCCGGCTATTCGTATAACATCCCGATCCAGGAGATTAGGCGGGTTCGTTTAATTCCTAGTTAGGCAAAATAAGGTCAACACTCTCGAAAATGGGGCAAGACAAAGTCGCAGAATCTATAGGCTCTAGCCAATCGCGGAATAATGAGTCTGAAATCAAACAGACAAAGCCAGTTTTTCCAGATTCGAATTTTGGAAATGTCTATGCTGCTGTAGTTCAAACACGTAACACCGAAATCACCGTATATTGGAATCGCTACAATATTCTTGGTGCAATGGTTTTTGGTTTAATAGTGGCTGTCTCGAATTCACGACCGGACACTATATTTGCCGCACAATGGGGGATAGCTTGTCTAGCTGGGCTTTTCTTGACATTTATTTGGGGATTTGTTGCTGTAACTGGTCGAGCACTTTTTGTGCATTGGCAAAACTGCGCAGCCGACCTTGAGGAAGACCCACACAAATGGAAAGTCTTTACAACTTTAATAAGGAGTCCTCGAATTTCATTTTATATACGACTTATTAGCAGTTTCAAACCATTGGTTTCGCAACCGTACACCTACATTGCCTTATCATTACCTGCGTTTGCGGCTGTATTATGGATTTTGCTTTTAATAAACCCGCCCCAGAAGGGGCATGTCACGACGATTGATCAAGTCAGTCAAGAAATTGATAATATCAAAATACAAATCATGCAGCTTGAGTCAAAAAATGATAACAAGCTTATAGCTTTGAAAAATAAAACTAATGGTTTTGCAGCGCAATACGAAATAGCAGATTTGAGAGATAAATTAGTAAAATTAGATTTGGTTTTGCATTCTTTGCAGCATCAAAAGAAACTCTCTAAATAAAGTCATGTAGTTTTGGATTCGATAAGGTGCGCTACAGGGCTTTGTGCGTTAAGTCTTGTAGGGTGCGCACGGCTTTATCGTGCGCACCGATTCAAAAGCCGGGTAAAATCTACTTATTCCCCTCCACATTGATTCAGGTTATACGTTTTCCATGGCATACGAATGGGATGAAAACAAAGCAGCAACCAACCTGTCAAAGCATGGTGTTTCTTTTGAGGAAGCTAAAACGGTTTTCGATGATCCGTTGTATGTGGATTTTTACGATCCTGACCATTCCCATGGGGAACACCGTTTTATCCTGCTAGGTCAATCGGCACAAGGGCGATTGTTGTTCGTTTCGTATATGGAGCGTAACGGCTCCATCCGTTTAATCAGCGCCAGGGAAGCAACCCCATCGGAGCGTAGAGCATATGAACAAAATTGAAGCAGAAGACGAATTACGGCCAGAGTACGACGTTCAAAGTTTGCAAGTCCGTAAGCTAGGCCCAAAACGCAAAAACTTTTGCGATACGGTTCGCCTAGAACCTGATGTGATAGCCGCATTTCCAAATGCCGAAACCGTAAATGAAGCTTTGCGTTATTTAATCGAAATCGCAAAGCATTCGGCGAGCCTAACACAGCGCTCCAGCGGACTCCGCTAACGCTCCGCCGCTGAGCTTCGGCGTTAGCCCGGCAATGCCTACGGGGCGGCACGGTACTATAGCGTAGGAATGAGCATACTCGAATGAATGAGGATGTCCCTTTCAGCCAGCGTTTCCAGCGAAGCATCCGTCTAACCCGCCATGTACACGAACGCATGGAGAAGAGAGGAATAACGGAAACCATGCTTCTCGACCTAATCGAAACCGGCAACATTCGCGAAAGCTCTCCGACGGATGTTTGGATTTTCAAACACTACCCAGAGAGAAACGATAACCTAGTGTGCGCGGCGGTTATACTGGCTCAAGCCGTGATTGTTAAAACCGTTATGGTTGATTGGACGCTACAGGAGGACGAACCATGAAAATGAACTACGATCCCGACGACGACATTTTGATCATCGAATTCAACAAAGCCAATATCGTCCGCGATATTTCCCTGAATTGGAACGTCAATATCGGTATGACCGAGCAAGGCATCGGAGAAATTGTGATACTCGATGCAAAAAAAAATGGATTCTTGCCATTAGAAATAAGCGAGGAATTAAAAGCGGCGTGAAGCCAAAGCTCGGGCAGCGCGGTAGGTTGCCATGAAAATACAACCTTCATCTTCCGGGGCGCCGCATCAAGCGACATGACCGTTAAGACGAGGAACTAACCCCAAAATTCTCGAACGCCGGGCATTATGCTGGGGTTCATTACGTCACCCCAATCAAGGCAAGCCTCGCACTCCGGGAGACCGAAAAATGGTTGTGCGATCAAACTTATACAGATACTGGCCATTCGGGAGACTACCCATTTTTTGCGTGCCCTCGGCGGAGGCGGAGTCAAAGTGCTTAAACCAGAACCAGAATTAGCTGGCGGCGCATAGGGCAATACGCTTTGGCAGCCATAGCGAAAGCGGCTTCAACAGCTTTAGGAGAAATCCATGCAAATCCTGCAATTGCGCTTACCGGATTTCGTAACCATAGAATCCGAAGAGTTAACGCTAATCCTTGCATCCCACTTATACGAGCAAGGCAAGCTTTCCATGGGCCAGGCCGCTGAATTGGCCGGTTTACCCAAGCGGAAGTTCATGGAATTGCTCGGCCACTATCCCCCTATCACCCGACCATCCCCATGCTCGACTGGTTCATCCTCCCTATCCCCTTAGCTCCGATCCTGGCCGCCGCCCTGCTCGGCTTCGGCATCGTCTCCGGGCGCGTCCAAGGCGAGGCTGCGGAACGCTTCACCGCCCGGCTGGCCACGGGCGCGGCCGCCCTTTCCTTCCTGCTCTCCGCCCTCGCGATAACGCTGCGCGCCAACGGCCTGATGTCCAAGCACATCGTGCTGGGCACCTGGCTCGCCAGCGGCGATTACCGCGTCGAAATCAGCTTCCACGCCGATGGCTTGGGATTGGGGCTGTCCCTACTGTTCGGCCTGCTCGCCTGGCTGGTGGCGCGGTTCTCGGTCAACTACATGCACCGGGAGACCGGCTTCCACCGCTTTTTCCTGGTGCTGGCCTTGTTCGCCGGGGCCATGCAGATCTTGGTGCTGGCGGGCAACGCGCCGCTCGCCTTCGCCGGCTGGGAATTGGCCGGGGTCTGCTCCTACCTGCTCATCGCCTATGCTTACGACCGGCCAACGGCGGCGGGCAACGCCACCCGCGCCTTCGTCACCAACCGGGTCGGCGACGCCGGTTTCGTCCTGGGCATTTATTGCGCCTACGCTTGGACCGGCGGCGTGGAATGGCCGCAAGTATTGGAACAGGGCGCTCAACTCGACGCGACCCGTGCCGGCGTCCTGGCCGCCTGCTTCCTGCTCGCCGCCGCCGCCAAATCGGCCCAGGTGCCGTTCTCGCCCTGGCTGGCCCGCGCCATGGAAGGGCCGACCCCGTCCAGCGCGATCTTCTACGGCGCGGTCATGGTCCACGCCGGAGTGTACCTGGTGCTGCGCCTGGAGCCGGTGTTCGAGCAAGCGCCGCCGGTCATGGCGCTGATGGCGGCTATGGGCTTTGCCACGGCGGTTTACGGATTCGTCTGCGGGCTGGTCCAGACCGACGTGAAATCGGCCCTGATTTTCTCCGCGATGGGGCAGGTCGGCTTGATGTTCCTGGAATGCGGCTTAGGGCTTTGGAGCCTCGCCGCTGGGCATTTGGCCGCCCACGCGGTGGTGCGCGGCTATCAGTTCCTCACCGCGCCCTCCCTCATGCACCGTGTCGCGGGGATGCCCACCCGTCCGCCGCCGGCCTGGATTGCCCGGCGGCGATGGCTTTATCTAGCGGCTTTGCGGCGGTTCTGGCTAGAAGAAATGGTCGATTTGTTCACCGTCAAGCAGGCGCGGGGCTATGCGGCCGACCTGGAGCGCTTCGATGGGCGGGTGGTCGATCCCCTGATGGGATTGTCCGCGCCGGCCATGCGGGGGCTGGCGTCGCTGGCCGAATGGGAAGAGCGCAAGCTCGGCGCCAGTTACGACGCGAACGGCGGCACGTCCCACCTCGGCGGCTTGTTGGGCATGGTGCTGCACGGCGTCGCCGCCAGCCTGCATTGGTTCGAGGAACGCCTAGTGCTGGCGGGCGTGGGGCGTGGCCTGATCGGCTATGGCCGACGGCTGGGCACCCGGCTCAACCATATCGAAGCGGGCTTGCGCAGGCCGCGCTATCCCACCCTCCTAGTTCTCATCGTTTTGCTAGCCTGCCTGTGACCGCCATGCCCTCCTCCTTGCCAGTCTGCGCCGCCCTGATCGTCCTGCCCTTGCTGAGCATGGCGGCAGTCCTCCATACGCAAAGCCGGCGGGAAACCCTGCTGGCCGGCCTGTGTGGCGCCGGCCTGGAACTCCTCCTCGCGGGCTATCTGTTGAACGCCCTGGACCACACCACGGCGCAAGCGCAGTTTGTCGAGCGATTGCCGCTGTTGCCCTTTCTGATCTGGCACACGGGCGTGGACGGTCTGAACGTGTTGTTCATCGCGGCCACGGCTTTGCTGGGCTTCCTCTTGGTCCTCTACGGCCATATCGCCTGGGCGAAACCGCCCGGCCATTACATGGCGGCGCTGTTCGCCTATCAAGCCGTGCTGATGGGCTTGTTCACCGCGTTGGACGCGCTGCAATTCTGGCTGCTGGCGGGATTGGAAATGCTGCCCGCCGCCTATATTTCGCTACGCTGGGGCCGGGGCCTGGAGCGCCGCCGGGCCACCGGCTTGTATGTGCATTTCATCTCCAGCGGCCTGTTCCTGCTGGGCGTGGGGCTCGCGATCCTTGGCTGGCACCATGCCGATGTGGCCGGCGACTGGTCTTTCGATCTGGCCCAACTCGCCGCCACGCCGCCGCCCGAAACGCTGCAACATCTGGCCTTCGTGTTCGTGTTCTTCGGCCTCGCGGTACGGATGGCGCAATTCCCCTTCCACGCTTGGCTGCCGGAGCTTTCCCAGCACGGCACCATGGCGACCACCGGGGTGTTCCTGGTCGGCACCAAGCTGGGCATCTACGCCTTGCTGCGCTTTCTGCCGCTAGTTCCCGAAGCCGCGCATACCTTCAAGCCGCTGGCGGCGGGGTTGGGCCTGTGCGGGATTTTCTACGGCGCGCTGCTAGCCCTGATGCAATTGAACCTGCGCCGCCTGCTGGCCTTCGCGGCGGTCAGCCACACCGGCATGTTGGTCGTCGGGGTGTTCTGCCTGAACCGGGAAGGACTCGCCGGGGCGCTGCTGCTGGCGATCAATTTCGGGGTTGCGGCCAGCGCGCTGCTATTCGCCTCGGGATTGCTGCTGCACCGCGCTGGCAGCGCCCTCCTGCCCCGCTTGGGCGAATTGTTCGATCCGATGCCGCTGCTGGGATTGACCTTCCTGATCGCCGCCCTCAGCACCATGGCGATGCCCGGCACGCCCGGCTTCGACGCCGCCCATTTGCTGCTGGAAGGCGCCATCGAAACCCATGAATGGGGCGTGGCCGTCACGCTCGCCATCGGCAACGTGCTGGCCGCCGCCTTCTTGCTGCGGGCATTCCAGCAGGTCTTCCTGGCGCCGCGCCGGGAAACCGTGATACGGCCGATCAAGACCCGGCTCAGCCTGCCCGAAGCCCTGCTGACTGGCACCCTGTGCTTCGTGATGATCGGCGTGGGGTTTTATTCGGAACCTTGGCTGGAAATGGTGGGGAAGTCGGTCGGAGCGCTGGCGGAGCGGTTTGAAGTCAACAAAGAATACACGCGGGCCGCGCCATGAACCTCTCCGGCTTCCCCTATCTCACCCTCTTGATCCTGCTGCCGCTGGCCGCGGCCGCCGCGCTGGCATTCCTTAGCGAACCCCGAACGGCCCGGCGCTTCGCCGTCGCCGCCGCGGGTCTGGAATTGCTGCTTACGCTAACCCTGTTCGCCGGTTTCGACTTCGACACGGCGCGTATGCAACTCGTCGAGCGGGCGGCCTGGATACCCAGCCTCAACATCGACTACGCCGTAGGCATCGATGGCCTATCGGTGCCGTTCCCGGCCTTGACGGCGCTGCTGACCCTCGCGGCCATCGTCGCCACCTGGACCTCGGTGCAAACCCAGGTCCGGCTCTATCTAGCGCTGCTATTGCTGCTGGAAAGCGCCACGCTGGGCGTGTTCTGCGCCATCGACCTGGCCTTGTTCTTCTTGTTCTGGGAACTGACCCTGATCCCGATCTTCTTTCTTGTCAGCCTGTGGGGCATCGGGCCGCAACGCCGCCACGCCGCCGTCAAATACACCTTGTTCATGCTGGGCGGCGGGGTTCCGCTGCTGTTCGGCATCATCCTTCTGGCCTTGGAACATGCTGGGCAAATGGCTTTGCCGATACCGCAAGGACTTTCCTTCGATTACCCGACCCTGCTGAACCTCGCGCCGGGCGAAACGCCGCGCGCGGCGATTTTCCTGCTGCTGTTGCTCGGCTTCGCGGTGAAAGCGCCCTTGTTCCCCTTCCACACCTGGCTGCCCACGGTGGCGATGGAAGGCCCGGCGGGCTTGACCGCCTTGCTCACCGGACTCAAGCTCGGGCTGTTCGGAATACTCCGCTTCGCCCTGCCCCTAGCGCCCGAAGCCGCCCAGCATTACGCCTGGCTGCTGAGCTTCCTGGGCTGCGTCGGCGTCGTCTACGGCGCACTCATCGCCTTGCGGCAAACCAATTTGCGCCGCCTGCTGGCCTATTCCAGCATCAGCCACGCCGGTTTCGTGGTGGTCGGCCTCGCCACCCTGAACCTTCAGGGCGCACAGGGCGCGTTGTTCCAGTTGGCCAATTTCGGCATCGTGTCGGGCGGGCTGTTCCTACTCGCGGGCTTCCTGCATCACCGGCTAGGCTCCACCGATCTGGCGCATCTGGGCGGCGCGGCCGGCCCGATGCCGCTGTTGGCGACGTTCTTCTTCATCCTGGGGCTGGCCTCCATCGGCGTGCCCGGCACCAACGGCTTCGCCGCCGAGCATCTGATCCTGATCGGTACGTTCAAATCCCATCCCGGCTCCGGCTTCGTCCTGCTGATCGGCGTCGTCCTGAGCGCGGCCTATTTCTTGGGCTTCTTCCAGCGCGCCTTTTTCGGATCGATTCGCCCGGATACCGACAGGGCCGGTCTCGACCTGCGTTCACGGGAACTGGCCCTAGCGGCAATCCTGGCCGGATTGGCGCTGTTGTTCGGCCTGGTTCCGAGCCTAGCCCTCAATTCCAGCCGGATATCGGTGGCCGCCTGGGTCGCCCATGTCACCGCGGCCCGCGAGTCTCCCGCCTATGCCGATGTATCTGGGAACCCCGTCGAAACTTCAATCATCGGAAGCGCCACCAAGTAAACGGCCGGTCTATCTACATCGAATTAGAGGTGCTATACATTCACCCAAGCGCCGGAATCGCCACGGATTCCGGCATTAGCTTAATCGGTTCACAAAGGACAATAAGGCCATGAGACCCTTCGAAAGATTGCTGCTGGAAAACAAAGCCTGGGCGGAAGAGAAAATCACCCGCGAACCCGAGTCCTTCAAGCGCCTGGTCGAGAAGCAAACGCCCGATTTCCTGT
>SXGT01143648.1_pt1 | contig 20530 bp, 14 predicted proteins | sample 3176221 | NCBI WGS metagenome assembly SXGT01 (sample SAMN11356862, study PRJNA531348) | freshwater metagenome | isolation source: freshwater sample F1-120 | place: China: Fuxian Lake, Yuxi | collected 2017-12-25
ACGAAGATGCGCTCCTCCCCCCCGACCTCTCGGAGTACATGGAGAAACCCCCCATCTCCCGCCTGGTCGGCTCACCGCCAGGGTACGCCGGCTATGAGGAGGGCGGCCAGCTCACCGAGAGGATCCGCAGAAAACCCTACTCCGTGCTCCTCCTCGACGAGATCGAGAAAGCCCATCACGATTTTGCGAATATGCTCCTCCAGGTTCTGGAAGAAGGTCGGCTAACGGACAGCTTCGGCCGTGTGATTGACTTCAAGAACACTATCATCATCATGACGTCGAACCTGGGAGTACGGGAGGCTTGCGAGCAGTCAGCCCTCGGCTTCCGCGGAGGGGCGACCAACACACAGCGAGAAAAACAACTCGAGGTAATCCAGGAGGAGCTGGAACAGCACTTCCGTCCCGAGTTCTTGAACCGCCTCGACGCCGTGGTGACATTCGACTTCCTTGGCGAGGAATCACTACGGAAGATCTTCACGATGGAGTTCACGAAGGTCCAAAAACGCCTCGACAGCCGCAAGATCAAGATTGAAGTCTCCAGCGAGGCAGCCGAACACTTGATCCAGAGAGGCTATAGTGAAAAAACAGGTGCACGGGGAGTCCGACGAATGATCGAGGAGAAGGTTGAGGATGCACTCTCCGAGATGATCATCATGGGCCAGATTCACGGCGGCGATACCGCCCGCCTCCAACTCGAGGACGGAGCGCTGCGCATGCACCTTCTTGTTCCGCAGGATCAGGCCTGACACCCCGCAGTTCGCCAGGGCCCGCCGGATCCCGGCGGCGGCCAGGTGCGCTATCCTCCGGCGGCGGCATCCTCGTCCTTCCGCCTCTCCCTCTTGTCTCGCCACTGTTTCAGGAGGTAGCGGAGCTTCCACCGCCAGTGAATCGGGAAATTCTTCTCCACTCGGTTGAGCCAGAGCCTGACTCGCTCACTCGCACCGGCAAGGAGAAGAAAACCCACGATGTAAAACGGAACACCGGTCACGACTGGAACGAGCCAGCCGACAACGCCAAGCGCAAAGAAAACAAGGGCACCCGCGACCCAGAGAAGCCGGAGGAGCGCTGGCTTTCGGTCTTTCTGCGGAAGCAGGTCGGGTAGTTGTCCTTCGGACGTTGACATGCTCTTGGCTCACTTCTCGAACCGATTCGATCCCGGGGTGGAGGAAACAACCTCTACTGCCCGTGCATTCAAGCACTCCCGAAGAAATTCTTCGCTTTCGCGAGCCGTCGCAGGCACGCGGCCCTCCCAAGGATCGACATCACCTCGAAGAGGCCAGGGGTGGCACTGCGTCCAGTGAGTACGGCGCGGAGTGGCTGCGCGAGGTCTCCAAGCTGAGCGCCCTGTGTGGCAATAAGCTCTCGAGCCTGCGCCTCAAGAACGGCCGGTTGGCCCGGTCGCCAGGCTTCTTCGGGCACCGCCGCCGCCACCTTTGCGGCGTATTGTTCCACCAGCGGCAGCGCTTCCTTGTGCTTCCGGATGACCTTCAAGGCTCCCTCGTCAAGGATTGCAGGATCCTCGAAGAAGAAGCGTACCTCATCCACGATTTGCGACACGCACGCAACGCGACTCTTCGCGAGCTCAAGCATCATCTCGATTCGGCCGCGCTCGCGCTCGAGGTCCGCTTCCCTGACAAACCCGGCCTTCCTCAGGTACGGAATGGCGAGCTGAACGAAGTCCCCAACCGACCGCTGCCGCATGTAGTAGGCGCCGAGGTATTCAAGTTTCTTGAGGTCAAACATCGCGCCCGACTTCGACACATGCTCGAGAGAGAACTTCTCGATCAGCTCGGGGAGACCAAAAATTTCCTGCTTGTCGTCAAACGACCAACCCATGCGGACCAGAAAGTTGATCATGGCCTCCGGTAGATATCCCTTCTCGTGGTAGTCCGTGACAGCGACAGCGCCGTGCCTCTTCGAGAGCTTCCCGCCGCCTGGGGCAAGGATCAAGGGGATGTGGGCATAGCTTGGCACCGGGAACCCGAGCGCCTGAAAGAGAAGGACCTGCTTGGGCGTGTTGGACAGGTGGTCCTCTCCCCGGATCACGTGAGTAATGCCCATCTCGTGATCGTCCCCGACGACGGCAAAGTTATAGACGCAGGTGCCATCTCCTCGCTGGATGATCAGGTCCTCAATCTCCTTGTGCTCGACGTGGACCTTTCCACGGATAAGGTCGTCAACGACTGTCGCCCCCTCGGGCACCCGAAACCGCACGACAAACGGCTCGCCCGCCTTCGCACGGCGGTCCGAGTCGTCCATCGACAACTGAAGACAGCGCCGATCGTACTGGATTCGATCCTTCGCCGCGCTCTGGCGCTGGCGAAGCTCATCGAGCCGTTCCCTCGAGCAGAAACAGCGGTAGGCTTTCCCTTGCTGGATGAGTTGATCCACGTACCTTGTGTATCTCGGGAGCCGTTCACTCTGAAAGTAGGGCCCGAAATCGCCCTCCTTTCCAGGCCCTTCGTCCCACTCGAGCCCCAGATAGCGAAGCCCGTCGAAGATGGCCTGAATCGCCGGCTGCGTGGAACGTTCGCGGTCCGTGTCTTCGATCCGCAGGATGAAGGTGCCGCCATGCTTGCGCGCGAAGAGGTAGTTGAAGAGCGCCGTCCTGGCGCCGCCGATGTGGAGGTAGCCTGTGGGCGATGGCGCGAAACGCACACGGATGCTCGGTGAGGTCTTGGTGCTCATGAATGGATCCGATTGTGAACGTTTTGATCCAGGCTGTCACCCACTTTACACGGCGCGACCATGAATGTGACATCCTGGCCAACGCCCACCCACGATCGGCGCCGGAAGAACCCGGTGCGGGAGAGGTCTTCATCCGCCGCCGGGAGTATAGTCCAGTGCGTGGGCTACACGCCACGGGGAAGCCTTGCGCAGGGGGCCGGCCCCATCGGGCGTCACATTCTGAGCACTATTTTCCCCTCGTTGAGGTTGGCTTCCATGCGCTCGTGGGCAGAGCGGACCTCCTCCAGGGGGAAGACTCTGTCGAGAACGGGACGAATCTCACCGCGTTCCAGCAGCGGCAGCACGCGTTCTCGAAATCGTCTCGCGATGGCAATTTTGTCATCGATCCCTCGGCCCCGCATTGCAATCCCCAGGATCTGAAGGCGACGCCTGAGCACCTGCCAGAGATCGAGGGAGACCCTGGAGCCCCCCACCATGCCCACGACGAGCAAACGGCCCCCCTCGCGAAGGCATTCAAGGCTCCGATCCCAGTGCTTGGCGCCCACCAGGTCAAGCACAACATCAGCCCCCCGGCCCCCGGAAACTTCGTTCACGGCACCGCGGAAGTCCTCGTCCTTGTACTGAACAACCCTGGCGGCACCGAGGCGGAGGCAGAGATCCACTTTTCGAGCAGAACCCACAGTCGCCACCACCAGCGCGCCAGTCGCACGGGCCAGCTGGATCGCAGCAGAACCGACTCCGCTCGCGCCAGCGTGCACCAGTACGACGTCTCCACGCTCGAGTCGAGCCAGTTCAAGGAGACATTCTCCCGCAGTGTAGAACACCTCGGGAACAGCAGCCGCCGCCTCGAAGGAAAAAGTGTCGGGGATCGGTACCGCCATCTCGTACCGTACGGTGAGGAACTCGGCGTAGGCGCCTCCTCCCACGAGGCCAAAGACTCGGTCGCCACGCTGGAAGCCACTGACCCGCGACCCCACCTCGGCGACCTCGCCAGCGAACTCAAGGCCAAGCACCTCGGAATCGCCAGGCGGCGGCGGGTAAAGGCCTCGTCGCTGAAGAAGGTCGGCTCGGTTGAGCGCAGTGGCGAAGTTGCGAACAAGAAGCTCGGAGGGTCCGGGAACGGGCCGGGGGCGTTCGACGATTTGAAGGCACTCGGGACCGCCAGGAAGTTGGACGATAACGGCTCGCATGACGATAACGTATCAAGGGTGGAGGTTCCTGTACAGGGAAGCAGCGACAAACTCCGAAGCATATACTCGTCCCGGGGGAAGAGCATGAACGGCCCTGCACCCACCAGGAGTCCAGCCGGTTCCGAGATGGACCAAGCTTTGCCGTCGAACAGCCTTTGTCATAGACTTCGCGGGGGGATCGACGGCGCGGAACCCCAGACACGGAGAAGTCAAATGAGATCGAACAGCGTCTTTGCATCCACCCTCTTTACCATGCTCTGCCTCGGTGGGATTGCTGTCATGTGCAGTCAATCGAGCCTCTTTGATTCGTTGGAAGGGGAGCGGCCCGGACACTCAGAACGAGCATCCTCCGCCGACCCCGGGGAGTCGCTGACACCCGTCTTCGAATCCCTCGTACCCGCCACCCTCGAGCGGGGTGCCAAGATCCACGTGGGGACCACGGCCGATCGCCCTGCGGAGCGGAGACTCAGGCTCAGATAGCTGCCTTTACGGTTGCCAAGTCAAGGCCCGGCAGCTAAACCTGGGCTCCTTTCACCCCCAACTCACCCGGGAAGGAGCCTATCCCCATGTCCAACTGGTCTTGGCTGTTTTTCGTCCTCGGCACAATTCTTTGTTGGGGCGCCTATGGCCCCATTCTCCACAAGGGACAGCTGGGCCTCGAAGGCAATCCCTGGAAAGCGATCCTCTGTGTCGGCGGCGCGTATTTCGTCCTGGCCGTGGTCGTCCCGATCTTGATTCTGAGGTTGCAGGGCGCCACCCTCTCCTTCCCCCTTTCCGGAACTCTCTTCGCAAGCGTCGCCGGCGCGCTGGGAGCTGGCGGCGCGATTTGCATCGCCGCTGCGCTCAAGACGGGTGGAAAGCCCATCAACGTCATGCCACTCGTCTTTGGATGCGCACCGCTCGTCAACATCGCCGTTTCAAGTTGGCTGCACCCCCCCGAGAAGATGCTGAGCCCTTTTTTGTACCTCGGCATCCTTTGCCTGGCTGTCGGAGCCGGGCTTGTCATGTACTTCAAGCCCTGAGCCCCATCAAGCTTTCAACGTTTCGTCGTGCCTTGACAAGCTGGGGGCGCAGTCGCCCCTGTGTACGTTGGCAAGGGCTACCCGAGCGCCGTCATGCTTCTCGATGTCGTTGTCCTCCCACTCGATATTGACGGCTCCATCGAAACCCGAGCGGTTCAACTCGACGATGATTTCCTCGACGGACACCGCATCTCGCGCTGATCCAGCCGTCACGAAGTTCCAGCCGTTCTCCTTGTGGCCCATGGGACGATGGCCGCCCAGTCGGCCAGCTCGGCAGTATTCACGAATTACCTGCACGCCCTTGATATGGGCTGAAAAGATGTGGTCGCCGTACTCGCGAATGAACTGAACGCCAGAGACGCCCTGCCACTCCATGTGGGAGGCGTCGAAGTTGAAACCAACAACATCGCCAAAACCAGCCCTCTCCATGGCCCGCAGGAAGTCCCCGGCCGACTCAAGATCGCCCATGGCTCGCTCGCTGGGGTGGCATTCGAGGCCAAACTTCGTCCCGTACTTTCGGCACGCGTCGAAGAAGGGCCCGAAACGCTCAATGAGAAGCTCCAGACTCACCTCCCGCACGTCGGCGATAGAAAAACCGCCGATCGAGGTGGGAAGGGGTGGGAAGAGAAACCAACTCGCCCAGCAGTGAGCGGGAGACCCGACGAAGCCGGACAGACAGACCGTGCGATCCTCCTGTTTCCCGATGAAGTGCGCGAGACGGGCAGAGGCAATCAACGATCTCATGGCGTTCTCGTGCATCAGGCGTCCCACGTCCGGCGGGACGAAGTAAGGATCATTTCTCGGCGGGCTATTGCCTGCCTTGCGCCAAGACTTGTAGGCTTCCACCGCCTCGCCACCAATGAATTGGAGGGTTCTCGCCGAGGGCTCATCGCCGAGCACCTGCCCTTGCAGGTGAACCGCGATGGTGAAAATCTCGAGACCCCGGGCCTTCGCCTTGGCCACGCGATCCGCCGCGTAGGCTCGCGCACCGGCCTCGTCCGCGCAAAGAGCGAGGTCCAGCTCCCAGCTCGCCTCCTCCCAGCCGTCAAAGCCGATCTTCGCGATGAAATCGAGCCACTGGCCTTCTGGCACGTCGCCAAACTGGCCGCGAACGAGGCCAATCTGGTGGTAGGAATGCTTGCCTTTTCGGTGTTGCTTCGTCTGGTGAAAACCCATGATAAACTCCTTGAGAACCCGGTTGATCGCGCCGCCTGCTGGCGGAAAATATAAACCAGTCGTGGCCGCAAGTCGAGCGAGGCATTTGCCCTGCGCCATGTCCCGGTGCTACACTCCGGCTCGCAACTCCCATGCTCTCCCTCATCTTACTGATGGCGATGATTATCCTTGTCTCGGGGATCGTGAGCCTTGCGGAGGCTGCCCTTTTCAGCGTGCCGGTCTCCCGCGTTCACATCGCTGTCGAGCAACGCCGAAGGGGGGCCCGCAGGCTCCTTGCGATCAAGCAGAACCTTCAGCGACCCATTGGAGCCCTGGTAATTCTCAACAACACGGTCAACATCGGCGGCTCCATCTACATTGGCAAGCAGGCGGAAGACCTCTTTGGCGATCAGTGGATGGGGATTTTCTCGGCCACCTTCACGTTCTTTTTCATCATAGCGGCGGAAATCGTCCCAAAAACGATCGGAGAGCGACTCGCGGAGCCCGCGGCTCTGAGTCTCGCCCCCTTGCTCGCCGTGGTCACGCGCCTCCTCCTGCCAATGATCTGGCTCGTGGAGCATATCACGTTACCCTTCTCGAAGGGCAAGCTTCTGCACCTCGTGAGCGAGGATGAAATCCGCGCCATGGCGAACCTGGGCAACACTTCGGGCTCGATCAGCCGTCACGAAAATGAGCTAATCCGCAAGGCCTTCAGGCTGAACGATGTCACCGCCAAGGACATCATGACGCATCGGCTAAAGCTCTCGTTTCTCGCAGGAGACCTCAAGCTGTCAGATGTGAAGCTCGGTGAAATCGAACGACTCCACTCGAGGATCCTTGTGGCTTCGGATGGCGACCTCGACAAGATCAACGGCGTGGTCTACCAGCGGGACCTCCTCCTGGCCCTGGCTCAGGGCCGCACGAACTTGACCGTCGAGGAGCTCAAGCAGCCTGTTCATTTCGTCTACGAGTCGGTGCCAGGCCACCGCCTGCTCCGGGAATTCCAGCGGACCCACCAACACCTCTTCGTCGTCGTCGACGAATACGGAGGCACTTGCGGCATCGTAAGCCTGGAGGACGTGCTCGAGGAACTCGTGGGCGAGATCGAAGATGAAATGGACGCAAGGGAGCGGGCGGAGAAGCAAGCAGGGGACCTGGCGCCTCCCGCCGCCAACAAGCCCCCAAGCCCTCAAGGCACAGTTTTCGGGGATGCCCGCGTCCAGGCTCGCTGAGACCCCTTGCGACCACTCCCGCCTGGCAAGACGACAGGTGGCCGATCCACGGGAGAAGCTCATCCAAGCAGGCCGCGCGAGGAGCCCCGGGGTCGGAGACAACGCGAACAATGCCCAGTGGCAAAATGGCCAGCGGCGCCACGGGCAGGGCGTCAACGGGACTTTCGACGGGGGAGTGGCCGAGACGCTCCCGGAGGACTCCGCCCCGGCGTCAGCGTTGATTCGCTCGGGCCCCGGAGGCTTACACAGTGAGCGTGCAAAGTAACTGTGGCGACCTGAAGGCTCTCTTCGAGCCCGCTCGACGGCGAGATGAGGCTCCTCGATGCATAGTTAACGGCGGCAACACCCTTCAGGCGAGGATTTCCTGCACAATACGCGGCTGGTCCGTGAAGGTAATTCTCTCCTGGAGGCCGTTGCGTTCAAAAAACAGCCCCTCGTTGTGGAGACCCATCAGGTGGAGGACGGTGCCGTGGAAATCGGCCACGCTCACGGGGTTCTCCACCACCTTGTAGCCGATCTCATCAGTCGCGCCATGAACAGTGCCTCCCTTGATGCCAGCACCGGCCATCCAGAGGCTGAAGGCGTGCTGGTTGTGATCGCGGCCAGGCTCAGTATGACCCGTCTGTAACTGGGAGATTGGCAGGCGCCCGAACTCCCCCGTCCAAATCACCAGCGTGCTATCAAACAGACCGCGCTGCTTCAAATCCTTGAGCAGCGCAGCAACCGGCTTGTCTGTCTTTTCGCAGGCGGCTCGCAGGTCGTTCTCCCCGTTCGAGTGAGTGTCCCAGAGCTGGTTGTTGATCATGATCTGCACGAACCGCACGCCGCGCTCCACCAGCCGCCGTGCGATGATGCAGCGCCGGGCGTACGAGTCCTTGCCCTTGATCGGGTGCAGGCGGCCCTGATAGGTGGGCTTTTCGCCCACGCCGTACATGGCCAATGTCTCGGGACGTTCCTGATGAATGTCCAGGGCGTCGCTGGCTGTCAACTGCATATGTGCCGCCAGCTCATAGCTGGCCATGCGCGCATCGAGCCGCAGCTGCCCCGGCCGATCGACCTTGTGGATCTGATCCAGGCGCCGGAGCAAATCTCGCTGCAGCTCCGTCACCTTCGAGGGCCTGTGGTGTTCCGGATGCAGATTCAGGATGGGTGAGCCTTCCGACCGCATGCGCGTGCCCTGGTAGACCGGAGGCAGAAAGCCGGATTGCCACCCGGTAGTTCCGTCCACGGGTAGCCCAAGCGGATCGTCCAGCACCACAAAAGCCGGCAAATTCTGGTTCTCGCTGCCAAGCGCATAGACCACCCACGAGCCCAGGGTTGCCCGTCCCACCGTGCTGCGGCCTGTGTGGAAAATCTTCGTTGCCACTGGATGCACCGAGCTCGTTGTGTGCATCGAACGAATCACCGCGATGTCGTCCACTTGTTGCGCCATGTGCGGTAGCACTTCCGAAAGCCAGATTCCCGATTGGCCGTATTGCGCGAATTTGAACGGACTCCGCAGTAACCCGCCAGCCTGATGCGGATCCACCACCTCTTCCGAGTTTAGCTTGTGAAGGTAGGGCTCACCGTGATGTTTCTCCAGCATCGGCTTGGGATCGAACAAGTCCACCTGGCTCGGTCCCCCGTTCATGAAGAGCTCGATGACCGCCTTCGCTTTCGGGGCAAAATGTGGAGCCCGCGGTCGCACATCGTAGTGACGGGTCAGACCCTCGGTACCTGCTCTGGCCTCCACTCGGGGCGTGTCGGCCAGGAGATCCCGTCCCAGGAGGTGGGTCAGTGCAGCCCCATACATCCCCAGGTGCATCTGCTCAAAAAAACTCCGGCGTGTGCAGAGCCGTGGTCCGCTGTTTCGGTCGTCAGTGGATTTCTTCATCGCGCGCCCTCCTTTCCCTTCAATCGACATAAATGAAAGCGCTGGAGTTAATGAGAGTGTGGCAGAACGTTTCCAATGCTTTCGCTGAGGCCCCGGATTCCCCCTCGCTCGCCCACGCCATCGACAACTGCCTCAAAGTATCACGGCTGAGAGCTTTCTCCTCGGGAGTTGGTGGGCGATTCACGGAAATCAAGTAGGCTTGCTCGATCTGCTGTCCAGGATCGGCGCCTGCCTCGGCCCGTACACGTCCGGCCAGCGAGGCGGCCAGGCGCGCCACCATTGCGTCGTTGAGCAGGTGGAGTGCCTGCGTCGCCACGGTCGACTCACCGCGTTCAACGCAATTCGGAGACATTTGAGGATAGTCGAAGGCCTCGAACAAGCTGAAGACGGCCTGGAAATTCTTCGGATTCTGCCGCAAGTAAATGCCGCGTCGCCAGCCATTCTCCGACTCCACTGGAGTTGCCAGCCCGTCCTCGCGCGCGGTGACCGGATCGGCCAGTCCAAAAGGCGTTTCGTCGAGGCGCTTCGATATCGCCAGCAAACTGTCGTAGAGGGCCTCGGCGTCCATTCGCTGCAATGGCATTCTTGACCACAGAGCATTCGCCGGATCCTGTTTCTCATGATCGGCAGTGACCTTTGAACTCTGCCGGTAGGTGCTCGAGGTCATCATCAGCCGATGCATTGCCTTGAGGCTCCAGCCTTGTTTCTGGAATTGCCGCGCCAGCCAATCCAGCAACTCGGGGTGGGACGGCTGCACCCCCATCTTGCCAAAATCCCCCAGCGTCTTCACAATCCCTTCCCCGAAGTGATGCTTCCAAATTCGGTTCACTATCACCCTTGCCGTCAACGGATGATCGGGTTCGATCAGCCAGCGTGCCAGCGCAAGACGCCGCCCAGTTTTCCGGGCGCCGGGCCATGGCGGCCGCACTTCAAATTTCGTCTTGCCATCGGTGAGCACTGCTGGCACGCCAGGACCAACCTGCCGCCCAGGGATGAAGGGCTCGCCTCGTTGCAAGATAAAGGTCGGGGATGGCTCGCCCCTGTCCCAGAGTGCCCGCACCAGAGGGTCAGGCAGCTTTCGGGCCTCCAGGGTCGCCACCCGCCGCGAAGACTCCTCGGCCGCACGCCGGTAGTCGGGATCCAGCTTGTTCAACTCCTTGGGATCGACCTCAAGCATTGCACCAAATTTTCCGGCCAGGTACTTCTGCAGCGCGTCACGTTCCTTGACCGGCGTGGATAGCATCCTTCGCAGATCCTCGTGCAAGTCTGCTGGCAGCGCTGCCAGGCGCTTCTCGATCAATCTCGCCCGCAAGGGCTCGGCCTTCTTCCGCAGTGAGTCCTGCACAGCCTTGATCTGGCCGTCCAACTCCTCGTTAAGGGCTTTCCGCAAATTTGCCTGCTCCGCGTGTTTCAGCGGATTCATTCCCGGCTCCACGTAGGGGAGCGAGCGGTAACCAAAATCCAGCACTTTGCGATCCGGGTTGTCGTTGAAGGCCGGCGCGATCCAGTCGTAAGTATCAAAAGCTCCCTTGAAAACTGCGATGAGGCGGTAGTAATCCCTCTGTGGAATAGGATCAAACTTGTGGCTGTGGCAGCGCGCGCAGCCCATCGTCAGGCCCATCACCGCCGAGCTGAAAATCTCCATCTGATCGGAGACCACCTGCAGTCGGTCTGGCAGAAAATTGGTTTCTCGAGCACCTGTTGGATCTTCGGCCAGTCGAAGAAATCCGGTCGCGATGAGGTTGTCCATTAACTCCGGTGTCAATACCGGAGCGTTCTCATAGTCAGCCAGTTCGTCACCCGCCAATTGCTCCAGCAAGAACCGATCGTAGGGTTTATCCGCATTCAAGGAGCGGATCACGTAATCCCGATACCTCCACGCTTGTGGATGGTCCCGATAGCCCGCCAGGTCGAGCCAGTAGCGACCCCAGCGTTCCCCGTAACGCGAAGATGCCAGCAATCGATCGATCAGTTTCTCGTAGGCGTAGGGATCGGGGTCGTTGACGAACGCCTGGACCTGCTCGGGTTCGGGCAGCATCCCCGTCAAATCTATACAGGCCCGCCGGAGCAAGGTGGGCCTGTCTGCCTCCACGGACAAGGTCAGCCCCTTCTCCTCAAGTTTCGCCAGAATAAGCGCATCGATGGGGTTGCGAACGCGAGCTGATCCATGAACTACCGGCGGCTCCACCTGTCTCGGTGGCTGAAACGCCCAATAGGCCCGGTCCTGATCTGAAACCAAAGGATCGGGCTCACCGCCTGCAGCCTCTGTCTCGGCAACCTCCCCGGGGGCTCCTCCGGCGATCCATGCCTCCAGCCGCTTCAGCTGATGAGCTGGCACAGGCACGACGTTGGCTTCCTGATATCGCTCGGGAGGTGGCATCTGGCCCGCACGCATCCTCTGAACAACGAGACTCCGCTCCGGCTCACCAGGTATCACCGCTGGACCAGAACGCCCCCCCATCAGCATCGAGGCCCGCGTTCGCAGGTCCAAGCCTGCTTCCTTCAGCCGTGTTCCATGGCAAGGCGTGCAATGCATCCACATCAGCGCCAATGCGTCGGTCTCGCTGGCCGCCGGGGCCTCTTGCGGCCTCGCCAGGGACGCACTGCCTGCAATCCATTGCCGGACCTTTTCGATCTCTGCGTCCGTCAGCGCCTTTGGCTCGTCGATGGGCATGCGTCGATCAGCCACCATTCGAAATAGCCGGCTGGCATCGGCGTTCCCCGGCATCACCACCGGCCCAGATTCTGATCCCTTCAGAACCCCCTCGAGATGACTCAAGTCAAGGTCTCGCCGTCGGGTCTGTGCTCCGTGACACCGCACACAGTTCTTGGCAAGAATCGGGAGAATCTCCCTTTCGAACTGCGGCCCAGGGGCCGTCACAGCGGTTTGTGCCTCACCTCTCGAACCGACACCCAGCGCCAACAGGAGACCCAGCATGGCCACAAACCGTCGACGAAGACAGACTCCTCGCGGGAGAAGAAGAAATCCCCCGCGCCGGCCGCCTGACGGCGTCCCTCCGACTCGCGCTTCGCGCTCGCCCCGGGCCCCCGCTGGTCGCCCGCTGCGCGTGCGCCTCCGGGCCAGGCTCTCGGGAGCATCCGGCGCCAATGGGGAGTGAGCGATGGCCAGCATATCCCTGTAATGGGCGCCCAGAGTATAGTTTTCCCATCGATTCATTAATAAGAACTTTCCCCCGTTCTTTTCACTGAGTCAAGTGTCAAGTCGCTACGGTCGGCGAGTATATACTCCTGGCGGGTGGGAAGACCTCCTGCGCATCGGGCCAAGCCTGGGGGGCGACCGTTTCACGGCTCCCGCCGCCGGCCGTTCGCTTCGTCCTCGCTCCCCGGTCAAACTCAACCTCATCGGCTGTCCTCACGCAGGCGCCGGCGGTACAGGAGCCCTGGACGCCCCATCCAGCCTGAAAGGCGAACAGCGTTCAGGTTTTTGGCCTGGCTTGACTCCTTTCTTTTTCTTTGTCAAGGGGCTCGTCCAGAGGTGTTATTTTTACGCTCTGCCTTACCAGCCTGTTGCACACGGAGTCGGGACAGTGCGCAGTCAAACGCCATCGTCCTCAGCAAAGGCTCCCCGATCACCCTCGATACGTGACTTGAGCCCGTCCCGCCACCTCGCCTCAGCGCGCCGCGACAACTACCTCGCTCGCGCCGGCCTTTTCTGCGGCGGCCACGACCTGAATCGTCTTGGCCAGTGCGTCCGGGTTCAGCGAGAGCGAGGTGATGCCCTCCTCGATGAGCCATCGGGCGAGCTCTGGATAGTCGGAGGGCGCCTGCCCACAGATCCCGATGGGCTTCCTGAGCCGACGCGCGGCCTGAATTGCCCTGGCCAGCATGTCCCTCACCGCCGGGTTGCGCTCGTCAAAGAGGTGAGCTACGGTGCCCGAGTCACGATCGATGCCCAGCACGAGCTGCGTCAGGTCGTTCGATCCGATCGAAAAGCCATCAAAGACGCCGAGAAACTCCTCCGCGAGGATCACGTTCGACGGGAGCTCGCACATGCAGTAGACCTCGAGGCCGTCCTCACCCTGGCGAAGACCGGCCTCTGCCATGACTTTGAGGACCTGCGTGGCCTCGCTCACGGTGCGGCAGAACGGGATCATGACCCTCAGGTTGGTGAGGCCCATGTCCCGGCGGACACTCAGAAGTCCAGCGCACTCGAGCTCGAAGCCCTCCCTGTAACGGGCGTCGTAGTAGCGTGAAGCTCCCCGGAATCCAAGCATGGGATTTTCTTCTTCCGGCTCGAACTCACGCCCACCGAGTAGCAACGCATATTCGTTCGTCTTGAAGTCGCTCGTACGCACGATGACCGGCTTCGGGTAGAAGGCAGCGGCAATCTTCCCCACGCCCTCACTCAGCCTCCGCACGAAGTAAGCCCTCGGATCCTCGCCCTCCAGCCGCTCGCGAATCGCGGCAATTGCCGCAGAGTCCTTCAACTGCGGATAACGCACCAGCGCCATGGGGTGAATTCCGATGTGATTGGTGATGATGAACTCGAGGCGCGCCAGCCCGACCCCTGACTGGGGCAGAGCCGCGAGGCTGAAGGCCTGGGTCGGATCCCCCACGTTGAGAAGGAGCGGCGTCTGTGTCGTCGGCAGGGTCGTGAGGTCCAGCTTCTCGATGTCGAACTCTGCACGCCCCTCGTACACGCTGCCGGTCGAACCCTCGGCACAGGAGATTGTCACCTCCTCGCCGTCGCGCAGAAGGCTCGTACCGACGCCGGTGCCGACAATGCAGGGCAGGCGGAGCTCGCGGGAGACGATGGCCGCATGAGCCGTGCGCCCGCCGTGATCGGTGACAATCGCGGAGACGCGCTTCATGACGGGTTCCCAGTCGGGGTCCGTCATCTCGGCGACGAGCACATCTCCTGCTTGTACGCTGGCCAGCATGCGTGCCTCACGCACGACCTTGACGCGTCCGGTGCCAATCCGTTCCCCAACGGCTTGCCCCGTGAGGATGCGGCGGCATGGCTTGCCCCTGAGCACGAAGCGTTCGAGCACGGCCGCCCGTGGCTTCGCGGAGTGGACGGTCTCGGGGCGTGCCTGAACGATGAAGAGGTCGCCCGTCACACCATCCTTCGCCCATTCGATGTCCATGGGGCGCTCCTTTCCCTCGAGGCGCGAATAGTGCTCCTCGATGAGGCAGGACCAGCGGGCGAGCTGGAGGACATCGTCATCCGTGAGGCAGAAGCGCCGTCGATCCTCTTCCGGCACCGGCTCACTGCGTGTTGTGCGGCTGCCCCCGCCGTAGACGAGCTTGACCTCCTTCGAACCCAGTCGTCTGCCGATGATCGGACGGCGCCCCTGCGACAACGTGCCCTTGAAGACAGTCCATTCGTCCGGGGTCACGACCCCCTGCACCACCAACTCCCCGAGCCCGTACGACCCTGTCACCACGACCACCCCCCTGAAGCCTGTCTCGGGGTCGAGCGAAAACGCCACACCCGCAGCCCCCAGATCGGAACGTACCATGGGCTGCACACCCGCCGAGAGCGCAACTTGCAAGTGATCGAAGCCGTGCCGGGCCCGGTAGCTGATCGCGCGGTCCGTGAAGAGCGACGCAAAGCACGAGTGCACAGCGCGCAGAAGCCCCTCGGGCCCTCGGACATTCAGAAAAGTCTCCTGCTGGCCTGCGAAGGAGGCCTCGGGCAAGTCCTCTGCCGTGGCGGAAGAACGAACGGCGAGCTCGGCGTCGCGGCCAAGCCTTGCGACGAGCTTCCCGTGAGCCCTGGCGATCGCATCGACCAGGTCGCGGGGTAACGGAGTCTCGAGGATGGCAGAGCGGGCAGCGTGAGCCTTCTCCTGCAGCTCTTCAATGCTCTCCACCTGGAAGCCATCGAGGACCGAGCGAAGGCGCTCCTCGAGACCACGTTCCCTGAGAAAACGGCGGTATGCCTCGGCCGTAGTGGCGAAGCCGTCCAGGACCCCCACATGAAGCGGTCTGAGTGACTGGAAGAGCTCTCCGAGAGAGGCGTTCTTGCCTCCCACCCGAGGCCGGTCGTTCAGGCGGACCTCGGCGAAATCGAGGGTCAACTCAGGTATGGGGTTCATGAAGGGAAAAACTCGCAAAGCCCGTACCGCCATGAGCTGCGTGGGGAACGAACCCCTTCCGGCGCAGGATCCGGAGGAAAGCAGCTGCCACCTGAGATTTTCCGGCGCCACGGCTGCTCACCGCCCTGTCAGCCTTCTGCCAGAGCGCAGATTCTTCGCCGGGCGGGCAGGCACGCGAGTGTTATACCCACGCGGGCAGCGATGAGACCTTTTGCAGCCTGCGAAAGGTTGCGGCTGCTCGCGCCCGAGGCGCCCGGCGCCCATCAGGCGCCGAGGAGGGGGAGGCCGCGTGTCGCGGCCGTCGTGGGGGAGGGTCCGCCTCCCCCACCAGCAGAAACGAGCAGCAGACTTGAGATGGTCTTCCTCTGCCCATTCGGAATGTCTCATGTGTGGGCGCGCGAGGTATATCTCCGCGACTGCGCGCAGATTCACGCCACTTGAAACCGAAACCAGCGAATCACGCTGACACAATCTTCATAGCACCAGAACGCGACAAAGACTTCATTCTGGCCGACCGACGTGATGGACGGCGCTCCGAATCGCAGGACGTGGAAGTTGTGGGCCATTGAGCCAGTGGTGGCCGTCAATCCCGTTTCGCCATGTCCCCATAGCGGCTGCGTCCCTTCATTCACCCAACGATCGCCCTGGATGCGCACCACTTGCGCCCACAATCCGGACCGGTCCATGCGGCGGTAGACGCACACCACACGTCCGTCCTCCAGCAGGTGAGGAGTCAGCGTTTGGCCCTCGAGCCTGGTGGATTGCAGCGGCAACCAGGTCCGCCCTCCGTCGCGACTCAGCGTGTACTGGTTCGGCAAATCGGCTTTCGCCTGTTTGTCATAGACCCATGCAGGCACCAGCAATCCACCATCGGGCAGCTCGACAATCTTCGATTCCCAGAAGCATTGGGTGTTTTGCGGACTGCTCATGATGTCCAAGTACGTGGGCCATGTTCGCCCGGCATCTTCCGAAACGAATGCCACCATGCGATTTCCATTGGGAAGTTCGCCATTCCAGCCACTCCAGGTGGAAGTTGGTAACAGCCATCGCCCGTCGCGCAAGACTTTGATGGACGAACAGATTTCAAAGTTCGGGCCCTCCAGGGGTGGCTCTACTCGCCTGGGTCGACCCCATGTCTTGCCAGCATCGAAAGATTCTACGATCGAAAAGCTGGTGGGCACGAATCCCAATGTTGCAGGATTCGTCAGTCCTTCGTTGGGATGTTGGCGGCGGTCGCTCTGCTGCAGCAAGACCACCAGGTGGTTGTCCGAAACGACGGTAATCCGCCCGCTCTCCGACGTAAGTTCCGTGGCTGGACCCGCTCCGAACGCGCCCCGGCTCTCCCAGCTCCGACCGCCGTCCGCCGATCGAGCCCAGTGGACTCGGCCATTCACCGCCTCAAATGCCTCGGCCAGCACAAGAGTTGCCAGCAGTTCTCGGCCACGATGCCGGGCAACCGAAGGGAAATAGGCGTGAATACTCCGCACATGCGGCGACGGATTACGAAATAGTATGCCCGTCGTCACGTCGGTCAGTACGTCAGAAGCAGTGGTCATTTTGTTGGGCCCATGCATTAATTTGTTTTTGTCTGAAAATCGATTTCGTCGCAACCACTACCCGCCTGACGCGATCGACACGCGGCGTTGATGGACTGCCAATTCCAGCAAATTCGCGAGATGCGCGGCCCAAACGCAGTGGCTTGATTCTCGGCCTGCGTGGGGCGTATCCAGGTTCTGCTGTCGATGGCTCCTGTGGGTGAGTCGATGGACGCGCTGTCACTACCATCACGCCCGCGTGACGCCCCCGGTAAGCCACCCGAGACTGGTAGTGGTAGTACTTGCCGTCATGGCCGTCGTGGGCAACCGTCATTTTCCTGCCGCACGTTTCACAGAGGGTGATCCCCTCCAAAGTGCCTGGCCACGCCTGGGAAGCAACGGCTGTGATTGCTCCACCGTGATTTTCTTTCAGGCGCTGCCGGTTCTTCATGAATTGTTTCCAGCCGAAGTACGACTCCACCTGCCCTCTCAGTAGCACAGGCCATGGTCAATTTCCAGCCCAGCGCGGCTACTTCTCCTGTTTCCTGCCGTGGGAGAAGGCCCCAGCGTGGACGGGATTGTGGAGCCCATGTGGCGCGCGTGTTGGTTGAGCCTGGACCCGAAAACCTGCGCGCAGAGGCGGCCGGCCGCGACACCGTGCGTCATGAACGACGTCAAGCTCCCGGGGACCTGATCGGCGAACGACCCGTCGATGACGACGGTCCAAACGTCGGCGGCGCCGGCCGACCGCGTCGATCAGCACGAGGTGGAAGCCTTGCCATGTGCCCACCAAACTTGCTCCGTTCGTGGCCGGATACGGTCCCTGGCTGCCCGGGACATTGCCGATGCGTTGGTTGTCGACGTGGACGTCCACTCCAGCGGGGTTCCGGGACATTTCGGTCCACAAGAGGAGGACGTTGCACGGCCCGTCGCACTGCGCCAAAAGCCGGATCGCGAGGAGCGCCATCGCCGGGAGAGCCCACAGCGAGAGGGAACGGGGCCGGTATTTCGCGGGCATGCGGCCAGCTTACTCGGTGTCCCCGCGGCCTGCCCAGCAGCCCGCCGGAATTCGTGGCACCCCCGGCAGGTCAAGAACTCGAACGCCGAGGAAGGTCAGGACTCGGGGAACGGACCAAGCAGCGCCAGAGCTACAACCTGTTTGCTTCGCGGGGCACATGGGCTTCCATGGTGTCCTGCGCTTGAAACGCGTCCCCTTGGCCCAGAATTTCGGGAAGTTCATTTATCCCTTGCTGGAACGGCTTTCTCCGGAGCCTTGAAGGCTTCGTAAGCCTGTTCCAGCTGCGCTGCGGTTGCGCTGCCACGATGAATCCACACGCGGTAGCGGCACGAAGTTGGTTGGTCCGGCTGGAAGGTCGCGGGCTTGACGCCGGGCCAGCCAACGGACAAGAGTCCGTAATGACGCGTCAGCCATTGTGGCGGGAAGTCAGGATGGCTTGGGTGCACGAACAGCGCCGCGCCGCTGGTGGTCTTCCCGCTGGTCCAGTGACGCGTGAGGTCAGCCCACGGCAGGTTCGTCATCGGCAGGTCTTTACCGGTGAGGCCCGACGAGATGGTGATGGCGGTGTTGGTCCCCGGCGCAAAACGCAGCGCGATCCCGCCGTAGCTCTTGCCTTCCGCGCCAGTGAGCGTGATGGGCTGGCCCACGGGCGTCCACTCGCAATCCACGTCCATGGCGCGCGAATCCGCGGCTGCCGGATAAACGCGCAGCCGGATGCGCTCGCGCATGACTTTGTTCGTGCCGACGTACCAGCCGTTCTCCACGCCGAGCACCGCCGCAGTCTTGTCGGCTTTGCGATCCAGCCACTTCTCAAACTGGTGCCGGATGCCCTTCAGCATCCACAGGTCGTGGTGCTGGCCACCTACCTGGACGTGGGGCCACGACCAGAACAGGCCGCGATGATGATAGTGGTCCTCCGGGAAATCGTCCGTCAGAACCTCGCCGTCGAGCCCGTAGATCGGATGGACGTAGGAGCTGCGCGCCTGATCCGCAGGCACTCCCGGCGGGCTGGCGATGACGCCGTGATTGTAGACCAGCACGGGTTTGTCGCCTTCCCAGAGGCCGAGTGATTTCTCGTTCACGTCGGCAATACGGAAACCGTCAGCAGCCAGGGCCAGATGCGTGAGGAGGATTGCAGCGAGGAGAGCACCAAATCGGCACCGCGCGCAAGGCAACGAGGAAAATGCTCTGTCATTGAAGGGGTTCATTGGAGGCAAATCGATAACTCTCCCGGCCGGGAAATGCACGCTCTGTTTTGACTGTATCGGCTTCGTTCTCGGCAGCCCGTCGCCGTGAAAATGTAGCGGGCACATGGCCGCTGGCAAGAAGCGCCGCTTCATTAGTGTTGAAATCCTTCAAAGTCACGCGGCATGATCTGCCCACAGGCCATGAGCCACCAGAAATCTGACGGCATGAGCTACGCGCCCAAGGGCCAGACCCGAGCGGTCTGCGGCCCCGGCGAATTCCGCTTCGGCGCGATGGGTTTGGATCACGGCCACATTTACGGCCAGTGCAACGGCCTCATTGAAGCCGGCGGCGAACTGGCGCTGGTGTTCGATCCCGATCCGGTGAAGGTCACGAAATTCTGCCAGACCTATCCCGGTGTGAAAGTGGCGCGCTCCGAGGCGGAAGTGTTGGAGGACCGGTCGCTCAAGCTCATCACCAGCGCCAACATCCCATGCGAACGCGGCCCACTCGGCTTGCGCGCGATGGACCACGGCAAGGATTACCTCGCGGACAAACCGCCCTTCACCTCGCTTGCCCAACTCGACGACGCTCGCCGCAAGGTGGCGGAGACGGGACGTATCTTCGGCTCCTATTACGCGGAGCGATTGCACGTCGAGGCGGCGGTGTATGCCGGGCAATTGATCCAGCAGGGCGCGATTGGCCGCGTGGTGCAAGTGATCGGCCTGGGGCCGCATCGACTCAACGCTCCGAGCCGGCCAGCGTGGTTTTGGGAGCCGGAGAAATGCGGCGGCATCCTCGTGGATATTGGCAGCCACCAGTTCGAACAGGCTCTGTTCTACACGGGCGCGACCAGCGCCACGGTCCTTCACAGCAAGGTTGGGAACTACAACTGCCCCGAACATCCCGATTTCCAGGACTTCGGCGATGCCACGCTCGTGACCGACAACGGCGCGACCTTCTACTGCCGCGTGGACTGGTTCACTCCGCAGGGTCTCGGCTGCTGGGGGGATGGGCGCACGATCATCATCGGCACCGACGGGTACATCGAACTCCGCAAGTATCTCGACGTGGCTCGCGACAAGACGAGTGACCACGTCTATCTCGTGGACCACAAGGGGGAACACCACTTCGCGGTTCACGGCCAAGTGGGCTTCCCCTACTTCGGCCAACTCATCCGAGATTGCCTGGACCGCACCGAAACAGCGATGCCACAGCGGCACACCTTCCTCGCCATCGAACTTGCACTCAAGGCGCAGGCTCAGGCAATGGTGGTGGGAGCCAAGACGAAGAGATATACCGCACGCGGGCAGTGAGAGGACCTTTTGCAGCCTGCGAAAGGTTGCGGCTGCTCGCGCCAGAGGCGCCGAGGGGGGGCGGCGAGCTGGCGGAGCCGCAAACGGCTCGGAGGGAGCCGGCGCCAGCGCGCCCTCTGTGCCTATGATCGTGAGAGAGCCTGGCCCGGAGGGGCCGCGTGGCGTTGTTGCCTCCACCCTCGCTCCACCCTCGCTCCACCCTCGCTCCACCCTCGCTCCACCCTCGCTCCACCCTCGCTCCGCCCTCGCTCCGC
>SXGT01630571.1_pt1 | contig 20527 bp, 21 predicted proteins | sample 3176221 | NCBI WGS metagenome assembly SXGT01 (sample SAMN11356862, study PRJNA531348) | freshwater metagenome | isolation source: freshwater sample F1-120 | place: China: Fuxian Lake, Yuxi | collected 2017-12-25
CAGCGAGACGACTGCGAAGGCCCGGCCGAATCGGCCGGGCCTTCTCGATCGTCGGAGAGTTTCGGACGTCAGGCTTGCGATGCGCGATCGCGCTCGGCACGGGCGCGCAGCTCGTACTTCAAGACCTTGCCGGTCGCGTTGAGCGGGAGCGCGTCGACGATCTCGACCCGACGCGGCGCCTTGTAGTTCGCCATCGTTTCCTTGCACCAGTTGCGCAGTTCGTCGCCCGTCGCTGCCGCGCCGTCGCGCAGCACGACGTAGGCCCAACCGACTTCACCGAGTCGCTCGTCGGGGACCCCGACGACGGCGGCCGCCGCGATCGCAGGGTGTTGCAGCATCATCGCTTCGATCTCGGCGGGGTAGGCGTTGAAGCCTCCAACGATGAACATGTCCTTGGTGCGGTCGGTGATCTTGATGTAGCCGCGTTCGTCCATCGTGCCGATGTCGCCGCTGTGGAGCCAACCGTCGGGGTCGATCGTCGCCGCGGTTTCGGCATCGTCGTCGAGGTACCCGAGCATCGTGTTGTAGCCGCGGACCAGAATCTCGCCTGGTTCGCCTCTCGGGACTTCCTTTCCGCGCTCGTCCGCGCAGATCACCTCGACGCCGGGGATCGCCCGCCCGCTCGTGGTGGCGATCGTCTCGGGGTCGTCGTCGTGACGGCACATCGTGGCAATGCCGCACACCTCGGTGAGGCCGTAACCGGTGACGATGGTTTCGAACCCGAGTCGTTCGCGCATCTCGATGATCATCGACACGGGGATCGCCGCGGCGCCGGTGACCGACAGTCGTAGTGACGAGAGATCGAACGCGTCGAGATCGTCACGAGCGAGGATCGTCTGGAAGATCGCCGGTGGACCGGGGAGGAACGAGATTCGATCGCGGGGAATGCGGTCGAGCACCGCAGCCGCGTCGAAGACGGCATGCGGAAGCAGCGTTGCGCCGCACATCAAGGACGCGAGGATCCCGGCCTTGTACCCGAACGCGTGGAAGAACGGGTTGATCACGAGGTAGCGATCGCCCGCACGGACCCCGACGACATCGGCCCAGGTTCGAAATGCACGCAGGTTCTGCGCGTGGGTCGTGCGAACACCCTTGGGGTGGCCGGTGGTGCCGGATGTGAACAGGATGTCGCTCACATCGTCGGGTTGCACGGCGGCGGCGCGGTCTCGAGCGACTTGTTCGTCGACGGCCTTGCCGACATGGAGGAAGTCTTCGAAAGAGATCGTGCCTTGCGCCGGCTCGCCGCGCACGACGACCAACGTCTGCAAGGCCCGGAGCTCGGAACCCCGGTCGCACGCAGCGTCGAGCAGTGCGACATAGTCGGTGTCGAGGAAGTCGGTGACGGTCGCAAGTACTTTCGCGCCACTGCGTTCGAGCACGTAGGCGGCCTCCGCGCCCTTGAAGCGCGTGTTGATCGGAACGACGATCGCGCCCGCGCTGTGGGCGCCGAGCGCGAGTACCGGCCACTCCCAGATGTTCGGGGCCCAGATCGCCACCCGGTCGCCCGGCTCGATACCCGCGGCGATGAATGCCCGTGCGGCGTCGACGACGCGTCGTTCGAAGTCTCGATAGCTGATCGCGGTCCGGTCGCTCTCGTCTTCGAACGCGATCGCGTCGCCGTGCCGCTCCGCGGCGATCTGGACGAGCCGTGGCGTTGTACCGAACTCGAGGTCGCCGCGGGGCGCCGTTTCGGTCGAGGGCTGATCGGTCACGTGCGCTCCTGTTCGAGTCGACTTCGATCGAGTGGCTGCCAGCGTGCCGGGCGTCGCTCGGCGAAGGCCAGCGGGCCCTCTTCCTGGTCGGGGTGATCCCACATCGCGACGAGTCGCCCACCACCGATGCGACAAGCGTCGGAGAGCCCGTGCTCGAACGCACCCCAGAGGGCCTGTTTCGACAGCGCCATCGCGGTCGGCGAGTTCTGGGCGATGAGCTCGCCGAGGTGCTGCGCTCGGGCGCGCAGCCCGTCAGAGGCGACGACCTCGCTGATGACGCCGAGCTGGCGAGCTCGTTCGGCATCCAGTCGTTCGTGTCGACCGACGAGTGCCATCCGCAGGATCGACTCCATCGGCGACTGGCGCGCCAGCGCGATCCCCTCGAACGCCACGACCTGTCCGATGCTGACGTGCGGGTCGAGGAACGTCGCGTTGTCGGACGCGATGCGGATGTCGGCGTCGGCGACGAAGTGGAGACCACCGCCTGCGCACACACCGTTGATCGCCGCGATCACCGGCTTCCAGATCCCGAGGTGCCACGCGGTGAATCGCAGTTCGGCGTCGCGGGTGCGACGGGAATGTTCCTTGAGCGAGGCCTTGTCGCGAGCGAGCGCGACGACGTCGAGGCCGGTCTGGAACGCGGCGCCGTTACCGGTGTTGACGATCACGCGCACCTCGTCGTCGGCGTCGAGTTCGTGCCAGGCGCGTTCGAGCTCGTCGAACATCGCCGCGTCCATCGCGTTCGCGTGATCGGGTCGATCGAAAATCAGCCAACCGACCGGCCCGTCGCGGCGGACCTCGAGTCGCGTGTAGTCGGTCACGCGTTCACCGGCCGGTGAACTTCGCGGCGCGCTTGTCGGCAAGCGCGGCCATGCCCTCTTTGAAGTCCTGACTTCGGCTCGACAGTTCGAGCGACAGCGCCTCGCGGGCGAGGTGACTGTCGAAGTCGTCGGCGAGTCCTTCGCGCACGAGGTTCTTGACGAGCCCGAGTGTCACCGTCGGACCGTCTGCCAACTCGACGGCGAGGGCGTTGGCTTCGGCGCTGACCTGGGCCGAGGGAACCGCGGCGTGGACGAGGCCCCATTCGGCGGCGCGATCGCCGTCGATCGGTTCGCCGAGCATCAGCATTCGTTTCGCCCGTGCGACGCCGATCAGGCGGGGGAGTAGCCAGGTTCCGCCCGAGTCCGGGGTGAAGCCCCGCTTGACGAAGGGTTCCCAGAGCTTTGCGTCGGACGCCGCGATGCAGAAGTCGGCTGCGAGCGCGATGTGGAGACCGAGCCCGGCCGCGTAGCCGCGAACGGCGGCGACGATCGGGATCTGCACGGTCGTGATGCGCGAGACGAGTCCGTGGGCGTGGCCCGGGAGTCGTCGTTGGGTGATGCCGGCACGCTGTTTCGACCCGCCCCGACCGCCGAGATCGAAACCTGAACAGAAGTCGTCGCCGGTGCTGTCGAACAGGATCGCCCGAACGCGCTCGTCGAGGTTCGCGCATTCCAGGACGGCGAGCAGGTCGTAGATCATCTGGTCGGTCAGCGAGTTGCGTCGGTCGGCCCGATCGATGGTGATGCCGAGCACGCCACGGTCGTCGAGCGCGATCCGCAGCCCATCGCGACCTTCGTAGTCACCGTCGTGCGCCACGGCCCGGCACATTAGGCCCAGTATCCGGCGCCGGGCCGGTCGGCAGGCGCGACGCATCGACGTGGCGTGCGCCGACCGCGACGGGCGCGATAGACCGAGCGAGTGCCCGACGAGACGGACGCACCAGACCGAGCGAACCATGTCGCCGCGCCGGGATTCGACGACGCGGTGGTCGGCCCGGAGGATCCGCGAGCGGTCGATGTCAGGGCGTTGATCGAAGCGCATCTCGAGTTCACCACCGGGACCACGCCGCCGGAGTATGTGTTCGCGTTCGGCGTGGAAGCCCTGGTCGCTCCTGACGTGTCGTTCTTCTCGGCCCGACGAGAGGGCGAGCTCCTCGGAGTCGCGGCGTTGCAAGTGCTCGACGCGACCAACGGCGAAGTGAAGTCGATGCACACCGCTGAGTCAGCGCGCGGCACCGGCGTCGGCCGTGCGCTGCTCGACCGAGTGATCAGCGAGGCGCGGTCGAGAGGCATCCAGCGCTTGAGCCTCGAAACCGGCTCCCAGCCCGCGTTCGCAGCCGCGCACCGCCTCTACGCCCGCGCCGGTTTCGTCGAATGCGGACCTTTCGGCGACTACGTCGCGAGCGGCTACAGCCGCTTCTTCACCCTCGACCTACGAGGGCTTACCGGCTGACTCGTTCGAATGCCTGCGTTCGACCGGTCAGGCGGGCTCGCATGTGATCGAGCCACGAAGCGTTTGTTCGACGAAGCCCTGCAGGGTCACTCCGCGTCGGTCAGCCTGCTCTCGCAACGCCGCGACGAGTTCGCGATCGAGGCGAATGACGACATCGTTCGGGCCCGGTGGCAGCAAGCCTCCGCCGACGTCGATCGAGGCGCCGGTTTCGGATTCGAGCCACAGAATCGCACGGGGCTTGGTCAAGTCGGCTCCTCTCGCTCGGTTGGGTCAGCCGAGCTTCGCGGTCGCCGTGAACGTGACCGGCATCGCTTCGGGACCGGTGATGAAGTTGGAATTGCGCCAGGGCAGCGGTGTTGTCGGGTCGGCGAGTTCGATGTCGGGAAGGCGTTCGAGGAGGCGGTCGAACATCACGGTGAGTTCGAGGCGGGCGAGCGACGCACCGAGGCAGAAGTGCGTGCCGAAACCGAATGCGATGTGCGGGTTCGGATGGCGCTCGACGTCGAAGCGGAAGGGATCCTCGAACACCGCGGAGTCTCGGTTGCCCGACGGATAGAGCAGGATCAGCTGCTCGCCCTCGCCGATGTGCTGTCCGCCGATCGCGACGTCGCGAGTTGCCGTCCGGCTCATGTTCTTGATCGGCGTCACCCACCGCAGCATCTCTTCGACGCCGGTCACGAGTTTCGAGCGATCCTCGATCAGCTTGGTTCGCTCGCCCGGATGTTCGAGCAGCGCGAGCATCCCGCCGGTGATGACGTGGCGGGTCGTCTCGTCGCCGCCGATGAGGATGAGGAGCGACTCCTGCACGAGCGACTCGTCGTCGAGTCGTTCGCCCTCGATCTCGGCGTGGCACAGGACGCTGACGAGGTCTTGTTGCGGCGGCTTCGAACGGCGATCGGCAATCACGCCGAGTTGGAACTCGCGAAACTCGATCGCGGCCATCATTGCCTTCTCGGCCGCGTCGGGGTCGGTGACGGTCGTGCCGCGAATCAAGTCATCGGACCAGCGCAACAGGTCGTCGTAGGCCTCGCGGGGGAACCCGAGCATGTCGCCGATCAGCAGAAGGGGGAGCGGCGCCGCGATGTCCCAGACGAAGTCGCAGGTGCCCTGCTCGCAGACCCGGTCGGTGATGTGATCACAGATTGCCCGGATCTCCGACTCCTTGGCTCGAACGCGCTTGGGAGTGAAACCGCGATTCACGAGCGATCGCCGGCGTTGATGGTCGGGATCGTCCATCGAGATCATCATGGGCAACGGATCGCCGTGGGGGCGGGGACTGCGGAACGACGAGAACGTCGCCGGGTCCTTCTCGACCGCCATGATGTCGTGGTATTTCGCGATGGCCCACGTGTCGTTCGCGGCGTCGTGATAGACGGGCGCATGTTCTCGCATCCACGTCCACGTGTCGTGCGGTTGGGCGGCATACCAGTTGCCGTCGAGCAGGTCGATGTCGGAGCGGGTCGGGTGGGTCGGCGCGATCGCAGGCATGTGCAGATGTTGGCACGTCGTCGCTAGCGTCGGCACCCGTGAGTGAGCGTGTGAATCGACAGGTCGTGCTGCGGCAGCGGCCGACGGGGATGGTCACCGAGGACTGCTTCGACGTGGTCGATCGACCCGTTCCCGAGCTGCAACCGGGCGAAGCCCTGCTCGAGGTCCACTACCTGGGTATCGACCCGACGATTCGCGGCTGGATCGACGCCAAGGGCAACTACATGGCCCCGGTCGAGATCGGCGAGCCGGTTCGCTCGAATGGGGTCGGTGTCGTCATCGAAACGACGAACCCCGACGAGTACCCGCTCGGCGCGGCCTTCATGGCCCTGACCAACTGGCAGCAGTTTCGAGTTCTTGCCCCGGGCGAGAACCCTCCGGTGACCCGACTGCCCGAGGGCATGGAGCTGACCGGCCCGCTGAACGTCGGCGGTCACATCGGCGTCACGGCGCTCATCGGCGTCGAGGAGGTGGCAAGGCCCCGAGAGGGCGAGACGTTTGTGGTGAGCGCGGCTGCGAGCGGCGTTGGGAGTGTCGCCGGTCAGATCGCCAAGATTCGAGGCGCTCGCGTCATCGGCATCGCCGGCAGCGACGAGAAGTGCAAGTGGGTCGTCGACGAACTCGGGTTCGACGCCTGCATCAACTACAAGACCGACGACGTCAGAGGTCGACTCAAAGAGCTCGCACCGAAGGGTGTCGACATCTACTTCGACAACGTCGGTGGCGAGCTGCTCGACACCGTGCTCACCCGACTGGCGCGCCAAGCGCGGGTGGTGTTGTGCGGCGACATCGCGACCTACAACCTCGACGGTGAGCTGCCGCCACTGCGCAATCACCGTTACCTGATGGGGCGGAGTGCCTCGATGCAAGGCTTCAACACGCTCGACCACTGGGAGAAGTACTTCGACGCAGCAGCCCAACTCGCGACCTGGGTCGCGGAGGGCAAGATCAAACATCGCGAGCACGTGCTCGACGGCATCGAGCAGTGCGGCCCCGGCCTCGTCCGCCTCTTCGCGGGCGACCACCTCGGCAAGCTGGTCATTCAGGTGCGTCGATAGACCCTAAGAATTAGGGTCTATCGACGCACCTCGAATGCGAGGTCGAAGCGGCGGACCGCGCGGGCGAAGATGTTGGGTTCGACGTCGGGCTCGCTGATGACGTGCAGGTTGGTGATGCGCTGGGTCAGCGCGCCGAACAGGGTCGCAAGACTGAGCCGCGCGAAGTTCGCGCCGAGGCAGAAGTGCGTACCGTTGCCGAAGGCGAGGTGATGGTTCGGGTCGCGGGTCACGTCGAACGTGAACGGGTCGTCGAACACGTCTTCGTCACGGTTCGCTGACGGATAGAGCAAGGCCACGCGATCGTTTTCGCGGAGCTGCACGCCTCCGAGCTCGACGTCGCGCGTCACACGCCGGAAGAACTGATTGAGCGGCGTGACCCAGCGCACGATCTCCTCGACCGCGACCGGAATGCGATCGGGTTCGCGGTAGAGCAGTTCCCACTGATCCGGATAGTCGCAGAACGCTCGCAGGCCATGCGCGATCGTCGTGCGAGTCGTCTCGGCGCCGCCCGCGATGAACAGCCCGACTTCGTGGATCAACGTCATGTCGTCGATCGGTTGCCCGTCGATCTCGGCGTTGGCCCAGATCGAGGTGAGGTCGTCCATCGGGCAGGTCCGGCGCTGCGCGAACATCCCCATGAACTCCGTGGCGAACTCGACGTTCGCGTTGAACAGATCGTCCATCACCTGCGGGTCGCGCATCCGCATGTCGATGCGCATGAGCCGCTCGGACCAACTCTTCACGTCGGTCCACCGATCCTGCGGAAGCCCGAGCAAGTGGGCGGTGGTGCGTCCGGGAAGTTGGCCCGCAAGATCCTCGATGACCTCCATCTGGCCTTTTGCCACCACGTGATCGACGAGTTCGTCGATGATCGTTCGCAGGAGTTCGCCGTTGCGATCGCGTACTGCTCGGGGCGTGAACTGACCCGCGACCAACCGTCGTTGCTGTTGGTGCTTCGGATCGTCGGAGGCGATCATGTTCGCCTCCATCGGTTCGGGTACCGCCCGGTAGTGACCCTGCGACGAGAAGATGTCGGAGTGGCGCTCGGCGAAGAACACGTCGGCGTGGCGGGTCAGACCCCACAGGTCGTTCGCATCGTCTCGATAGACGGGTTCGTACGCTCGCATCCACGTGTAGTCATCGTGCGGATTCGTGGCGTACCAATGGGGGTCCAGCAGGTCGAGCACCCGCCGCTCGGTGGTCGTCGTCATGGTGGCGCAAACTAGTGAGGCGTCAACCAGCAAGACTATTTCTTGCTGGTTGACCCCTCAGCCGACGGGGACGACCTCGACCGGGATGCCGTTGATCGCCGCGTTGTTCGAAAGTGGATCGATCGCCAGCGGGTCAGCAAGTTTGTTGTTGTTGACTCCCGCGTGCTCTCGAGCAACCGACTGGCGCGTGCCCGGCTTGTCGTGACCCCAGCCGTGCGGCAACGACACGATGCCCGTCATCATCTCGTCGCTCACCTCGACCGGCACCTCGATAGAACCTCGTTCGGAAGTCACACGAGCAACGCCGCCGTCGTGGACACCGCAACGCTGCGCATCGTCGGGATGGATCAGCAGTGTGCAACGGTCCTTGCCCTTCACCAATGTCTTGACGTTGTGCATCCAGGAATTGTTCGAGCGCACGTGACGCCGCGACGTCAACAGCAGGGAATCGACGGACCGATCGAGGCGCGCGGCCAAGCGAGGCAGGTCGGCAACGATGTAGTCGGGTGCGAGGTCGACCCGTCCGTTCGTCGTACGAACGACCTCGGCGAGACGCGGCACCATTGGGCCCATGTCGATGCCGTGGGGCGCGTCCTTGAACGACTGGAGGGTCAGGCCGTCGGAGACCTCGCCGTAGCGATCGCCGAATTCGCCCGCCCGGATCTGCAGGTCGAGCAGCCGGAGGGGCCCACCTTCGTCGTACTCGGCCATCACCTTCGCAGGATCGAGGCCCTTGGCTTCGCACAACACCGAGAAGAACCCGTCGTCGAACGCGGCGACATCGATGTCGGCGAGTGGGACTCCCATCAACAACGCACCGAGGACGGTGAAGATTCGCCACTCGCCGGGGTGATCCGCGGGCGGATCGAACACGGCGTCGGAGTAGTTGCCGACCGATCGGACCGCCCAGTTGAGGATCAGATCGTCGAAGTGCGGCTGCTCGAGCGCCGAGAGCCCTGGCAGGATCACGTGCGCGTGGCGCGTGGTCTCGTTGAGTGCGTTGTCGACGCTGATCATGCACTCCAGCGTCGCCAGTGCTTCGTCGAGGCGGTCGGGGTTGGTGCTCGAGATCACGGGGTTTCCGGCGACGGTGATCAGTGCCTTCCAGGCGCGGTCGCCGCCTGCGAGCATCTCCTCCGCCATGAGCCCGACGGGAACCTGACCGAGCACTTCGGGAACGTCACCGACGCGCGACTTCCAACGTCCGAACGAAACGCCGTCGGCCCACTGGGGATCATCGAGCGTCGACAATGCCCACGCGACCGGCTTCGCGAACATCAAGCCGCCCGCGCGGTCGAAGTTGCCGGTGAGTACGTTGACCACGTCGACGAGCCACGACGCGAGCGTGCCGAACTCTTGATTGCAGGTGCCGATCCGCCCGTAGAGGGCCGCCGTCGGCGCCGCGGCGAGTTCGTGTGCGATTCGGCGAATCGTGTCGGCCTCGATGCGGCAGGCCGACGCAACCCGCTCGGGCGTCCACTCGGCCACGAGCGCGCCGATCGCAGGAACGTTGTCGACGAGCGGGTGAATGCGCGAGGGGTCGACCAATCCGTCGGCGAACAGCACGTTGGCCACGGCCATCAGGAAGGCTGCGTCGGTGCCGGGCACGATGGGGATCCATTCGTCGGCGTGCTCCGCCGTTCCGGTGCGGCGCGGGTCGACGACGACGACCTTGCCGCCGCGGTCGCGGATCGCGCCGAGCTTGCCGAGCACGTCGGCGCAGGCCATCAACGATCCGCCCGACGCCTGCGGGTTACCGCCCATGATCACCATGTAATCGGTGCGTTCGATGTCGGGCGTGGGGATCGACCACATGTTGCCGTAGAGCAACATGCTCGACACGTTCTTCGGCCACTGGTCGACAGTGCCCGCGCTGTAGATGCACTCGAGTTGGGCCATGCCGATCAGCACGCCGACGTATCGCGACAACGACAACGCGTGGGCAGTCGGGTTCCCGATGTACGCGGTGATCGCTGACTTGCCGTGACGATCCATGACGCTACCGATGAGTTCGGCGCATCGCGCGAAGGCTTCGTCCCACGACACTTCTTTCCAGACGTCGCCGTCGCGCACCACCGGCGCCCGCAAACGGTCTGGGTCGTGGTGCAGATGTCCGAGTGCAGTTCCCTTGGGGCAGATGAAGCCCTTCGACCACACGTCGTCGCGGTCGGGGCGGATCAGAACGACCTCTTGGTCCTCGACGTGGACCTGCAGTCCGCACATCGCTTCGCAGAGTGGACAGGTGCGGAGGTGGATCGTGCGGTCGGCCATAGCCGGAGGGTAGGCCGAGTCGGTGAGCGTTCGCCAGGAGACTCGCTAGCGTCGCCAGCATGAGCGAGGCACCGGAGGACTACCGCCGCGTCATGGGGGCGCGAACGGATGCGGCGTACCTTCCCATCGACTCGACGTTCATGGGCGTGCTCGAGCCGAACTTCTTCGACGAAGGTCCGGGAACTCTGAGCTGCACCGTCGAGGCCCGCGACGCGCTGAAGCAACCGATGGGGATCGTCCACGGTGGGATCTACTGCGCGATCGCCGAGACGCTGGCGAGCATGGGCGCGGCGCGCGAGGTCGGACTCACCACCGCACGCGAAGGTCCGCCCGAGTTCGTCGTCATGGGTCAGCAGAACAACACCACGTTCCTGCGACCCGTGACCGAGGGCCGGATTCGTGCGGTCGCGACCTGCCGCCATCGCGGACGCACGACGCAGGTCTGGCAGATCGACATGTTCGATTCGCAAGATCGGTTGTGCTCGACCGCGCAGGTGACGATGGCGGTTCGCCCTTTTCGAGGGTGACTACCGGTCGAGCGTGTCGACCGCCAGCCGGATCGCGCCGCGCACCGGTTCTTCGACGATCGAGTCGAGGTTCGCACCCGGCAGCGCCGCGCGAACTTCGCCCTCGAACGCCACGTCGAACACGCGATTCGCCGCACGATGCAGACCGCCGGCGCGAACGACGGCGAACGTGTCGTCACGCATGTACAGTCGATTCGCGACCCCGATCACGTCGCGAGCGTGTTGCACACCGACTGAAGTAACGACTTCGCATGCCAGATCGTCGCCGCCCGCGGCGACCTCGAACACCGTCGGCGCGAGTTCGGGGCCGACTGCCGGGCGGGGGCCGCGCGACAAGCGCTCGAACAATTCGGCGATCGAGTCGACTCCCACGGCCGACAGGATCGCGGGGGTCAGGCCCGATGCCGCGACCTGGCCGTGGTGTTCCCGCGCGACGGCCTCGAGCGCTCGTCGAACGACTTCGCTCGCGCCTGCGCCCTCGCCGATCGACACCGCCAAGGTCCGAAACCAGACGCCCGCGCGATTCCGGCCGCACGTCGAGCCCCCCGTTCCCGCGATCGACGCGATGCCGAACGTTTCGTCGGTCCCCGCCCGCAGCGCGGCACGTGCGTCGGTGACCAGGACGCGATGACCTGAGAGACCGAGTTCCGCAAGGTGGGAGTCGATCCGAGAGTGATCGCGGTCCCAGTCGCACCCGGCAAGACAGAACGCGCTTGCTCGAACGTAACTCGGGATGAGGCCGGCCGACGCGAGCGCCTCGTCGCACCCGGAGCGAAGCGTCGCCGCCATCGCCTCGAGTCCCACCACCTCCCAGTTCGAGCCGCCGACGATCGCGCGCCCCACGACCTGGCCGTCGAGTGTCGCGACTGCGACGTCGGTCTTCGTCGCGCCGCCGTCGATTCCCAACACGACGTCAGCCATCGAGCGCTCCGAGCATCCCTCGATTGACCTCGCGTAAGCGATCCCACACCGAGCGTGCGTCGACTGGTCGGGGTCCGAGCGGGTTGGCGCGCAGCGCCGTGACCGCGAGGTCGGGGTCGCCTTCCACTGCGGCGCGGACCGTCAGTTGTTCGAACTCCTTGACCTGTCCGACGAGCGTGGCCATCGACGGAGGTGTGGCGCCGATCGGGATCGGCGTGGCCTGACCGCCGTCGAGGTCGCAGGCGACCTCGATCACCGAGTCGTCGTCGAGGTCGATCAACGCGCCACGGTTCGTGACGTTGACGACGTGGCGGGTCCCGTCGGACTGCACGAGATCCGCGATGAGTGCGGCCGCAGCCTCGCTGTAGTGCGCGCCGCCACGCTGCGCGAGTTCCGGCGGCGGCGTGTCGAGATTCGGGTCTCGGTAACGTTCGAGGAGCGCGGCTTCGATCGCCGCGACCTCGCTCGCCCTTGTGGGTTTCGTGGCCTGTTCCTCGAGCACGCGCGTCGGGTCGGTGTAGTAGCGCACGTAGGGATTCGGGAGCGCGGCGAACGACCGGAGGAGATCAGGCTCGAACTCAGGCCGGTGACCCCGTGCCACGGCTCGCTCAGCCCGCCGCACTGCTCCCTCGACCACTTCGGTCGTGCGATCTTCGCCCGCGGCATCGACGCCCGTGATCCAACTGAGGTGGTTCAAACCGACACTGGTCAGCGAGACAACGTCAACCGGGACTTCGAGCGCCGAGGCAATCGCAGCCCGGAAGTTCCACGGAACGTTGCACAGTCCGAGCGTTGGGGTCCGACCGTGTCGTGACAGCGCTTCGCTCACGAGTCCGGCCGGATTGGTGAAGTTCAAGAGGGTCGCGCCGGGCGCAACTTCGGCGATGGTGGAATCGATCGCAAGCGCAACCGGAATCGTACGAAGTGCCTTGGCGAATCCGCCGACGCCGACTGTCTCCTGGCCGATGAGCCCGAACTGTCGTCCGAGTTGCTCATCGCGCTCTCGGGCCCCCTGGCCACCGACTCGAATCTGACTGATGACGAAGTCCGAGCCGGCAGCACCGACGTCGAGATCGGATCCCCATGTCACGTCGATGTCGAGGCCGTGACGCCGGACCATGCGCCGGACGAACGCTCCGAGGATCTCGAGGCGCTCGCGATCTGGGTCGACGAGCGCGATGGCGTCACACGGGACTCGATCGATCCGAGCGAGCACACCGCTGACGAGCTCGGGCGTGTACGTGGACCCGCCGCCGATGACGGTGAGCTTCATGTGCGGACGATGCGGGCGGCATGTCGTTGGATTCGTTCGCACGCGTCGGCGATCGTCGCGACTCGTTCGGGATCGGCGAGCAGGACCCGATGCTCCATCCAGACGGTCGACGTCGCGGCTCGTTCCGCAATCGGCAGGCGCACATCTCGATAGTCGAGCGGCGCGGTGCGGAATCGCGGCGCGAACGAGTTCGAGCGAAACAGCGCGAGCGTGTTCAGGGCTGGGTAGCTCACCCCCAGCGGGACTCCTTCGGCCGCGAGCGCCCGCTCGAAGTCCACCAAGGACATCCCGGCGAACGCTTCGCGGTCGAAGTGGAACACGTAGCAGTAGTTCCCCTGCGTGTTCATACGCTGATCGCGCGTCTGCGGGGAGAGGCCCGGCACCCGCGCGATCGCTTGGTTCAACGCGATCGCGCTCGCGTTACGGCGGGCGTTCTGTTCCGGAAACCGTTCGAGCTGGGCATTGAGGATCGCGCCTTGCCACTCGGTCATTCTCAGGTTGGATCCGTACGTCGGATGGTGGTACCAGTGTTCGCCAGGGACGCGTCCGCAGTTCCAGTAACTCCAAGCCCGTTGCATCCGATCGGGGTCGTTGCTGATGAGCACGCCGCCCTCACCCGCAGTCATCAGCTTCGAACGCTGCATCGAGAAGCTGCCGAACGCGCCGAAGCTGCCGACGCCGCGATCTCGCCAGAACGTTCCATGGGCGTGCGCACAGTCCTCGATGAGATGCAACCCGCGGCGTTCGCACAAGGCGACGAGCGCGTCCAGGTCGCAGGCGTTTCCGGCGATGTGTACCGCGACGATCGCTCGAGTTCGATGGGTGATCGCGGCTTCGGCTGCGTCGAGGTCGAGGTTGAGCGAACCGGGATCGACGTCGACGAGCACCGGAACCGCATTGACCGCAAGGACCGCGCCCGCAGTGGCGACGAACGTGAGACCCGGAACGATCACCTCGTCGCCTTCGCCGATGTCGCAGGCCACCAGGGCGGCCTCGATCGTGTGCGTGCCGTTGGTGAAGGGCAGCCCGTGGGTCGCGGATTGGTAGCGAGCGAAGTTGTCGGCGAACTGCTGCGCCTCGCCGCCGTCTCCGGTCCACCAGCCACCCTCGTCGAGCACGGCGAGCAGCCGCGTGCGTTCCGTGTCGTCCCACTGAGGCCAGGTCGGCCAATCGAGAGCGCGGAAGCGGGGCGTGCCGCCGAGGATCGCGGGGAGGTCGGGCATCGGTGTAAGAGTAGGGGCAGCCCGCATTCGAGATCCTGGGAGCCACGGCAATGCCGACATCGATCGCGGACGAGGGTTCGATGATCGGAGAGCCGTTCGAGATCATCGAGGGCGACGCCCGCGAAATTGTCGCGAGCTTCACGGATGCGACCGTTGTCTTCCAAGACCCGCCGTGGTCCGAGCTGGGAGTGGTTTCGACCGTGCGCCACGCGATCGAAGCGACGTCGATGGCGCTGCACCATCTCGAGGGACTCGCGGACGCCGAGCGCGACGTCGGCTCCGACACGATCATCGGAATAGGCGGTGGCCGCGCGCTCGACACCGCGAAGTATCTCGCGTTGCACACCGGGAAGCGTCTCGTGCAGATTCCGTCGATTCTCTCGGTCGACGCGGCGTTCACCCACGCGGCGGGTGTGCGAACCGAGGGCGCCGTTCGCTACGTCGGACCCATCCGTCCCGAATTCGTCGTGCTCGATGTGCCGCTCGTTCGTTCGGCGCCCGCACGGCTCAATCGCGCCGGCGCGGGCGACGTCGTCTCGTGCCACACCGGTTTGTACGACTGGTCGCTCGCCGTCGCGACCGACACGACGTACGCGTGGAATACGGAGCTGGCCTCACTCGCGATCGACCTGCTTCGGGACCTCGACGCGGGAGCGGCCGATGTCGCGGCGGTGACCGACGCCGGCGTTCGGTTACTCGCGTCCAGCTTTCGCACCATCGGAGCAACATGTGCGCGTGCCGGACACTCACGATTCGAAGAAGGGTCGGAGCACTTCTTCGCATATCACTACGAGCACGTCACGGGATTGACACCGCCGCACGGCGAGATCGTCGCGCTCGGCACCGTCGTGATGAGCGAGCTGCAAGACAACGAATCTGCGCGCACCGTCGATCTCGTGCGGCGGTGCGGAATTCGTTGTCACCCGGCCGACCTGGGACTCGATCGCGCCACGTTCGACCGAATCGTGCGCGGCCTGGCCCGGTTCGTCGCGACGCGGGACTACGACGTCAGCATCATCGATTACCGACACGCTGACGGTTCGATGCTCGATCGAATGTGGGAGATCGGCAACCGAATCGCGAGGGTCGACCGATCGGCCTGACAGGTCGAACGTCCTGAATCGTCCGGCCGAAGGTTGCCAATTGATTCCACTCGCCGACCAGGTGTGGTCTACTGCCGTTCATGCCCGGGCCCTTCGACCGCGCCGACTTCGAACTGGCCGAGGCGGCGCCCGACGCGATGATCGTGACCGATGGTGACGGTGTCATCGTGTACGCGAACGGTCTTGCCGCGCAGATGTTCGACTTGGAGAAGTCCGAACTCGAGGGCGCGTCGGTCGAGGAGTTGATGGCGCCGGAGGTGCGAGAACGCCACCGAGGGCACCGGGCCATGTTCATGCGCGACGCGCGGCCTCGTCCGATGAGCACCGGACTCCGTCTCGAGGGTCAGCGATCGTCGGGCGAGCGATTCCCGGTCGAGATCAGCCTCAGCCCCGTCGAGGCCGAGGGCGGCCGCTTCGTGGTCGCCGCGATCCGCGACGTGACCGACCGCGAGCGATCCGAAGAGGAACTGCGATCGGTTCAATCCGAACTCGTGATGTCCGAGGAACGAGATCGGATCGCACGCGACCTGCACGACACCGTGATCCAGCAGTTGTTCGCCATTGGGATGACGCTGCAGTCGTTGGTTGGATCCCTTGCCGACCCCGACCTGTCGGAACGGTTGGATTGGGCGGTCGACGAACTGGATCGAACGATTCGCGAAGTGCGTACCGTGATCTTCGGTTTGCAGGCGCCGCGGGGCGAGGGCGGGCTGCGTTCGCAGATCATGTTCCTCGCGCACGAAGCGCGTCGAACCCTCGGCTTCGAGCCGCGAGTGCGATTCACGGGTCTGGTCGACACTGCAGTCACCGATCACGTGGCCGAGCAGGTCGTGCTCGCCGCGCGCGAGGCGCTGGCGAACGTCGTCCGGCACGCGAACGCGAACGAGGTCACGGTGGCGTTGCGGGTGAGCGACGGTCGGATCCGGCTCGTCGTCGCCGACGACGGCCGTGGCATCGATCCTGCAACCCCTCGCGGCCACGGGCTGCGCAACCTCGACGAGCGCGCCGGCGCGCTGCGGGGGACGTGCGCGATCGAGCCGAACCCCGGCGGCGGGACCACCGTCACCTGGGACGTGCCGGTCGCCTGACGGCTTCGACGCCGCGTACCGAGGTCCACACCACCGAACGGTTCGGGAGTTCGGGACTTTCGGCCCTCGTCGGGGCTCGTCGTGCGGATCACGCTGTGCAGGTGATGATCGTGGTTGCGGTGGATGGGTCGGAGTCGGCGTCTCGAGCCGTTCGATGGGTCGCCGAGCACGCTGCGGCGTTGCACGCCGACGTGGTCGCGGTGCACGCGCTCGAAGAGCCGGTGTACGCGGTGCCGCCGATGACTGCGGTGGCACTCGGACCGCTACCCCCCGAGGTGCGGGCCGAGATCCGGTCCACTCTCGAGCGTGACTGGTGCGCACCGCTGACCGAGGCGGGCGTTCCCTTCAAGGCCGATCTCGTCGACGGCCCTCCCGCAGCCGCGATCATCCGCTACGCCAAGGATCACGATGCAGATCTCGTCGCAGTGGGTCGGCGCGGGCGTGGCGGGTTCAGCGAGCTGCTGCTCGGATCGGTCAGCCATCAGCTGGCCCATCACCTCCACCGTCCCCTGCTGGTCGTGTGATGACCGCGAACGTGCCCACCATCGGCCGGATCGCTACCGTGCCAGGGATGACCGTCAAGGTGTTCCTGGTCGACGATCACGAGGTCGTCCGGCGCGGCGTCCGCAGCCTCATCGAAAACGAAGGCGATCTCGTCGTGGTCGGCGAGGCCGGTTCCGCCTCCGAGGCGCTCGCTCGGATCCCACCGACGAAACCCGACGTGGCGATCATCGACGTTCGCCTGCCCGATGGCAACGGCGTCGAGGTGTGTCGCGAGATCCGCTCGCAACACCCGGAGGTGAAGTGCCTCATCCTCACGTCGTTCGCCGACGACGAAGCGCTGTTCGACGCGATCATGGCGGGGGCGGCTGGCTACCTCCTGAAGCAGATCAAGGAGAACGATCTCGTCGATGCGGTGCGCCGGGTTGCGTCCGGACAGTCGCTGCTCGATCCGCAGGTCACCACTCGCGTTCTCGAACGGCTTCGGCGCCCCCCGGCTGAAGACGAACGGCTCGCATCGTTGACCGACCAGGAGCGCAAGATTCTCGATCTGATTGCCGAGGGACTCACGAACCGCCAGATCGGGGAGCGGATCTTCCTCGCCGAGAAGACGGTCAAGAACTACGTGTCCAACCTGCTGGCCAAGCTCGGCATGGAACGCCGAACCGAGGCTGCCGTGTTCGCGGCCCGTCTGAAGGATCGTCGGCCATGACCTCCGACGCCGCGGCACCCGGTCACGGTGTGGCCGGCACGCGCGGCGTCGGCGACCTGGCGCTCGTTCCAGTCGTCTCGGTGCGAGCAGACATGGCGCTGTGCGAGGCCGCCAGAGTGCTCTGGCGCACCGGGGCGCCGTTCTTGCGAGTCGAAGGCACCGATCGGGTGCTCGCCCGCGACGACGTCGTGCGCGCGCTTGCGGACCCTGATGACGGGTTCGATGCAGCAACCTCGGTCGATGTCGTCGCGCGCAGCACGCTGTTGGCGGTGGGGCCGGCGACGCCGGCGATCGCGGTGCTGGGCGAACTCGTGCGTTGCGAGTTGCCGGGTGTGTTGGTGATCGACGCTCGCAACGAGGTCGCGGGTTGCTTGCGCATGACCGACCTCGTGAGCGCACTCCTCGAAGAACTGGCCTTGCTCTCCGGCCTGCGCCACGTGTTGCACGTCGAGCGCTCGTCGTGGTGACAGCGGCCGACCGACGCTGCGCTCGCCTCGTCGAGCTCGATCGGCACGAGTGCGAGCGGCTGCTATCGCTGCATCACGTCGGACGTATCGCGTTCGAGGGGCGCGATGGGCTGACCGTTCTGCCGGTGAACTACACCTGCGAACAAGACGTCGTCGTCTTCGCCAGTTCTGGGAACTGGGTGTTCGACGTCGTGTCGGCGCGAGAGGTGGCGTTCGAGATCGACGCAGCGCACGACCTCGAACATCTCGGCTGGAGCGTTCTGGTCGTCGGCGCCGTCGAACCGCTTCCGATCGTCGGAGACTTGTTTCCGGCCGTGGCCCCTTGGTGCGGCATCGACGAACGGACCCGGTTTCTCGCGTTGCAGCCCCGACGGATCAGCGGCCGTCGAATCGTGGTCACCGCGGCTCGCGCGGACGCCTGACGAACCCCACCACGATCGGTACAGTGCCGCCCACGGATCGCGACCAGGTCAGTCGCGGCTGTGAAGGGGGACAACGTGTATCGCAGCATTCGTCAGATTTCGATCGCGACGCTGGCCGTGGTCGCGGTCGGGTTCGTGACCGGCGGTGATCGCAACGCCGAGGTGACGCGGGTCGTCGCCGGTGGCCGACCGGCCGATATCACCGAACCGTTCCAGATCCTCGTGACGAACGACGACGGTGTCGGCGCGCCGGGGATCGCGGCTCTCGTCGACGCGCTCCAGACGCTCCCCAATGTCGAGGTCACGGTCGTTGCGCCGAAGACGAATCAATCGGGCACCAGCGACAATCAGACGAGCGGACCGATCAGTGTCGAACCGGCGACGACGGCCAATGGCGATGCCGCGCTCGCGGTGACCGGTTTTCCTGCCGACACGGTGTGGTGGGCGGTACGCAGCGGGGTCGTCCCGCGGCCCGATCTCGTCGTGTCCGGTATCAACTTCGGCAACAATCTCGGAGACATCTCCGAAGTGTCCGGCACCGTCGGAGCGGCGCGCGCCGCGGCTCGACTCGGGATTCCGTCGGTCGCGGCCAGCCAGGGGCTCTCGAACGACTTCTCCGCGTCGGCTCCGATCGTGCGCGACATCATTGCGTTCATCCGGCCGTTCATCGAGGCCGGCCAGGCCCCGACGCCCGCCAAGATCTTGAGAATCGAAATACCGTCATGTACGTCAGGCAGCATTCGTGGCGGCAAGGTCGTGCCGGTGGCCGAAATCAACGTCCCGACGAGCTACGCGTTGACCTCGGGCACCGCAGCGAACGGCGTCTACCAGCCGACGATCACGGCGAGAGATCCCTTCGGTGCGAACTGCAACTCGACGAAGACCGCAATCGTCGACGACATCGACGCGGTCAACAACGGGTTCTACGCACTGTCGGTGCTCAATCACAATCTGGGCGCCGACTGACCCGCCGCTGCAATTCGGCGGTCAACCGACCGCGATGTCGATCTGACGGTCAGCCGACCGCGATGTCGATCTGACGGTCAGCCGACCGCGATGTCGATCTGTCGGGCGTGGCGATCGAACCGTCGCAGTGCGGTGTGGACGCGCGTGCCGATCATGTCGCGAGTCTTGCGATCGACTTCCGTCGCCACGATGAGGTGAATCGACACGACGCCTTGACGCCGGCGAGCGCGTGCGAACACCTCCGGCTCTTCGAACCCGTGACCGACGAGAACCGAACGTGCGATCTCCGCGGCGAGTTCTTCGTGGGCTCGCAACGCTCCGATCGCGGTCGACTCGACCGCGGCGACGACGTCACCGTGCGGCTCGACGACGGTTGTCGCGTGATCTGCGAACGGGTGGAGTGCGGTGTGACCACTGACGACGACGGGGATGCGGTGCTGCAACGCACACGTGATGCCGTCCTCGAGCAGGCCGGGCACAGACCGCGGACGCGCTCGCACGGTGAGCGCGACGTCGATTCGACCGGACTCCAGCGGGCAGGCGTCGGCGTCGAGGCCCCGGCAGGGAAACGCCCTCGCTCCTTCGTCGTGACACCTATGGACATGATGCCCCGCAGCTTCGAGCGCGGCGGCAGCAGTCGCAGCAGCCTGCGGTTCGGACTCGAGCACCAACACGTCCAGCGGATTCTCCATGGAGGCATCGTGGGCGCGCGAGTGACTTTGGGCCAGGGAACGCCGTCCTGCGCCCGTGGGACCAAGGTCCCGAGGCGCCCACACGTGAGCCTCGCCAAAGGCGTCGCGGTCAGGCGGTCTGGGAGCGGTCCTTGGCGACCTCGTCGAGCAGCGCGTACTCCTCGCCGGTGTCGATCCAGTCCTCGAACTGGATCACCCCGATCTCGGTGAACTTCTCGCGCAGCCATCCATCGCCCGCGTCGATGAGCCCGAGCTTCTTGCAGTTCGGGACGATCTTCGAGAACAGCATCGTCTGGAACTGCTGCTGAGCCGGCGGGTTCACCTCGTCGAGGATTCGGGCGACCTCCTTGGGGTCGACACCCATGCGCTCCCAGACCTCGCTCTGCATGAATCGCCGTTGCAGTCGGGCGGCGGTCTCGAAGGCGAACTCTTGACGCTCTCGCAGCTCCGCCTGCGAAAGATGCGCGTAGAACTCCTGGAGACTCAGGACCCCGAACGCGACGTGACGCGCCTCGTCGCTCATCACGTAACGCAACAGCTTCTTCAGCAGTGGCTCGTTGGTGATCATGTGCATCATGCCGAACGCGGCCAGAGCGAGACCTTCGACCATGATCTGCA
>SXGT01775287.1_pt1 | contig 20527 bp, 17 predicted proteins | sample 3176221 | NCBI WGS metagenome assembly SXGT01 (sample SAMN11356862, study PRJNA531348) | freshwater metagenome | isolation source: freshwater sample F1-120 | place: China: Fuxian Lake, Yuxi | collected 2017-12-25
AGCGCGGGGCCAGCCGCGGCCACAACCGCTCGGCCAGGCCGGGCGCCCGCAGCGCGCCGATGTACAGCGAGCGCGGCACCTGCGCCAACACCGCCGCCAGCCGCCGCGGCGAGCGCGCGGCGCCGCGTATCCAGTGGCCCACGTGATCGAGGCACGGCCCCGAGATCGACGAGAACGACGCCACCCGGCCGTCGGCGCGCGCCGTGGTCACCAGCTCCCACGACTGGATCGCGCCCCAGTCGTGGCCGACCACGTGCACGGCGCATCCCGGCGAGCAGGCGTCGATCACCGCCGCCGCGTCGTCGGCGAGCCGGGCCAGATCGTAGGCAGCCAGGTCGCGGGGCCGGCTCGACGCGCCGGCGCCGCGCACGTCGTAGGTGATCACGCGATGGTCGGAGGCGAGCCGTGGCACGATCGCCGACCACACCTCCGACGTGTCGGGGTAGCCGTGCACCAGCAGGACGGGCGGCGCGTCGTGCGGCCCGGTCTCGAACACGGCGAGCTCGACGTCGCCCGAGCGGACCGTGCGGCGCTCCACGACGTCCGCGCCCACCGCCTGGGTCGCCGCGCTCACGCCGCTGCCGTCCGCACGTGGGGCAGATCGTCGTCGAGCCAGGCGGCCTGGCCGTCGGCGTGGACCACCAGCAGCTCCTCGAACTTCACGCCCACCCCGCCGAAACCGAGGTGCGGCTCGACCGCCCAAAGGCCGGGCGTGGCGGTGTGCTGGGAGCGCGCGCCGCCATTCCAGAACGGTGACCACCCGGCGCGATGGCCGGCGATCGCGGCCTGGCCCAGCGAGCGCAGCGCGCTCACGCTGAAGCCGGCGACCGTGGTCTTGTGCGGGCGCGCGATCGGATCGACCCGGTGCGCGATCACGCCGAGAGGATAGCGGCAGTGGCGATTGACCCAGCCCTGCCGCGCGGCCAGGCGATCGACGTCGGCGTAGATCGCCGCCAGCGTGTGCCCGGCGCGCACGCCGTCGAGGATCAGGGTCCGATGCGCGCCCAGGTCGTTCAGCATGCGCGCGTGCAGCGCGTGTTCGCCGAGGCAGCCGGAGTAGCCGATGTCGCCGACCGCGCCGTCGAGGATCGGGGCCAGATCGAGGATGAACGGCATGCCGCGCTCGAGCTTGCGCGCGGTGGGGAAGAACGCGGTGGGCGCGCGCATGCCCACGAACGCGGTGCGCTCGCCGAACCACGCGAACGGCCGGTGGAACCAGCCGTCGATGCCGGCGCGCTCGCACCAGGTCGTGAGCGCGGCCGCCGCGTCGCGCTCGCTGGTGCCTGGGCGCAGCTCGGCCGCGACGGCGAGCGCGGCGTCGTAGGCCAGACGCTGGCTGCGGCGGGCGCGGGCGATCACGTCGGGCGAGGCGGCGGTGGTGATGGTCATGAAGGCTCCGGGGTGAGGAGGTGGCGCAGCGCGCCGTGGGTGATGTCGGCGACCGAGTCGAGGCCGAGCTCGCGCTCGACGCGGCCGGTGAGCACCGACTCGGCCAGGCCGAGCATCACGCTCACCAGGATCTCGGCGTAGCAGGCGGCCTCGGCAGCCGACGGGCGCACGCCGTAGAGCCGGATCGCGGTGATCAGATCGGCGCGGGCGCGGCCGAGTGAGTTGCGCAGGCCCACACCGAGCGGCGACGAGGGATCGGCGCGGTGGGCGATGAAGAGCAGCGTGAGCTCGCGATCGCCGAGGAAGACATCGAGCAGGGCGGCATAGACCCGGCGGATCGATCCGCGCAGATCGCGGCCGTCGATGGGCAAGAGCGCGCCACGCAGGCGCGCGAGCACGTGCTCGCCGATCTCGGTAGCGGCGGCCTCGAGACACGCGTCGCGATCTCGGAAGTGCGCGTAGAAGCTTGCCTGCGCCAGCCCTGCCCCGCGCGCGATGCGGCCGGTGGTGGCGGCGGTGGCGCCCTCGGCGCGGAGCAGATCGACGGCGGCGGTGAGCAGCCGCCGCCGCACGACGGCTGTGGACTCGCGGCGCGTGAGCTGCTGGATCGGCACAAATCAACGATAGACCATCGTCTATAAACAGTCAATATTGAATGATTTTCTATAATGTTTCGTTTTTTATTCGATATATGAACGCCTGAATCGTTCGCGCTCCACCTGCGCGTCCACGCTCACGTCCACGATCTGGAGCGAGCGGCGTTGTACGATCTCCTCGTGGTTGCTTTGGACCGGGCCTGGAGGAGCCTGGTGACGGTGCTCGATTCTCGCGCTGGGCTGGCGCAAGAGGATGCCCGTTCGCTCATGGCCGCGGCCGACGCCGTGAGCGACTTCTGCGCCATGCACAAGGGCATTCTCGAGGACCACGCCGCCCACCACGCCCGCGAGATCGTCAAGGACTGGGGCGGCCAGCGGTGCTCGGCGCTATTCGGCGAGGTGCGCGACTCGGCGCGCGGCCAGCCCTATGCGCGCGTGCTCGCCGCGCTCTCGCCCGACGCGCTGCTCAAGACCTTCGCCGCGTTCTGGAAGTTCGATCGCCGCACCGGCGAGCTGTGTCCGGGCCGCTCGCTCGAAGCGCTGGCCAAGCGCGCCAAGCCGACGACGCTGGGGGCGCTCGAGCTCCCACCCGAGGCCTACGACGCGCTCCACGCCATGGCCGGGCTCGCGCCGCTGCCCGACATCCTCCCGCCCGACGTCACCTCGCTCAAGCCGCACGACATCGACTCGCTGTTCGAGATCTACACGGCGGTGCCGATGCCCGAGCTCGAGCACCGCCTGCGCGGTCACGGCCACCAGCGCACCCGCCTGCTCGCCGACGGCGAATCGTTGGGCCGCGCCGTCCTGCGCGACGCGCAGTGGCTGGCCCGCCGCCACCTCGATCGCCACGCCGTCGCCAGCGCGCTCATGGCGCGTTTCGATCGGCCGTCGGCCGAGAGCAGCAGCAGCGGCACGCTCCTGGTCTCACCCGGCCACGCCCGCGATCCGTTCCACTCGATCGACGTCTACACGGTGCACGGTCGCGGCACCGCCGACCTGCGGGTCGGCTGGCTGCCGCGCAAGCAGATCCCCAGCCTCGCGGTGGAGACCATCCGACGGGGCTGCTTCTTCGCCAGCAGCATCACCCGCGCCGACCCCGCCTTCCTCTCGAAATGGCTCGAGCTCCGGTGACGATCGGCTGACGGCGCCAATCACCATCGTGACGCTCAGCTCCTGGTCGCGGTCAACGATACGACAACGACGGCTTCTGGATGCTGACGATCGAGTACTGACGGGGCGCAGCCAGCGCCCCGTCAGGGCCACGGCCCTCAGTGGGTGCGGCGGTCGCGGACGCCGGTGGGCGCGGCCGGAGCTCCGGCGCGCCACTCGCCGCCGAACCACACGTAGACGTTGCCCTGGAGCTCCCAGCGGCCGTCGAACCACTGCATGCCGGCCTTCTCGCGCTCCCAGTGGCCGGGGATCCACTCGTACTGGTTGGCGCGCCACTCGTAGTGACCGCGCACCCAGATGTAGCCGCGGCGGGACGCACCCGGGCTCTCGACCCGGATCGGAGGCGGCGCCGAGGTCGGGCCGTGCTGGTGGACGTGGACCTGGCCGCCACCGACCACCACGCCGACGCCGCTGCCGTCGGGGTTCGAGGCATGACCGACGATCGGGGGCGGGTTCACCGGCGGGGGCGGACCACCGCCGGTGCGGTGATCGACGACCTGGCCGCGGCCACCGCCGCCCGAGTGAACGACCCAGTTGCCCTCGACCCAGTGCCAGCTGTTGTCGCGACGCTCCCAGCGGCCGTCGCTCCACTGGTAGCCAGCGCGCTCGCGCTCCCAGTGGCCGGGCATCCACACCCATTGGCCGCCCTGCCAGTCGTACCGGCCGCGGACCCAGATGTAGCCCGAGTTGGTCTGGCTGTACTCGACCTCGTCGCGGGGAGCCGGTGGCTCCTCGTACACGACGACGGCGCCGGTGCGAATCCGGCCTCGAGCGGTGACGACACATGCCGAGCTCGCGCCCATGAGCAACGCGAGTCCGAGTACCGATATGATCCGAGCCGAACGCTTCATCTCGAGTCTCCTTCTAGGCTTCAAACCCACGGCTGAGACCGCAGGTACACGTCGTTGGACGGCCAGGTCCCCGAATGTTTCAACGCGGAGTATTCCTGCGCACACCAGCCCTGTCAACGCGGCCAACCGCGCGCACTTACATGCCTTGTGCGCGCACCGACAGGCTGCGTGCGTCCGATCACTAGTCGTCCAGCCGCTTCACATCCTCATCGCTGGCCGTGCGCAGCCAGATCACCCAGTCGGCGAGGATCGCGATCTGGGCTGGGGACAGGTCATCGGCGATGCGCGGCATCTGGTGTTTGTCGCCGAAGAACTGGGGGAGGCCGGTGTCGGCGATGAACGCGCGCAGGTGAGCGGGCGTGCCGCGGCCGGCCAGGTTGGGACCGCTCGAGGTCTCGGTGCCGGTGCGCTCGTGGCAGTCGCCGCACGGCTGCTCGCCGAAGACTTCGACGCCGCGCGCGGCCAGCGCCTGGTCGGCGTCGGCCGCGCCGGTCTCGGCGTAGACCATCTCGACCAGCGCGTCGAGGTCGGCGCCGGTGGCCTCGGTCTCGGGCATCGCGTCCTCGGTCTTGGCCAGCTTGGTGCGCCCGAAGTAGGTGTCACCCGACGGCGTCGTCAACATGCCGCGGATCCACGCCCGGTTGTTGTAGCCGGGGCCGATGAGCGGCCCCTCGCGGTCCTCGCCGCTGTGACAGCCCGCGCAGTGCTCGGCCCACAGTTTGCGAGCCTCGTACCAGGGTGCGGTCGTGTAGACCGCGATGCCGCCGGCGGCGGGCACGCCGTGCTCCCGGGCGAGGCGGCGGGCGCGGGCAGCCAGCCTGTCGCTCTGGGCCTCGCGTTCGGCCAGCTCCGGGTCGGCGCCGTCGGCGCGGTACGAGATCATCGTGAGCGCGCCGGTCGCGGCGAAGCCGCCCAGCACCAGCGCCAGCGCCAGGATGCGTCGGCGCGGACTACGGTCGGCGCCGCGATCGATGAACGGCAGCGAGAACAGGGCGCCGCCCACGAGCACCGGAGCGCCCAGCGCCACCACCGTCTCCATCGGGCCCGAGAAGTACTTCAGCATCTGGAACAGCGCCCGGAAGTACCACTCGGGGCGGGCGTCGAAGTTCGACGACGGATCGGCGGGCGGATCGAGGCCGGCTCCGCCGGTGTGGAGCACCCAGGCGACCAGGGCGGCGAAGGCGACCGCCATGGCCGCGACGTCGCGGAAGAGCTGATCGGGCCAGAACGGTTGGGCGCGGCGCTCCAGCTCCTCGGCCGAGCGCCCCCAGCGCGGTGTCACCCCGTGCTTGCGGAACAACAGCACGTGGATCGCGACCAGGCCGAAGGTCAGCGCCGGCAACACGAAGACGTGCAAGGCGAAGAAGCGGGTGAGGGTGAGGTTGCCGTACTCGTTGCCACCCTGGAGCGCGGCCTGGACCTCGACGCCGGCGCCGGGTGTCTCGCCGGCGATCCCGGTCGCGACCTTGGTCGCCCAGTAGCCGGTCTGATCCCAGGGCAGGAGGTAGCCGGTGAGCGCGAAAGCGAGGATGAGCCCGAGCAGCATCACGCCTACCCACCACGTCACCTCGCGCGGCTTCTTGTAGGCACCGTAGATCACCACTTGCAGCATGTGGAGGCCGGCGCAGATCACCATCGCCGACGCGCCGTGGTGGTGCAGGCCGCGGATGAACCAGCCCAGCGTGACCTGATCCTCGATGTACGCGACCGAGCCCCAGGCGTCGCTCGCCGACGGGCTGTAGTAGAAGGCGAGGAGCGCGCCGGTGACCGTCTGCAACACCAGCAGGAACAGGAGCACCGAGCCCATCACGTACATGAACGAGGCGCCGCCGACCACCGGCTCCTCGAGCGCGACGTGGAGGGCGCGCCTGTGACCGGTGCGCTCGTCGAGCCAGTCGCCAAGACGCGATGCCACGAGCGGCATTGTATGCTGGAAGCGTGAGCGCGACAGGGCCGGCTCCGACGTTCTCGTGTCCCACGTGTGGCCCGATCGGCGAACGCGCGTACGCGTGCTGGAAGGACTCCGACCCGGAGTGGGGCTCGTCGAACATCCCGCCGAGCGCAGCGCGACTCGAGCACGTCTCCGGCGACGAGAGCGAGCGCGGCGGACGCGGCCGCGGGATCCGACGATGCCCGGACTGCGGGGCGATGTTCCAGTGGATCCGCGGCTACGAGTTCCTCATCGGCGGCAGCGAGGACGAGGAGGAACTGATCCGTCTCACGCCGGATCCCGACTCGACCCGCCCGCCCTGAACCGAACCCACGTGATCAAGACGCGGCCTTTCTCGATCGTGAGCGGCAGCGGATCGAGATCGCGCTCGGAGGGGCCGCGCTGGCGCTGGCCGTCGACGGCGAAGGCGCTGTCGTGGCACGGACAGCGGAACTCGCGCGCCGGCTGGTTGAAGGCAACCGCACAGCCGAGGTGCGGGCACACCGACGACAGCGCCTTGACCTCGCCCTGCTCGTCGCGACGGATCCAGGCGGCGCCGAGCGGGACGTCGAGGGTCGACGACCAGGCGTCGCGCACCGCGCGGGCCCGCAGCGGCACCCGCACCGGATCGAGGCCGAGCTCGCGGACCGCGATGGCGTCGATCGGCTCGGTCGATGCGGTCACGGTGCGCCCCCCGACGGGATGCAGCAGGTAGCTCACCGCCGGGACGCCGGCGGCAACGCCGATCCCGCCGCCGAGCGCGCAGGTGGCCACCTTCAGGAAGACGCGGCGGTCGGGCGCGCGGCCCTCGCGCGGCTCGTCGTCATCAGCCACGCGCCGACCGTAACATGGCGCCGCTGACCGAGGCGGTCAGCGGCTCGATCGATCGATCAGCCGAACGTGCGCTCGTCGCGCTCCTGATCTTCCTTGCATCGGATGCACAGGCCGGTCTCGGGACGGGCCTCGAGGCGCTTCTTGCCGATCGGCTCCTCGCACGATTCGCACTGGCCGAACGTGCCGTCGTCGATCTTCTTGAGCGCGAGATCGAGCTTGCCGAGGAGGGCCTTGTCCCGGCCCCTGAGACGAAACTCGAAGGATTGGTTGTACTCGGCGGACGCCAGGTCCATCTCGTCGGGGAGATCGCTCGGATCGAGCTGCATGTCCTCGGTCAGGGTCTTGCGCGCACGGTCGAGGACCGCCCGCCGCTTCTCGTCCAGAAGCTCTTTGAACTTCGAGAGTTCCTTCTTGGTGAGCGGCTTGGCTGCTGCTGCGGCGGCGGTGGTCGTTGTTGACACGTCGGTTGCCCCCAGTCCACGAGATTACCCAGGGCCAGGCCCTGGGGGGCTTTGAAAACGGCCGGCTACCATAGTGAGGTTCTTGGCGGCTTACAACCCCTCTGGCGGGTAGGTTGTTCCTGATCCACACATGGCGGCGCCTTGACACAGTGTAGGTGTGACCGTGAGAATCGGTTCCACGATGGCCGGCTCCGACAAGCGCAAGCAGTCTCTATATTTCCCGGAAGACATGCTCAAGGAGATCCAGGACGAGGCGGCCCGGCAGGACCGCTCGCTGTCGTGGATTGTCCAGAAAGCCTGGAAGATCGCACGCAAGGAGATCATGAAGTACCCCTCGGTGAACGAGTTCCCAGGCGAAGAGGACACGAAGGAAATCTCCTGACGTCCTGCCCCTGACCAGATGCAACACTGGTCCTGGGCCGCGGCACCGAGCGACGGTACCCGGCTCTTCTACAGCGACGACAATCGCGATGACGCACGCACGCCGATCGTGCTGTGTGACGGCATCGGTTGCGACGGGTACGTGTGGCGCTATCTACGCCGCTCGCTGGTACCGCGGCGCGTGCTGCACGCTCATTATCGAGGCCACGGACGCTCGCAGGCGCCGCGTGACCTCGCGCGGGTGACGATCTCCGACCTCGCCGACGACCTGGCGGCGGTCCTCGACGACGCCGGCGCCGAGCGCGCGATCCTCGTCGGTCATTCGATGGGCGTTCAGGTCGCGCTCGAGACGTGGCGCCGTCACCACGATCGGGTCGCCGGCCTGGTCCTGGTCTGCGGGGCACCCTCGCATCCCCTGCGCACCTTCCGGGGCGTGAGCACGCTCGAGGATCTGCTGCCGACCATCGAGAAGCTGATCGTGCGGGCGCCCCGCCTCATCAATGGTGTCACCCGCGCGCTACTTCCCACCCGGCTGGCACTGGCCATCGCCGGTCGGGTCGAGATCAACCGATCCCTGGTCAACCCCGACGACTTCATGCCCTACCTCGAGGGCATGGCCCGGATGGACGTGCGGGTGTTCCTGGCCATGCTGGCGGCGGCCGGAGGCCACAGCGCCGACGGCTGGCTCGGTGAGATCGACGTCCCCGCGCTGGTCGTCGCCGGCGGCCGAGACGGATTCACGCCGCCTGACCGCAGCCGTGAGATGGCGTCCTCCATCCCGGGCGCCGTTCTCTTCGAGGTACCCGATGGTAGCCACACGGCCCCCATCGAGCGACCGCAGGAGATCGATCGAGCCGTGCTGGATTTCGCCGCTGGAATTCAATGATTCCGGAATTTTGTCGTGGGACGGCTCTACGCGTCACTCCCGCTCGATCCCATGGTTCCCTGCGTCAGATTTTCCAGAAATAGTCGTGGCAATTCGAAAGCCCTTGAGGCAAGGTGCGACTCCCGCCGAGTGAGCCAAATCATGGGCTTACGGGTGGAAATGATGCCCCGCCGACAGGCGGGCGAAGGAAAGAGACACGCACGATGACACGTCCCGTCCTACGTCGCCCCGACGATGACAACGATGGCCTTGTCGCGTTGCCCCCGATCACGTTGGTCCGCCAGCGCCTGCGCACGACGGTCAAGGATTTCGCGGCTTCCTCCCCAGGACGCCGGGCCGCCGCGCTTGCTGCCGTGTGGATCGCCGCTACCGGGTGTGAGGCAGATCTCAATCACTACGACCCCGAGGAGGCCCTCCGTACCTACCGGCTCATCGAGTCCGAGCTGCGCGCCGAGCTGCGCATCAGCATGGGCCGCGCCATCACCAACGAGCCGCACACTGCGACCCGCAACACCATGATCCAGATGCTCGAGCACCTCGAGGAGCTCGAGGCCGCCGCCGTGGCTCCGCGCCCGGCCCGGCGACGCCGCCGCCGCTGACCAAAGCAGCTCCGGTCGAACCAGAGGCCCCTCGGGGCCTCTGCTCGTTTAAGTCGTCAGCGGCTGGGCCTCGAGGCCCCGGGCCTCGGGCCTCGGCCAGACCGGAGAGCTGTCCGGCCGGACGTCCGGCTTACGGACAAGGCGTCCGGAACCCGGACAGAGGTGGCGCAAGGGCGCGAGATCGCCGGTGGGGATCTTGGGCATCAGCCTTGCTGGTGCCTCACCGCATGAACGTTTCAGCCGCAGGCGGACCAGGCACACGAGAGACAGACGCGGCATCGGCCGGCATCGCGGAGGGCGCCGTCGCAGACCGGGCAACGCTGCTCCGCCGCACGCGACGACGTGCCCATGGCGGTGCCGAAGGCGAGGACCTGGGTCGCGCGCGAGCCGTCGCGATAGACGGTGATGCCCTTGCAGCCGAGCTGGTAGGCGAGCTCGTAAGCGGCGCGGATGTCGGCCGGGGTCGCGCCGTGCGGCAAGTTGATGGTCTTCGAGACCGCGGCGTGGACGTGGCGCTGGAAGATCGCCTGCATCCGCACGTGCTGCTCGACCGGCACGTCGTGGGCGGTGGCGAACAGCGCCTGAAGGTCGGCGGGAAGCGCAGGCAGGCCGCGCACACCGCCGCGGCGGCGGATGGTCGAGACCAGGGCGTCGTCGAGCAAGCCGCGGGCGGCGGCGCGGCGGGCGAAGCCGGGGTGGAGCTCGGGCAGGATCTCGCCGTCGAGGACATGGCGCTCGTAGGCCACGGCGTAGAGCGGCTCGATGCCGCTCGAGCAGCCGGCGATGATGCTGATCGTGCCGGTGGGCGCGACGGTCGTGGTGGTGGCGTTGCGCAAGGGCGCGTGGCCGGCGGCGGCCCAGCGCGAGCCGGCGAAGGCCGGGAATGGACCGCGGTCGACGGCCAGCGCGACCGAGGCGGCGATCGACTCCTGCTCGAAGAAGGCGGCGATCTGCTCGCCGATGGTGAGCGCGCGTGGATCGTCGTAGGGGACGTCGAGCTCGATGAGGAGATCGGCGAGGCCCATGACGCCCAGGCCGATCTTGCGGGTGGCGCGGGTGGCGGCGGCGATGGCCGGCAGTGGGTACTGGTTGGCCTCGACGACGTCGTCGAGGAAACGGACGGCGTCGTGGATGCAGTCGCGCAGGGCGTCCCAGGCGATGGCGGCGTCGCGGACAAAGCGGCCGAGGTCGATGCTGCCCAGGGTGCAGGCCTCGAAGGGCAGGAGCGGCTGCTCGCCGCACGGGTTGGTGGCCTCGATCGCGCCCAGCGCCGGGGTCGGGTTGGTGGCCTCGACCCGGTCGATGAAGACCATGCCGGGATCGCCCGAGGTCCAGGCCGCGGTGGCGATCAGGTCGAGCACCGCGCTGGCCTCGAGCTCACGCACCGTGGCGCCGGTCTTGGGATTGATCAGCGGGTAGGTCTCGCCGGCGGCGGCCGCGGCCATGAACCGATCGGTGGCGGCCACCGACAGGTTGAAGTTGCGCATGCGCGCGGCGTCGAGCTTGACCGAGACGAAGTCGAGGATATCGGGGTGGTCGACGCGCAGGATGCCCATGTTGGCGCCGCGGCGGGTGCCGCCCTGCTTGATGGCCTCGGTGGCGGCGTCGAAGACGTGCATGAACGCCACCGGCCCCGACGACACGCCGCCGGTCGACTCGACCTTGTCGCCGGCCGGCCGCAGGCGGGAGAACGCGAAGCCGGTGCCGCCGCCGCTCTTCTGGATCTCGGCCGCCCAGCCCAGGGCGGCGAAGATCTCGTGGCTCGAGTCGCCGACCGGGACCACGAAACACGCGGCCAGCTGGCCCAGCGGCCGCCCGGCGTTCATGAGCGTGGGCGAGTTGGGCAGGAACTCGAGGGCGCGCAGGCGCGCGGCGACGCGGGCCGCGGTGGCGGCGAGGGCGGCGGGCGCGGCGCCGAAGGCGGCCTCGGCGCCGGCCACGGCGGTGGCCACGCGGTCGAACATCTCGTCGGCGGTCTCGACCTGGCCGTCCTCGGCGGCGCGCAGGTAGCGGCGGGCCAGGACGGTGCGCGCACCCGCGGTCAACGCGGCGCGCTCTCCACCCTCGGTGGTGGTCGGTGGCGCGGAGGTCATGAGCGGACCGTAGCCCGGATCGTGCTGCTCGGGATCCTCGTCGGGCTCGGACTGGCAGGGTCGGCGGAGCCGGCGCGAGCCGAGGCCCCGCGCTGCGCCCCACCGGTGGTCGAGGTGCGGCGCGAGGCGCGCCGGCACGCTGACCTCGACCGGACACCGCGCTGGCGCAAGCGGGCACGGCTGGCCGCGCTCCTGCCATGGGTGAGCGTGCGCGGCGCCCGCGCCCTCGACTGGGACGACGAGGTCTACGCCGAGCGCCCGCTCGAGGTCGGCAACAACCTGGTGCTCGAGGCCCGGTTGTCGTGGCGGCTCGATCGCGTCGCCTACGATCCGGCCGAGCCTCGCCTCGCCGACGCCGAGCGCGACCTGGCCCGGGCTCGCGGCGCGCTCGACGCCGAGGTCACGACCCTGTATTACCGGTGGCGCCGGGCCGAGGCGGCAGCGGCCGAGGCTACCGATGACGAAGGCGCGGCGCTGGCCGGCAAGCAGCTCGACGCCGAGGAGGCCTGGTCGCTGCTGGATGCCCGCACCGGCGGCTGGCTGGCCCGACAGGCCTGCCGCCCCTGACGCGGTGCGGTGAGCCTACCCCTGCGCTGTCCGGAGTACCGGACAAAAAACTTGCTGGTCCGGGCGCGAGGTGCCCAACTTGCAGAGGCGCATTTCCGATCCGTTGATCATGCCGACTGAACGACAGTTCCCTCGCTACGCCATCGGCACGCAGGTCGAGCTGCGCACCAAGAGCGGCGTCATTGCCCGTGGCCGGACGACGAACCTGTCGCGGGGGGGCCTGTGCGCCGATCTTGACGGCGAGCCGGCCCGAGGGCAGCAGCTCGAGGTTTCGATCGCGCTGATCTTCAACGCCGACGGGTTGTCCGAACCGCTGGAGCTGCCAGCGCGCGTGGTCTGGTGCACCTCTCTCGGTGAGACCCGCCACGCCGGGCTCTCGTTCCTGCCGCTCACCCGCGAGCAGACCACCTTCCTGGACATGTTCATCCGGTTCCTCGAGGACAACCCCGAGGACGAGGACGACGAGGCCGCCCGGTCACGGTCACTTCCGTTCGATCTCTCCTCGGTGAAGCGCTGAGCCACCGTACGTCAGCGCACGCCGACCTACATCGGTGAGCCTCCGGTAGCGATCGCCCGGAAGGTGACGGCACCGACTTACTACCGTGCGTCGGATTCTCTACAATCCTCCGTCGGGGAGCCCGCGTCGCGGGTTCGAGCACCTAGCCTGGGAGTCCGCATGCGTCTCGCTTGCCGCGTCGGGGTCGTCGTTGCGTTCGTGTGCTCGCTGAGCACGATCGCAACTGCACAACCGGTCAAGAACCGCATCTCGGTGATGGTCGACTCGTCGGGGTCGATGCTGCTCACGCCGCAGATCGTGACGTTCCAGGAGACCTGCACGGGCTGGAATCCGTGCACGTTCAACGGCAACCCGACCGCGGCGCAGGAGACCTGCAACCCGTGCGTTCGCGACACCATCAACTTCGACGCCACGTGCGCGTCGACCTGGGACGCCAGCTGCCGGGCCGACTACTCGGGCTGTGTCGGCTCGGTCACCGGCCAGGCATGCACGGCCGACATGGTCACCACCAACGGCATCTCGACCCGCGGCGACGGATCGGTCGAGCTTCCCGGCTGCGATCTCAACGGCGACGGCATCGCCAACGAGAGCCGCATGTTCCAGGCCAAGGAGGCGCTGCAGGACGTGACCGCGACCTTCGGCGAGGTCGAGTTCTCGCTCTGGCGGTACACCCAGATCACCGGCGGCAACACCTGCACCGTCGACGGCAACTGCACCTCGCCGCTCACCTGCGAGGATCACGACTCGAACGGCTCCGGCAGCAACCGCTGCGCCTTCGACGCCGACATCCTCGATGGTCCCACCGGCGCGGGCTTCGAGGGCCAGTGCGAGATCTTCACCCACACCGGCTCGCCCGCAAGCTTCGCGTGCTCGACCTGCAACTTCACGACGACCTTCGATCGCGCCGTCTGCGAGATGTTCGACCTCGATCGCGTCCGCACCACCGCGATCTCGCCCCTCAACGGCACCAGCACGGTCAACTGCTACCCCGTCGCCAATCCGCAGCACCGCTTCATGCGCTACAGCGGCACCTGCACCGGCGGCGAGCAGCTGGTGAACTTCCCGGCCACCGGCTTCGACGACAACTACCCGCAGATCTACTCCTGGATCGACCACACCCAGCCGGTGTTCCAGACCGACGTCGAGCTGCGGCCCCAGGGCGGCACCCCCATCGCGGCGTCGCTCAACAGCATGCGGGCGTCGATCCTGGCCAACGCCACCGCCGACACCCGCACCCCCTGCCGCAAGCACCAGGTGGTGTTCCTCACCGACGGTGGCGAGAGCTGCAGCACGGTGGCCGCGGCCGTTACCGCGGCCGGCACGTTCCAGAACATGTCGTTCACCAACGGCGCCGGCGTGTTCGTGCCCGACTACGACGTGCCGGTCTACATCATCGGCTTCGCCATCTGCGCCGGTTGCCAGACCCAGACCGACCTCAACGCCATCGCCGCCGCCGGCGGCACCGGCCAGGCCATCTTCGTCAACAACCAGCTCGAGCTGCAGCTCGCCCTGGCCCAGATCGTCGCCAACTCGGTGGTCACCGAGCGCTGCAACCTGGCCGACGACGACTGCGACGGCGCCATCGACGAGGACTTCCCCGGCCTGGGCTCGTCGTGCTCGGCCGGCGTGGGCGCCTGCTTCGACGCCGGCAACATCGTCTGCACCGGTGACCAGCTCGGCGTCACCTGCGACGCCGTGCCCGGCACACCGAGCCCCGAGGTGTGCAACGGCATCGACGACAACTGCGACGGCCTCATCGACAACGGCATCACCTGCACCGGCTGTGTCCCGCAGTGCTCGCAGGCCGCCGGCTGCGACGTCTGCAACAACATCGACGAGGACTGCGACACGCGGATCGACGAGAACTTCATGCCCGGCAGCTGCGGCATCGGCACGGGCGAGTGCAACCCCGGCACCACCGTCTGCACGGCGGGCACGGTGAGCTGCAACGGCTCGGTCGGCCCGAGCATGGAGGTCTGCGACAACCAGGACGACGACTGCGACGGCATCGTCGACGGCATGACCCAGCCCTGCTACCCGCCCGCGACGTCCGGCTGCAACGTCGGCACCGGCCTGTGCCAGGGCATCTGCCGCTTCGGCACCCAGACCTGCACCACCGGCGTGTTCAACGCCTGCAGCGGCGCGGTGACGCCTGGCGTGGAGATCGCGTGCAACGGCATCGATGAAGACTGCAACGGCTCCGATCTCGCCGGCGGCCCCGAGCAGTGCAACGGACTCGACGACGACTGCGACTCGCGGGTCGACGAAGGCGTTGCCGTCACCGATCCCGACATCGGCGACAGCTGCGGCACGCCGCCGTTCATCGGCCAGTGCCGCCAGGGCACGATCCAGTGCGTGACCGGCACCGAACAGTGCGTGGGCGAGGTCGACCCGGTCCCCGAGGCCTGCAACCTCCTCGACGACAACTGCAACGGCTCCACCGACGAGGGCGCCATCCCCGGCTTCGGCGGCTCGTGCGGCTCCAACGTCGGCCGCTGCGATCCGGGTCTGCTCCAGTGCGTCAACGGAGCCCCCGACTGTGTTGGCGAGATCGGCCCGTTCGCCGAGGTCTGCAACAACCAGGACGACAACTGCAACGGCGCCACCGACGAGACCGATCCGATGCTCGGCGACGCGTGCAACATGTTGCCGGGCGGCGGCACGGTCGCCACCGAGACCGGCGAGTGCCAGTTCGGCGTGCTCGCCTGTCAGGCCGGCGGCCTGGTCTGCGTGGGCGCGATCGGCCCGACGACCGAGCTGTGCGATGGCCGCGACAACGACTGCGACGGCATGACCGACGAGGCGTTCCCGACGCTGGGCCAGACCTGCAACAACGGGCAGGCCGGCGTGTGCCGGCAGAACGGCGTGATCGTGTGTGCCGCCAACGGCATGGGCACGACCTGCACCGCCCCGCCCGGCTCACCCGGCACCGAGAGCTGCAACAACCTCGACGACGACTGCGACACCCGCGTCGACGAAGCGCCGCTGCCGCTGGTCGGCGAGATCTGCGCGCCCGGTGTCGGCGTCTGCCAGCCCGGCCGCTGGGCCTGCACCAACGGCACCCTGGTCTGCCCGCCGCCGAGCTCGGGCAACCCCGAGGTCTGCAACGCCGCCGACGACGACTGCGACGCGCTGGTCGACGAGAGCCCGCCCGGATCGCCGCTGCCGGGCGAGGAGCAGATCTGCGTCGATCCCGGCTTCGGCACCGTCACGAACGGCGTGTGCACCGCCGGCGCCTGCGACGTCGGCGAGTGTGACTTCGGCCAGACCGTGTGCGTGAACGGCGGCATCGATTGCGCCGGCTACGACGGCCCGACGCCCGAGATCTGCGACGGCCTCGACAACGACTGCGACGGCAACACCGACAACGCCGCCACCTGTCCCTTGCCCAACAACGTATGCCAGTCGGGCGAGTGTGTCGTGCCGTGTGCCGGCGGCGAGTTCCCCTGCCCGGCCGGCTACGTCTGCCAGCCCCTGGCCGGCCCGCCGGCGGGCAACTACTGCGTGCCCGACCCGTGCATCGGCGTCACCTGCCAGCCGAACGAGGTCTGCAACTCCGCCGACGGCACGTGCCGCAACCTGTGCATGGGCGTGATGTGCCGCATGGGCGAGGAGTGCCGCCTCGGCTTCTGCCTCGACTGCTTCGACCTGCCCGCCACCTGCGATGCCGGCGAGCTCTGCCAGGCCGACACCATGGGCGTCGGCCAGTGCGTCGACAACCTGTGCGATCCCAACCCGTGTATGGCCAACGAGACCTGCAACAACGGTGTGTGCTCGGGCGACTGCTCGGCCGGCTGCCCCGGCAGCCAGATCTGCGTCGACGGCGAGTGCGTCGTCGATCTCTGCGACAACTCCAACTGCCCCAGCGGGCAGGTCTGCAACCCCGCGACCGGCGACTGCGAAGGCAACCAGTGCGAGGGCGTGTCGTGTCTGCCCGGCCAGATCTGTGTGCCGACCACCGGCGACTGTGAAGACGATCCCTGCCTGACCACGATGTGCCCGACCGGGACGGTGTGCTCGGTCGATGCCGCCGGCGGCGCGGTGTGCGGGGTCGCTGGCGCGGTCGATCCCGATCGCGTGACCGCGGCCGGCGGCGGCTGCACCGACGTCGGCGGTGGCGGCGCGGCGCCGTGGCTGGCGCTCCTCCTCGTGCCGTTCCTGCGCCGGCGACGAGCTCCGGCGACGGCTGGCCCTGGCCACGTGCGGGGCGGAGGTGGTCGGTGAAGAGCGCACTCCTGGTCGCGCTGCTCGCCGGGTTCGTGGTCTCGGCCACCGCCTGCAACGTCAATCCCTACAATCTGGCCGGCAACGGCGACGGCGGCGGCGGCAACGGCGACGGCGGCGGCGGCAACGGCGACGGCGGCGGCGACAGTGACGGCGGCATCGAGATCGACGCGGCCGTGGACGCCAACTGCGTGCCGACGCCAGAGGTCTGCGACACCGCCGACAACAACTGCAACGGGCAGATCGACGAGGGCTTCAACCTCACCGCCGACCCCAACAACTGCGGCACCTGCGGCATGCGCTGCCAGTACCCCAACGCGTTTGGCTTGTGCACCAACAGCCAGTGCGCCGAGGGCGCGTGCCAGCCGGGCTGGAACGACACCGTGCCCGGCACGCCGGGCTGCGAGTACTTCTGCATCCCCACCAACGGCGGCACCGAGGTCTGCGACAACCGCGACAACGATTGCGATACCCGCATGGACGAGGACTTCAACCTCGCCACCGACGTCAACAACTGCGGGAGCTGCGGCAACGTCTGCAACCTGCTCCACGCCAGCGAGCGCTGCGCCAACAGCATGTGCGAGGTCATGGCCTGCGATCCCGGCTTCGTCGACATCGATCCCGGCGTGCCCGGCTGCGAGTACCAGTGCACGCCCACCGGCGGCGGCGTCGAGACCTGCGACGGCGTCGACAACGACTGCGACGGCATGGTCGACGACGGCAACCCAGGCGGCGGCACGTCGTGCGGCACCGACACCGGCGAGTGTACGGCTGGCACCCAGCAGTGCTCGAACGGCGTCCTGTTCTGCATCGGCGCGGTCGGCGGCACCCCCGAGACCTGCGACAACCAGGACGACGACTGCGACGGCGTGATCGACGACGGCTTCGACAAGCAGAACGACCCGCAGCACTGCGGCGGCTGCACCGCGTGCAACCTGCCCTTCGCGATCGAGGGCTGCGCGCTCGGCATGTGCACGGTCGCGAGCTGCGACTTCGGCCACTTCAACCTCAACGGCATGCCCGGCGACGGCTGCGAGTACCAGTGCATCCCGACCGGCGCCGAATCCTGCGACGGCGCCGACAACAACTGCAACGGGCTGATCGACGAGGGCTTCACCCTCGCGACCGATCCCAACAACTGCGGCATGTGCGGCAACGTGTGCGCGTTCCCCAACGCCGGCGCCACGTGCGCCGGCAACATGTGCCAGCTCGGCGCCTGCAACTCGAACTTCTACAACATCAATGGTCTCCCCGGTGATGGCTGCGAGTACGGCTGCCTGCTCACCAACGGCGGCGTCGAGGCGTGCGACGGCCTCGACAATGACTGCGACGGCACCGTCAACGACGGAAACCCGGGCGCCGGCGTCAGCTGCGGTGTTGCCACCGGCGAGTGCTCGACCGGCACCACCGCGTGCACCGGCGGCATGATCGACTGCGTCGGCGACGTCGGTCCGGCGGCCGAGAGCTGCAACAACCTCGACGACGACTGCAACGGCGTCACCGACAACGGCTTCAACAAGCTGACCGACCCCCGCTACTGCAACAACTGCGCGGGCTGTAGCCTCCCCAACGCCATCGCCGGCTGCTCGGGCGGCAGCTGCACCGTCGCCGGCTGTCTGGCCGGCTGGACCAACCTCAACGGCCTGGCCAGCGACGGCTGCGAGTACTTCTGCACCAACTCCGGCCAGGAGGTCTGCGACGGCAACGACAACGACTGCGATGGCCTCACCGATCAGCTCGACCCCAGCCTGCTCATCCCCGGCAACTTCTGCGATCCCCAGGGCGAGTGCGCGGGCACCACCCCGACCTGCGCCGCCGCGCTCGGTTGGGACTGCGTCTACACCGATCCCGACGTCGAGCTGTCAGGCGGCGATCCGGTGGCCCAGGAGACGCGCTGCGACAACCGCGACAACGACTGCGATGGCGGCACCGACGAGGCCTACCCGCTCAAGAACACGGCCTGCGCCGAGGACGGGACGTTCAGCACGACCCGCAAGCTCGGCATCTGCCGCGGCACCGGCACTCTGGCCTGCAACGTCGCCGGAAACGGGTTGCGCTGCAACGTCACCACCCCCGGCCTCGCCGCCGTCAGCGAGACCTGCGACAACCTCGACAACGACTGCGACGGCCACCTCGACGAGCCGTACGACAACCCGACGGGCGGGCTGATCGGTGTACGCGACGCGCTGGTCGGTCCCGTCGTGGTCGCCGGCACCAACGTCATGATGTACCAGTACGAGGCGACCCGCCCCGATGCCACCAGCGCCACCGCCGGCTTCATCGAGACGCGCGCGTGCTCGACGGTGACACCCAGCGCGAGGCTCCCGTGGGCCGGCGGCGCGCTCGCCGAGGTGACCACCGCCTGCAACCGCGCCGGCATGCGCCTGTGCCGCGTCACCCGAAACCTCGCTGGCGTGGTGCAGAGCGACGAGTGGGGCGCCTTCTGCGAATCCGCGTCCAACTTCGTCTACCCGTACGGCAACACCTACGTGGCCAACAACTGCAACGGCAGCGACTACGACCCGATCCCTGGCGCCCCCAACAACGATCAGGCGGTGGCCACCGGCTCCATGGCGACCTGCGTGTCCGGCACGTCGTCACGCGATCAGTCGGGCAACTTGAAGGAGTGGGTCGACGATCCGCGCACGGTCTCGGGCGTCAGCGTGCGCACGCTCCGCGGCGGCTCCTACGACAACTACGAGCACGGCCTGACCTGCGACTTCGATCTGACCGTCGTGCCGCAGACGTACACGTTCGCGCACACCGGCTTCCGCTGTTGCGGTCGCCAGTGTCCCGCTGGCCAGCAGGAGTGCAGCAACGCGTGCGTCAACTGGTCCACCGACAACAACAACTGCGGCGGATGCGGCCAGGTCTGCGGAGGCGGCACGTCTTGCTCCAACGGCTACTGCTGTCCGAACGGGACCCGCGCCTGCGGCGACGTCTGCGTCCCCAACGCGACCCCGTGTCCGTAGGCGTGCTGCGAGCGCGCCGCGAGCTCATCCGACGTCCTCTCCGCGACGTGTATCCAGCGGATCGCGTGGGTTTCCGATTGGTCCAGCCATCGTGCTGAATGGCGCGTAGTGCGCTTCGCACATGGCGCGTAATTACGCAGTGATGGCGCCTGGATCGGCCGCTCCCGACGCCAGTTGCCACCCCCTGCCGAAGCAGTTCTCACCAGTTAGTTGATGGCACGAGTAGTGCTCAACAAGTTGTCCACATGCGAGGGATGGCAATGAGTCAGGGAAGCAGCGAGCGTCAGAAGGCAGTGAAGATCCTTGCCCGTTCGCTCTATCGGCAGCTGACCTCGGAGGGCTACGACGACAAGCAGATCGTCGCGCTGGCCACCGAGCTCATCAGCGAAGTCACCAAGGGGATCGCCAGCGACCACGTCGCGCGCGAGACCTTGCCGCCACCGGTGGCTGCCGTCCGCTAGCCAAACCAACACCGAATCGAGTTCGGACGTACGACCTGGGCAGCGCCCGGGTCGTTGCCGTTTTCGGAGTGACGAAGTACGTTGCGCGCGCCTCACATCACGGAGAAATGACATGGCGAAGGTTCGGCTCGGCATCAACGGTTTCGGACGCATCGGTCGCGGCTTCGTCCGCTGTCTCGCGGACGCCAAGGACGCGTTCGACCTCGTCCTCATCAACGACCTCACCGACGTCGCCACGCTGGCGCACCTGCTCAAGTACGACTCGATCCACGGCAAGTACCCAGGCACGGTCGAGGCCGGCGAGGGATCCATCGTCATCAACGGCGACAAGGTCGTCATCAGCGCCAAGAAGGACCCGGCCGAGATCCCGTGGAAGGATCACGGCGTCGACATCGTGATCGAGTCGACCGGCAAGTTCGTCGACAAGGCCGGCGCCGGCAAACACCTGAGCGCGGCCCGCAAGGTGCTGATCAGCGCCCCGGCCAAGGATCCCGACGTCACGCTCTGCTGCGGCATCAATCTCGAGACCTACAAGCCGGCCGAGCACCACGTCATCTCCAACGCGTCCTGCACCACCGACTGCCTGGCGCCGGTGG
>SXGT01418858.1_pt1 | contig 20524 bp, 17 predicted proteins | sample 3176221 | NCBI WGS metagenome assembly SXGT01 (sample SAMN11356862, study PRJNA531348) | freshwater metagenome | isolation source: freshwater sample F1-120 | place: China: Fuxian Lake, Yuxi | collected 2017-12-25
AGCCAAGGGTAGTTGGACAAGAGACGGCTCTCCTGCATCAGGACCACGAGATCTGCCTGCTTAACCAACTTGGAAAACGGCTGCCACAACAGGTCACGCCCACCAACACGCAAACTGCGATTCTGTATGCGCTCCGTCCATGACAATTCGCCGATGTCATTGCGCATAGCCTCGCTCGGTGTGGGATCACCGTGGATAAGCGTCAAGTCAATATCCACTTCGGCACAAGCCGCACGTAACTGTTCAAACAGCCCGACGCGGTAATGCAGTAGCCGATACTGAACGATTGCAACTTTCCTGTTATCTACATTCATCTGTGCGCTTCAGGTTTCGGCGTGTTTTAAGTACGTCATCACACATGAGATTGTGAGGTAAAGACATTCACATAACAAATCTGTCGGCGGCAGCTGATTACTGATCGCTTCACGGCGCCGAAAGTTGACCAGCTTCCGTCGGGGAGCCTAGGCATACTGGCCTAGGAGGAAGCGAGTTTCGAGTGTGAGGATTGGGCGGAGATTCAGCGGTCGCGCCGGACGGAGGAGTTGTCGATTTTGGAGATCGCGCAGGTGAACCGCCCGCTGATACCTACGGCGGACCAACCGAAGCCAACGCCGCCTTCACCTTGTTCCGGGCAGCACATCGGGTTGTGCGGGCCAGTTCGCTCAGGGACCCGGCGACGTCAAGGACGGGCGTGTCGAGACTGACCCGGTTGCTGCTCATTGAACATTCCGCAGAGATTCATAGATACTAGCCAAGGCATGACCGCACCCTCGAGTTCAAAACTGCGAACCCTGGCTCGTTACACAGCGTGGATGTTCGGAGCGCAGTTCGGGACGATGGCGCTCCAACTCGGCTACGCCAGCGTTACGAGCCGTCTAGTGCCTGACACGGGCTTCGGTACATTCGCCGTCGCGACGAGCCTGTTGACAGTCGTGAGCCTGATCTCTCAGGGTGGACTCGGGGAGGCCACGGCAAGAACACCCGAACTCCACCCGGGTAAATTGAGCTTCCTCCTGCTCGTTGCTATCGGCCTTGGGTTCGCGGCCGGGTTAGCAGTCTTCCTGCTCGCCGGGCCGTGGGCGGTGCTGTGGGATGCTCCCGATGCTGTCGACCCGGCCCGACTGACCGCTGTTTCTGCGTTTCTCACGCCGATCAGCGGACTACTGCTTGGAATCCAACGGCGGCTTGGGAATTTCCGGGTGCTTGCGGTGTCGCTGATAGCGACCTCTTTCGCCGGCATGGCGATCGGTGTGGTTGCCGTTTTTCATGCCCCCGGCCCCATGACGTTACTGGTTTCGCAGATGGCAGCGTCGACACTCCTAGCGATAGTCTTGCTGATTTTGACCCGCCGACACTGGTGGGCAAAACCGGACGCCGGTGCGGCGCGGGCCGATCTTGGGTTCGCCTGGCGGGTCCTCGGCGTCTGGATGCTTGCCTATTTGAGCCTAAACATGGGTAAGTGGTCGGTATCCCGATGGGTAGGCGCCGATGTGCTCGGCCAGTGGAACCGAGCCGACGTGCTCACAGCGATACCGATCAGTAGCGGCAGCCGCGTAATAACCCTGGCAGTCTATCCGGAGTTAAGGCACGACACCGGGGTCCAGTCGAGGACAAGGCAGGCTTGGACCGACTACCTCGTACTTGTGGCATGGATTTTTTTTCCCGTAGCAGCAATTCTCGCTGGCGCGGCCCCCATCGCGACCTCGATCCTCTTTGGCCCCGGATGGGGGCTAGCGGCAGCGATCGCTCCTTTAGTCGCAATCCAGGGCGGAGTCGTCGCCGTCGAGACTGCACTCGCGAATGCGCTCGAGTCGGTCGGCCGGTTCCGCCTGCGCGTCTGGACGGCTCTTGCTTCCGTCGCGGTGATTGCCGCCGGTGCAACCATGACCAAGGTAACGGGATCCTGGGCGGTCGCAATAGCTGCGCTCATCACGGCGTCGATTCTTCAGCACTTGCTCCAAGTAGTTTTCACAACCCGATCCGGGGCGCTAGACGGGTGGTCTCTCGCCAAGGGTTACTCATATTCGCTGGCAGTTTCGGCAGTTCTGGGCGGCGCTGCGGCGCTAGTGTCTGCCGGGATGCTCGGCAAAACGGATCCGCCGGCAGCCATCGCCGGCGCGGTTATCCTTATCGCTGCTGTCGTGGTGGGCATCGCGATGAGGCGTCACCTACCTCCGATGAAAATCCTCACGCGATACCGCGCGAGTAACTCTGGCGTTTTTCCGGTAGCTGAGTCAACCTGATCCTTCCCCCGCCAGATCCCCTAGCTTTCAGCATGACTCGTTGATCGCCACGCGTGACTCCACGCCGATCCGAAGTCCACCACACCGGGGGACGCTGTCTGCACTGCTCGCCGACCGTCCTAACACCGAGACACCGGAATCCGTCGGAGCCGTCCAACCAGAAACCGAGTCCGCCGTCATTCCACCGGCACTGGAATGCAACCCTAAAAACCACGCCGCCGATAAGGGGTCATCTTTCCGGCGACGCCGACACGGATTATTGCCTGCGCGAGAGTAAGATTGAGAGCTAAGCCCGCGACTCTGGAGTTCCATGAAGAAGCTACTCGGCAACCTCTCGTATCGCGCTGGGAAAATCACTGTATCGCGTTCGGGCTTGTCGCTTTCCGTGTCGCAAAACCGCACCGCGGGTCACCTTCGGAAAAACGACCGGATCTCACAACTCGCAACGGATTCCTGGCACCAACTTATACGTACCGATGACAACCCCGCGCGGAGTTGCGTCACCGCCGCGCCTCGAGGCGATAGAACCATTCATAAGCTGGCCGAATTGGGCTGCGCCACCCCGACCACCCTTGGGGTGGGAGCCCTGCCATTGGTCACCATCGGCTTCTTATGACGTTGTCTCGGCGTGGCGCGCTCAAGTTCACGCTATCGGCAACGGCCATGGTCGGACTAGGCGCCGCGGCTGCGACGCCGAAGGTCTCCGCCGACGGCCTGCAATTAGCCACGGTCAACGTTAAGGACTACGGCGCGAACGGTGACGGGACCACCGACGACACCGCGGCGATTCACGCAGCCAGGGATGCGGCTGGAGTCGGAGGACAGATTGTCATCCCACCAGGAACCTATCTGGTCGGCAGGTTGACCGCGAGTGTTGCCGGTCAGACGTGGTGGTTGGGCGAAGCGACGCTGATAGGGCCAGATACCGGCAGGTTCATCAACGTTTCGGCGAAAGAGGTGACCATTAGGGGCGCCGGGCCCAGTAAAACGACACTAAAGAGTTCCAGCCCAGATGGCGTTGTCGAGCTAGCAGGTGCCTCCGACATCACAATCGCTGATCTAACAGTTGAATCAACGGCCACGGGATCGTCTGCCATCGGTATTGCCGCTTCCCATGCGGGACTTCAAAAACGTGTTTCTATCACTAACTGCCGAATCATTGGAACAACAAATAATGCCGTGCGGTTCCCTTCCGCAGTTGAAGGTCTAACTTTCACGGACAACTTCGTAGAGGACTGTGCGGCTGGGTTTACGCTATACGCCCCAACGGAAGCATCCGGTCTTATCAGCACGCAAATCAATCTCTCTCGTAATCATTTTCGCAACGTCGGCTCTGTAAATCTTCAACTTTACGGGAATGCAAATAACCCCGGAGTTTCGACGATAGTCGGCGTGGAAATAAGTGGAAATGATCTCCGTGACTTTGCCCAGACTGGAGCTGATGGCCCGATTCCCATAGAACCCACCGGCGTAACGAACATTCGGATTGCGAATAACACCATTGAGGGTCCAGCGACACGAGGCATTTCCACGGGCAACAACGTCTATATGATCATTACCGGCAACACTATTCGGGGCCAGAGCTTCTATGCCTTTGAGCTAAACGGAGGGCGGCACATTAGCATTGTCGGGAATACCGTCGAGAATTGCGCAACATTAGCGGTTGAAACTGCTGATCCTAGACGGTCAGTACGTCTAACAGACATTGTCATTGCCAACAACAATTATGCGGGCAGCGGCAGATCATCCGCGTTCTCAACGGATGCGATCCACCTTCGCTATGCGCGCCGGGCACGAATTTCGGCGAACGTGTTCACCGACTGGCAGCATCTCCGAAGCGCAGTCCGTATCGGTGATGCGGCTATCCCAGTGCCTGAAGATTGCGTAGTAGAAGGACATGAATTCGTAATCTCAGATAAAAATACCCCGCTACGAACAGTGCACATCCGCTCAGCGATTCGCACGACCGTGATGCGAAACACTCTGCGTATCAGCAGGGATCTGGTGTCCGGAGACAACCACACCTGCGCGATTATGGCGCAGATTGATCCACAGTCAGCTGGCACTCTTATCGACGGTAACTACATCGTGTTCACCGGATCCGTATTTGCAGCTCCAGGCGCCTCAGGGGTGGGGAACAACTCAGCCCCGCCGCCGGCCCCGTGTGCTGGACTGACGGTTCGTCGCAACCACATCGCGAATGGTCCGCGCGGTTTGAACCTCTATACCAGCAGTGCCGATCTGGTTGTCGACGACAACGCCACGTCTACATGTGCTGCCGGTGACAATATCCCGACTACCGCTACCGTCGTGCGCACCCAGCGTTGACATCGGTAGCCACCGATCCCTACGACGCGCACCACCCACGTCACCACTTGTGGGTTGGCCCGCTCGTCGGCGGAAGTTCCGTCGGGTTTTGCAATCGCCGTCGGAACTGAAAGTCCCGCGAAAGCAGCAAATGCATGTTTGGGGCCAACAGCGTTCCCAAGAGACACTGGGGTTTTGCAAGCACCGGATGGTAAGGTCAAACTCAGGAAATCCGCAAAGGGAGGCGTCAGTTTTGTACCGCGAGAATGAATCAGCGCAACGTGGTGAGTACTAAGCATGCCCCACTTAGATTGCAAATCCCGCCAAATAGGGCAAGGTGTAGAGTTCGGAAGTAACGTGTCGATAAAGGCTGACACAATCGATATCGGCGATAATGTAATTTTCCACAACGATATTTCGATTGTCTGCCGCGGTCACTTCAAAATTGGCAGCCATAGCATTCTTGGTTCGGGCGCGAAAGTCCAGTGTAATAATCTCTCGATCGGTCAATGGCTTTACTCATGCGAAGGTTTGGAAATTGGTTCTGGCGGTTGCTACAACAAGGAAGCCAATGTCGAAATCGGGAACTGTGTTGGAATATTCGAGAGGGTTCTCATCAATCCTAACTCGGCTGTCTCGATAGGGGATAATTGCGGAATTGGCCGAGAAGTTCAAATCTGGACGCACGGGGCATGGCTGGATCCCCTGGCCGGATTCCCGTCAGATTTCGGCCCGGTTTCGATTGGAAAAAATGTTTGGCTACCGGCCAGGTCAATAATGCTTCCCAATTCGGCGATCGGAGACAACTGCGTGATTGGCATAAATTCGGTCATTAATAAGCGGATTCCCCCCGGTTCTTTTGCGGCGGGTAGTCCTGCGAGGGTGATTAGAGAGAACGCATTTCCAGCCCCCTTGAGTGAGTCTGAGAAAACCGACCTCATCCGCAGTATTCTCAGCGAGTGGCAGACACAAATCGAATATAAAGTGCCAGGCGTCTCCGTGTTCGCGGAGTGCTTCGATACGGACAAAATTCGCTTGAAGGTAGCCGGCGGTGAGACCATATTTGATTGCGGCAGTAGAACGGTTGAGGGTACCACCAGTCAGTACTCAGAGGATATGCGAGATTACCTCCGGAGGCGCGGAATCAAAATCTACACTAGCGATTTCTTCAAATCATTGTGATTCCAGCTCATCCAACTCTTTTGCTACGGTGTATTCATAACTGCAAACAAGGAACCGAATGCGTAAATTTCTGAACTATTCGAGGGCACTTTGTTTATCCCCTCACCCTGACGACGTAGAATACAGCATGGGTGGGGCCGTCCGAAAATATAGCGATACGTTCTTTGATATCGCATGCCTGTCACACGGTGGCGATCGTGACCAGACCGCAGACATGGCACGGATAGAAGAAACTCAAAGATTCTGGTCTAGGATAGGATGCAAGAACGTCGCAGTCCATTTTCTTGGCGTCAAGCACGTCAAGGACCTTCGTGACGATTTGTGGATTAACCTGATTGAACGCGACCTTTTGGTTCGCGAAAACTACGAGGTGATATTTACTACATCATCGTCGGATAGCCACTTCGAGCACCGGCAGGTGAACCGATTAGCTCCGCCGTTATCACGACTTGAGAAGATTGCCCTTGTCGAATATTGTTCCCCATCAACCTTAGAAGATTGGATTCCAAATTTGTTCGTTGACATCGGTGTAGAATTCGAATCAAAACTGGACGCGCTGAGCGCTTTCGAATCGCAAAAATCCCGGAGGTATTTTTCCGAGGACACTATTCGGAATTTCAATACTAATTTTCGATGTTCGAAACGTGGACTCCGCAATGTGGAGCAATTTAGGATAGTTCAGATTTACGAGTAAGGCGATGGGAACCGACCGGAGGTGAGGACAGTCCCGGGCAGTCTTCAGGCAGATCTGTACCCCTGTTGTTGGTCCACAGTTGTGAGATTTGAAGCAAGAATGAGAGCCGGATCACCACCCCGACCGACCAGGCCGCTTAACCGATGCCCACGACAGGAGCACCTCATCTTTCCGTGATCTTCAGTAGATAGGATCGGATTCTCGGAGTTCGTGCCTCGACGAGTAGGAAAAACGGATAGACGAGTACCGGGAGAATGAGAAAGAGTGCATATACGGTGCCCGGGTTGGCTGGTACCCCGACCGCAAACGCAACCACTCCCAAAAAGAAGGCAAGCGGCAGGTGGAACATGTACAGCGTGTAAGACCACTCGCCGACCCGAGCCAACCTGATGACTGCACGACGCCCCAGCCGCCTAGGAACTGGGTCCACACTGGCGAACACGAGGATGGCCGGCGCGACAAGTAGACCGGTCAGAAGAAATATCACCGGTAGGTTCTCGCGGACCACTTTTGAGACGAGGAGACCGCATACAGCCATAAGTAAACTCAGCGCCACGTTAATGCGGTTTTCGCAAAGCCTCCGAATCTTTCCGGTGTCTCTTCTGTGCAGTTGCGCGACCGCAGCTCCGATCAACCAAGCCGGGGCATAGAGAAACAGGTTCAGCCCGAACATAGCAATTGCGCCAACCGCAAATGCCAAAGCTACTGCAGATCGGCGGAATGACATATCAATCAACCCGAACCACGCGACCACCGCGAGGGCGAAAACCATGTAATAGAAGAACTCATACCCGATCGACCAGAGCGATTCGTTTGTGCCATAGGTGTGGCACCGACTGTGCTGCAAAAACGCAGCATTGCACAGAAGAGTCTCGAATGAACTGGTGAACCTTCCCTGGGAGGCGGTATACGCATTGGTGAAGAAAGCACGCGAGAGAGCGTCTACAGCTGCAGTAAATGCAATTCCGCCTGCCAAGACGGGCCATAATCGCGAGAATCGCTTCACCACATAAGCACGGCCATCAAACTTCCCAGCTGATACCTGCCGTAGTACCTGGCCTCCCACCAAATAACCGCTAATCACAAAGAAAAGTGCCACGCTCACTCTGCCGAACGTTGACGGCAGCAGTAGGACTTGTTCCCATTTAGATCGGCCTTCAAGCGGGATCCCGGCCGTCGAATACAGCGCATAACGTGCATGCCCAGCGACAACCAAAAGTGCGGCCAAACCTCGCACGGCTTCCAAGGTCACGTTCTTGGCCTCTGGCATGACTAACCCCTGACATCGTGAACAGAGACCCGGTAACCGATTCCAGGCAACTGGGTTCCGGAACCCCATCGTCGGGCCGATGGACAATTCCGCAGTTTAGGCCGGACTGCCCGACGGTAACAGCGCCGGTACAATTCAAAATAATAACCCGGCTACGACACAGATCACTCGTCGCCGGTTTCTGAGCTACCCCGGATTTCGTGCACACCTTTTTGCGGGACGGATGTCTCGATGCCAAGCAAAAGTACCCCTGGAGATTACCGCGCCAATAGAGGTCCACCGGTGACGGAATTGCCCGACAGGAACCCCGAGGTAATTGCGTGACGGTCGACGCGATCCCCAAGGCCGGCGGGGTCTGCAGTACACGTCGTCCATCCGTACTATGAGGACGCTATGGGACTCTCCCGACCGCAGGATCAACGTGTATCTAGCGAGGTCGGCCGACAGGATTATGGGCGGGGTCAGGCTTCCGTGCCCGACTTCGACATGTATCCGGCGCAGGTGGTCAAGGGCATCATTTTCGCTGTGTTTGGCCTGGTTTCCCTGGGGCTGCTGGCCTACGCATGGCACACCGGAACCCCGCTGAAGTATTCCGATGAACGGCAATACCTGGAGATCGCCCAGAACATCGTCAGTGGCAACGGGTATCAGATGAACGGGCACCCGACGGCATACCGGCCGCCGGTGTGGCCGCTCGTCCTCGCGTTATTCCTCTGGGCGGGCCTGCCGCAATCGCTGCTGGCGCTGGTGCCTGCGGCGGCAATGATCGCGGCGGCACTCGTCGGCTCAGTCGTCGGGATGAAAATCATGCGGGCACCGCTGGGAGCGTTGGCCGGGCTGCCTGTCCTGCTCTACCCCATCAATGTCTACACCGGCGTCAGACTTTATCCACAGGCTCTGGCGACGCTCCTGATTCTGGCGCTGTGGTGGGCCGCGTTGCGGTTTTCCGAAGATGCGTCGACGTCGTCGAGATCGAAAATTCTTAGCGCAGTTGCGGTCGGACTGATCGGTTCCGCGCTCGCACTCACCGTCCCCACTCTGGCATTCACCTCCGTGGCGGTGCTGGCCTGGTTAGTCTGGCGGGCGCGGCGGGAAACTTGGGTGTTGGTTACGTCTTTATGCGGCCTGGGCGCATTTTTCGCGCCCCTTGCGATCTGGACCGGACACAATGCGATGGTCTTTGGTCGCCTCGTACCGCTCACGACAAGCAACGGGCTAAATCTGTTAATCGGCAACAATGCTAGCGCAACGGGTTCCTCCGGAGTCGGGGTCGATATCAAGAAGGAAGTCGACGCGACGAACGGGATGATGGAGGTCGAAGTCGATCAATCGCTGCGCAATGCGGCCCTGGACTGGATCGGCCATCATCCGATGGATGCGGTGACTCTCTACTTCGCGAAGGTCCTGAACTACTTCTCGCCGTATAATGCGCCCGTCACCGCCTCGGAAGGCAGCGCAGGCATGCGCCTGGTGGCAATTGGAAGCTTTTTGGCCGTAGTGTTGTGCGTCGCGTCGCGGCTTTGGTGGAGGCGATACGTGCCAGTCGATCGGTCCGAGCGGTTCTTTCTTGGCCTGTTTATCGCCAGTGCCTTTGTTATGGCGATCTACTTCACCCGGACGCGCTTCAGGCAACCCCTCGACAGCATCTTACTGATCGAAGCCGGAATCGGAATCGCCGTTGCGATCGCTATGCTCCTCTCGCATCGACGCAAGCCGGCAGATCAGTCCTCGTTGGGGCTCGATGGTGCGGGCAAAGCTACTGAACTCGGGTACCCTGCTGGCCCCACAGAACCGGTAGAAGCGGTTCAGCCCAGCATAGTTCCGGTAGTGCAGCCCGGCCACAGCGGCCGAACAGGCCGCTTAACCTAAGTCCGCGAAACGGCGGCAACCTCAGTTGCGGCTTGTGGTTGGGTTCGGGGCTCCGAGCTTAAACACCTTGGGGCCGGGAGCCTTAAAGGCGTCTTGGGTGTCGACGACTACCTGTGCGTTCGACAATATATCGTCGTAGTCGAAGTCCGTGTGGGCGGTTATCAGCACCACGCAGTCGGCCGCCCTCAAAGCCGCACTGCTGTAAGTGGCGGAATGCATGCGCTGACCCCCCGGCCACTGCTCTGCCTCGATTTGCGGCACAAAGGGATCGTGGTACGCAACCAGTGCCCCCTTTGTGCGTAGCATTGCCATTACTTCAAGAGCTGGAGACTCACGAATATCGCTTATGTCCCGCTTGTAAGACACTCCCAGTATCAGTACGTTAGAGCCCTTGACTGCCTTGCCGTACGCATTGAGAGCATCAGCGATTTTCCCCACGACGTGACGCGGCATATCGCCATTAACCTGACCGGCCAAATCAATAAAGCGAGCTTCAAATCCCACCTCTCTGACCTTCCACGAAAGATAGAAAGGATCGATCGGGATACAATGTCCGCCAAGGCCAGGTCCGGGGAAAAAAGGCATGAAGCCAGCCGGTTTGGTGGCCGCAGCTTCGATCACTTCCCAAATATTGATACCAATGCGTTCGCACATAAGAGCCATCTCGTTAACAAGCCCGATGTTCACAGCACGGAACGTATTCTCAAGCAGCTTGGTCATCTCTGCTGCGCGGGGAGAACTGACGGGAACGATCCGCTCGACAACGGCGCCGTAAAGCGCGACGGCGAGCGCCGAACAGTCTGAGGTGAGGCCCCCTACGACCCGTGGGCGCAGTGCCGACCCCGGCAGCGCCGGATCCACACGCTCCGGGGCATACGCGAGGAAGAAATCGGTGCCTGCCTTGAGCCCGGTTCCCTCGAGGATATTTTTCAATAATTCCTCGGTTGTTCCAGGGTATGTCGTGGACTCAAGAACGATCAACATCCCTGGGCGCAGGTGCGCCCTGATCGCATGTGCGGCAGATACCACGTAAGACAGATCCGGATCTTTGGTCTTGCTGAGCGGTGTCGGTACGCAAATACTGATGGTGTCAAGGGGTTCGGCTGCCGCAATATCTGTAACAGCGACCAACCTGCCAGCGCTGCACAGTGCGGCAATTTCCGCGGCTGGCAAATAGTCAATGTGTGACTTGCCCGCGTTGATAGCGTCGCACTTCAGTCGGTCGACATCAATACCCACCACGGTGAAACCTGCACGACCAAATTCCACGGTCAGTGGTAGGCCCACGTAACCGAGACCGATTACTCCGGTCCTGGCTTCCCGGTTGGTGATGCGATCGTGGAGAGCGGCGGCGTGGGGGCTGTCGAACTGATACTCGGTGATCATTTTCGAGCGATGTCCTCAGTGAGCGGTGGGTGACGGGCTGGAAGTTGCTAATGCTGACCTCGGTCTGGATTGGACCCGTTTCGGTCGGAGTTCTCCGGTTGACTTCCAGTCAAGGCTCTCGGCGGGCCGGTTAGTGTCTTCCGCAGTCGGGCCAGCCCCCAGTGAGACGGCCATCGCTGCGCCCAGCCATGGGACCAGATACCAATCGACGGAATACGCCCAGCCATAAACCGCGATGGCTGCCAACACGAACGTCCAGACCAACGGCGTCTCTAACGACTTCACCAACGCCGAAGCCAGCAGCGTCACATACGTTATCAACCCAACAATTCCCAGATACAGAAAGATCGTCACATACCAATTGTGGGCTTGCACCTCTGTCCACACGCGCGTCGTGGCCATCTGTCGAAGGCCGGCCTTGGAGCCGAACGGATCGCCCGAGACGACGGTCGATGGCCCGGAGGCAATTGCCTGGGAGATCAGCAGCTGCCAGTTGGTAGTGCGCCAATCTAATGTATTCCTGTTTGACGCCGATTCGAGAATCTGCGTTCCGGCTAGAGTCCCGGAGGTCCAGGCTAACAGTAGTGCCCAGGCGCCTAGCACCGTGAGACCGAGGACAGGCTTCCGCCCCTGTCTTCGCCCAGATCCGATTAACACCGCGACCAGGCCCAGTGCGGCTGCGGCCCAGACTGAACGGTGCTGAGCGATGACCACCACTCCCCCGAACACAAGCGAACTGAACGCATAGAACCATCGATGAACCTTTTCCGAGCCAAGCGGTCCCAGGAACACGGTCGCGGCGCAGAGTAAAAGAGCCATGGCTTGCGGGGCGATGAGGATACGTCCTGTTTGGATGACGCCACCGTCGGTTGGCGCCACCGACGACGAACCTCCGAATCCGTAGGTCACGCCGTGGTAGAGAGCCACAAGCACCAGCATCCAGCCGAGAACGAGACTCACGGTGCGGAGCCTGAGTCGGTCAGGGCGGACCGCCAAGACCCAAGTCATTGACCAGAAGAAGTACAACAGCGGCCGCGCTGAGTTGACAGTACTTGTCAGCTCAAAAGCTAAAACTCCGCGAAGTAGCGCAAAGGCGATCAATACCCCGAACAAGACCCAGGGAAAAATCCAACCTCGCAGGTTTGCCCGAAGTTGCCTCACCTCCAGTATTCCCACGGTAAACAACAGAATGGGAATCGCATCGGAGATATAGAGAGTCGTCCCGGAAAGCGTGAGGATCTTCAGGGGGATTCCACTTGGCGCTTCCCAAAGGGGGATGACCATCAGGCCGACTAATACAACCCCGATTAACGGGGACCTGCGCACCCAAGCAACCGCCAGAGCGAACCCGGCCAACGCTCCGAGTGCGACGAAGGTAAAGAAGACTACCGCCGCCATCACAATTCCTCTACCTCAGCCAAATCCCGCTGAATGGCCAGCGGAGTCGCATCGACCTGCCGACAACCTAACCCTATCGCACGAGTGTTCGGAGGGCGTCAGCTGCCTTTAATGGGATCCCGCATCGCCATCTCGAGACTGCGCCCGCATCGTGGCGACCACTACCAGCATTGGTGCCGCACCTATGGGGCCAGATGAGTTGAAGGCTCCGCAAAAAATACCGCATCGAACTGCAATAGCCGCCCCGAAAGAGGGTCCGGGAAGCCGGGGATCAAGCCCATGAGTGACATTCCAAGCCGCTCGGCACGATCCAGCCCTTCCTTGTAAGTGATCGCGCCGGCGTAAAGCGGGACGAGTGAAAGTTCCATCTGTAGCCCTGCAATCGCACCCGCGCCAAAAAGTTCGACCGCGCCGTCGAGAACCGCCACCTCGTAACCCTGGACATCGAGCTTGAGGAAAACCGGGTGCGAGGAATCAATCCCGTACTCGGGAAGCAGCCCGTCGAGTCGGCGCTGCGGCACCGCCTCAGTGCCGACGTAACGTGACTCTGGGGCTGCGTTTGCGTGGGTGTCGAGCATCGCAAGGACCGAACTGCTTGCCCCACCGTTGCCGGCGATGTTGATCCTGATCTCGCCATCCTCGCTCCCGGCGGCAACGCGGATAGCGTCCCAGCCCGGGTCCGTCGAGGCTTGGGCTGCCAAAAGTTCGAACGGACCGGACAACGGCTCAAGTGAAATGATCCGACCTGAATACCCGAGGCCGCGGATTGCCGAGGCGAAGCCACCGCTGTTCGCCCCGATATCGACGACGCAATCGATCCCAAAGTGTGTCAAGAGCCGCACGACGTTAAACATCGGATCACTCGCCGGATAGCGCTCAACGTCTACGCCCAGTCGGCGGAGACCCAACCGGATCCGGTGCTGAAGACTCATGACTCTGCCCCATAGCCTGATGGCAGCGGGGCGCATGGAGACTCCCCGGGTGTCGAACCACGACTGCGACCGTGCGACAAGTTCGTCGGCGTCGTACTCGCGATGCGAGCAGTGACGTGGGGCTTGGCGGGTGACTCTCGCTGATCGGTGATGTTCGGCTTGAAGCGCAATGGCCGACCGAATTGGCCTCTTATCGCGTAACTCAGATAGTCGGGATCGATCGGGATGCAGCGTCCGCTAACGCCCGGACCCGGATAGAAAGGCTGGAAGCCGAACGGCTTCGTCGAGGCCGCACCGATGACCTCCCAGAGATCGATATCGAGTTCCCGACAGAAGCTCACCATTTCGTTAACAAGCGCGAGGTTGAGGTGTCGATAGGTGTTCTCGAGAAGGTTCGCGGTATCAGCTTCTTTCGCGCCCTTAACCGGGACGGTGGTGTCCACGAGTTCATGGTAGGCCTCGCTGGCCCGTCGAGTCGACTTTGCCGTTACCCCGCCGACGACATCCGGGGTGTTGCGAAGTGTTTATTTCCTCGCCGGGATCGATCAGTTTCGGGGAGAACGCGAAGAAGAATCCTCGACCGGTCCGCCGGCCTGATGCTTCCAGCACGGGCCGGACAAGACTTGCTTCGTTCTTTGGCGTTTCCGCACCGAACAGGGGTAGTGGGGAAGCCCGCCCCCTCACCGCCAAGAGCCGTGAACGACCAAGCGCCGAAGCCACCAGAGCGAATATGTCACGAAAATGTATCCAAGCCAGGTATGGGGGTGCCGCTTCCGCAGTATCCGCTTCAATTGCTTGTAGCTGCCGCCCCCCTTCACACCGAGGAATTCGCGCCATTCTTCCATCGCAGGGCCAAGCGGGCGGACTGGGTGGCGGGGGCAGGAACCGACGATGCGGGGCAACAGGAGGAGTTCGAAGCCCCCCTGGCGAACTCGGAATCCGTAGTCGGTATCGGCGCCGAAGTGCCAAAACGAGCCGTCGATGCCGCCTAGCGTGCGGGCGGTCTTGATCGGAACAAAGACGAGATTGCCATTAAAGGTCTCAATCGACTGGAGTGTGCCGTTCGGTTCTACCGCGACAAAGTTGAGCGGGTGGAGCCCGGCCCGTCGATGCCCTGAGTAGGTCAACTGGCCCGTCTCCGGATCCCGCATCGCACCCACTAGAACCGCTGAGGGAACGGTATCGGCCGCCGCGAGCGCAACTTGAAGGAAATCCCTATCGAGTTCGACATCGTCGTTCAGCCAGACGACATAGCCTTCGTCGTCGTATACGTGAAGCACATGATCTTCTGCCTCGGCCATGCTGCGCGACCAGAAGGCGGAGCCGTCACCGGCAATGCGAGTGACCGGCAGGTCGAGTGCGGCAAGTGCTTCCGCTGTCCCGTCAGTCGAACCGTCATCGAATACGGTGAAGTCGGCGCTAGCTCCTACCGCCGCCGCAGCATCTGCGAAGGTCGTCAATGCGCGCACAGTCAGATCGCGCCGATTGTGACAGGCGAGCAGCACATGAAGTTTCACCGCTGGAGATACTTCAGACCGGCCCAAAAATCACCCTCCAATCAAATCCGAATCGAGGCACGGTGATGCGCCTGGTCGTTGTTACGAGTTCAGGAGCTATCTCGAACGGATTCGCGATGAGCGCGATACCATTCGAGCGCGCTCTCAATTCCCTCTCGTAAGCCGATTTGCGAGGTCCAGCCAAGTTTTGCAAGTTTAGAAACATCAAGCAATTTCTGCGGAGTTCCGTCGGGTTTGGTTGCGTCCCAGTGCGTTTCACCGGTGTAGCCCACGGCGTCTGAAACGGTGACTGACAGCTCCTTTATGGTCACATCGGTTCCGCTACCGACGTTGACCTGCTCGGGTCCATCGTAATGTTCAAGAAGATACAGGCAGGCATCGGCCATGTCATCGACATGCAGGAACTCACGTCTTGGTGAGCCAGTCCCCCAGTTGGTAACCGACTCCGCACCGGTGGCAGCCGCTTCGTCATAGCGCCTGATTAACGCCGGCAGGACGTGCGATCCACTCGGAGAGAAGTTGTCATTGGGTCCGTAGAGGTTAGTCGGCATGGCGGAAATCCACGGCAGTCCGAACTGTCGTCGAACAGCTTGGACGTGCATGATTCCGGCGATTTTGGCGATGGCGTAGGCGTCATTGGTGGGCTCGAGCGGTCCGCAGAGCAATGATTCTTCGCGGATCGGTTGTTCTGCAAACCTGGGATAAATACAGGAAGAGCCCAAGAACAAGAGCCGTTCCACCCCAGCACGAAGCGCACCATCCAGCACGTTCAACTGGATCCGGAGATTGTCGCTCAGGAAGTCGACGGGAAATGTGTTGTTGGCAAGGATTCCACCCACCTTGGCCGCAGCCAGCACAATGTGCCGCGGCTTTACAGAGCTGAGAAACTCAAAGACCAGTTCACGGTTCCTGAGGTCGAGTTCCGCCGATGTTCTGCCGATGATGTTCTCGAACCCGGCGGCGTTGAGCCTGCGGACGATCGCTGAGCCTGCCAGGCCCTGATGGCCAGCGACGTAAATCGGCGCTGCCCGATCTAACTCCCCGGGCGAATAGGCAGTCACTGTTGGGTTTCCCGCCGACGCACAGGCGTCTCCCACCAGTCCAGTTGGACTGTGTCGATCCACGGCCGACCCGCGTGTTCAAGCGCATCGACGTCCGCATCAACCATCAGACGAGCCAACTCGAGGCCGTTAACAGAGGGAACCCAGTCCAATCTCTTACGGGCGTGAGAGGCGTCTCCGATGAGAGCGTCCACTTCCGTCGGGCGAAGGTACCGTTCGTCGAGCCGAACGTGCTTTTCCCAATCCAGACCGGCGTGGTCGAACGCGGTCTGCAGGAATTCGCGCACGGTGATGCCGACACCGGTTGCCAGTGCGTAGTCATCAGGTTCATCGGCCTGAAGCATCCGCCACATGCCATCGACGTACTCCGGGGCGTATCCCCAGTCCCTGATCGCATCGAGATTTCCCATGTACAGAAATTCCTGCTGACCGGCCCTGATTGCAGCGACGGCGCGGGTGATTTTCCGCGTGACGAATGTTTCACCGCGACGAGGCGACTCGTGGTTGAACAGGATCCCGTTGACTGCGAACAGCCCGTAGGCCTCGCGATAGTTCTTAGTTATCCAGTAGCTGTAGACCTTGGCCGCGGCGTACGGGGATCGGGGATAGAAGAGCGTGTGTTCATTCTGGGGAGGGGGGGCCGCGCCGAACATCTCCGATGACGACGCCTGGTAGAACCGCGTGGTTATCCCCGCCAGCCGCACAGCTTCAAGTAGCCGGACTGTTCCGGTGCCGGTGATGTCGGTGGTGTGCTCAGGTTCATCAAATGACACCCTAACGTGAGATTGGGCCGCGAGGTTGTAGACCTCGTCGGGCTGCACCTCCGCAAGAAGTGTCACGAGCCGAGCACCGTCGCCCAAATCGCCGTAATGGAGAAAAAGTGTCGCATCCTTGGAGTGAGGATCGGTATACAGATGGTCGATACGGGAAGTGTTGAAGGTCGACGCGCGGCGAATGATCCCGTGTACTTCATAACCCTTGGCGAGCAGAAGCTCCGCCAAGTATGAACCGTCTTGTCCCGTGATGCCGGTGATGAGTGCACGTTTCGACATTTAAGTCTTGACCCAATCTCGAAGTAGCAGTATAGAACTCAATCCCCCAACATTGGATCACGGAAGCGAAGTCTGCAGGCACCCGGGATGCCCAATCGCCAATCACTCGCGCTTTAAGATTCCCCAGGCCCGAGGCCCTAACATCAAACCCTACTGTTGCCCAGCGCGACGTTGCTGTTTCAGTTGACTTAGCACAATTGCTATAAACTTAACATTACCGTAGGTGTACCTTCGCCACAGCCTCCGCGGTTCCTGGACGAAGCGATACAGCCACGCGAAGCCTGCCGCCTGTATCCAATTTGGAGTGTCGCGTAAGTTACCCGCGTTGAAGTCGAATGCGGCCCCAACGCAAGCGAAAATCGCTGGATAGCGGAGGGTCATATAGGCTGCGGCCTTGTCTTGCTTTGGCGTCCCAAGCCCAACCCATACGATGTGGGGACCACATTCATTTATCTTCTCTAATTCAACGTCATAATCGGTGGAAGTAAGGTCTTTAAAAGGGGGCGAGGAGACGCCCACGATTTGGACTCCGGGAAAGCGCGATATCAAATTAGACTGGAGCTTTTCAAGTGTTTCGGGGGTGCTGCCGAGGAAATAGTGTCTAATATTCCGCGTGACTCCGTCTCGGAGCGCTTGTTCGAAGAAGGGCGTTCCGCTCACGCGGTGAGCCTCCGCCACTCCCAGCTCTCCCCTGCGCATCAAACGCATAGCCCAGACTACTGGCTGTCCATCGGGGTAATTCCGGCCGTTCCCGAAGGATTCGCGCACCCCTCCATCATCGTTCGCAAGGGCGATGGACCAAGCGTTGGGGAAATGTACATCAATTCCATGCCCCGAAAGCGCATCGCCCAGCGTTCGCTCGACGGCTCCATCGAGAGTCGCGACGTCGAATGCAATTTTGCCAATCTGGCACCGATCTTCGGGACGAACCATTTCTCAGAAACGCCTTCTCTTCGAACAAACGACTTACCTAGGGTGCCGCGTACTCCGTCTACCTTGAGGGTTGGACTCGACCCGCATTGACGCTACTACCTACCCGCTTGGGTCACGAAAATTACCCGCGTGGGTCACGATAACTGTCAGTAGGCGCCGCGTCGGCTAAAAACAACCTTGGGTGTTTGGAGCAAAATCCGGAAATCCCAGATTAAGGACCACGACTTAACATAAGCCGAGTCGAGGTGTTGAAGGTCCGCGTAACTCAGATCGCTCCGGCCGCAGACCTGCCACAGCCCAGTTATTCCGGGCTTTACGTCAAATCGGTTCAATGCAGCGCCGTCGAGTAGATCGGACTCCTCGGTCGGAAGTGGCCGTGGGCCTACCAACGACATTTCCCCGCGCACCACATTGATCAGTTGGGGTACTTCGTCGAGGCTAGTCTTACGAATAAACGCGCCAACCTTGGTGACCCGCGGATCGCTATCCATCTTGAACAATGGGCCATCCGATTGATTGAACCCCGCGACTGAATCACGCTTCTGCCAAGCATCGGCAGTCATTGAACGGAACTTGAAGATCCGAAACGCCATGCCATGCCGTCCGATCCGCTCCTGACGGAAAAATACTGGCCCTGGGCTATCTATTTTGATCGCTATAGCGATCGCCAATACTAGGGGTGCTGCAAAGACCAGCGCAAACGACGCCAGCGTAAAATCCATCAATCGCTTCGTTACCCGTGCGGACCGTGACATTGAGGCTGGGGGGAGGTGGAACAATGTCAGACCTTGTAGCTCTTCGGATTCACTGCGCCAGTTGTGCAACTCGAAGAATTGCGGGATCTCAGATATCGGCACCGCGCCTTGGATACTTCGGAGCGCTTCCAATAGGACCGCTTCATCGGCCATTGGGGAGGCAAGGATAACGCGTTCGACATTATGCTGCGCACAGATGGACGAAAGCTCCGAGACGCTACCGAGAACTGCAACACCTGGTTCCGGAAACTCATCGACACGTCCTACGACCAACATGTCGGGACATCTCTGCAGCCTAGCAATCAGTCGATCCGAGAGTTGCCCGGAGCCGATCACAATGACGCGAGTAACCGAGAAACCCAACGCCCGATTGAGGACGTAGCGCCCAAAAGGCACCAAAGCTATAGCCGGCAGTGCCATTGCCACAGCGGCGGACAGGGTCAGCTCTCGGGCGTAGTTTAAAACAAAAGCCTCCATTGCCAAAGCAATCAGCACAGCGGTCGGCAAGCAACGAGCGACCACAAATGGACCCCACCAATTACTCGGTCGCAAACGACTGGTAGGTCGACGGTATAAACCGTGCAAGTGCAGAGCAATCGCAATTGAGGCGGACATTACGGCGACACTCTCGACGGATAGTCCGGCAGGCTCACTAACGGTGGCAGTGCGGTAAGGGCTGAGCCACAGAATCAACGACGCACCAAGCGCGGCAGACGTCGTAACCATGATGAGATCGACCAACTGCAGAAGTGACCGGTGGCGAAGTACCGGCATACGCTGGACTGCACTCGTATCCCCCGATATGACTTGCGGATACTCACCCCGCACACGGGGTGAGTACTCATCCCGCCTTGGAGGTGCGGGCGGCGCGGAATCCACTGGGCGGCCTGCCTCCTCGATTGCCATAGTCCCTCAATTCACCAACCGAAGCCGACCAGTCGGAAGCCCGCCTCGACAAACTTGGCTTCCGGCAAACAGTTGCGGCCGTCCACTATCAGATTGCCTCTCATAACCCGACGCAACTCCACGGGATCGAGAAGACGGAACTCGGGCCATTCTGTTGTCACCAGAACCGCATCAGCTCGGTCGGCTGCCTCGTAAACATCGCCTGTCATCCGCACGGCACCGAATTCATCCGGCAGCAACTTAATGATCGGATCGAAAGCGGAGACTTTGACGCCAGCGGTGAGCAGTCTTCGGGCTATGTCTTGGGCGGGAGCGTCGCGCAGGTCGTCTGTCCCAGGCTTGAAGGTCAACCCGATCAACGCGACCCGCCGACCCTTCAGGACGTGTAATTCACGCTGAAGCTTGCGTACCGCAGTCGCCCGTTGCATCTCGTTGATTGCGACCGTCGCATGCAGCATCGACGGCACGTACCCATACTCCTGGCTCGACGAGATGAGCGCTGACACGTCCTTACCGAAACACGAACCGCCCCATCCAATTCCGGGGTTCAGGACTGCGCTACCAACTCGGTGGTCGGCTCCAATGGCGGGCAGGACCTGTCGGACATCAGCGCCGAACAATTCGCACATCTGCGCTACCTCGTTAGCGAAACTGATCTTGGTCGCCAAGAAGGCGTTCGCCGCGTACTTAATCATTTCCGCGGACGCCAGATCTGTCGCAATAAGGTACGGTCGGACACCAATTCGCCCGCCGCTGAACGATTGTTCGAGCAGTGGCTGATACAACTCAGTGACCCGGCTGACATCTGAACGTTCGCCCCCTAAGACGATCCTGTCCGGATACAGGAAATCATCGATTGCGGAGCCCTCACGAAGAAATTCCGGGTTGGAAACGACGTGGTACACCCGCTCCCGATCTTCCTGAAACGAATCTTCCAGAACAGTTCGCGTCCAGTCACCAGAACCCACAGGCACGGTCGACTTGTTGATGATCACCGTATCAGTCAACATGTGCGCGGC
>SXGT01303801.1_pt1 | contig 20523 bp, 18 predicted proteins | sample 3176221 | NCBI WGS metagenome assembly SXGT01 (sample SAMN11356862, study PRJNA531348) | freshwater metagenome | isolation source: freshwater sample F1-120 | place: China: Fuxian Lake, Yuxi | collected 2017-12-25
CAAGTACCGCGAGGCGCTGAAGATCGCGCCGGCGGGCCTGCGGAAGACGATGTGACCACCTTGTTCCTGCCCTGCGCCGGCGGGGTCGAGGCGCTGCTGGCCGAGGAGGTGCTGCGCCTGACCGGCCGCAGCGCCGAGACCACGCGCGGCGGTGTGTGGGTGAAGGGTGACGAGCGCATCGCGATGCTGCTCAACCTCGAGTCGCGCCTGGCGACACGGGTGCTGTGGCCGCTGATCGACGGCCCGTACCGCGACGAGCACGAGCTCTACGCGCTGGCGCGCAAGGTGCCCTGGGAGCGCTGGATCACGCCCGAGCAGACGCTGCGCGTGGACGTGGCGGCGATGCGCAGCCCGCTGCAGAGCCTGAACTTCGCCGCGCTGCGCATCAAGGACGCCGTGTGCGATGCGCTGCGCGAAACCCGCGGCGCGCGGCCCAGCGTGGACACGCACCGGCCCGATCTGCCGATCGCGCTCTTCGCCGGCCCCGATCACGCCACGCTGTACGTCGACACCTCGGGCGAGCCGCTGTTCAAGCGCGGCTGGCGCGAGGACAAGGGCGAGGCGCCGCTGAAGGAGACACTCGCCGCCGCGATGCTGGCCGCCGCCGGCTGGCAGGGCCGCGCCGAGGACGGGCCGCTGCTCGACCCCTGCTGCGGCGCCGGCACCATCGTGATCGAGGCGGCGCAGATGGCCTGCGGCATCGCACCCGGCGGCCTGCGGGGCTTCGCCTTCGAACGCCTGCTGCCCTTCAGGGCCTTCGCCGCAGACTGGCGCGACCTGCAGCGCCTGGCCAAGGCGCGTGTGCATGCGCCGGCGGCACCGGTGTTCGCCGGCGACGTGAGCTTTCGCATGACCGACTTCGCCACCCGCAACGCCGAGCGCGCGGGTGTGAAGCACGCCATCGAGTTCAAGACCGCCGACGCGCTGCAGCGCCCGCCGCCCACCCCCACCGGCACGCTGATCATGAATCCGCCGTACGGCGAGCGCATCGCCCCCACGGGCCGGGGCTCGGAGGCCGCGCAGCGCGGCCCCACCGCCAGCCGAGAGGCATTCGAGGGCGGCGGCAGTTCGGCCGAGTTCTTCGGCGGCCTGGCCACGCACTGGAAACGCCACTACGCCGGCTGGACCGCCTGGCTGCTCACGCCCGACCTGAAGCTGCCTTCGCTGATGCGGCTGAAGGAATCGCGCCGCGTGCCGCTGTTCAACGGCAACATCGAGTGCCGCCTGTTCCGCTTCGACATGGTGGCCGGCTCGATGCCCGCCCGGCCTTCAGCGCAGCAGGGGTAGCGCGGCGATGCGGCGCTCGATGTCGGCCATCACCGCCTCGTAGGCCGGCGCGCCGACACCGCCGTAGCGCTTGACGAACTCCGCCTCGGGCAGGAACTCGGGCAGGTCGGCCAGTGGCGGCACCAGGTCGGCCTCCGCCACGCCACGCGCCAGCGCCTGCTGCAGGGCTTCGGGCTCGCGCAGCAGGCGCTCGCCGAAGCGGGTGCCGGCGCGGTTCGCGGCCATGTCGTTGAAGCTGAAGCCGCTGCCGCTCCTCGCGTCGGTGACCTCCTTGTACAGGCCGATGGCCTGCGACAGCACGCCGGTGCTCTCGGTGGCCAGTGCGGCCGAGACCAGGAAGTGCAGCGGAAAGTCGGGGCGGCCCGCCAGCGTGAGCTGCATCGGCCGCGCGCGCGGCCAGCCGCGCGCCTGCGGCACCACGCTGCCGAGGTGGCGGTTGTTGGCGAAGAGCGTCAGCACCGCCAGCGCCGCGCGGTTCTCGGCCGCGGCGTCACCACCGGCGCGTGTGCGCTCGCCCGCCAGCCTGAACAGGGGCGGCAGCAGCTCCACCATGGGCAGCTGCCAGTGCGGCTGTCGCTGGGTGAGCTGCGCCAGCAGCTCGGCGTAGGCGCGCAGCCGGGCCAGCTCGCCCGGCGGGACCAGGCCCGAGAGCAGCCGGTTGGCGCTGTCCTGCCCCCAGGCGTAGGTGACGAGCAGGTGCTCGGGCTGGAAGCGCACACGCCGCACCACGCTGGCCGCCAGCGCCAGCTCGGCCTGCAGGCCGATGCGAAGCGCGGCCTGCTCCACCGCGCGGTCGGCCAGCCACGCCGGCAGCGGCAGGCCGCCCAGGCGCAGGTGCTCGATCACGGGCAGGCCGCCGGTCTCGGCCAGGCGCAGTTCCAGGTTGAGCCAGCCGCCGAACAGGCCGCTGAACGGGTGGGCTGGAGCAGGGGTGCTGACGACGAAGGTCGCCGCGCCGCTCTCGAGCGTGACCTGGCTGGCGGCACGCACCCAGCGGCGGGTGCCGTGCGTGATCAGCACCTCCAGGTCGCGCGGCAACACCAGCGCCGTGCTCACCGCGCCCGGCACCGCGCGGCGCGGGTCGTGCGTGCGCAGCAGCGACAGGGCTCGCGCCACGTCCTGCTGCGAGACCTCCTGCACCACCACCACCCGGGGCTCCGACTGCAGTGCGGCGGCCAGGGCGCCCAGCATCAGCGCCGCCAGCAGCACGAGGCCGCCCAGCGTCAGGCCCAGCAGCGTCCTGGGCCAGCTGCGCCGGCGCGCGGGGGGGTGGTCGGGCATGGAGCCGGCACGATAGCGGCAATCGCCCGGCCGCTGCCGCCGTGGCGCATCCCGGCACCGACCCGGGCGGCATAATTTGCCGGCCATGCTCAACGTCTTCACCCTGGCCAACGGCCGCCTGTTCCAGGAGGAGATCGAGAGCCTCGAGGCGCTGGCCCATGTGCAGCCGGTGTGGGTCGATCTCGAGAACCCGACCGAGGACGAGCAGCGCTGGGTCGAGACACGTTTCGAGTTCACGATCCCCAAGGATGCCGTGGGCGACGACATCGAGGAGTCGGCGCGCTTCTACGAGGAAGACAACGGCGAGCTGCACATCCGCTCCGACTTCCTGATCGACGCCGAGGACTCGACCAAGGGCCACGAGGCACGACAGGCCCGCAACGTGCGCGTGGCCTTCATCCTGCACCGCAAGGTGCTGTTCTCGATCCACGGTGAAGACCTGCCGGTGTTCCGGCTGCTGCGCCTGCGCGCCCGCCGCATCCCGGCGCTGATCGAGGACGCCAAGGACGTGCTGCTCAAGCTCTACGACGCCGACGCCGAGTACAGCGCCGATGCGCTCGAAGGCATCTACGACAACCTCGAGCGCGTGAGCGCGCGTGTGCTCAAGGAAGACGTGAACGCCGCCGCTGCCGCCGAGGCGCTGGCGGCGATCGCGCGCGAGGAAGACCTGAACGGCCGCATCCGCCGCAACGTGATGGACACGCGCCGCGCCCTGAGCTTCATGATGCGCAGCCGCATGCTCGGCGCCGAGCAGTTCGAGGAGGCGCGGCAGATCCTGCGCGACATCGACTCGCTGGACAGCCACACCGCGTTCCTGTTCGACAAGATCAACTTCCTGATGGACGCGACGGTCGGCTTCAGCAACATCAACCAGAACAAGATCATCAAGATCTTCTCGGTGGCCAGCGTGGCGCTGCTGCCACCGACGCTGATCGCCAGCATCTACGGCATGAACATCAAGTACATGCCCGAGCTCGACTGGGCCGCCGGCTACCCGTTCGCGCTCGGGCTGATGGTGGCTTCGGTGGCCGCGCCGTTCATCTACTTCCGGCGCAAGGGCTGGCTTCGGTAAGCACCGGTTTCCAGGGGGCCGAGCGTTACTTCTTGCCGCGGGTTCACCCCCGGAACGGATGTCTTGACAGGGCGGCGGGTGTAACCTCTTCAGCACCAGCCCGGCTCAGCCGAAAGCCCGGCGTGAACAGATCGAGGACCCCCTTCATGTCGCCCACCCGTGCCATCCGCCACGCACTGCTCGCCGCCTGCGGCCTGCTCGTCGCCACCAGCGCCAGTGCGCAGTTCAGCATGGTGCCCAACCCGACCTGCAAGACGCCCGAAGCGTCCAAGCAGGAGGTGGAGCAGGAGTTCCGCATCGATGCCGCCCGGCACCTGTACGCCTGCTTCCCGATGCGCGTGTACCGCGGCAAGCTGCCGCCGCTGCTGTACGGCGTGATGATGGTGGAGACCGAGCTCGATCCCACCGGCAACGTCGTCAACGTGCACGTGGTGCGCAAGCCCGCGGCCGACGAGGTGGCCCCCTGGATCATCGCCATGATCAAGCGTGCAGCGCCCTTCCCGGCGCCCGAGAAGTTCGCCGGCGGCACCATCAAGTACACCGAGACCTACTTCGTCGACAAGAGCGGCCTGTTCCAGGCCTTCTCGCTGACCGAAGGCCAGCGCAGCAAGTAGCCCCGCGGCGTTCAGGATGCCGCGCGGCGCTTCAGCCAGCGCATGAGGCCGCCGACCACCGGCAGCTTCTCGTACAGCTCTTCCGCCGCGTCCCAGTAGTCGCGGTGCAGCGTGATCCGGCCGTCGGCGGCCAGCACCAGGTGCGAGCCGCCACGGATGGTCTGCGGCGCACGGTCGAAGCGCTTCATCCTGAACACGAAGTCCCAGGTCAGGAAGGCCTGACGCCCCTGCACGATGGTGTCGCGCACGATGAAGCGCGGTTCGTCCAGCGACTCGAACATGTGCTCGAAGATGCGGCGGATCGCCTCCGGCCCCTGCACCTCGTTGAACGGGTCCTTGAAGCGGGCGTCCAGGGTGTACAGCTCGGCCACCTGGTCGAGCGAGGCGGGGCTGATCGTCTCGAAGAGCCGGACGATGCGCTCGATCTCCGGCGGTCGGCCCGGGTCCATCACAAGCCCGTGCTGCGGCGAACGGCCGCGAAGTAGGCCCCGTAGCCCAGGTGGCGCAGGCCCTTGAGCCAGAGTGTGAAGCGCTTGGGGAAGTGGATCTCGAAGTCGCCCGCCTCCCAGCCGCGCACGATGGCACGCGCCGCCTCCTCGGGCGTGATCAGCGCCGGCATGTGGAACTGGTTGCCGGCGGTCAGCGGCGTCTCGACGAAGCCCGGGTTGATCACGCTCACGCCCAGGCCCAGCGGCGAGAGATCCAGGTGCAGCGTCTCGGCCAGGTTGATGAGCGCGGCCTTGGTCGGCCCGTAGGCCAGGCTCTTGGGCAGGCCACGGTAGCCGGCCACGCTGCTGACCAGGCTGATGTGCCCACCCTGCTTCGCACGCGCCTGCTTGAGCAGCTGCGGCAGCACCGCCTCGAGCATCACCAGCGCGCCGGTGTAGTTGACCTCCACGTGCTGGCGCGCGATGTCGAAGTCGAACTCGGTGGCGCGCATCTCGCGGTAGGTGCCGGCGCAGTAGACGACGAGGTCGAGCTTGCCATGCGTGTTGACGATGTGCGTGGCGGCGTCCTGCATCGCCGCGCGGTCGGTGGCGTCGAGCGCCAGCGCGTCGCTGCGCGGGTGCTCGGCCACGAAGGCGTCGAGCGCGGCCTTGCTGCGCGCGCTCACGATCACACGCGCGCCCTGGGCGTGCAGCAGCGATGCGGTGGCGCGGCCGATGCCAGTGGAGGCACCCACCAGCCACACCGTGCGGCCGGCCCAGCTGGCGAACTTGGGGTTGAGCGACATCAGCGCCTTTACAGCTTGGTGAAGGACAAGGTGACCTCGCCCAGCGTGAAGCCGAACTTGCTCATCACGGCCTTGTTCAGCATCACCTTGTCGTCCATCAGGTACATCCAGTCGTCGAACTGCACTTCGTAGACCTTGTCGTCCACCGGCAGCTTCAGCGTGTAGCGCCAGTTCAGCGCGTTGCCCGCGGCACGGCCTTCGGCGACACCCACCACGTCGTCGGCGCGGCCGCTCCAGCGGCCGTTGCCCTCGTCGGTGAGGCGCCAGACGCGGCGCTCGGTCTTGCCGTCGCTGTAGGTGAAGCGCTCGTCGAGCGTGCCTTCCTTGCCCTGCCAGGTGCCAGTCATCTTGACGACGAAGCGGCGCGCGACCTTGCCGCCGCGGTCGGTGAAGATGCCGTGCGCGACCAGTTCGCCGTTGAAGTACTGCTTGAGGTCGAGCACCGGCTTCTCGGCGGCGTAGTCCGAAGGCTGCGGTGCGGAGGCGCAGCCCCACAGCAGCGCGGCGGTCGCGGCCACCGTGGCCAGGAGCAGGGGGCGTCGGTTCATCGGGGTTCCTTGGTGATCCACAGCCGCCACAGCAGTGCGGAGGCGACGAGTTTGAGTGCACAGGGCAACAGGCAGTAGGCGAGCGTGAGCGCCTGCAGCGCATCGGCGTCTCGCGCGCCCGGCGTGTAGCCGAAGAACGCCAGCAGCGGCAGCGCCACGCCTGCGGCCAGCGCCAGGTTGAGCTTGGTGGCGAAGTTCCACCAGCCGAAGTACGCGCCTTCCAGCCGCTGGCCATGGCCTGCGCGCTGGATCACGCCGGCCAGCAGCGCGCCGGGCAGCGTGAGATCGGCGCCCAGCGCGATGCCGCTGGCGATGCAGACGATGGTGTACGCCACGACATCACCCGCGCCGAGGAAGGTGGCCCAGATGAAGGTGACGATCGCCAGCCCCATGCCCAGCGCCCAGGCCGGGGCCAGGCCCAGCCGCGCGACCAGCCGCACCCACAGCGGCATGCTCAAGGCGCCGGCCGCGAAGTAGCTGGCCAGGAACAGCGGCTCCCAGGCCTGCGCCTGCAGCCGGTCGCGGATGAAGAACAGCACCAGGGTCGCGGGCACTGCGCTGGCCACGCCGTTGACGAGGTAGATCACCAGCAGCCGCCGAAACGCTGGCGTGGCCAGCGGCAGCGCCAGGCTCGGCGCCGCGCTGGCCTGCCCAAGGCTAGGCGCGGGGGCCAGGAACAGCGCCGCCACGCCAGCCGCGAGCAGCACGGTGAAGACGATGCTCGTGACCGACAGCCCCGCCACCGAAGGCAGCACGCTCGCCACCAGCACGCCCACCAGCGCCAGCGCCTCTCGCCAAGAGACGATGCGCGCACGCTGACCTTCGTCGCCGCCCAGACGTGCGCCCCAGGCCTGGTGCAGCACCGACAGCACGCTGTAGCTCAGGTAGGTCACCGCCAGCAGCACGCCGCACCACACGAGGAGCGCCGTTGGGCCTTCCACGGCCGGGAAGAAGAGGCCCCGAAACCCGAGCGCGAGCACGACCGCGGCCACAACCGCTGCGCCGAGCACCGCGGCCGATCCGCGCCGGAAGCCACCGTCGACCCAGCGGCCGATCAGCGGGTCGGCCACCGCATCGAGCAGGCGCGCGAACAGCAGCAGCGCGCCCAGCGTCGCCAGCGGGATGCCGAAGGTGCTCGCGTAGTGGTTGGGCAGCACGACGTACAGAGGCAGCGCTACGAACGCCAGCGGCAGCCCGAGCGAGCCATAGGCCAGGCCCTGCGACCAGCCGCCACGCCAGGCCGCCACCGTGCCCGGCGCGGTGCCCGCGGCGGTCATCGGGCCCCCAAGACGCTTCGCGTCAGCCCCCCGAGGGGGCGAGAACGGCTTCGGAGCGGCCGCGCGCCGTTCATCCCGGCCTGCCCAGCAGCGCGTTGCGCAGCGCGGGTTCGGAGGTCTTCTCCGACAGCCAGATGCCGAAGAACAGCCTGGCGAACTGCGGGTCGCGGATGTCGCCCTTGAGCGCGCCGTTGACGAAGAAGCGCGCGCCGACACCGGGCAGGTTCAGGCCGGTGATGCGGTCGTTCTCCTTCACGTCGGGGAAGACCTGCTTCATCGCGCCGAGCCAGCGCTCGGCGTCGGCAGGCGCGATCTCGCCCTGGCGCCGCATCTCCTTCAGCGATCGCTCGGCGATCTGCGCGCCATGGAGCGAGCGGGCGTACTGCAGCTCGAGCGCCAGGGGCGTCGTGGACCAGTCGGCGCCCAACGCCTGGCTGCCCAGCCACAGGCGTGCGTCGTAGATCTTCAGGCCGATGAAGCGCAGCAGCCCGCTGCCCTGGAGCTTCGCACCAGGCAGGTCGGCCGCGAGCTCGGCCGGCGCGGCCGCCTGCGCGCGCAGCCCGGGTGCGGCCAGCAGGAGGGGCAGCAGGAGCAGCGCGCGTCGTTGCATGGCCTCAGCCCGCCTTCTTCTGCAGCGTGAACTGCACGACATTGGTGTTGCCGGTGGCGAAGGCCGCCTCGCAGTACGCGAGGTAGAACTCCCAGATGCGCATGAAGCGCGTGTCGAAGCCCAGCCGGCGCAGCGGGCCATCCTGCTGCAGGAACTGCAGGCGCCAGCGGCGCAGCGTCTCGGCATAGTCGCCGCCGAAATCGAGCTGGTTCACCACCTCCAGGCCCGCCTTGGCGGCCTCGGCGCGGAACTCGCGCACGCTGGGCAGCAGGCCGCCGGGGAAGAGGTACTGCTGGATGAAGTCGGTGCTCTTCACGTAGCGGTCGAACAGGTCGTCGCGGATCGTGATGCTCTGGATGCAGGCGCGGCCGCCGGGCTTCAGGCGGCCGTTGATCGTGGCGAAGAAGCTGGCCCAGTACTCGCGGCCCACGGCCTCGAACATCTCGATGCTGGCGATCGCGTCGAAGGGCCCGTCGGCGATGTCGCGGTAGTCCTGCAGGCGCAGCTCGGCCCGCTCGGCCAGGCCGGCCCTGGCCAGGCGCTCGCGCGCCCATTCGAGCTGCTCGGTGGACAGCGTCACGCCGGTCACGTGCGCGCCGAAGTCGCGCGCGGCGGCTTCGGCCAGGGCGCCCCAGCCGCAGCCGATCTCCAGCAGCCGCTGGCCCGGTTGCACGCCGCATTCCTGCAGCGCGCGCCGCACCTTGGCGTGCTGCGCCTCGGGCATCGGGCGGCTCAGGTCGCCGTCGAACCAGGCGCTGGAGTAGTTCATCGTCTCGTCCAGCCACTGGCGGTAGAACGTGTTGCCGATGTCGTAGTTGGCGTTGATGTTCTTGCGGCTGCCCTGGCGCGAATTTCGGTTTAGCAGGTGCTTGACGCGGTAGGCCAGGCGGCCCCACCAGGTGCCGTAGATCACCGACTCGATGGCGTCGCGGTTGGCGATGAAGAGCTCGAGCAGCGCCACCAGGTCGGGGCTGGACCAGTGGCCCTCGATCCAGCTCTCGGCGAAGCCGATGTCGCCGCTCTTCAGCGCCGCGCCGCAGACATGCCAGTCGAGCAACCGGATGGCGGCGCGTGGCGATTCGCTGTGCCCGAACCGGGCCTGCGAGCCGTCGGGGAACTGCACGTCGAGCGTGCCCACGCGCAGCTCGCGCAGGAGTCTCAGGACGGCCCGCGCGGGGGCCGGCGCGCCTTGCGGCAGCGCGAAGGCGGAAGCGGTGGTGGTGTTCATCGGCTGATGAGGGCGGCCGGCGGCTCGGGTTTCTTGAAGAAGGGGACTCGTTTGGCCAGCAGGCGCAGCGCCTGCCAGTGGATGCGGGCGATGACGCCGAAGCTCATCAGCGGCATGCCGAAGAACGCGGCGCGTGCGCTGGCGCGGGTGAGCGGCGCGAGGTGGCCGCTGACGCTGGTCTGCAGCAGCGCGCCGCCGTCGTCGTCGTGGTCGACCCGTGCCACCACGCGATCGGCCGTGCGCATGAAGCGGAAGCGGTAGCGGCCCTGCACGGCGCAGAAGGGGGAGACGTGGAACACCTTGCGTGCATGCAGCTCGCGGCCGTAGGTCAGGCCCGGGCCGTCGAGCAGGTAGAAGTGGCGCTCGCCGAAGGTGTTGTTGACCTCGGCCACGACGGCGGCCAGGGAGCCGTCGGCGCGGTGGCAGTGCCAGAAGCTCACCGGCTTGAAGACGTAGCCCAGCACGCGCGGGTAGGTCTGCAGCCAGGCCTCGCCGGTGGCATCGGGGATGCCTTCGCGGTGCAGCAGTTCGTCGAGCCAGGCCAGCGCGTCGGCGCGGCCGTCGCCGTGGTCGCCGTCGTGGAAGCTGACGAGCCCGAAGCGGTTGCGCACGAGCGCGCCGTTGCCTTGCCGGCGCAAGGTGCGCATCGGCAGCATCAGGAAGTAGGTGGCGTAGGCGAAGGCGTGCACGGCCGGCCGCAGGCGCTTGTGGCGCACCACGCCGGTTGCGATGAGGGCGCGTGCCGTCATGTCCCTGCGCCTGTCAGGCCGCCTGCGCCGGGGTGCCCAGGCGCACCTGCTCGCGCAGCGCCTGCACCACCGCCAGGCCCGAACTCAGGCCGTCTTCGTGGATGCCGTAGCGTGTCCAGGCGCCGCAGAACCACACGTGGTGCCGGCCCTGGACCGAGGGCAGCGCCCGCTGCGCTGCGATCGCGGCCTGGTCGAAGACGGGGTGGCTGTAGTCGTACTGGCCGATCACGTGCTCCGGTGCCGGCTCGTGCGCCGGATCGGGGTTCAGCGACACGATCACGGGCCGCTCCCAGGGCAGCGGCTGCAACCGGTTGATCAGGTAGTGCAGGCACACCGCGGCCTGCTCGCGCCCCAGGCTGCCGGCGCGCGCGTAGTTCCAGGCCGCCCAGGCGCGGCGGCGCTGCGGCAGCACGCGGACGTCGGTGTGCAGCACGGCGCGGTTGGGGTGGTAGCGCACGGCGCCGAGCACCGCGCGCTCGGCCTCGGTGGCATCGGCCAGCAGCGACAGGCTCTGGTCGCTGTGCGTGGCGAGCACCGCCTCGTCGAAACGTTCGCTGCCCGCGTCGGTGGCCACCAGCACGCCCGCCGTGCCCTGGCCCGGCGGCAGGCGGCGCACGCTGCGCACGGGCGTGGCCAGGCGCGCATCGGCCACCGGGGCGAGCATGCGGCGCACGTAGTTGCGCGAGCCGCCGCGCACGGTGTGCCACTGCGGCCGGTCGGTGAGCTGGATGAGCCCGTGGTTGTGGCAGAAGCGGATCATCGTGCCGATCGGGAAGCGCAGCATCTGGTCGGTGGGGCAGCTCCAGATGCAGCCGATCATCGGCAGGAAATACCACTCGCGGAAGGCGCTGCCGAAGCGGTGGCGCCCCAGGAACTCACCGATCGGCTCGGCCAGCGCCGCATCGGCCCCGCTCACCGCCAGCGCGGTGCACAGGCGGTTGAAGCGCACGATGTCGCGCAGCATGCCCAGGAAACGCGGGCGCAGCAGGTTGCTGCGTTGCGCGAACACGGTGTCCAGGCTGCAGCCGCTCCACTCGATGCCCGGCGCCTGAACCGAGAACGACATGTCCGACGGTGCCGTCTCCACGCCGAGTTCGGCAAACAGGCGGATCAGGTTCGGGTAGGTGCGTTCGTTGAACACGAGGAAGCCGGTGTCCACGCCATGGGTGATGCCGTCGAGCGTGACATCCACAGTGTGTGCATGGCCGCCGAAGTGGCGGTCGGCCTCGAACAGCGTGACGCGGGCCTCGCCCGCCAGCGCGTGTGCCACCGCGAGGCCCGAGATCCCGGAGCCGATGACGGCGACGCGCTTCATGCACGGCCCCCGGCCGCTGCATCAGGAATAAAGACCGTCGTGCGGCGCCCCCGGGCGAACGAGGGAGGGAGGAGGGAGGAGGAGAACCACCCGGGGATTGCAGCCGGCTGTGAAGCCGGCCGTCCGCACGACAGAGAAACTTGCATGGCTGGGCGCTGCATACGCCAGGCCTGCCGATTCAGATGAGCCCGGACGGCGCCAAGTTCCGCTGCGGCCGCTTGCGCCGGGTAAAGAAGCTTGAAGCGCGCCGGCTCAATCAAAGGAAGGCACGGCCTGAACTGATCGGTCATAATGTGACTGAATGGTATCGCAGCCTGGGATGCTTCATTCGGCCTTGCCCCTGTGGGCGGGAAGGTCTCTGTTCTCGGGCGTTGGGGAGATTCCTTGTCCTGTTCATTGGCCGACAACTGCCTTACATTGCGGCAGCCAAACGACCTTTCTCGTACTTTGTCCATGACAAAGTGAGTTGTCAATGCGCACCGACCTCCCGCCCACCCCGCAGCCGCCCCTGCTGTCACCTGCACCGCCGCCTGCCGTGAACGACCGGTCCCGCCTGACCCAGCTCACCCTGTCCATTGCCGCCGTGGAGCGGGACACCGGCCTGTCGAAGGACACGCTGCGTGTCTGGGAACGACGATACGGCTTCCCCACGCCAGGGCGCGATGCGGTGGGCGAACGCGCCTACACACTGGCGCAAGTGGAAAAGCTGCGTGTCGTGAAACGCCTGCTCGACGCCGGCCACCGGCCAGGCCGCATCGTGCCGCTGGACCTGGAGCAGTTGCAGGAGCTCACCGAGCAGACCGTCGACCAGCCGCTGCGCCAGGCACAGGCGCAGGACCATGCGCTGCGCAGCGACGACCTGCGCGCCCACCTCGACCTCATCCGCGGCCACGACGTGCCGCGCCTGCGCGGCGAGCTGACACGGCTGCTCTCGCGCTTCGGCGTCTCGCGCTTCATCAGCGAGGTCGTGGGGCCTCTCAACGCCGCCGTGGGCGACGCCTGGCTGCGCGGGCAGATGGAGATCTTCGAGGAGCACCTCTACACAGAGACCATGCAGGTGGTGTTGCGGGGCGCGATCTTCGCCATCCCCGAGCCCACCGCGGCCGACGCGCCGCGGGTGCTGCTGACCACGCTGCCGGGCGAGCAGCATGGCCTGGGCCTGCTGATGGCCGAGGCCGTGCTGGCCCTGGAGGGCTGCCGCTGCGTGAGCCTGGGTGTGCAGACGCCGGTGTGGGACACCGTGCTCGCGGCCACGGCCTGCAAGAGCGACATCGTGGCCCTCAGCTTCACCGGCTGCATGAATCCGAACCAGATCTTCGACAGCCTGTCCGAGCTGCGCGCCAAGCTGCCGGCGCGTGTGGCGCTGTGGGCGGGTGGCAGTGCACCGGTGCTGCACCGGCGCCCGCTGCAGGGCGTCGAGGCCTTCTCCAGCCTGGCCGAGCTGCCTGAAGCCCTGCGCCGGGTGCGGGGCGTTTCTCCGCACAGACACCCCTGAATCGCCCTGCCTAGAATCAGCGCCTTTCCGTCGCAGGGCACTGCCATGCTGTATCCCGAACTTTTCAAGCAGCTCGAAGCGGTGCGCTGGAACATGGACAGCGACATCCCGTGGGCGCGCTTCGAGGCGAGCAAGCTCACCGAGGAGCAGGCGCAGACCATCAAGATGAACGCCATCACCGAGTGGGCGGCCCTGCCGGCCACCGAGATGTTCCTGCGCGACAACCGCGAGGACAGTGATTTCAGCGCGTTCATGAGCGTGTGGTTCTTCGAGGAGCAGAAGCACAGCCTGGTGCTGATGGAATACCTGCGCCGCTTCCGCCCCGACCTCGTGCCCACCGAGGAGGAACTGCATGCGGTGCGTTTCGAGTTCGACCCCGCGCCCTCGCTCGAGACCCTGATGCTGCACTTCTGCGGCGAGATCCGGCTCAACCACTGGTACCGCCGCGCCGCCGAGTGGCACACCGAGCCGGTGATCAAGGCCATCTACGAAACGCTGGCGCGCGACGAGGCCCGCCACGGCGGCGCCTACCTGCGCTACATGAAGCGCGCGATGGGCAAGTTCGGCGACGAGGCCAAGGCGGCGTTCGCCAAGGTGGGCGTGCTGATGGCCAGCGCCCGCCGCACCGCGCAGGCGCTGCACCCGACCAACCTGCACGTGAGCGCCAAGCTGTTCCCGCGCGACACCATCCAGAGCCGGCTGCCCGACCCCGAATGGCTGGAAGCCTGGCTGGACAAGCAGATCCAGTTCGACGCCGTCTGGGAGAACAAGGTCGTCGAGCGCATCCTGCACAACCTGAGCCTGCTGATGGAGCGCAGCTTCGCCAGCGTCCAGGAGCTGAACCGCTACCGCAAGGAGATCACCGCGCAGGTGGCTGCGGCCAGCAAACAGGCCGCGCCCGGCGCGGCGTGACATAGAGCCCCCAAGCTCGCTGCGCTCCACGCGAAGCCAGAGGCTTCGCCCTTCGGGCCGTCCAGGTCCGCGCAGGCGGACCTGGAGCCGCGGCACTCAGCCCCCCGAGGGGGCCGCCCGCCGGCGGCCCGGCAGAGCCGGTTCCGCGGCGGTGGCTGGATGGCTGGGCGCCTACTGTCCCTGCAAGCGGCGGCCGAGCGAAACGGCGTAGGGCGCTGCGCGGCCCAGCAGCACCGGGTCGGCCGAGGCCTCCACGCCCAGGGGCAGCAGCGTCGGGTTGAAGGTCATGTTGGCGCAGGCGCCGCCCGAGCCGGCCTCCACCGCCTTGATCGTGAGCGTGCCCACGCTGACCTTGCGGCGGTCTTCGGGCAGCGGCACGACGGGGCTGTCGACCTTGTCACCGGGCTGCGCGAGCTGCAGCACGAAGTTGAAGGCCACCGGGCCGGCAGCCACGCGCTGGCGCAGTTCGTCGAACAGGAAGTCCGCCGGCCTGGCCTTGGCCTCTTCGTCGCCCAGGCCCTGGGTGCCGCCGACGGGCTCGAAGACCCACTTCGCGAACTGGCGGTTGCCACGGGCGTCGACGAACGCGAACGCGTTGACGCCCCAGTAGTTGACCTTGGCGTAGCTTGCCGGCACCGGCTGGGCGGCCAGGTAGCGCGGCTGCAGAAGCACCTCGGGGTTGGCGTCGTTGAAGGCCTTGACCTTGGCCGGGTCGGGCATCTTGGTGACCGGGTCCGCGCGGCGCGATTCCAGCAGGCCGAGCATCTGCTCGGGCGTGGCGGCGCTGAAGACGGGGGTGTTGATGTTGGCCATCTGCCAGCTCTCGCCACCCGGCAGTTCGAACGCGAGCGCCATGCCGCGCACCGATTTGCCGTTGTCGGGCGCGCGGGGGTTGCCGCCGCCCACCGAGAAGCGGGCCACCACGGGCACCGGGCGGCCGCTGAAAGCGGAGGCGACGCTCAAGGCGCGACCATCGGCATTGCCGACGAACTCGCCGACCGCGCACACGCCTTTCGCACCGGAGCGGCGCGCGCCCGCGTGCTTGCCGAACGCGCCTTCGAAGGCGTCGACCATGCGGTTGGGGTCGGCCTGCGCCTGCACGGGCAGGGAGGCCAGGGTCAGCAGCGAGGCAGCGGCGAGCGCCGACTTGAGGGCCAGGGATCGGGACATCGTTGACTCCAGGGGGTTGGGCAGCCCCCGGGAGTCGACGCCAGCCCGCTCGTTCTTACGGCTGGCCGGCAGCCACCTGCGCCTTGCGCGCAGCGAGGTCGGCTTCCTGATCGCGCTTGCGGTCGGCGTTCACACGCTGCACCGAGGGGCGTTCGCCGATCAGCTTGAGGTGCGCCTTCCAGTCGATGCCGGCGGCGGCGATCAGGTCCTCGCCGAGCACGAGCTTGGTCGCCAGGGCCACGGTGGGCAGCGCCGCGTAGGCGGCCACGTCGGCCAACGTGAAGCGGTCGCCGGCCACGTAGGGGGCGAACTTTGCCAGGCGCTGGAAGGCGGGGATGTTCTTCTGCAGCCGCGCCTTCACGCGCTCCTTGGTGCTGTCGCTCACCGTGCCGCCGAAGAAGGCCTGGCCATAGAGCTCGCGCGCCACGAGCTCGAGGTAGAGCTCCATGAACGTGCACAGCTCGCGCACCTTGGCGGCGGCCATCGGGTCTGCGGGCAGCAGGGCCGGCGTGGGGAAACGCGCCTCGAGGTAGTCGGCGATGACCTGGCTTTCGCACAGCGTGCGGCCGTCCTCGGCGCGGATGAACGGGATCTTGCCCAGCGGTGTGGCATCGAGCACCGCGTCGTCGAGCGAGCCGGTCTTGAGCCGCTCTTCGGTGAAGGGCACACCCTTCTCCAGCAGCACCAGCTTGACCTTGTTGTAGTAGTTCGAGAGCGTGAGGCCGTAGAGCGTGATCATCGGGTCTGTCTCCTGCGGAAGTGGCGCAAGTCTAGGAGCCCGCGGCCGGCTTCGGTGTCGCCTGGTTGACGAGCGCGATGCCGATGCACACGGCGGCCAGCGCCACCAGCAGCCGCGTGGTCAGCGCATCGCCCAGCAGCACCACGCCCGCGAGCAGCCCGAACACCGGCGTGAGCAGCGTGAAGGCCGCCACCTTGGTGGCCACGTAGTGCCGCACGAGCCAGAACCAGGCCAGGTAGCTCGCAAAGGTGACGACCGCGATCTGGAACGCCATGGTCAGGCTCACCGTGAGGCTGAGCGCGCGTGGCCAGGCCTCGCCGGCCAGCACCGACGCCAAGGTCAGCGCCACGCCCGAGAACACGAGCTGGTACAGCAGCGTCTTCTCGGGCAGCGTGGTCGCCAGCTTGCTTGCGCGCATCACCAGCGTGGTGACGCCCCACAGCACTGCGCCGGCGATGCCCAGGGCGTCGCCGAGCCATTGCCGCGGGCCGGCGCTCGGCGCGGCGAAGCCTTCGGCAAAGGCCCTCACGACGCCGGCGAAGGCCAGCACCAGGCCCACGATCTGCAACGGCGCCAGCCGCTCGTTGCGCGCGATGAAGGGCATGCCCGCAGCGACGACGAAGGGGCTCAGGTACAGGAACACCGCCATGCGCGACGCGGTCGTGTACTGCAGCCCGACGAAGATGCAGCCGAACTCGGCCGCGAACAGCGCGCCGGCCAGCCAGCCGGCCGGGCCCGTGCCATCGCGCCCGAACATCGGCAGCCCGCGCCAGCGCGCCCACAGCAGCAGCAGCACCGCGGCACCCAGGGAACGCACCCCTGCCTGCAGCAGCGGCGGCACCTGCGTCAGCGAGACCTTGGCCGCCACCTGGCTCAGGCCCCAGATGGCACAGCACACGACGATGGTGCCGATGGCCAAGCCATCGAGATGCATTTTGCGGTCGCTCATGCAGCCGATTGTCGGCGCGTGGCCACCAGGCCCAGCGCGGCGCAGACGAGGCCGGCGACCGCGCCGCACAGGTGCCCCAACGGAGCCACCGCGATGTCGAACTCCGGTGTGCGCTGCAGCGCCGGGCCCCAGGGGGACTCGCTGGCCAGCTTGAGCACGAGGCCCAGCATCACCGCGGCACCCACCGCGCGCCGGCCGCCATGCGCGCGCACGATCAGCGTCAGGCTCACGATGGCCACGCCCGCGTGCAGCACACCCGACATCCCGCCGTAGTGCAGGAGATCCGGCTTGAGGAGCAAGCCCAGGTGCGTGAGCGGCCAGGCCACGAAGAAGGCCAGCGCCATCGCGGCGGGCACCGGCGCAGTCCAGCCGTAGGCCAGCACCACGGCGGCCGCGGCAAGGTTGGCCAGCAGGTGCGCCTCGCTCCAGTGGATGAAGGTGGCGGTCCAGGCGCGCCAGGGTTCGGCGAAGGCGCGCTCGGGCTGCCAGTCGAACCACGGCGCCGGCAGCCACCAAGCCAGCACCGACAGCGCCATCCACGCCCCCACCAGCGCGGCCCAGGGGCGGCCGCCGGGTTCGCTCAACCGAAGACCACGCGCCACAGCGCCAGCACGGCCTCTCGCTGCGGGGCCATCGACTCGGGCGCCACCTGCGTCGGCTTCTCGTCGAGCCGGGCGGTGTGCTGCGCGCGGCGCAGCTCGCGGTAGGCGTCGGCCGCGGCCGTGCCCACGCCGGCGGGCAGCAGCCCCTGGCTCTCGGCGCGCTGCAGCAGCGCGATGTTGCCGGCGTTGTCCAGCAGCGCCGGGTGGGTGCGGCCCTGGGCGAGCACGAGCGCCTGCACCGCGAACTCCACGTCCATCATGCCGCCGGGGCTGTGCTTGACGTCGAAGAGATCCGCCGGCACCGGGCGCGCCTGGCGCACCTTCTCGCGCATGCTCGCCACCTCGGCCAGCAGCGAGGCCTTGTCGCGCTCGGCGGTCAGCACGGCGCGGCGCGTGGCCTCGAAGCGCGCGGCCAGCGCAGCCGGCCCCGCGGCGAATCGCGCGCGGGTGAGCGCCTGGTGCTCCCAGGTCCACGCAGTGTTGCTGCCGCGGCCGGTCTGGTAGCGCTCGTAGGATTCCATCGAGGTCACGAGCAGCCCCGAGTTGCCGTTGGGGCGCAGCGCGGTGTCGATGTCGAACAACTCGCCCGCGGCCGTGCGCAGCGTGAGCCAAGTGATGATCTTGCGCACGAAGTGGCCGTACACCTCCTGCGCGTGCTGCTTGTCGGCCTCGTCGTCGTCGTCGTAGAGGAAGACCACGTCGAGGTCACTGCCGTAGCCGAGCTCCTTGCCGCCGAGCTTGCCGTAGGCGATCACGGCCAGCCCCGGTTGCGCGCGGTGGCGCTGCTTCAGGCGCGCCCAGGCCCACTGCAGCGTCATGCTGAGCACCGTGTCGGCGAGCAGGCTCAGGTCGTCGGCCACCTGTTCCACCGTGATGCGGCCCTCGACATCACGCACCAGCGTGCGGAAGACCTCGGCGTGGTGGGCGTGGCGCAGCGTGTCGAGCAGCTTCTCTTCGTCGTCCTCGCCGCTGCGCTGCCAGGCCTCGGCGCGCTCGCGCAGCTCGGCGGCGAAGGCCGCGGCGTCGAAGCGCTGGTGCAGCTGGCGCTCGTCGGCCAGCTCGTCGATCACGCCCGGGTGTCGCATCAGGTACTGCATGGGCCAGCGCGCCAGGCCCAGCAGGCGCAGCAGCCGCGCGTGCACCTCGGGCCGCTCCACCAGCAGCGCCAGGTAGCTCTCGCGCCGCAACAGCGGCTCGACCCAGTCGACGAAGCGCAGCGCCGCCGCTTCTTCGCATGCGCCGCCCTTCACGAGCTGCCCGGTGCGCTGCATCAGCTTGCCCAGGCGCAGCCGGCTCTCGTCACGCAGCGCCTGCACCCGCGGCTGGGCCACCCAGCTGCGCAGGCGGTCGGCCAGCGCGGCCGGCAGGCGTTCGAGCAGCAGCTCGCTGTCCACGGCCTGCGGGCCCGGGCCGCAGCTGCGGCAGGGCCCGCGGCCGCCCTCGGCCGGCTGGCCGGTGGACAGCAGCGAGTCGAACTCGGCGGCGACCAGCTCGCGCACCTCGCCCAGGCGCTCGAGGAGCTCGCAGGCCTCGACCTTGCACACCAGGCCCAGGCTGAGCGCGATCCAGCGCAGGTCGTCGTCGTTGTTCGGCAGCAGGTGGGTCTGCTGGTCGTCGAGGAACTGGATGCGGTGTTCCACGCGGCGCAGGAAGACGTAGGCCGCCGCCAGCCGGTCGGCCGTCTCGGCCTTCATCAGGCCGCGCGACACCAGCCGCTGCAGGCCGCGCAGCGTGCTGCGCGTGCGGATCTCGGGGAACTGGCCACCACGCACCACGAGCAGGAGCTGCACGATGAACTCGATCTCGCGGATGCCGCCGCGCGAGAGCTTCACGTCATGCTCCCTGTCGGGCCGGCCGGCGGCGCGCTTCTTGGCCTCGTCGCGGATCTTCTGGTGCAGCTGCCGCAGGCCCTCGAAGACGCCGTAGTCGAGGTAGCGGCGGTAGACGAAGGGCGTGACGAGCGCGCGCAGCGCCAGCGCGCGCCCGCTGGCCACGGCCGCACGCGGCGCCACCACGCGGCTCTTCAGCCACGCAAACCGCTCCCACTCGCGGCCCTGCACCTGCAGGTACTCCTCCAGCATCGCCAGGCTCACCACCGGCGGACCGGAGTTGCCGTTGGGCCGCAGCGCGAGATCGACGCGGAAGACGAAGCCGTCTTCGGTGGTGTCGCCGATCAGCGCATAGAGGCGCTTGGCCACGAACGAGAAGTACTCGTGGAAGCTCACGGGCCGGGGGCCCGTGGTGGTGCCGTCGTCCTCGTAGACGTAGATCAGGTCGATGTCGGAAGACACGTTGAGCTCGCGCGCACCGAGCTTGCCCATGCCGACGATCCAGAACTCCACGCGCCGGCCATCGGGTGCCAGCGGCGCGCCGTGGCGCGTGTCGGCCTCCACCAGGGCCTGAGCCAGCGCCAGCTCGAGCGTCGCCTCGGCCAGGTGCGTCATGCAGCCGGTGACGGCCTCCAGCGACGCGGCATGCTCGATGTCGAGCACCGCCAGCCGCTCCAGCACCAGCTGCCGCGCCACGCGCAGCGCCGAGGGCAGCTCGCGGCCCTGCGCCTGCAGGCGCAGCACGAGCGCGGTGATCGTGGCGGTATCGGGCAGGCCCGGCGCGAGCGCGGCCAGATCGCCGGCATAACGCCGGCGGATGCGCTGCACGAAGCGGCTGTGCGCGGCCTCGGCCCGCGCCATCACCTCGGGAGCCGGGTGGGACGCCATGCTCACAGAACCTACCCCTCGAATCGAATCGCTGCCGGCGGCTCTCGCGGCCCGAAGTCGTCTTCGGCCCGGGGCCTACCTGGAGCCGCGAGAGTACGGGGAATTCCATGGCCGACTGTCCAAGGGGGCATTCATGACGGCTTGGACGTACGATGGACGCATGAAGATCGCCGCCGTTCAGATGGTGTCCACACCCGACTGGCCCGCGAACCGGGATGCCGCCGCCCGCCTCGTGGCACAGGCCGCGGCGGCGGGCGCGCAGCTCGTGCTGCTGCCAGAGTACTTCTGCATCCTGGGCCGACGCGACGTGGACAAGCTGGCCCTGGCCGAAGACCCCGGCGGCGGGCCGATCCAGGCCTTCCTGAGCGGCCTGGCACGCGAGCACGCACTGTGGCTGGTGGGTGGCACGCTGCCGATCCAGACCCCCAAGGTGCGCGGCGAGACCACCCACGCGCTCAACCGCTGCTGCGTGTTCGCGCCCGACGGCGCGCTGGCCGCGCGCTACGACAAGCTGCACCTGTTCAGCTTCGACAACGGCCGCGAGAGCTACGACGAAGGCCGCACGCTGCATGCCGGCAGCGAGCCGGTGGCGCTGCAGGCCGGGCCGCTCCGGGTGGGGCTGTCGATCTGCTACGACCTGCGCTTCCCCGAACTCTACCGCGCGCAGCCCGCGGTCGACGCTTGGTTCGTGCCTTCCGCGTTCACGGCGACGACCGGCGCGGCG
>SXGT01091399.1_pt1 | contig 20520 bp, 21 predicted proteins | sample 3176221 | NCBI WGS metagenome assembly SXGT01 (sample SAMN11356862, study PRJNA531348) | freshwater metagenome | isolation source: freshwater sample F1-120 | place: China: Fuxian Lake, Yuxi | collected 2017-12-25
CGGTAGCCGGCCTCGTCGGGCCGGTCCCGCGGGAGCGCCGTGCCCATGGCGCCGTCGAGCACCATGATCCGCTCCCGCAGCAGGGCGGTGAGCTCGGCGGTGGCGTCGGGACGCCACGAGGTCTCTCGGGACACGCATTCCTCCACGGGTGACGAGACGAGATCTGGTCGGTGTGGGGAACCTCCAGCCGTCGGCGGGCTCGCGTGGACCTTCTCGGGGGTTCGGTCCCAGTCTTCCACACCCCATCAGCGGGCCGGGGGACCTTTCCGAGGACCGGACGCGCGTGCGTCCCGTCGGTACCACCGTCAGGTCGGTACCACCATCACGTCAGGGGATGAGCCAGCTCGTCGGTCGGCATGCGTGCCGCGACGACCGCGACGGCCGCCACGAGGAGCGGGATGACCGCGGCGACGAGGAAGACGCTGCGGATGCCGACCGCCTCGCCGATCGGCCCGACGAGGGCGATCGAGACCGGCATGAGCAGCAGAGAGACGAAGAAGTCGAGACTGGAGGCCCGGCCGAGGAGCTCCGGCGGCACCCGACGCTGCAGCAAGGTGCCCCAGAGCACCATCGGAGCCGACATGAGCACACCGACCACGAACATCGCTGCGGCGATGGCGGGGATCGACGACGTGACGGCGACGACGAGCAGCGGCAGGCACGCCAGGCCCCACATCGTGTTCATGGTCGTCAGGTAGCGCCGCGGCATCGGCAGCGCGCCGGTGACGAGCGAGGCCACCGCACTGCCGACGCCGTAGGCGGCGAGCACGAGGGCGTGCCCGCGGGGATCACCACCGCCGTCCTTCACGACGAAGGGGATGAGCACCTCCATCGGACCGGTGACGAGCAGCAGCATCACGCAGGCGAAGAGCAGCGTGGCGAGGAACCACGGCGTGGTGACCATGTACCGGACGCCGCCACCGAGGTCGCCGAGCAGCGACCGGACCACTCCCGCCGCCCCGGCACCGCGTTGCGGACCCGCGTGCCGCAGCGGCACGGGTCGCAGCCCCAGGAGCGCGAGCAGGCACCCGACCTGGAGCACGGCGACGAGCGCGAACGCGCCGGCCGGGCTCGATGCGGCCACGACGAGCGATCCGGCCGCGGGCCCGCCGGCATGCTGCAGGACCGGCCGGAGGAAGCCCTCGAACCCGTTCGCGGCGAGCAGGTCCGTCTCCTCGACGATGGCGGGGAGCATCGCGCTGTAGGCAGGGAAGTAGAAGCCGACGGTGGCGCCGATGACCAGGCTGGCCACGGCGAGCTGACCGAGGGAGACGACACCGGCCAGAGCCGAGCCCGCCATGGCGACGACCACCGTCAGGCGGACCACGGCCGTCGTGAGCATGATGCGACGCTGGGGCACGCGGTCGGCGACCACGCCGCCGAGCAGTGCGGTGGCGACGATCCCGAGCGCGAAGCCGGTGACGGCGAAGGACAGCTGTGCCGGACCGCCGCCCAGGGCGATCACCTGCCACACGATGGCGATGACCCACACGCCGTCCCCGGCGAGCTCGAACCCGCTCGCCGAGGCCAGCCAGCGGTACTGGCGGTGACGGAACGGCCGCAGCGGCCCGCGGGTCCAGCGTGCCTCGCCGGCGCGGTCGGCGGGGTCGGTTCGCACCTTCACGAGCCGAGACTAGGTGCTCGTCCCGACAGCTCGTGGAGCGATGTCGAGCAGGGCCTATCGTGGCCTCACGTGACCACTCCTGCCGCCGTCCTGTGGGACCTCGACGGCACCCTCGTCGACACCGAACCGCTGTGGATGGCCGAGGAGGCCGCCCTCGCCGCCGAGCACGGCGTGGAGTGGACCGAGGAGGATGGACTCGAGCTGGTCGGCAACGCCCTCCTGGAGTCGGGTCGGATCCTGCAGCGCAGGCTCTCGTCGTCGCTCTCCCCGGAGCAGATCGTGGACCGCCTGGTCGCCCGGCTCGCCGACTCGCTGCGCGGCCGCATCCCCTGGCGACCCGGTCTCCCGGAGCTGGTGGAGCGCGTCGCCGCCGCCGGGGTGCCCCAGGCGCTGGTGACGATGTCGTACGCGGTGATCGCCGCCCCGGTGGCCGACGTGCTGCCGTTCGACACCGTCGTCACGGGCGACGTGGTCACCCGCGGCAAGCCCGATCCCGAGCCGTACCTGCAGGCTGCTCGGCGCCTCGGAGTCGACCCGCGTGACTGCCTCGCCGTGGAGGACTCGCCGACCGGGGCCGCGTCGGCGGACGCAGCCGGCTGCGTCGTCCTGGTCGTGCCGCACCTCGTGCCCGTCCCCGAGACGCCGCGTCGCGTCGTGCGTCCGGACCTCACCGGGCTCGAGGCGGCCGAGCTCGCCGAGATCTGGAGGAGCCGGTCCTCCGACCGGGCCTGAGTCGACGTCAGGCCTCGGACGGGGCGTCCGCGGGGACGCGTCGGACCGCCGGCCACGGCAGGACGGTGCCGCCGCGCTCCGGACACGCCTCGGCGAAGGAGCACCACCGGCACAGGGGGCCGGGTCGTGCCGGGAAGTCGCCCGTGTGCAGGGCGAGGTCGATGGCCTCCCACAACGCCCCGAGCTTGCGCTCGGTGGCCTCGAGGTCCTCGACCGTCGGCTCGTAGGAGAGCACCGTGCGGTCACCCAGGTAGAGCAGCTGCAGCAGCGTCGGGAGGACGCCTCGCGAACGCCAGACGACGAGGGCGTAGAAGCGCATCTGGAACAGCGCCTTGTCCTCGTACCGCTCGCCGGGGGAGCGGCCGGTCTTGTAGTCGACGATCCGGACCCGCCCGTCGGGGGCGACGTCGATCCGATCGATGATCCCGCCCAGCCCGGGACCTGCCTCCATCTGGTGGTCGACCCTCACCTCCCGGCCGTCGGGCTCGAGCCAGCGCGGGTCCTCCAGCGCGAAGTAGGACTCCAGCAGCCGGTGCGCCGAGGTCAACCAGGCGCGCTCGTCGTCCTCGGCACCGAACAGCGTCGACAGTCGCTCGTCCTGCTCGCGCAGCCGGTCCCACGAGGCCGGGACCGAGGCCACCGCACGCTCGAGGGTGCGGTCGCCGGCCGGGAGGTCGAAGAGGTCCTCCAGGACGGCATGGACGAGCGTCCCGCGGGCCGCGACGGGGTCGGCGGGCTCGGGCAACCGGTCCACGGTCCGGTAGCGGTAGCGCAGCGGGCACCCCAGGAAGTCCGACGCCCGGCTCGGCGAGAGCCGCTCGCGCACCGGGACGGGCGTCGGGACGGTCGTGGACGTCGGCATGGCGCTCACCGTAGTGGCCGCCGCCGACACCGTCGGCCACCGGCGCGCCCGGGGTCGGGCCCGTAGATTGGGGCGATGAACGCCGGGCGCTCCTTCGACATCGTCCGGTGGGGCTCCACCCGCGTGACCGCGCACTCCTCGTTGCTGGTCGCGGCAGTCGTCCTCGTCGTCCTGTTCGCTCCGCGCTTCGACCAGGGCCCGCTCGACCCGTACGTCGCGGGCCTGGTGTTCGTCGTCGCGCTGTACCTGTCGATCTTCCTGCACGAGCTCGCCCACGTGGTGGCCGCGCGTGCGTGGGGACTCGCCGTCCCCCGGGTCGTGCTGCACCTGCTCGGCGGCCACACGGAGATCGTCGGTACCCGAGGTCCCGCCCAGGCCGGGGTCACCGCGCTCGTCGGCCCCCTGGCCTCGGCCGGGATCGCGGGGGTGGCCTTCGCGGTCGTCGGTGCGGTCGACGACGCCACCACCGCACAGATCCTCTGGTCCCTCGCCTGGGTGAACCTGCTGCTCGCCGTCTTCAACCTGCTGCCGGGCCTCCCGCTCGACGGAGGGCACGTGGTCGCGGCGCTCGGCTGGGCCGTCACGGGCCGGCGCTCGATCGGCACCACGGCCACGGCCTGGGTGGGTCGAGGCACCGCCCTGGGCGTCGTCGTGCTCGTCGTAGGGTTCAGGCTCGGGGAGCCCGGCAGCCTCCCCGAGGTCGTCCTCGGGGCCCTGGTCGCCGTCTTCCTGTGGACCGGGGCGAGCCGCGCCGACGCACTCGCCACCGCACAACGAGCCGACGAGCAGCACGAGAGGACCCCCGATGACCGCAGCACCCCGTAGCGGGCCCCTGACGGAGGGGGAGTGGGTCCGACTCAACGACGCGAAGGGTCGCAAGCACAACATCCGGCTCGAGGCGGGCCGCGAGTTCTCCACCAAGAAGGGCCAGATCCGCCACGACGACATCATCGGTCGACCCGAGGGGATCGTGGTCACCTCCTCCCTGGACGGCGACTACCAGGTCTTCCGGCCGCTGCTGCACGAGTACGTCGTCTCGATGCCGCGGGGCGCGGCGATCATCTACCCCAAGGACGCGGCCCACATCGTCACGATGGCCGACATCTTCCCCGGGGCCCGGGTGGTGGAGGCCGGTGCCGGTTCCGGCAGCCTCACGACGTACCTGCTGCGTGCGGTCGGCCCGGAGGGGACGCTCGGCTCCTACGAGATCCGCGAGGAGTTCGCCGAGACGGCGCGTGCGAACGTCGAGCAGGTCACCGGTGGCCACCCGGCCTGGACCCTCACCGTCGGCGACGTCCGCGAGGTCATGACGGAGATCGAGGTCGACCGGCTCGTCCTCGACATGGTCGATCCCTGGACGTGCGTGCCGCTCGCGGCCGAGCGGCTCGTCCCCGGCGGCGTGGTGTGCGCCTACGTGGCCACCACCACCCAGCTGTCGCGGTTCGTCGAGACCCTGCGGGCCCAGGGTGGCTTCACCGAGCCGGTCGCGTGGGAGACGATGCAGCGCGAGTGGCACCTCGAGGGTCTCGCCGTCCGCCCCGACCACCGCATGGTCGGCCACACGGCCTTCCTCGTCACCGCCCGGCGCATGGCGCCCGGGTACCGGGCCCTGGAGAAGACGCGCCGACCCGCGCCCGGCGCCTACGGGCCGGACTACACGGGACCGCGGCCGGCCGGGATGACCGAGGAGCCCGTCGAGGACCACTGACGACGCACCAGGGTGGCGCGCCGTCACCGGAACGTCATCGAGCCACGCGTCGATGCAACGGCGTCGCGACGCCTCCGCGGGTAAGGTCGACATCGACGAGCAAAGGTGGTTCTCATGACCGATCACGACGGCCCCCGCCCCGCCGGGTCACGTGCCCGTGGCGACGACCACGAGCTCTCCGCCCTGCGCGCCGAGGTCGAGCACCTGCGCCGCAGGCTCGGTTCGGACAGCAGCGTCGACTCGCGCCTGTCCGACCTGGAGGCGCGACTCGCGGCCACCTCGGCCCAGAACGAGCGCCTGACGTCGACGCTGCGAGAGGCACGCGAGCAGATCGTCTCCCTCAAGGAGGAGGTCGACCGGCTGGCGCAGCCGCCCGTCGGCTTCGGCACGTTCCTGCAGCGCAACGAGGACGACTCCGTCGACGTCTTCACCGGCGGGCGCAAGCTTCGGGTCCACGTGAGCCCGGCCGTCGACAAGGATGCGCTGCAGCGCGGCCAGGAGGTCATCCTCAACGAGTCGATGAACGTCGTCGACGCGCTCGCGTTCGAGACCACCGGCCAGGTCGTGATGCTCAAGGAGATCCTCGCCGACGGCGAGCGTGCCCTCGTGCTCGGCAACGCCGACGAGGAGACCGTCGTCCGGCTGGCCGACTCCCTGCTCGGCCTCAAGCTCCGTGCGGGCGACTCCCTGCTGATGGACTCCCGCTCGGGGCACGTCTACGAGCGGGTCCCCAAGAGCGAGGTCGAGGAGCTGGTGCTCGAGGAGGTCCCCGACATCGACTACACCTCGATCGGCGGCCTGGCCGGGCAGATCGAGAACATCCGCGACGCCGTCGAGCTGCCCTACCTGCACCCCGACGTGTTCATCGAGCACGAGCTCAAGCCCCCCAAGGGCGTCCTGCTGTACGGTCCGCCCGGCTGCGGCAAGACGATGATCGCCAAGGCCGTCGCGTCCTCGCTGGCCAAGAAGGTCACCGAGCGCACGGGCGAGGAGGGCCGCAGCTACTTCCTGAACATCAAGGGCCCGGAGTTGCTCAACAAGTACGTCGGCGAGACCGAGCGGCACATCCGGCTCGTCTTCCAGCGTGCCCGCGAGAAGGCCAGCGAGGGCACGCCGGTGATCGTGTTCTTCGACGAGATGGACTCGCTGTTCCGCACGCGCGGATCCGGCGTCTCCTCCGACGTCGAGAACACCATCGTGCCGCAGCTGCTGAGCGAGATCGACGGCGTCGAGGGCCTGGAGAACGTGCTGGTCATCGGTGCCTCCAACCGCGAGGACATGATCGACCCGGCCATCCTGCGCCCCGGTCGCCTGGACGTGAAGATCAAGATCGAGCGTCCCGACGCCGAGTCCGCGCGCGACATCTTCTCCAAGTACCTGACGCCCCGGCTGCCGGTGCACGCCGACGACCTCGCCGAGTGGGGCGGCGACGCCCAGGCCACGGTCAACGCGATGATCCAGCGCACCGTCGAGCGGATGTACACCGAGTCCGAGGACAACCAGTTCCTGGAGGTCACGTACGCCGGCGGCGACAAGGAGGTCCTGTACTTCAAGGACTTCAACTCCGGCGCGATGATCCAGAACATCGTCGACCGGGCCAAGAAGATGGCGATCAAGGACCTGCTCGACCATGGCTCGCGCGGCCTTCGCGTGCAGCACCTGCTGCAGGCGTGCGTCGACGAGTTCAAGGAGAACGAGGACCTGCCCAACACCACCAACCCCGACGACTGGGCGCGGATCTCGGGCAAGAAGGGCGAGCGGATCGTGTTCATCCGCACCCTCGTCACCGGCAAGGGCGGCAACGAGCCCGGCCGCTCCATCGACACCGTCGCCAACACCGGGCAGTACCTCTGAGCCTCGAGCCGGCCCCCGCGGACCTCACCGTCCGCGCGGGCCGCTACGACGACCCGGACGTCGTCGAGATGACGGACGACGTCCAGGCGGAGTACGCCCGGCTGTACGGGGGGCCGGGGGACCAGTCGCCGATCCGCCACGACGAGTTCGCCGCACCCCACGGCGCCTTCGTCGTCCTGGAGGTCGAGGGGCGCGCTGTCGCGATGGGGGGCTGGCGGCGAGGTGGTCCGGGCGGCGAAGGTGACGCGGAGATCAAGCGGATGTACGTCCGCCCCGCCCACCGGGGCCGTGGGCTCTCGCGCCGGGTGCTCGCCGAGCTGGAGCGCTCGGCCGCCGCGGCCGGCGTCGAGCGCCTCGTCCTCGAGACCGGGCTGGCCCAGCCGGAGGCCATCGCGCTGTACCGCAGCAGCGGGTACACCGACGTCGAGCCGTTCGGCTTCTACCAGGACTCCCCGCTGAGCGTGCACCTCGGCAAGCGACTGGCATGAGGCCGGTGCGCGCGTTCGGCCGGGCCCTGCGTGCGGGAGTGGTGGTAGGAGGAGGCGTCGCCGTGGTCCTGGGGCGGCGCTGGCGACGGCTCCGTCGGGTCCACCCCGAGCTGCGCGACGCCTCGCTGGTCGTCGCACTGCCGTTCGGGCGCTGGACCGTCCCGGTGCTGCGCGAGGCCCTGCGGATCGGCACTCCCGTGCTGTCCGGCGTCGACCACCACGAGGTCCTCGGTCCGCCCACCCCGGACGGTCACCGTCCCGGGCTCCACGTGTACGAGCCGGAGACGCCTGACGTCGAGCTCCGGGGCGCCTGCGTGCTCTGGCTGCACGGGGGCGGGTTCGTGACCGGCAGCGCGGCACGCGACCACCTCACGTGCAGCGAGCTCGCCCGCGACCTCGGCGTGACCGTGGTCAGCGTCGACTACCGGCTCGCGCCCGCGCACCGGCACCCCGCCGCTCTCGAGGACGCCGCGTCCGCCGTCCGGTGGCTCGCCGGGGGCGGGCTGCCGGGGACCGACCCGTCCCGCGTGGCCGTCGCCGGGGCCAGCGCCGGCGGAGGACTCGCGGCCGCGCTGGTGCACCGCCTGCACGACGAGGGACCGCTCTCGCCCGCCCTGCAGGTCCTGGTCTACCCGATGCTCGACGACCGCACGCTGCCCGGCTCCGACGTCGACGACCCTCGTCTGGTCTGGACGGCCCGCTCGAACCGCCACGGCTGGCGCAGCCTGCTGGGGACCGAGCCCGGCACGTCCCAGGTACCGGTCGACGCGGTCCCGGCCCGACGCGTGGACCTCACCGGCCTGCCGCCGACGTGGATCGGCGTCGGGGACGCCGACCTGTTCCACGACGAGTGCGCGCACCACGCGCGACGGCTCGTCCGGGCGGGCGTCGGCACGGAGCTCGTCGTGGTGCACGGCATGATCCATGGCGCCGACGCCTCGGCCCTGGACACGACGACCCCGACCCGCGAGTTCCGCGCCGCTGTCCGGGCGGCGGTCCGCTCCGGGCTCGCCGCGCCCCCCGCCTGAGCGGGGGTCACGTCAGCGGGCGGCGCGCCGCCGGGTGCGCAGGTGCCGCAGGCCCACGGTGTCCAGGCCCGACGGGTCGTGCTGCTCGACGGCTGCGGCGTAGTGGCCGACGAGCTCGGAGCAGACCGGGCGCCAGCCGCGCAGGATCACCGACCGCCGGGCGGCGCGGCCGAACGCCGCGCGCTTGGCCTCGTCACCGGTGAGGTCGCGGACGTGGCGCACCATCTCCTCGAGGTCGCCGGGACGGTAGAGCCATCCCGTGCGGCTGTGGTCGACGAGGTCGACCGGCCCACCCGCGCCGGCCGCCACGACGGGCAGTCCGCTCGCGAGCGCCTCCTGCACCACCTGGCAGACCGTCTCCGTCTCGCTCGTGTTCACGAGGACGTCGAGGCTCGCCATGGCGACCGCGAGGGCGTCCCCGTGCAGCATGCCCGTGAAGTGGGCGTCCGGGAGCAGGCGCTCGAGCCGGGACCGTTCGGGACCGTCACCGACGACCACGAGGCGGATGCCCTCGGCGTCGGCGAGGGCGGCGAGGTCCTCGACCTGCTTCTCGGGGGCGAGCCGTCCGACGAACCCGACGAGGGTCTCGCCGTCCAGCGCCACCCGCCGACGCCATGCGTGCGAGCGCTTGTCGGGCGTGAACCGCTCGCAGTCGACGCCACGTCGCCACATGCGCAGCCGCTGGACCCCCTGCTCCTCGAGCTCGCGCTGGGTGGCGCCGGAGGGGACGAGCGTCAGGGTCGCGTGACCGTGGATGTCGCGCACGCGACGCCACAGCAGCGCCGCGGTGCCCTTGAGCCCGTACCGCGAGGCGTAGCCGGGCACGTCGGTCTGGTAGACCGCGACGATCGGGAGGTCGAGCTCGCGTGCGGCGAGCGCGCCGCGCCACCCGAGGGCGAACGGCGACGCGAGGTGGACGACGTCGGGCTCGAAGGCGCGCAGGATCTCGGTGACGGGCGCGACCCTTCCCGTGGCGACGCGGACGTCGCGGTACCCGGGGAACGACCAGGCGCGGACGGTCGCGACCCGCGAGCGCTCGCCCACGGTCTCGGGCACGTCGGGGGCGTCGGGGGCGATGACGAGGACGTCGTCACCGCGGCTCTCCAGGTGCTCGACCACACGGAGCACCGTGTGGACCACACCGTTCGTCTGGGGGAGGAAGGACTCGGCGATGATGGCTACCTTCATGACCCTCACCGTCGCGAGCCCGATCGACCGGCTCGACACCGGAAGGTGTCGTGTCGGCGATCAGCGGGCGACGAGTCGGCGACGCCGCCTGTCGCCCCGTACGCTTCGGGCCATGACGGTCCGACGCGTGCAGGGCAGTGAGGTCGAGTACGGCATCTCGGTGCAGGGCCAGCCCGAGGCGAACCCGATGGTCGCCTCCAGCCAGGTCGTCAACGCCTACGCCGCCGCCCACGGGCTGACCCGTCGCGCCCGCTGGGACTTCGAGGAGGAGAGCCCGCTGCGCGACGCGCGGGGGTTCGACCTGAGCCGCGAGTCGGCCGACCCGTCGCAGCTGACGGACGAGGACCTCGGGCTCGCGAACATCATCCTCACCAACGGTGCGCGTCTGTACGTCGACCACGCCCACCCGGAGTACTCCAGCCCCGAGGTCACGTCGCCGCGTGACGTCGTGGTGTGGGAGCGGGCGGGGGAGCTGGTGATGCGCCGTGGGGCCGAGCTCGCCGCCCAGGTGCCGGGCAGCGCGCCGATCGTGCTCTACAAGAACAACATCGACAACAAGGGCGCCTCGTACGGTTCCCACGAGAACTACCTGATGCGCCGTGACGTGCCGTTCGAGGACGTGGTGAGGCACCTGACGCCCTTCTTCGTGTCGCGTCCCGTGGTCTGCGGTGCGGGTCGCGTCGGTCAGGAGCAGGACGGCAGCGTGCACGCCTACCAGCTGGCCCAGCGCGCGGACTACATGGAGGTCGGGGTGGGGCTGGAGACCACGCTCAAGCGGCCGATCATCAACACCCGCGACGAGCCGCACGCCGACCCCAAGAAGTACCGCCGCCTGCACGTCATCATCGGCGACGCCAACCGTTCGGAGATCTCGATCTACCTCAAGCACGGGACGACGTCGATCGTCCTGGCGATGCTCGAGGCCGGCTTCCTGCCCGAGGACCTGACGCTGGCGCAGCCGGTCCGCGCGCTGCACGACATCTCCCACGACCCGACGCTGCAGGCACTCGTCGAGCTCGACGACGGCCGGACCGTGACCGGACTCGACGTCCAGTGGCGCTACCTCGAGCTCGCGCGGGCCTTCGTCGCCCGCCACGGCTCCGACGAGCAGACCGACGACGTCCTGAACCGGTGGGAGGACGTCCTCACGCGCCTCGGCCGCGACCCGATGGAATGCGTGCGCCAGCTGGACTGGGTGGCCAAGCTGGCGCTGCTCGAGCAGTACCGCGAGCGCGACGGCCTCGACTGGGACCACGCGAAGCTGCACCTGGTCGACCTGCAGTACCACGACGTCCGCCCCGAGCGCGGCGTCTACGACCGGCTCGAGCGGGCCGGTCGGATGGAGCGACTCGTGACCGACGAGGAGATCGCCGCCGCCGTCACGTCGCCGCCCCTCGACACCCGTGCCTACTTCCGCGGCACGTGCCTCGCGCGCTACGCCACGGAGGTCGCCGCCGCCTCGTGGGACTCGGTCATCCTCGACCTGCCGGGCTACGACTCGCTGCAGCGGATCCCCACGATGGAGCCCCTGCGCGGCACCGCCGAGCACGTCCGCGGGCTGTTCGAGGCCAGCGAGACGGCGACAGAGCTGTTCCGGGCGATCACGGCCCGCTGACGGGAGCCCGGTCCGGCTTCCGCCGCGACGCGGCCCGGTGATCACGGCGCCGGTGTGGCCTCCGCGGGCTAGGCTGAGGTCATGGCCGAGCACCAGCACAAGAGCCCGAAGAAGTCCTCCGAGACCGAGGAGCAGACCTCCCACGAGGTCGAGGGGGTCGACACCGAGCGCAAGGAGCGTCTCGACGACGACGTCGACTCCATCCTGGGCGAGATCGACGACGTGCTCGAGGAGAATGCCGAGGAGTTCGTGCGCAGCTTCGTGCAGAAGGGCGGGCAGTGATGCTGCCCGAGGGCTTCCGTTCCGTCGGGGGGACGTCCTTCGCGGAGTTCCTCGGTGACCAGGCACCCCAGCTCCTGCCCTCGGCACGCGAGACCGCCGCGGGCGAGCTCGCCGGCATCACGCACGGCACCACGATCGTGGCCGCGACCTTCGACGGTGGAGTCGTCATGGCCGGCGACCGCCGCGCCACCATGGGCAACGTCATCGCCCAGCGCGACATCCAGAAGGTCTTCCCGACCGACGAGTACTCGTGCGTCGGCATCGCCGGCACCGCCGGGATCGCGGTCGAGATGACCCGACTGTTCCAGGTCGAGCTCGAGCACTACGAGAAGATCGAGGGCGCCACGCTGTCCACCGACGGCAAGGCCAACCGCCTCGCCACCCTCATCCGCGGCAACCTCGGTCTGGCCATGCAGGGCCTGGCCGTCGTGCCGCTGTTCGCCGCCTACGACCTCGACGCGGGGTGCGGGCGCATCTTCGCCTTCGACGTCACCGGCAACAAGAACGAGGAGCGGACGTTCCACTCCGTCGGCTCCGGGTCGACCTTCGCTCGTGGGTCGCTCAAGAAGCTGTACTCGGAGTCGATGAGCGAGGGCGACGCGGTCACCGCGGTCGTGCAGTCGCTGTACGACGCCGCCGACGACGACACCGCCACCGGCGGCCCGGACCTCGCCCGCCGGATCTTCCCCCTCGTCTCGGTGATCACCGCCGACGGCTACCGGGCCTGGGACGAGTCGGCTACGGCCGAGGTCGCCGACCGCGTCGTCGCCGGCCGGATGGACCGACCCGACGGTCCCTCGGCCCCCATCGTCTGAGGGCCGCTCACGTGAGCCCCATCCGCCCCACGTCCCACCAGCACCCGAGGAGCGTGTCGTGACCGCACCGTTCTACGTCTCACCCGAGCAGCTCATGACGGACCGGGCCGACTTCGCCCGCACGGGCATCGCCCGAGGCCGCAGCGTGGTCGTGCTCCAGTACGCCGACGGCATCCTGCTCGTCGCGGAGAACCCGTCGCGCGCCCTGCACAAGGTCAGCGAGATCTACGACCGGATCGGGTTCGCCGCCGTCGGGCGCTACAACGAGTTCGAGAACCTGCGCATCGCCGGGGTCCGCCTGGCCGACCTGCGCGGCTACTCCTACGACCGGCGCGACGTCACCGCCCGCGGGCTGGCCAACGCCTACGCCCAGACGCTCGGCACCATCTTCTCCTCGGGCGGCGAGAAGCCGTGGGAGGTCGAGCTCTTCGTCGCGGAGGTCGGCGTCTCCGCCGAGGACGACCGCATCTACCGGCTCATGTACGACGGGTCCGTGGCCGACGTCCGAGGGCACGGGGTGATGGGTGGGCAGAGCGAGCAGATCGACGCCCACCTGACCGAGCACTACGCCGAGGGCCTCGACCTCGCCGCCGCGCTGCGCCTCGCCGCGACGGCCCTGGGCCGCGACACGGCCGAGCCGCGCGAGATCAAGGCCGACGACCTCGAGGTCGCGGTCGTCGACCGCACGCGCACACAGCCGCGCAAGTTCAAGCGGCTCGCCCAGGAGAGCGTGGCGTCGGCCCTCGCCGGCTGAGGACGTCCTGCGACGCCCGTCGGGTCACCAGCGCGGGTGGACGGCCTCGCGTAGGTGGGTGTCGTAGATCCGCTGCACGCCCTCGAGGACGGCGTCGTCGAGGGTGACGCCGGCGGCCGCGGCGTTGCCGCGGGCCTGCTCGGGCGAGCGGGCTCCGGGGATCACCGTGCTCACGCCGTCCTGGGCGACGACCCAGGCGAGCGCCGCCTGCGCGGCTGGGACGCCGTCGGGCAGCAGCGCGGCGAACTCCTGCGCCGCACGGACGCCGACCTCGAAGTCGACGCCCGAGAAGGTCTCGCCCACGTCGAACGCCTCGCCCTTGCGGTTGAAGGTCCGGTGGTCGTCGTCGGCGAACGTCGTCTCCGTGGTGTACCGCCCGCTCAGCAGGCCGCTGGCGAGGGGGACCCGCGCGATGATGCCGACGCCGGCGGCCAGCGCCGCGGGCAGGACCTCGTCGAGCGGCTTGAGTCGGAAGGCGTTCAGGATGATCTGGACGCTCGCGACCCCGGGGCGCGCGATCGCGGCCAGAGCCTGGTCGCACGTCTCCACGCTCACGCCGTAGGCGGCGACCACGCCGTCGGCCACGAGCGTGTCCAGGGCGTCGTACACCTCGTCGTCCTCGACGACCGCCGTCGGCGGGCAGTGCAGCTGGACGAGGTCGAGCGTCTCGACCTCGAGGTTGCGCCGCGAGCGGTCCGTCCAGGCGCGGAAGTTCTCCATCACGTAGTTCTCGGGCACCTGGTCCAGGCGGCGGCCCATCTTCGTCGCCACCGTGAGGTCGAGGCCCGGGTGGGCGCGCCGGAACTCTGCGATGACCTGCTCGCTGCGCCCGTCGCCGTAGACGTCGGCGGTGTCCAGGAAGGTGACGCCGGACTCGACGGCCGTCTCCAGCACGGCGACGGCGTCGTCGCGGCTGACGTCGCCCCAGTCCGCGCCGAGCTGCCACGTGCCGAGGCCGACGACCGAGACGTCGCGCCCGGTCCTTCCGAGGGTCCTGTGCTCCATGCCTCGAGCCTACGGGTCGCCTGCGGCCTCGGCGCTTCGACCGACGCCGGCTCCACGGCCGGACTAGGCTGCGGTCATGGACCGTCGGATCATGGGCATCGAGAACGAGTACGGCGTGACCTGCTCGTTCAAGGGCCAGCGACGGTTGTCGCCCGACGAGGTCGCGCGCTACCTGTTCCGTCGGGTCGTCTCGTGGGGACGCTCCAGCAACGTCTTCCTGCGCAACGGCGCGCGGCTCTACCTCGACGTCGGCAGCCACCCCGAGTACGCGACCCCCGAGTGCGACGACGTCGCCGAGCTCGTCACCCACGACCGCGCAGGGGAGCGGATCCTCGAGGGCCTGATGCTCGACGCCCAGGCCCGCCTCGCCGACGACGGCATCGAGGGCGACATCTACCTGTTCAAGAACAACACCGACTCCGCCGGCAACTCCTACGGCTGCCACGAGAACTACCTCGTCGGACGCGGTGGGGAGTTCGCTCGGCTCGCGGACGTCCTCATTCCCTTCCTGGTCTCGCGACAGATCATCTGCGGCGCCGGCAAGGTGCAGCAGACCCCGCGCGGGACGGTCTACTCCGTCAGCCAGCGCGCCGAGCACATCTGGGAGGGCGTCTCGAGCGCGACCACGCGGTCGCGACCCATCATCAACACCCGCGACGAGCCCCACGCCGACGCCGAGCGCTTCCGTCGCCTGCACGTGATCGTGGGCGACTCCAACATGAGCGAGACCACGACGATGCTCAAGGTCGCGACCACCGACCTCGTGCTGCAGATGATCGAGGCCGGCGTGACGATGCGCGACCTCACCCTGGACAACCCCATCCGGGCGATCCGCGAGATCTCCCACGACATGACCGGGCGCCGCAAGGTCCAGCTCGCGAGCGGTCGGGAGATGTCGGCGCTGGAGATCCAGGCCGAGTACTTCGCCAAGGCCGCGGACTTCGTCGACCGGCACGGGCTCCACACGCCCACCATCGACCGCACCATGGACCTGTGGGAGCGCTGCCTGAAGGCCGTGGAGTCCGAGGACCACTCGCTCGTGGAGCGTGAGATCGACTGGGTGATCAAGTACCGCCTGCTCGATCGGTACCGCACCTCCAACGGACTCAGCTGGGCCGACCCACGCATCGCCCAGCTCGACCTCGCCTACCACGACATCCGACGCGACCGCGGCATCTTCCACCTGCTCGAACGTCGCGGAGCCGTCGCCCGTGTGACCCGCGACCTCGACATCTTCACCGCCAAGTCCGTCCCGCCGCAGACCACGCGGGCCCGGCTGCGCGGCGACTTCATCAAGCGCGCCCAGGAGCGTCGGCGCGACTTCACGGTCGACTGGGTGCACCTCAAGCTCAACGACCAGGCGCAGCGCACCGTCCTGTGCAAGGACCCCTTCCGGTCCCACGACGAGCGCGTGCAGCGGCTCATCGACGGCATGCGAGGCCCTCAGTCTCCTCTTGGTCCGCGCGGTTAGGGTGACCGAGGTTCGTGTCCCCCGACGAAAGCCGCTCCTGTGCGACGTCTTCTGGCCCTCTGCCTGACCAGTGTCCTGGTGCTGTCCGCCTGCGGGGGTGACTCCGGCGCTCTCGACGACATCGAGGTGAGCGGAGGATCCAACCCCACCCTCGACGTCCCGGAGGGCTTCACGAGCGCCGAGACCGAGACCCGCGTGGTCACCGAGGGCGACGGCGACGAGGTCGCCGAGGGCGACTCGGTCAAGGTCAACTACCTTGCGGTCAACGGGCGCACCAGCGAGGAGTTCGACAACTCCTACGCCGGCAGTGAGCCGGTCACGTTCACGCTCCAGGACGACGCCGCGCTGCAGGGCTTCATCAAGGGGCTGACGGGTCAGGCGATCGGCAGCCGGGTCCTCGTGGCCATCCCGCCCGACGACGGGTTCGGCGGAGCGCAGGAACAGCTCGGCATCGAGGGCGAGGACACCATGGTCTTCCTGTTCGACCTCGTCGCCAAGGTGCCGGCCGAGGCCTCGGGCGAGGCCGAGGAGCTGCCCGACTCCGTCCCGCAGATCGTCCTCGAGGACGGCGAGCCGACCGGCTTCGAGGCCGGTGACGACGTGACCGCCGATCCCTCCGAGCCCGCCGCCTACGTCGCCATCAAGGGCGAGGGCGAGCCGGTCGAGGAGGCCGCCTCCGTGACCGCCCACTACGTCGGCCAGGTCTACCCGGACGGGGAGGTCTTCGACGGCAGCTGGGAGCGAGGCGCTCCCTCCACCTTCTCCCTCGAGCAGGTCATCGCGTGCTGGCGCGACCTCGTCCCGGGACAGACCATCGGCAGCCGCGTGGTGTTGGTCTGTCCGGCCGATTCGGCGTACGGCGACGAGCCGCCGCAGGGCAGTGCGATCGGAGCCGGCGACACGCTGGTCTTCGCGATCGACTTGCTCGACGCTTCCTGACATCCTCAGCAGGTGGCCGACCGCAAGACCGAGAGGTTGATGAACCTCATCTTCACGCTGCTCTCCACGCGTCAGTACCTGTCCAAGGAGCAGCTGCGCCAGGCGATCGCCGACTACCGCGACTCCACCCAGCAGGCGTTCGAGCGCAAGTTCGAGCGCGACAAGGAGGAGCTGCGCGAGCTCGGCATCACCGTCGAGACCGGCAGCAACGACAAGTACTTCGACGACGAGCCGGGGTACCGGATCCGCCGCGACGCCGTCGAATTGCCCGACCTCGCCCTCAGCCGCGAGGAGGCCGCCGTGCTCGGCTTGGCCGCCCAGGTCTGGGAGCACGCGGGGCTGGCGCAGGACTCCATGAGCGCCCTCGTCAAGCTCAAGGCGGCCGGGGTCACGATCGACACCGACGTCGTGCGCATGGCCGAGCCCAAGCTCTCGGCCAACGAGCCGGCCTTCGACGCGGCCTGGGACGCGTGCACCCGTCGCGTCCCGGTGGCCTTCGACTACCGCCGTCCCGGGAAGGATCCCTCCCGGCGGCACGTGCAGCCGTGGGGCATCGTCTCCTGGCGCGGCCGCTGGTACCTGAGCGGGCACGACACCGACCGCGATGCACCGCGGGTCTTCAGGCTGTCGAGGGTCGTCGGGGAGATCGTCCCGGACGGTGCGCCAGGTTCCTACGAGGTCCCCGACGACGCCGACGTGCAGGCGACGGCCGCGTCCTTCCTGCCCTCGAGCCCCGACCGTTCGGCCGTGCTGCGGATCCGACGCGACCGCGGCCAGGGGCTGCGTCGCAGCGCGGAGTCCACGCGGGCGGTCTCCGACGACCTCGACGAGGTCGTCGTGCCGTACGCCTCCGGATGGGACCTCGCCGCGGAGATCGCCTCCTACGGCCCGGACGTCGTCGTCCTCGAGCCGTCGGACCTGCGCGAGGCCGTCGTCGACCGTCTGCGCGCGGCCGTGCAGGACGCGTCGTGAACCGCTCCGGGCAGCAGGTGCTGCGCATGCTCGCCCTCGTGCCCTACCTCCCGGGCAACGAGGGCGTCCCGGTCGCCGAGGTGGCGCGGGAGTTCGGCGTCACCCCCGCCCAGATCCGGGCGGACCTGCGACTGCTGATGTTCACGGGGGTGGGGGAGTACGCCGGTGAGCTCATCGACGTCGACCTCGGCGCACTCGATGCCGACGACGTCGTCTACATCCGCGACGCGGAGTTCATGCAGCGTCCGCTGCGCCTCACCTCCGCCGAGGGCATCGCGCTCATCGTCGCGCTGCGCACCCTGCGGGCCTCGGCCACCGGCGCCCAGCTCGCCGTCGTCGACAGCGCCCTCGCCAAGCTCGAGAGCGCCGTCGGCGGGGAGGTCGAGGCTCCTGTCGGTGTCCACCTCGACGAGGACGACGAGGCGGTCCGCGCGACGATCGTCGACGCCACGGCCGCGGGTCGTCGGCTCCGCCTGGAGTACGTCGGCGCCGCCCGCGACGAACGCACGGTGCGCGAGGTCGACCCTCAGCGGGTCTTCGTCGAGCAGGGTCGCCGCTACCTCGAGGCGTGGTGCCTGCGTGCGCAGGACCTGCGCTTCTTCCGGTTCGACCGGGTGGTCTCGGCCGAGGCGACGGGGGACCCGGTGGAGGATCGCACCGTGGCACCTCGTGCGCTCGGCGACGGCCTGTTCACCGTCGGCGACGATGCCGCCTCCGCGGTGCTCGACCTCGACCCCGCGGCGCACTGGCTCATCGAGTACTACCCCGTCGACGAGCTCGCTGCACCCGACGTCGGCGACGGTCGGCGCAGGGTGCGGCTCTTCGCCAGCGACCTCGGCTGGATCCGGCGTCTCGTCCTGCGCAACGCCGGCACCGTCCACGTGGTCGAACCCGCGTCGTTGCGCGACGACGTGGCGCTCTGGGCACGCTCAGCCCTCGGCGCGTACGATGATGACGACCCCACCTCCCAGGAGTGACGATGTTCCGACAGATCGGTCCCACCGAGATCCTGCTCATCCTCGGCGTCGTGCTGCTGCTCTTCGGTGGCCGCAAGCTGCCCGAGCTCGCCCGCGGGTCGGGCCGCGCGTTGCGCATCTTCAAGTCCGAGGTGCAAGAGCTGCAGGGTGACGAGAAGGACGAGCGCGACGAGACCCTGACGGCCGACGCCGACGAGCCGGCCGCGCGGTCCACCACGACCGCGCCGGCCACCGAGCAGGCGAGCACCGACCGGTCTGCCACCGAGCGCTGACTTGGCCGTGAGCCAGACTCCCCGGGCCGCCGGCGGCGCCCCGGGGGGTCAGATGCCGCTCGTGGAGCACCTTCGCGAGCTCCGCGGACGACTCGTCAAGGCCGTGCTGGCGATCGTCGCCGGGGCGATCATCGCTGCGATCTTCTACGGCCCGATCCTGGAGTTCATGACGCAGCCGTACTACCGGATGCGTCCCATCCTCGAGGCCCAGGGAATCGAGTCCGAGCTCGTCATCACCGGTGTCGGCGGTGCCTTCCAGTTCGCCCTCAAGATCTGCCTCGTCGTGGGCCTGCTGTTCTCCAGCCCGATCTGGCTGTGGCAGCTGTGGGCCTTCGTGCTGCCCGCGATGCACCGGCACGAGAAGAAGTGGGCGTTCGTCCTCGCCGTGACCGGAGCGCCGCTGTTCGTCGGAGGAGCGGCGCTGGCCTACGCCGTGATGCCCAAGGCCATGGAGATCCTCATCGGCTTCGTGCCCGACGGCTTCGGCTCGCTGGTCACGGGAGCGGAGTACTTCGACTTCATCATCAAGATGCTGCTCGTGTTCGGCGTGGCCGCCGAGATCCCGCTCGTCGTCGTCATGCTGAACCGGCTGGGCATCGTCTCGGCCAAGCAGCTCGCCGGCGCACGGCCCTGGATCATCCTGGCGATCTTCGTCTTCTCGGCCGTCGCCACCCCCACCACCGACCCGTTGACGATGCTGTTCCTCGCCGGGCCGATGACGATCCTGTACCTGATCTCCGAGCTCATCGCGAAGGTCACCGACTGGCGACGCGGCAAGGCCGAGGAGCGGGGACTCCCCGACGAGGAAGCCTCCAGCATCGACGACGTCGAGTCGCTCGACTGACGCAGCCAGGCACTACGCTCGACGGATGCAGGTCGCGCTCGTCGTCAACCCCGTCTCCGGGGCGAGTCAGGGTGAGCGGATCGCCGGACGCGCCGAGCAGACCCTGCGCGAGCACGGGCACGCCGTCGTGCGGATCATCGGCCACGACGGTCCGAGCACCCGAGCGGCGCTGACCGCCGCCCAGGGCGGCTACGACACCGTCGTGGTCGTCGGGGGCGACGGAGCCCTCCACGATGTCCTGCCCCTGCTCGCCGACACCGACCTCACCCTCGGTCTGCTCCCCGCGGGCACCGGCAACGACACGGCCCGGGCTCTCGGGCTGCCCCAGGACGAGGACGCCGCCCTGCGGATCGTGCTCGAGGGCCAGGCACGGCGGGTCGACCTCGCCCACACCGTCCACGGCGACGTGGCCACCGTCGTGGCGTCGGGCTTCGACTCCAAGGTCAACGAGCGCGCGAACGCCATGCGGTGGCCCCGTGGGCCGATGAGGTACAACCTCGCGATCGTCGCGGAGCTGCGGACCTTCTCGCCGTTGCCGTTCGAGATCGAGCTGGACGGCACGACGATCCGGCGCGACGCCATGCTCGTCGCCGTCGGCAACGGCCCGTCCTTCGGCGGTGGGCTGCGCATCGCCGAGGGCGCGGTCATCGACGACGGTCTCCTCGACGTCTGCATCATCAACCCGGTGAGCAAGGCGACGCTGGTCCGGGTCTTCCCGAGGCTGTACCGGGGCACCCACGTCGACCTGCCGGAGTTCGAGCGCCATCGCGTGAGGACCGTCCGGCTCACCTCGCCGGACGTCGTCGCGTACGGCGACGGCGAGCGGCTCGGACCGCTGCCGCTGGAGGTGAAGGTGCGCCCCGGCGCGCTGCGGGTCCTGGTGGCGCCCGGCCCGTAGGGTGGAGGCATGACCAGCCCGGCCGAGCAGTACTCCCGAGCCCGGGCCCGGGCCACGCACCCCCACCTCGCGGAGTTCCGCGGCCTGCACGGCTTCATGCTCGACGACTTCCAGGTGCGGGCCTGCCGCGAGGTCGAGGACGGCCACGGCGTGCTCGTCGCCGCCCCCACCGGGTCCGGCAAGACCGTCGTC
>SXGT01767641.1_pt1 | contig 20519 bp, 22 predicted proteins | sample 3176221 | NCBI WGS metagenome assembly SXGT01 (sample SAMN11356862, study PRJNA531348) | freshwater metagenome | isolation source: freshwater sample F1-120 | place: China: Fuxian Lake, Yuxi | collected 2017-12-25
GTAGAAGGTTCGGCCACGTCGTCCATTACGCAGCTTTCCTCGTTTCGAAGCGGCTTCTTCGTCGGCACGGAGCCAGGGTAAGCAACCTTGATCACCTCCGCAAGCCCGCGTAGCCTCGCGGGTCGCCATGATCTCCAAGCTATCCGTTCTCGAGCACCTCACCCGGGACGAGCTGCTCGGCGTGGCCGACGCCTTCGAGATTCAGGTGGAGGATCGGCGGGTCAAGGAGAAGCTGGTCGAGGCTGTGGCCTGCTCCAGGAAGGCCACGCTGGCGGCCTTCCTCCCCGACTTCTCGAGGGATCGGCTGAAGGAGCTATGCCGGCTCCTGAACCTCGACGACTCGGGGCGAGAGAAGAGCCTGGTCGTGGGGCAGCTCACAGGGCCAAGCCCGGAGGGCCGATCTTGCCCAGCCTTGACGGCTTGCGCGACGCGAAGGCCACCCTTATGTCGGTCCTCTTCTCAAGCGAGGTTCATGTGAAGCCTGACGGAGACGCAGCATGAAGAACACCGGGAAGCCCTACGAGGCCCTGACCGAGCAGGTCTTCACCAGGCTGCTCGCGCAGAGCAACGTCTGCGCGAAAATCCAGCGGGATGTGGTGCTCGAAGGCAGGTCCACGAAGCACCAGCTCGATGTGACCTTCGAGTTCTCGGCAGGCCTGACCACCTACCGCACCATCGTGCAGTGCAAGGACTGGGCAACAGCGGTGAAGCAGGAGCAGGTTCTTGCATTTCACAGCGTACTCACTGACATCCCCGGACAGCCTCGCGGCATCGTGGTCTCCCGATCCGGGTTCCAGGAGGGAGCCCGTAGGGTGGCCGAGCATCACGGCATCAAGCTCTACGAGCTGCGAGAGCCCCGCGATGAGGATTGGGATGGCCTCATCCGAGCCATCGTCATCAACATGAACCTACGGGCACCCGACTTCGACAATGTGCGTTTGGTGCTTGATGAAGTGGCGATCCGACAGGAAATGGCGACTCATGGGCTTTCAGCCCTCAATGTAGCCTTCAGTGGTCACCCGAGCCAAACTCCTGTTGTCTTCGAGTCTGGGGAAAGGTGCGATTTAAACCGCATCCTGAATAAGCTCGTCCCCAGGGATGGCCCAGGTCCCTTTCAGGTTCGACACAACTTTACCGAGCGTGTGTTCGCAGAGGTGCCTGGCTCGCCCATCCCGAGGCTCGCGCTCCAGGCCATCGATGCCACCATTCACATCACTGAGGAACACCAGGAGATTCGGGTGAGTCTGGATCACCTGATCGCCTACTGCTTCCGAGACGTACTTGACGGCTCTGTGCAATTCCTCGGAGCCGACGGTGGGCCAGTTTCGAAAGCGGACGACGCTGGCCAGCACGACGTAGCGCCGGACGACCAAGCAGAGGACTCTTGACCCCGCCCAGCCAGTACTGGAACGAGGTGAACCTCTCCGAGGATCCGACCGTCGAGCTGCTCCGGAAGCTCGGCTTCACCTACGTCGGCCCCGAGGTGCTCGAGGTCGAGCGCAACCCGCCAAAGGACACCATCATGTCCGTCCGGGTGTGGACCACGGACGGAGCTGCGGCCCCCGCGACCCCTCACCCCCACGCGGTCCTTCGAGGCACCCGCGTGCCCCTCTCCCGCTGCTGCGCGGGGAGAGGGGCGCAATTTGCCAAAGGGAGAACCGAAGCCATGGGCGCAGGGGTGCCCCCTCGCCCCGCAAAGCTGCGGGAGAGGGGGCAGTGGGCGCCACGCCGTACAGTTGCGGGGGTGAGGGCTCGCGGGGGCCGCGGTCGATCCATCGCGAGTCCACACCCGCCCGTCCTCACCGGCGAGGTCCGGGTGAAGCCAGGCCATGAGGCTCCGTGCCCATTCAAAGGTTCTCTCTCGCTTCCTGCGGAGGTATCGCGGTGACCTACCAACCGTTCGCACGACTCGAAGTCGAGAACTACGGCTGCATCCGCAAGGCGACCTTCCACCTGACCCCGCTTCACGCCCTGATCGGCCCGAACGACAGCGGGAAGAGCACGGCTCTACGAGCCCTTCGTACGGTAGTCGGAGATGAGAACTTCGGACCAAACAATCCTTGGGGCACCTTCGATCCACGGATCGATCCGAAGAACGGCAGCACGAGCATCGGTCTTCGCTACGACGACCGATTGGCATACGTGATCCAGTTCAAGGAAGGCAGCGTCGAAGAGCTCGTCTACGACGGCGAAGGCGTGGTTGCAGCCGACGGTGCGAGTTGGAACGAGAGCGGGATGCAGAAGAGAAAAGACGCATCTCCCCATGTGATATCCCTTCGGACACGGCTCACGACAGCGACGATGGTTCGCTTCGATCCGGACAGCCTCCGTGCCCCGGCCGAGCTCATCCCGGAGAGCCGAGGGATTGCCTTCGCGGACGAACGGGGCACCGGGCTCGCCAGCGTCTTCGACGCCATCCTCAACCGTGACTCCGAGGCCTTCGCCAAGATCCAGGCCGACGTGCGGTCCCTCTTTCCAAGCGTCGCGAAGCTGGGGCTCATCAACGTGTCCAGTTCACAGAAGGAGATCGCCATAACCCTGGCCGACGGCACCCGGGTCGGGGCGAAGGCCATGAGTGAAGGGCTCCTTTACTACCTTGGTTTTGCCGCCCTGAAGCACATCGATGGTTCCCGCCTCTACCTGGTCGAGGAGCCGGAGAACGGTCTTCACCCCGCTCGAATCGCCGAGGTGATGGGGGTCCTCCGAGAAATATCGAAGACCAACCAGGTCGTGATCGCCACCCATAGCCCTCTCGTTGTGAACGAGCTCGAAGGCAACGAGATCAGCATGGTCACCCGTGACCCTACCGAAGGAACCCGAGCGGTGCTGCTCAAGGACGTCCCTGGGTTCGAGGACGCCTCGAAGATCTATCAACCCGGGGAGTTCTGGGTCAGCTACGCGGACGGAAAATCCGAGGAGCCTCTGCTCACGGGGAAGCCCCGCTCATGACCAAGGTGGGGGTATTTCTCGGCGGTGAGGGGCCGAACGAGCTGGGGAGCCGTTGCGGAGACCCCATCTACCAGACGAGCACGGTCCCAGGCGTCGTCGAGACCCTCCTTCGAGGAGTTCAACCTGACGGCTGGGAGGTGACCGGCGCCACCAAGTGGTCCAGGATCACCAAGCTACGTGCCATGGGGCCAACTCCCAGGGAGGAACAGAACGTCCTCGGTCTCGTCCTCGAAGCAAAGCGTGCCGGCTCCCAGGTCGCGGCCTTCGTTCGGGATGCCGACGACGACCAGGAGCGCCCCAGGGTGTTCAAGGATGCCATCACCAAGGCCAGGACGGAATTTCCCGAGATCGAGGTGATCGGAGGAGCAGCTGTTCCGGTGCTCGAAGGCTGGATACTCGCCCTGCTCGGTGTGCACGGGACCGAGAAGCTCGGCAAGACAGCCGCGCAGTCCAAGCTGGAGAGGAGGGGCATCGCCCCCAAGGACACGGAGGCCATGGTCAAGGCTGCCACCTTCGTAACCCTCGACGGGGTTGCTCGGGACGCCACGAGCCTCAAGAATTGGCTCGGGATCGCAGGTGAGCTCTTGCCACGACTTGTCCGGGACGAGAGTTCGGGCAGACGATGCCAGACTACGAGGCCCGGAGAACCCGGTTAATGGATCTGGGGCCGTCCTTGACGTGGTGATCACGAGGACTTGCGAGGCGTTGCCTCGTGGCCTGCTCCCTGTAAATCGAACCATGTCCCCCGTGGAGGAGACGCCCAAAGGTGTCCCGTTGCGAGACGGCGAGGCCGCTCAGGCTTTCAGGGCGGCTTTACCATGTCGCCCGCGAGGCGAGGCCAGAGCTTGCGGTTGCCAAAGGAGTAAGCCCCAATACCGACGATCCTGGTAAAGGGCTGGCCCTTGAGGAAGCCCGGTATGGGCTGGGGAGGAGGGGCGGTGGAAGAGCCGACGCCATAGCGGGAGAAGAGCTCGTCGTCGATGCGGAGATTGCCTGTGACGACAAGCTCGTAGAAAGGCCCGCTGTCGGGGTTGTCGTTGATGATCGTCACGTCGTCGACCTGGAGGAGCATGCCCTCGTACTGCTCGCCAGCGACCCCCGCATAGTCGGAAGGAGCCAGGACCAGGGGCGCGAACGGGAGGGTGGTCTGCGTCCCCGTCGTGGCCAGCGTGGCCACCGTGATACGGCTCATCCCGAGCGACTCGGAGTACACCCCCGAGACCGTGATCTCGTTGCCCACGGCCACGCCGGTCGTCAGCCCGTCGGTCCGGAGGCCGATGCCCGTCCAGGGCGAGGGCGTCACGCTCGGGCCCTGGATGAAGAGCGTCGAGCTGGTCTTGCGCGCGGTGACGCGGGAGCCCGCGATCTGGACGATGGTGCCAGGGCTGGGGTGCCTGGCCTCGGCCAGGTTCCTGAGCTCGGCGATGGAGAGCTCGCAAGGGATCGCCCCTGGGTTGCCCGCGGCGCAGCCGTCGCAGGCGTCGCCTCGATCGTCCTTGTCGGCGTCCTCCTGGTTGGGGTTTGCCTTGCGAGGGCAGTTGTCTTTGCCGTTGGGGATACCGTCGCCGTCGATGTCGCCCGCCACGGCCATCGAGCACTTCTGCGTGGGATCGTCGGGGCATAGATCGCAGGCGTCCCCGATGCCGTCCCTGTCGGAATCGGGCTGCACCCCGCCCTCGTGCATGGGGCGGACGGGGTTGAAGACGTCGAAGCAGTTGTCCCTGGCGTCGGGGATCCCGTCGCCGTCGCGATCCTCGGCCGTGACCCCGGCCGTGTAGGCGGGGCGGTAGGGGACGCAGCTCGGCTCGTTCTTGGGCACCTGCTCCTTGCAGAAATAGAGGGGATAGATGGCCTCGCCAGCCGCGCGGAGCGACTCCAGGGTGTTGGGATTGGTCCCCGTGCCCGAGTCGACGCAGGCGCGCTTGGCCTTGCCGCAGACGCCCCCCGCGAACACGCTGCAGCGGTCCTGCGCCGTCGGCGCGAAGGGGCCGCTCGCGAAGAGGGCGTCGTCGCCGTAGAGGGCCTTTCCTCCTCGCAGCACCAGGGCCACGTCCTCCACGCCCGCGTCGAGCACCGCCCGGTGATCCCTGGACACCCCTCCGTCGTAGACCACGATGTCGGCCAGGTATCCTCGCTTGAGCATCCCGATCACCTCGCCCGCGCCCACGGCCACCGCCGCGTTGGACGTGACCATGCGCCAGAGATCGGCGTCGGTGAAATGCTTGCCGAAGTAGTGCTTGTTGAGGTCGTCGGCGCAGCGTATCTCCCGCGCCATGTTCATGGATCCGGAGACGACCCAGTCGGTCCCCAGGGCGATGGGCACCCCCGCCATGTCGAGCATGACGACGGGCGCCGTATCCCCGTAGAGATCGACGTTGGAGCGGGGGGACCACACGACGCTCGCCTGCCGCTCCCTGAGGGTCGCGGCGTCCTTGGCCGTGGCTGCCACGGCGTGGATGACCGCGGTCTGAGGCTTGATGAGATCGTACTTCCCCGCCGTGGCCGAGCAGAGGATCTCGTTCTGGGCCTCCTTGTCGATGCCTTCGGCGATGTGAGGCAAGTAGCCGGCGAGCTCGCTCACGTGGGCCGAGGAGGTGCGCGAGGCATCGTAGCCGCAGCCCGAGGAGAGCAGGGGGCCGGGGAGCGGGAAGACATCGGAGTCGGCGATCAGGATGGGCATCCCGTCCAGGGACTCGGCCGCGTCGTCGGCGTTCCTGGCGAGCCCCCTCACTCCCCCGCCGCCGGCCAGCGTGGTGGTCCCGGACATCACGTAGCGGAGCTCGGCGTAGGCCTGGATCGTGTTGTTGGCGCCGCTATCGTAGGCCAGCCTCTGGCCTCCTCGCTTGCCCTGCCAGTCCGCGCGGTTCAGGTAGCGCGTCAGGCCATGCCCGACAGGGGCGTTGTTGGCGTAGGTGATGTGCTCGTGAGGATTCACGAGCCCAGGAGAGATCACCCCCTTGGCGCAGGCGACGACAGAGGCCTGTGCGTGGGCGGGGTGCTGGGAGCAGTCGCACGCGACGCAGAGGATCTTCCCGGCGTCGTCGAACAGGATCTCCCCCCCGTGGAGGGTCTCGTCAGGAGCCAGGATCGTGCCCTGGAGGAGCTTGGCCTCCGTCCCTGTCCTGGTCACCGCGCAGACGCCCGAGGGCGAGGGGGCTATCGTGCGCCCGCACTCGGTGACCTTGGGTTGGGGGTTCCTGCTCGCGTGAGCCTCCTGCCTGGGAGGGGGTCCGTTGCTGCCGCCGGCCTCCATATCCACGACCCCTCCATCCCTCCGCGGGCCGGGGTTCGCGGTGAAGGACTCGTCGTCCCTGCAAGCAGGGACGAGGAAGGCCAGGGTTGCGGCGAAGAGGGCGAGCGAGCGAAGCTTGGGCATTCGCGTCTCACTGTGACAGGGTCAATCGTCCCTGGCCAGCAGCCAGGAGGCGCCGCCCCACCGCCAGGACAGGCCGCCATGTTGCCCGAGCTCGTGACGATCCCCATAAGCCACTACGGAGAGCGCGCCAGGTGGGCGCTCGATCTGGCCGGCGTCGACTACCGCGAGATCCACCACCTCCAGACGTTCTCGTGGGTGGCGGCGCTCCGGCGCGGAGGCAAGAAGACCCTGCCCGTGCTGGTCACCGACGACGGTACGCTGGCCGACTCGAGCGACATCGTGAAGTGGGCCATGACACGCTCTCGCACCCCGCAGGTCGCCGCCGGCGCAGAGGGCGAGCGGCTCGAGCGGCAGCTCGCGGACGACTACGGGGTCGAGACGCGCCGGGTAGGGTACGAGTGGTTCTTCCGGGCGCGGCGGGACATGATCCTCGGGTACAACGCGGGGCGCGCTCCTGCCTGGGAGGTGGCCACCGTCGCCGCGGCCTTCCCCTTCATGAAGGCGTTCATGTCGAGGTATCTCGATATCAGCCCCGCGAGCATCGAGAGGGGCAAGGACACCGTGCAGCGCACGATGGATCGGGTCGCCTCTCGCCTCTCGGACGGGCGGCCCTTCCTCATGGGCGACACCTTCACCACCGTGGATCTGACCTTCGCGGCCATGAGCGCTCCCGGCATCCTCCCGCCCCGCTACGGAGTCCGGCTCCCTGCCCTGGGCGAGATCCCCGAGGACGCCGCCAGGAGCGTGGCCGGGTACCGAGAGCACCCCGCGGGGCGCTTCGCGCTCAGGCTCTACGAGGAGCGCCCCGCGCCCAGGGGCCGCTGACGGCGCGCCTCCCCGGAAAGCTCACCCTCGGCGATCGCCTCGCTCGAGGCCACGCTCACGCGAGGCCCTCGAGCCCGGGACCGGGGGCTCTCAGCCTCATCCGCAGGCCCTCCCCCTTCTGCCTGAGGGTCACCGAGGGCGACAGCTCGAGGCGCTGGCCAGGAAGGAGCTCGAGCTTCGCTCGCTGGAGCACCAGCGCGAGGATCAGGGTCGCCTCCATCATGGCGAAGTGGTTGCCTATGCAGATGCGAGGGCCGCCGCCGAAGGGGAAATAGGCGAAGCGCGGGATCGCCTTCGCCGGCCCTGGCTCCCAGCGATCGGGGTCGAAGCCCTCGGGGTTGGGGAACCAGCGAGGATCACGGTGCACCACCCACTGGCTCATCAGGATCTGCGAGCCACGGGGTACACGATATCCCCCTATCTCCACCTCCTCGGCGGTCTCCCGCCCGGTGGTCCAGGCGGGAGGGAAGAGCCTCATCGACTCCTTGAGGACCCGCTCGGTGTAGACGAGGGCCTTCGCGTCCTCGGCCGAGGGAGGGCGTCCCCCCAGCACGCCGTCGAGCTCCAGGCGAAGGCGCCGCTCGATGGAGGGGTGCTTGCTCAGCAGATAGAGCGTGTGGGAGAGGGCCAGGGAGGTGGTCTCGTGCCCCGCGAGGAAGATCGTGACCGCCTCGTCGCGGAGCTGCCTGTCGGTCATCGCCGCGCCGTCGTCGTCCCTGGCGGCCAGCAGCGCGCCCAGGAGATCGTCGCGCTGCTCTCCCGCGCGGCGGCGAGCGATGATGTCGAAGATCAGGCCGTCGATGTCCTTGACGGCCCGGTTCACCCGCCGGTTCCTGGGCGTGGGCACCCGACCCGACAGCTTGGCGATCGCCTCCGGGCTGCCGGAGAAGAACTCGTTGATGGTCTCCATCGCCGAGCGGACCAGGCTCACGTCCTCCGGCCCGATGCTCGCCCCGAAGAGGACGTCGGCCACGACCTCCATCGTCACCCTGGACATCTCCTGGTGGAGGTTGATCACGGTCCCGCTCCGCCAGGATCCCAGGCTCCTGTCCGCGACCCGGACCATGGCCTCGGCGTAGCTCCGGATACGCCTTGGCGTGAAGGCGTGAGACATCAGCTTTCGCTGCCGCTTCCATAAATCTCCGTCGCTGGTGACCAGGCCGAGGCCGAGGGCGCGCTCCAGGACCGCGGCGTACTCGTCGCGGAGCATGACGCGGGCGTGGGTCACCATGACCGCCTCGATGTCGTCGGGGTGGCTCACCAAAAACCACGGGCGCCCCAGCAACCTGAGGGCCACGACGTCCCCGTGGCGATCGGCGAGCTCGCGCAGGAAGACGAGCTGGTTTGACACGAAGCGCACCACGTTGCTCACGCCCAGATAACCCGGGGGTCCAGGTGCCTCCTTGCCGCGGGGGGGTTCGACTCTCTCGCCCATCCTTCGCTCCTCCTGCCCACGCCCGCCGCTTCGCCGCGGCCTGTCCTCGCAGGACAGCATGCACGTACATCCCGTGGGTATCGAGCTTCTGTTCGCTCGACGTCTACAGGAAGAGCTGTACCTGGAAGCGGATCTGGTGTCGCTCGGCCCTGGTGTCGTCGCCGAACAGGAAGAAATAGTCGGCCTGGGCCTTGAGGCTGTGCTTGGCAAAGTAGTAGGAGAGCGCGCCGCCCGCCTCGCGAAAGAGCTTCAAGGTGGGATCGGTGGCTCCGATGGGCCTGTACTCGCCAAAGCGACCCGACAGCTCGAAGGGCACCGGGAAGATGTACCCGGCCTGGGCGTAGTAGCCCCACGCCGAGCGGGAGTACTCGTCCTTCGCCGCCCCCTTGGGATCCCTGAGCCGGTCCTCGTCGGCCTTGCGGTAGAAGAGCTCGCTCTGGACGGAGAAGCCTCGCACCTTGAGCTGCGCGTCGGCCCCCGCGTGCAGGTAGGAGAACTCCCCCAGGGCGTAGGTGTTCCCCAGCGTGGAGCGCTGCCGGTTGGTGTCCTGGTTGTACGCGACGCTCGCCGCGATCGAGGCCTTGGGTTTGTCGTGGCGCTCCACGTCGGCCTCGACCAGATCGTCGTAGAGGCCCAGCGGGGTGAGCTGGGCTCGAGCGAAGAAGAGCCCTCCCGCGGTGCTGGCCAGGCGGTTGCGCCCCTCGCCGCCGAACACCCCGGCCCAGTACTGGAGCTTGCCCAGACCCCCCAGGTCGGGCGACCAGAGGTAGACCCCCACGTCGCGATCGAGGTTGAGCTCCCCCGTCACCGTGGAGCGATCCACCATCTGGAGCGCCGACGACGAGACCACGCGCTGCTTGCCGAAGGGCACCTTCATCTGGCCTCCTCGGAGGTGCAGATCCCGGAGCGGCGCGTAGTCGAGGTAAGCGTCGCGAGGGACGAGCCTGAGGTCGGCCTCGGTGTCGCGGTTGGAGAGCCCCAGCTGGATATAATACGTGAGCTTGGGCGTGAAGGCGTTGCCCATGAAGACGAGGCGCAGGCGCCTTACCTGGAACCCCATATCGGTCTCGTCGGCCTGGCCGGCGCGCACCGCCCTGGGGGTGGGGGTGGTGGACTCGAAGAGGAGCTGCATCCGCGCGCGCAGCGTGAGCGAGAAGGCGTCGCCCTGCTTGAAGCTGACCCCCGATCCGGGCGCGGCGGTCATCTTGACGCCCTTCTTGGCCTCCTCGTGGTGGCGGGCCTCTGTGGCCCTCCGCTGCGCCTCGTCCTCGGCCAGGCGAGCGCGCAGCGCGCCCATCTCCTCCTCCTGCCTGCGCAGGCGCTCGTCCTGGGCGTCGAGCCTGCGGAGGGCCGCGTCGAGCCTCGGCCACGCCGCGCCGTCGACGGGAGCAGGGACAGGGACGCCCGGGGGAGGCGGAGGAGGCAGGGGTTGCTGGGCGAGGGCCGGAGGGCCGACGAGCAGCGCCGCGAGGAGCGAGGAGCCTGCGGCAGCTGTGAGAGCCGAGCGATGGCCGCCTGATCTTTGGCGTGACATGGTGGACACACCCAAACATTGCCCAGCAACAACCAGAGACCGGTTTCGCGACGATTTCGTGCCGTCTTCCTCCTTCTCCCTCCGGGTGTGGACCACGGACGGCGCCACCGCGCCCCCCCCGCGCCCCCCCCGCGGGCCCTTACCCCCACGCCCTTGTAGACTTCATGGCGCTGGAGAGGGGGGTTCACAAGGGATCTGCCGACTCCTTGCATCTCTTGCGCTCCGGGTTCCATCGAAGCGGGTGGTAGCCTCGGGGCAGGAGGTCGGCGACGTGAACGTCAAGCAGGTGATCGTCATCCGTAAAGATCTGAAGATGAGGCGAGGCAAGGAGATCGCTCAGGGGGCGCACGCCTCGATGGCCTGGCTGACCAACCGGCTGCGGGCGCGGCCTGCCGACGAGGAGGGCCAGCGCCGGGCCACGCTCGACGAGGCGGAGAGCGCCTGGGTCGATGGCAGCTTCGCCAAGGTCTGCGTGCAGGTGGACAGCGAGCAGGAGCTCCGCGAAATCTTCGAGGCCGCGCGGGCGGCGCAGATCGCGAGCGAGCTGATCGTGGACTCGGGCCGCACCGAGTTCGGGGGCGTGCCCACGCCGACCTGCTGCGCTGTCGGCCCCGCTCTCTCCGAGCGGATCGACCTGATCACCGGCCACCTCAGGCTCTACTGACCCGTCCCTCATCCCGCCAGAGAGCGCCCGCGCCAGGGCTCCTGCCGGCTCCTCCTGCCTGCTTCACGACGCCCTCGAGAGCAGGCTCTCACTCGTGTTTCGCCATTCTACGGGAGAAACTCAGACGTTGAGAAAGGGGCCCGAGAGTCGCGACGCCCGGAGGTTGCCACGGGCTGAAGCCCGGGGCAACCTCCGGGCGACGTGGTCTTGGCCACCAACCTGGTCCTGTAGAATGGCGAAACACGAGTCTCAGGCAACGCCTCGCTGGAGACGCGCGAGGTCCAAATCACAGGGAGACCACGAAGCAACGCCTCGCCAAAGACGGGTGGGGTTCAAATCACAGGAAGGCCACGAGGCAACGCCTCGCCAAAGACGGACGGGTCCAAATCACGGAAAGGAACGCACGGAGGCCACGGCCTCGCGAGAGCAAGGACGGGGGCAAGTCCCGGCGAGGAGCGCGAGGAGGCAACCTCCTGGGGTCAAATCCAGGGGAGGAGCGCGAGGAGGCAACCTCCCGAGTCAAATCCAGGGGAGGAGCGCGAGGAGGCAACCTCCTCGCAAATAAAAAATCTTCAGGGGGGGCGAGGGGGGAACGCCCTCGCCTCCGTGGGCTCGAGGAGCTGCGAGCCAGGTCAATGAACCTGCTTGCCATCGTGGCCGCGGTCGTCGGACATCGTGATGCACGGCGCGCGGTGCTACGATCTTTGGCGATGGTCGCGCGGGTGAGCAAGCGAATCACCGTCGAAGCTCTCGACGATTTCGACGACGACGAGCGCGTGGAGATCATCGGCGGCGAGATCGTGCGCGACGCGACGACGACGTTCGAGCACAGCGACGCGCAGCTCGGTATGGGGACCGAGGTCAGGACGCGATTCGGGGGCAGAGGCCCCGACGGGCGGGGCTGGTGATCGGAACCGAGGTGGCGGGGCCTACGACCTTCGACATGTACATGGACGTGAAGCTGTACCTGGAGGAGCTCCTCGGGCGGCCGGTCGATCTCGTCACCCGGAAGGGGCTACGGGCGAGGATCAGACCCAACACCGAGCGTGAGGCGATCCTTGTCGCGTGATATCCGCCTCTACCTTGGCACGTCTACTTCGCCCTCGACGACGGCCTCTGCGATCTGATCGGTTCCAGGTGCACCGCCCCGAGGGCCTCGCGTAGTCTCCCCGCGTGAGCAGCCCCTTCCACCTGGCCAAGTGGTACCTCGACTGCGCCTCCCCCGAGGGCGAGGTGGTCATCGCCTACCGGGCCGAGCTCCGGTATCACTCCCTCACCCTCACCTACTCGAGCCTCCTCACCTTCGACGACGGCTCCGGCGTCGGAACGAAGACCTCTCTCCAGGCCTCCCCCGCTCCCCGGGTCACCCGCGACCAGATCACATGGAGCGCCCCCGCTCTGGGACTGGAGGGCACATGGCGCGGCCCCGAGAGGGAGCCCGTCGAACGCACCGTCTTCTCGTCCGAGAAGGGCGACGTCAGCTGGAAGTGCCTATTTCCATGGGCCGAGGTGGATCTGTCCCTCGGAGGGCGCAGCCTTCACGGCCTCGGCTATGTCGAGCACCTCACCCTCACAGTGCCTCCCTGGGCCATGCCCATCGACGAGCTCCGCTGGGGGCGCTTCATCGGCAAGGCCAGCTCTCTCGTGTGGATCGACTGGAGAGGCCCCAGCTCCACCCAGATCGTTCTGGAGGATGGCCACCCCCTGGCGATCTCGGAGGACAGGAGCGTCCCGGATGAGCGAGGTGGGAGTGGAACAAACAGGCTGGCGAGCGTCGAGGACGAGCGGGTGAGCGTCCCGGCCATGGAGATCGAGCTGGGGCTCGAGGAGCCCAGGGTGCTGCGCTCAGGGGCGATAGGGAGCACCGCGCTCTCTGTCCTGCCGAAGCGTGTGCGCGACGCCTTCCCTGGCAGAATCCTCGGCCTGGACGAGCGCAAGTGGCGGGCCCGAGGGATCCTGCGTCGAGGGGAGGCCGAGCCCGAACATGGCTGGGTGATCCACGAGGTGGTGAGGTGGCCGTGAGCGACCCGCTTCGGTTCGCGCTCGCCGGCAAGATCGCCTACGGGGCGCTCTTCGTCGGGCTGCTCCCGGTGTTGCTGGTCGCCTGGGCAAGGGGCACGGCGGATATCGTCACGATCGCCCTCCCTGCCTGGCCAAGGCTGGGGCTCGCGATCGCCGCCGTGGGATTTTCGCTGATCGTGGGTGGGTGGATAGCTCTAAAAGTGCATGGAGAGGGGCTGCCCATGAACGCCTTCCCTCCCCCCAAGCTCGTGACCAAGGGCGTATTCAGGTTAGCCCCTCACCCCATCTATCTCGGATTCGTGATCGTCTGCGCAGGGATCTCGCTCTCTTACGGTTCGGCCAGCGGGCTCTACCTGGTCACTCCGGCGATGGTCATGGCCTCCGCCGCGCTGGTCCTGGGTTACGAGGGGCCGGACCTCGCCCGTCGCCTGGGGCCCAGGCCACCCACATGGCTCGCGCTCGCTCCCGACGACCAAGGGAAACCCACCCCGGCGCAGCGCCTTGGCGCCTACGCGGGGGTGATCTTGCCGTGGTGCGTGCTCTACCAGATGATCACCTGGATAGGCCCGCCGCGCGACGCCTTCTCGGCGGCGCTCCCGTTCGAGGCTCGCCTGCCTGTCGTGGAGCCTGCAGAGACGATCTATGCCAGCACCTACTTCGCCGTCCTGCTGGCGCCGCTCGTCGCTCCCACCCGGCGGGACCTCCGGGCCTTCGAGGTCCGCGCTCTCCTCACCTCGGCGCTCGCCTTCCCTCTCTACCTCGCCCTCCCTCTGATCGCCGAGCCCAGGGCCTTCATCCCCCAGGGGATCCTGGGGCGCTTGCTGCTCGCGGAGCGCTCGCTGGACTCGCCCGCGGGGGCCTTCCCTTCGTCCCACGTGATCTGGGCGCTCCTGTCGGCCGACGTCCTGGGGAGCGCGACTCCCCGCCTGAGGCTCGCGTGGAGGGGCTGGGCGATCCTGGTCGCCCTGAGCTGCATCCTCACGGGGATGCATGCGATCCTGGACGTGATCGCCAGCTTCGCGGTGGTGGCGCTCGTCGACCATCGAGCCTCGATCTGGGAGGGCCTCCGCCGGGGGGCTTCGCTCGTGGCGGGCTCCTGGAGGGAGTGGCGCCTGGGACCGATGAGGATCATCAACCACGGCGTATACGCGGGGCTGGGCGCCTTCCTGGGGCTCGCCATCGCGAGCTCTCTGCTCGGTCCAGGGCACGAGGGCGTGCTGCTGCTGACCGCAGCGGGGGGTCTGGTCGGCGCAGGGCTATGGGCCAGGATCATCGAGGGCTCGCCCCAGCTGATGCGCCCCTTCGGCTTCTGGGGCGGGCTGCTCGGCATCGTGGCGACCGCGCTGGCAGCGCCGCTCCTGGGGAGCGACCCGTGGACCGTCCTCGCGTCCTGCTGCGTGGCGGCCCCCTGGGTCCAGTCGGCCGGTCGGCTCCGCTGCCTGGTCCAGGGCTGCTGCCATGGCTCCCCCGCTCACCCCTCGATAGGGATCCGCTACCACCACCCTCGCTCCCGGGTGGTGAGGCTCTCTCCTCTCGAGGGAGTGCCCATCCACCCGACACCGCTCTATTCCATCCTGTGGAACGTGGTCATCGCCCTGGCCATGATCCGCCTCTCCTGGCTACGCGTCGACGTGCGGTTCATCGCCGGCGCGTACCTGCTCCTGATGGGGCTTGGGCGCTTCGTGGAGGAGTCCCTGCGGGGAGAGCCCCAGACACCGATCCACGCGAGGCTCAGGCTCTACCAGTGGGCCTCGATCGGCGCGCTGATCGCGGGCGCCACCCTCACCGCACTCCATGGCTCGACGCCCTTGCCCAGCCCCTCGCCAAGCCTCTCGGGGCTCCTGGCCGCCGCGGCCTTCGGCCTGATCACCACCTTCGCGATGGGCGTGGATTTCCCGGACTCCAAGAGGCCCTTCTCCCGCCTCGCCTAGCCCCTCTCTCCCTCCTCCATCTCCCCTCCCTGTGAATTCTCCTTCGCTGGCTGCTCACAACGCTTCGGCGAGCGGAGAGGTAAAAGGATTTTACAGGGAGGGAGAGTGAGGGGAGAGTGAGGGGAGCGAAGAGGTTGGAAAACCTTCTCCTTCTGGCTACGCCTCATCGGGCTGAAAGCCGGAAGGATTTTACAGGGACAAAGATGGAGAGGAGATTTGGGGCTTGGATCCTTCTCCCTCTCTCGGAGGTGTGGCGAAGGGCTACGCGTTGACCCTTCCGTGGACCTTTGCTACCGACGGGGCAGTGACTGAATCGTCATTCACCGCCAAGAAGCGCCGGGGAGCCGCTGCTCCCAGGACGGCGCGCGCCGTCGCGCTCGTCGCCAAAGACGCCAAGGTCGCCAAGGTCGCCAGGAACGCCAAGGTCACCAAGGCGGAGGCGCCCAGGACACGGCGCAGCGGGGACAAGCGAGAGCGCATCCTGAACGCGGCGGTGCGCGTCTTCGCGCATAGCGGCTTCCACGCGACGCGCGTCAGCGAGGTGGCCAAGGCCGCCGGCGTGGCCGACGGCACGATCTACCTTTACTTTCGCTCCAAGGAGGAGCTCCTCGTCTCGCTCTTCGAGGACCGGGTCGAGCGCCTCCTCACCTTCATGCGCGAGGAGCTGCCCAGGCGCAAGGACGGCCGGGAGCGGCTGCGCGCCATCATCGAGATGCAGCTGGGGCTCCTTGAGAACGAGCGCGATCTGGCCGAGGTGATGACCGTCATCCTCCGCCAGTCCACCCGGCTCATGAAGGAGTACGCGGCGCCTCACTTCCTCGCCTACCTCGACGCCATCGCCAAGGTGGTCTCGGAGGGGCAGGCCGCGGGACTCTTTCGCGCCGACGTCTCCCCTCACCTGGTGGCGCGCTCCGTCTTCGGGGCCCTGGACGGCATCGCCCTCACCTGGGCCCTGGGCCGGGCCGAGCAGGGCGCCCTGGGTCGAGCGGCCCGCCAGCTGGCGGACATCGTCCTGCGGGGGCTCGAGCCATGAAGCGCCTGGAGGCCCGGGCCAGGGCCCTCGAGGACGCCAGGAGCTTCTTCGAGTCCAGGGGCTTCCTCGAGGTCGAGACCCCCACCCTGGTCCCCTCCCCCGGCCTCGATCTTCACCTCTCGGCCTTCGAGGTGAAGACACGAGGCCCCGGCCTCTACCTGGGCACCTCACCCGAGTACCAGATGAAGCGCCTCCTGGCCGACGGCCACGGGCGCATCTTCCAGATCACCCGGGCTTACCGCGAGGACGAGCTGGGCGCTCACCATAACCCCGAGTTTACCATCCTGGAGTTTTACCGGGCCCCGGGCGCCATGGCCGATACCCTGCGCGACACCGAGCAGCTCGTCGCCAAGGTGACCGGGGGGCGCGTCTCCCTGCCTGGAAGGAGCGTGTCGACCCTGCCTCCCTTCGAGAGGATCCGGGTGTGCGACGCCTTCGCGCGCTTCGCGGGTATTCCCGAGGAGACCACCCTGGGCTGGGCCGAGCGCGACGAGGACGCCTTCTACCGGACCCTCGTCTCGCGGGTGGAGCCCGGGCTCGCCGCCCTGGATCACGCGGTCTTCCTCACGCACTACCCCGCCCCTCAGGCCTCGCTCGCCAGGCGAGCCCCCGAGGATCCTCGGGTGGCGGAGCGCTACGAGCTCTACGTGGCAGGTATCGAGCTCTGCAACGGCTTCGGGGAGCTCACCTGCCCCGTGGAGCAGAGGGCTCGCTTCCGGAAGGACCAGGAGGAACGGAGGGCCAGAGGCCTGCCCGTCTACCCGGTGGACGAGCGGTTCCTTGGGGCCCTGGCGGGGGGGATTCCGGAGTGCTCGGGAAACGCGATCGGCTTCGATAGGCTGGCGGCCCTGGCGGCAGGGACGACCCGGATCGCGGAGGTGATGGCCTTCACGGGGAACGAGCTCTGATCCAAGGAAGTCGTTGGCCTGCCTCGCGGAGGGGCTACGCTCGTCGCAACGGTACCCACGACCAAGGAGCTTGCCATGACGCATCGCCGGGTTCACTTCATCGTCATTTCCGCCGCCCTCCTCGCCTGCTCCGCGGCCTGGAGCTGCTCGGACACCACGTCCACGGGGGACGCAGGCTCGGGCGACTCGGGAGGCGCGGACACGTCGGTGGGCGCGGACACCTCGGTGGGGCCTGACACCTCGGTGCAGGACAGCGGGGGTACCAGGCTCACGGCCAGGGCGACCATCGGCCCGACCTCGGACGGGGGCACGGTGAAGGGCACGGCGACCTTCGTCGAGGAGAACGGCGCGGTCACCGCGGTCGTGGAGATCAGCGGCTCCACGCCCGGTCCCCACGGCCTCCATATCCACGCCGGCAACAACTGCGATCCCACCCCCACGGACGGGGGCGTCACCCCCGGCGGAGGAGCAGGGGGCCACTGGAATCCGACCGACGCGGGCCACGCCTTCCCGGACGCCGCAGCCCATCACTACGGCGATATGGGCAACATCATCATGGACGGCACGGGCTCCGGCAGCCTGACCATGAAATCCACGAACTGGCGCGTGGCCGAAGGTCCCAGCTCGGTCGTGGGCCACGCGATCGTCTTTCACCAGGATCCCGACGACGGGGTCACCCAGCCAACGGGCGCCTCGGGCGCGAGGCCAGGGTGCGGGGTCATCCAGAGAGTGCCCTGAGGAACTCGCTCACTGTCCTGATGAACCTCGGAGGATCCTCGATCTGGGGGTAATGGCCCAGGTCCTCCCAGATCACCCGGCGCGCCCCCGGGATCTCCCTGGCGAGGCGCTGGCCAATCGCCAGGATCGCCACGGGATCCCTGGCGCCCCACGCGACCAGCACCGGAATATCCAGCCTGGCCAGCGCGGTGTTCCAGCGCGCCGCGAAGCGATGGCGCTCGGCGATATAACCGATGATCGCGGGGAGCCTTCGGGCGCCGTCCTCCCGGGAGACCTGCTCCCACATCCCCTCGAGGATCGCCTCGTCGACAGGGCGAGCCAGGATCCTGCGGAGCTGCGCGACGAAGGTGCGCCGGCTGTTCAGCCTGGCAAAGAGAGGGCCCAGGGGGGACCTGAGGAGGCGCTGTCCGAAGGTCAGGCTCGCCATCTCGATGTAGACGCTGCCGTTGGACAGGGTCACGCTCGCCGGCCTGAACGACAGCAGGCCCCGCTCCCGGCGGGCGAGGAGCTCGGTCGTCACGCTCGTGCCCATGTCGTGGGCGACCACGTGAACCCTGGAGACCCCGAGCTCGCGGAGCACCCGCTCGGTCACGTCGGCCTGCTCGAAGAGCGAGTAGGCGAAGCGGGCCGGTTTGTCCGAGAAGCCAAAGCCAAGAAAATCGAAGGCCACGACCGGCCGCTCCTCGGCCAGCGCCACGGCCACTTCGCAGAAATCCCAGGACGAGGTGGGAAAGCCATGGAGCAGCAGGACCGGAATCCCTGGTTTGTCCTTCCCCAGCTCCACCACGAAGACGCGGCCGTCGGGGGTGTCGATCGTGCGGCCGAGCGCTCGCCATGCCAGAGGGGTCATCCCCGCTCTTTTACCCAGCCCAGCCCCGCTTGACACGCTGGATTTCAACCCCATCGACCGCTGGGAGGAGCTGCCCCCGCGTTCGCTTGGGGTTGGCGACCTCGATCCGATACCTTCAGGACGGCCTCGGCATGGTACGCTGAGAGGGTATCCGGAGCCCCATGAAGTCTCGCGTCTACCTCGAAACCAGCGTCGTCAGTTACCTGACGTCGCTCCCGAGTCGCGACATTGTTCGGGCAGCGCACCAACAGCTCACGCGCGATTGGTGGGCCGCTCGCGAACAGTTCGAGCTCTTCACGTCCCAGGTCGTCCTTGACGAGGCCATGCGGGGCGATGCAGGCGCCGCGGCTCGCCGGATGTCGGCGCTTCAGGGGGTTGCCCTCCTCGACGTCACCGACCAAGCCCGCGAGATCGCCGCACGCTTTCTCGCATGTGGCATAATGCCGGCCAAGGCGGCGGTCGACGCTCTTCACGTCGCGATCGCTGTGGTCCACGGCATGAGCTACCTGTTGACCTGGAACTGTTCACATATCGCCAATGCCTCGATTCGCGGAAAGATCGAGGCGATGTGCCGGGAGGCAGACCTTCAGCCACCGCTGATTTGCACCCCCGAGGAATTGCTGGAGGAGTAGCACATGGAACAAGATCCCATCATCGAAGAGATCCACGCAGTACGTGAAGCCTTCGCCAAGGATCACAATTACGACTTGACCGCCATGGTCGCGACCCTCCGTCGCCACCAGCGCGAGAGCGGGCGGGAAGTCGTGTCCTTTGCTCCCCGACGGCTGTCGATGGTCACGCGAAGTCCAGTAGAGGACACCTCGGCTGCGCAAGGCACCGCTGTCGATGCGCAAACGCGCGGGTGACGAGCGCTCGCCAAGCCAGAGGGGTCATCTGGCCCTTTTACCCAGCCCAGGCCCGCTTGGCACGCTGGATTTCAAGCCCATCGATCGCTGGGAGCCACTCGCTGCCGCGCTGGCCGAACGAGCCGGCGGCCTGCTTCAGCGGAGGCGCTCGCGCCAGTACCCCGGCTGTCGCTTGCCGTGGTAGATGGCCACGACGATCGGTTCACCGCGGAGCACGTAGTAGATGACGGAGTAGGGGAAGCGCATCACCTTCGCGCGTCGCACGACGGGGCGTCGCACGAACGGCACCCGTTGGCACGAGAGCGGAGCCTCGCGGATGCGTCGAAACGTCGCCTCGAGCTGCGAGGAATCGCGCGCCGCGTCCCGGTCGCTGCGCTTCGTACGTGCGGATCGCATCGAGGAGCTCGATCGTCGTCCCGACGCTGTGCGCACGCACGTCAGCGTGCCGCAGGTCGTCGACGTGGGGGCTGTCGGCTGGCCTCGATCCGCCGGAGCTCTTCGCGACCCCGCTTCAAGAGCTCGGTGACGGGCACGAGCTCGACGCTGCCTTGCGTGGCGTCGTCGATGCGCCTCTTGATCTCCGAGGCGAGCTCGCGCTCCTCGGGGGTCTTGCACGCGTCGAGGTCGATCTCGCACCCCTGTCGGAGATCGAGCTCTTCGCGGAGAGCGCGGAGCTCGGCCCGATCGAGGTCGAGCTCGTCAACGAGGTGGAGGATGCGACGGACACGCTTGGAGGCTGCGGGCACTCACAGAGCATGACGTTTTGTGGAGGGACGGGCAAGAGGCCCTTTTGGCTGCCGTTGGTGCCGCACGCCCCACGGGCATCTCCCCATCTCCCTGCGTTCGCCTGAGTTGTCGACCTCCTGGTTGGCGTCTGCAAGCGCTCGTGCCCCCCTTACGGACGTCGGCGGGCTACCTCACGCTGCGGCGCTCTTTCGTGGCCCATCGTTGGACTTCGGGCACAATCGACGTGCCCTCTATAAATTTAGTTGTCTCCGCGGAGGGGGGGGTACTCGTAGAGATCCATCCGTGCCATCCGAAGAGCACGGTATCCGTTCACCAGCGTAAAGCTACGATAAAAACCGATAAAGCGGATGCGGCATCCAAGTCCAACTATCCTCGATCCTTCCCCCGATGTAGGGGAACGAGGGCTGTCGTCCTTGCAGGTTTGACTGTATAGCCAAAAAATAAAGGCTGACAGGAACCGTGACTTCGTCATGACAGTAGTCGCGTGACCGAACTTGCCGAACCGACGACTTTGGAGGCAGCCCTACGGCTGATCGCAGAGTTGCACGCTTTGGTGGAGCAGCAGGCGCAGCGCATCGCGGAGCAAGACAAGCATTTGCAGTGCTATGGAGAAAGATGTGTTACGGGACGAAGTCGGTGAC
>SXGT01829025.1_pt1 | contig 20516 bp, 19 predicted proteins | sample 3176221 | NCBI WGS metagenome assembly SXGT01 (sample SAMN11356862, study PRJNA531348) | freshwater metagenome | isolation source: freshwater sample F1-120 | place: China: Fuxian Lake, Yuxi | collected 2017-12-25
CTACGACTGGACCGGCTCGTATTCGGCGGCCCTGCTCAACGGTATCGCCTGGAACCTGGTGAACATGGCCATCGCCTTCTGGCTGCTGCAGCGTATGCGCGGGCGGCGCGGCCCGAGTCCGGCGGCATCCACAGCCTAAGGCCTTGGCGCACCACGACTAATTTTTCTGCCGCAAGACCGCAAAATCTCTCAATTGCGGTTGGCGCCGGCCCCGCCATCTTGGCGGTATGAGGACCACATCCTTCGCCGTCAGTGACTGGACGGCCATTGTCCTGCGCAGCGTCGCGGCCGTCGCGTCGCTGCTGGCCGTGCTCTCGCTCGCCGGCATCCTCGGCTGATTCCTCAGGCCCGCTCGATCCTCGCGGCATAACAGCCGGCGGCGGCGTAATGCACGTGGATATAGGCGGCGCGCGGATCGGCGAACAGCCGCTTGATGGCGGCCTCCAGATCGCGTCCCTCGATCAGCTCCCGGTCCACCATCATGCCGTCCACATCGAAGGCGCGAGCTGCCAGGGTGCGCTTGCGGAGCTGCTCCGGCACTTCATCGACCGCATCGTAGGTCTCATCGCCTTCGCGCACATAGATGGCAAAGCGCATGCGGTACGGCGAGGCAACCGCGTGATGCTCGTAGTTGACCAGGATCAGGTGATCGCCGGCTTTTGAATCGGTCAGGCTGACCCGGCAGGGGTAGCCGGGCTGGCGTTCATCGGCGATACGCCGCACGGCGCCATGCGCCGCGAGCTCCTCATCCGACAGGCCGAACAGCTTCTGGAAGGTTTCGGCCGGCAGGCCGGTGATACGAAAGCTCATGGTCGCCTCCTTTTCTCTCCTCGACTATGAGGAGCAGCGGCCGGAGAAACGACCCGGTTCTTGCGGCGATTTCCGCCGCTAGAAAGCGACCATCCGCTGCGGCCCGGCCGGCACCTCCACCTCGACCGCCAGCAGATCGCCCGCCAGGTTCTCGCGTGCCAGGCGCGCCGCGCTCAGGAAACGGCGCTGCGAGGTGATGAAGAGCGTGCGGCCGTCAGCACCGAACATCGGCATGGTCGGCCGGGAGACCGGCAGCTCCACGACGGTGTGCAGCGTCCCGTCGGCCAGCCGGCGCTCCAGCCGGCCGCCTTCGATGACGGCAACCCATAGCGCGCCCTCGGCATCGACACAGACCCCGTCGGGCTTCTCCTCGCCCGCATAGCGGACGAAAGCACGCGGCGCGCCGAACTCGCCACGGCCCGGATCGTAGTCGCGCGCCTCGATCGTCTGGGTCGGCGTGTCGGCGAAATAGAAAATCCTACCGTCCGGTGAGAACGCGGTGGCATTGGGAATGCGGATCTGCGGTTTCGCCACCCGCAACTCAAGAGCGGGCGACAGGCAGTAGAGACTGCCGATCGGCTGACCCGAGCCGGTCTTGTCCATCGTGCCGAACCACAGGCGGCCGGCATCGTCGGCAGCGCCGTCGTTGATACGGGTCCGCTGATCCTCGGCCTCGACGGCGATCAGCCGTTCCCCCAGCCCTTTGGCCGGATCGAACGGATAGAGCCCATCCTCGAGGCCGACCACCAGCCCGCCGCTTCGGCGCAAGACCAGGAGCCCCGGCATGCTCGGCACGTTGCATACCTCCTGCCGGCCGGTCTTTGGCGAGAAGCCGAGCAGCCGCTGGCCCTGCACGTCGATCCACCACAATGTTCCGCTGCGCGGATCCCAGCACGGCACTTCGCCGGTCAGGGCGTTTGCCTCGTGGACGGGCTTGACGGCCTCGCGAGGGATTGCGCGCGTCATGCTTTGGCTTTCTCCCGTGGAGCCGGCGTGATCCGTTGCTGCACGAACTCGGTACCGCCAAGTCCGAGACCCAGCCCGGATCCGCGCGGCAGCTCGCTGCGCCCGGTGTTCGGGTCCGGCAGCCCGCCGGTGACGAAATCGAAGAACAGAGGGCTCTCGCCGTACTGGAATTCCAGGAAGGGAAAGAACGGCAGATGCGCGCTCAGATGCAGGCTGTGGGCGTGCGCGATCGGGCCGCTGGGGTTGTGCGGTGAGCAGGCGACGTTGTGGCGCGCGGCAGCCTCGCCGATGCGCAGCAGCTCGCGTAACCCGCCGGCATATTTCACGTCCGGCATGATGACGTCGTAGACCCCGGCCTCGAGGAACGGCTGAAACCCGTCCCGGCCGATCATCATCTCGCAGCCGGCCAGCCGGACACCGCCGTCGTTGGCCTGGCTGCGCAGCCGGCGCAACGCTGCGAAATGGGATTCATCCTCCGCCACCGGGCATTCGAGCCAGTAGAGCTTCAGCGGTTCGACCTCGCGCAACACGGTGGCGGCCGCCGCTTCGGACAGCCGCCAGTGGCAGTCCACCATCAGCCGCACCTCGGGCCCGACGGCGTCACGGACGGCGGCGATCCGTTCGAGGCCCGGGCGCAGCCGCGCTGCGTCGGCGGTCTCCGGCCGTGCCTCGTCGAAAGGCGCGATCTTGATGGCATCGAAGCCGCGCCCCGCCGCCTCGCGCGCCCGCGCCGCGAACCCGGCCGGGCTGCGGTCGAGCGTTCCGCGATTGACGTTGGCGTAAAGGCCGACGGCATTGCGCCGTGCACTTCCCAGCATGGCGGTCAGCGTCTGGCCGCGCTCCTGTGCCAGGACGTCCCAGAGAGCCTGGTCGAGGGCGCTGATCGCCGCGGCCTCGGCCGTGCTGCGCCCGCAACTCCTCACGATGTCCTTGACGTCGATCGCCGACGCCCAGCTCTTGCCGATGAGGGATGGCGCCAGGCGCTCCACGTGATCATGAACCGCCGCTGCCTGCCCCTGCAGCGTCGCCTCGCCCCAGCCGCTGAGGCCGTTGGCGGTGTCGATGCGCACAAAGGTCCACACCGTCTTGTCGGAGACGCGCGCCGACAGAGCCTCAACCTTGCTCACCGACACCATGATCAGACCGCCTCCAGCTCGAAACCCGCCACCCGGCCGCGGAGCACCGGCTTGGCCTGCCATTGCTCGCGCAGATTGGCCGGCAGGTCCGGCCATTTCCGCTCCGGATCCGGCCAGGGAATCGCGCCGACCAGGGCCTGGGTGTAGGGATGCGTCGGCGCTTCGATGACCTCTTCCGGCCGCCCCGCCTCGACGATGCGGCCCTCGTGCAGGACGAGAACGTAGTCGCTGACGTGATAGGCCGTGGCGAGATCGTGGGTGATGTAGACGATCGAGATGCTGTGATCGTTCTTCAGCGCCTCGATGTTCTGCAGGATCGTCATGCGCAGCGAGGCGTCGACCATCGACACCGGCTCGTCGGCCACGATCAGCCGCGGCCGCAGCAGCAGCGACCGGGCCACCATCAGGCGCTGACGCTGCCCGCCCGAGAGCTCGTGTGGGAAGCGGCCGAGCATCTCCGAGGCCTTCAATCCGACCGAGGCGCAAGCCTCCTCGATGCGCGCATGGACCGCCTTGCGCTCCGTGGCGATGCCGAAGCGGACCAGCGGCTCGGCCAGCGTATGGTCGATCTTGTAGAAGGGATTGAAGGAGCCGTAGGGGTCCTGGAAGATCGCCTGGACCTCGCGCCGGTAGCGCTGCGCCGCCTCGCCCGACAGGGTCGCCACGGACTCCCCGCGATAGCGCACCTCGCCGGAGGACGGCTTCTCCAGCCCGAGGATCATCCGCGCCAGCGTCGTCTTGCCCGACCCCGACTGGCCGACGACGGCGATGATCTGCGGCTTGTCGCTCGCCAGCCTGAAGCTGCAGGGCTGTAGCGCCGTCTTCTTCGTCCGGCCGAACAGGCCGCTGACGAAAATCTTGCTGACCGAGTCAAAGGCCAGCAGCGTCTCGCCGGCCCGGGCCGGCGCCTTGCCCGGCCGACCCGCCCCCTCGGCGCGGTTGCCGAGGGTCGGGACGCTTTCGATGAGCATGCGGGAATAGGCGTGCTGCGGGCGACGGAACAGGTTGCGCACCGGTGCATCTTCCACGATCAGCCCGTCCTGCATGACGATGATGCGGTCGGCGACCTGCGCCATGAGGCCCATGTCATGACCGATCATGATCAGCCCGCAGCCAATCTCCTCCTGTACCCGGCACAGGGTCTTCATCACCTGGCGCTGGCTGATGACATCGAGCGCGCTGGTCGGCTCGTCGGCAATGATCACCCGAGGCTTGAGCGCCAGGGCGATGGCGATGCAGGCCCGCTGTTGCATGCCGCCGGAGAGCTCGTGCGGAAAGAGATCGGCGACGCCGACCGGCAGGCCCACGCTGGTCAGCACATTCTCCACCAGGGCAATGCGTTCGCCCTTGAGCAGAGTCACGTCGTGGTCGATGACGCCGTCGAGGATCTGGTCGCGGATACGCAGGACCGGATTGAGCGCGTTCATGGCGCCCTGCGGCACGTAGGAGACCAGCTTGAGCCGGGCCTCGCGTACCTGCTCCCGATTGAGGGACAGGAGATCGATATCGCCGAGAGCAGCCGTGCCGCCGGCGATCCGCCCGGGAGGCCGGATCATGCGCATCAGGGCGAGCGCGGCCGTCGGCTTGCCCGAACCGGACTCGCCGACCAGGCCGACACGCTCGCCTGCGGCGACATCGAAGCCGATGCCGCGCACCGCGTGAATGATCTTGGTGCTGGTGAAGAAATCGACGACGAGGTCGCGGACGCGCAGCAGCGACATCAGGCCCTCCGCCGCAGGCGCGGGTTGGCCAGCTCGTCGAGCCCCGCATTGACCAGATAGAGGCCGACGAAGAGCACGATGAGGATCACCACCGGCGGCAGGATCCACCACCACAGCCCCTGCAGGAAGGCCGAGAAGGCCATGAGCCAGAAGATGGTCATGCCGAGCGTGGGCTCGTTCTGCGGCCCGAGGCCCATCGCCTCGAGGCCGATCCCGGCGAGGATCGCCGCGGCCACGGCGGTGACGAAGGACGAGACCAGGAAGGGCAGCAGGTTGGGCGCGATCTCCAGGAAGATGATGCGCATCGGGCTCGCACCCGAGAGCTTCGCCATGTCGACATAACCCGACGAGCGCATGACCAGCATCTGGCTGCGGATCTGCCGCGCCGGACGCCGCCAGGCCAGCGCCGCGATGATCAGCGCCATGCCCATCGATGAGAGCCCGGTCTGCACCACGGCGGAGATCATCACCAGGAACAGGATCGCCGGCACGGTCAGCAGCACGTCGACCACCCAGGTGATCACCTTGTCGGTCGTGCCGCCTATGTAGGCGCTGACAAAGCCGAGCGCGCCGCCGGCGGCAATGCCCAGGGCGCCGGCAACCACGCCCATGCGCAGGGTCAGCCAGGTCCCTTCGATCATCACCGCGATGAGATTGCGCCCCTGGGAGTCCGTGCCCAACGGATACGCGGCGCTCGGCGGGCTCGATGTCGGTCCCGAGAGCGGTGCGGCCGTCACCACGTCCACGAACAGACGGCCAAGCCCGGAGAAGAGCGCCAGGGCGCCGAGCAGGACCAGACCGGCGATCAGCGACGGGTTGCGCGCGAGGTAGCGGCCGCTTTCCAGAAGCTTGCCGTGCCACGAGCCCCAGTCGGGCTCCTCGGCGATCTGGACGACACGCTCGCTCATGCGGCCCTGCGCACGCGCGGGTCGAGCCACGGATAGACCAGGTCGACCGCCAGCATGGAGAGCGCGACCGTCATGGTCAGGATGAAGATGATCCCGTAGATGGTCGGGTAGTCGTAGAGCTTGATGGCGTCGAGCAGCAGCGTGCCGAGCCCCGGATAGGTGAAGACGATCTCCACCAGCACCGCTCCGGTGACGATCTGGCCGAAGTAGAGGGCCAATGCCGTGACCTGCGGCAGGATCGCCGTGCGCATGCCGTAGCGGAAGAACAGGCGCCCCTGCTTCAGGCCCTTGGCCTCGGCGAAGGTCATGTAGTCCTCGCCTTCGACCGTTACCATCATGCCGCGCATGCCGATGGCCCAGGTGCCGATCGAGGCAATGACGATGGAAAGAGCCGGCAGCGCTGAGTGGTAGAGCACTTCGAGCGCGAAATCCCACGACCATTCGGGGATCGAGATGATGCCGTAGCCGCCGGAGAGCGGGAACCAGCCCGTGTTCGCTGCCAGGAAATAGATGAGCACGAGGCCGATCAGGTAGAACGGGATGGCCGAGAACACCATCATCAGCGGCGAGAGAACCTGCAGGATGCGGGAATCGCGCTTCCATGCCGCGGCGGCGCCGAGCAGGGTGCCGAGCACGAAGGCGATCAGCGTGGTGGTCAGCATCAGGCCGATGGTCCACGGCAGGGCCGCGCCGATCAGGTCGGCAACCCGCGCCGGGTACTGGGTGATCGAGCGCCCGAAATCGAGCGTCACGATGTCGCCGAAATAGCGCAGATACTGCTCCCAGAGCGGCCGGTCGAGGCCGAACTTGGCGCTGAACGCCTCGGCCATCTCCTGGATCCTCGAGGCGTCCACCCCGGAGGTGCCGGCGAGCTGGGTGAGCTTCTCGGCAATCGGATTCTTGGGCGAGATCCTCGGGATGAAGAAATTGATCGTGCCCGCGGCCCAGATGACCGCACAGACGGTCAGGAACCGGCGGGCGAAAAGACGAAGATAGGCGTGCATGGGGAGAGTGCGGCGCCGGAGTACCAGGACCCCGGCGCCGCCGATGGGCTGTTACGAGGCAGGCTTGAGCCTGGCCATCACGTAACCGAACGTCCCGGAGGTGTACCAGAAGGTCGGCTGCATATAGGGATTCTGCTCGGTCGGCCAGTTCACCCAGTAGGTCTGGTTCATCGGCACGCGGTGGTACCACTCGCTGATCGGCACTTCGACCGCCTCGCGCATCCAGATCTCCATCGCCGCCTTGACCAGCTCCATGTTGCGCGGGTCGCTGGGCGACAGGCGCCCCATCTGGTCGACGAACTTGTCGTACTCGGCGTTCGACCAGCGCGCCGGGAGCAGGGTCGGACGCCCGACCTCAAAGGCGTTCTTGCTGTGATACATCTCCAGGGTCGCATAGGGGTCGCTGATCGAGCCGCGATGGCCGAACAGCGTCAGGTCGTACTTGCCGTCGCGCATGATGGCGCGGCTCTCGGGCGTCGAGCGGAAGCTGGCGTCGATGCCGGCATTCTTCAGCTGCTGGGCGACGATCGGCCCGACGGCGTTGAGCACCGGAATCGCCTCGATGATGGCCGCCAGGGGCTGCCCGTCCTTCTCCCAGATGCCGCCCGCGTTTTTCTTGTAACCGGCCTCGGCCATCAACGCGTCACCCTTGGCCTTGTCGAAGGTGCCGATGCCGTACTTGTCGGCGCTCGGGCGCACCGCATCGATATAGGGCTTGAGCGAGCCGAAGCCGGGGAACGGATCGTATTTGGGCTCGCTGGCGCCGGCATACGACACGTCGATCACCTGCTTGCGGTCGATGTAGTGATTGATCGCCCGGCGCACGCGCACGTCTGCCCATTTGCCGCTCTTGTGGTTGAAGTAGAGCGAGGTCGGCCACCAGTCCTTGGCGCCGTACGGCGCGTTCTGACCGGTGAAGGTGGTGACCTTGGGATTGCGGGCGATCAGCTGCTTGACCACGTCGGTCAGCTGGATGTCGTTGACGATGTCGACCTGGTTGGCTGTGATCAGCTGCGCCATGCGGTCGCGTGTACCGCCGGGGATGGTGATGACGCGCTCCATGGCCGGCATGGGAGAAAGGCCCGCCTTGACCGCCCACCACTCCGGCAGTCGATCCATGAAGATCTGGTTGTCGGTGAAGCGCGTGACCTTCCAGGCACTGGTAGTCACCGGCCAGCCCTTCTCGAGATCGTAGAAGCGGAAGGCGGCGATGTCCTCCACGCCCTTCCAGATATGCGCCGGCAGCCATTGCAGGCCGATGTCGAAGTAGTTGATCAGGTACTTGAAGGCGAAACGCGGGTCGGGCCGGGTGAGATCGATCTTCACCGTCAGGCCGTCGACCTTGGTGACACCCTTGACCGTCTCGGCGACGCCGATCGACTGCACCAGGTCCTTCTTGCCCTTGCCGTTGGCGATCAGCATCTCGAGCGTGTAGACCACGTCATCGGCGCCAAACGGCTTGCCGTCGCTCCAGGTCACGCCGCTGCGCAGCTTCACGGTCAGCGAGGAGAAGTCCGGCGCGTAGTCCATGCCGGTGGCGAGCCACGGAATGACCTCGTTGGTGTTCGAGTTGTAATAGAACAGCGGCTCGAACATGTTGAGGATCGAATTGCGGAAATCCTCGTTGTTCAGCGAATAGGGATTGGCTAGGCCGACATTGCGATAGACCGGCGCCTCGACATTGGCCGCGACGATCAGCGTCTTGTTGCGTGCCACGTTGGGCGGGTTGGTCTGGGCCAGTGCTGGAGCCGCCAGCAGCAGCGCAACCGCGGTCGTCGATAGAAGATTGAAACGGCGACGATTGATCATGGTATTCCCTCCTCCTTACGGTCCACCGGTGTTGAACCCGGTTCGACCCCTGTCTCAGTTACATGGATAAATTCACTCGGCCGCCGCCGGCACGATGGCGGGTTTGCGCAGCATGCGGGCCAGCAATTGCTGCTTGGCCTTGGCGGAATGCGCCATGGCAAGGCTGGCAGCGACATCGCCGTCGCGCGTGACGAAGGCGTGGATCATCTGATGATGGTCCGAGATCACGCCGGGGGCGCGCTCCTCGCCGTAGCCATGCAGGTTCCACAGCGCCGCGATCAGCCGCCAGTGACGGTCGAGGATCGAGGTCGCCTCGGGATTGTTGGCGGCGCCGTAGGCGACAGTGTGGAATCTCCGGTTGGCTGCCAGGGCACCGGCAAAATTGCGGGACTCGATACAGGCCTCGAAGTCGCGCTCGGCCGCTTCCAGCATGGCGATCTGCTCGGGCTGGATGCGCTCGGCGGCCCGGCGCGCCAGCATCGCTTCGATGGCGATACGCAGGTCGAAGATGTTGCGTACGAACTCGACATCGACCGCGCGCACCCGCGCCCCCCGGTTGGGCGTCTGCACGACAAGGCCCTCGCCCTGGAGCTGGCGCAGCGCCTCGCGGATCGGCATGTGGCCGGTGGCGTAGCGGGTCGCCAGCTGCTCCAGGGTCAGCCGGCTGCCGAAAGGCAAGGCCCCCGAGACGATGTCATCGCGGATGCGGTCGCAGATCTCGATCGAGGCCGTCTTGGCGGTCGGCTGCATGGTGGCGAACCTACCGCAGCAGGCATATTTGATCAAATAATTTGTCTAGAGGCCTATTTACTGCCTAATATTTGGTTCTTAAACAGGTATTTGATCAACTTCATAGGTCACGCATGCCCAACCCCTTTTCCATGGCCGGCCGGCGGGCGCTCATCACGGGCGCCAGCCTGAGTATCGGCCGCAGCCTGGCGCTGGCCTTTGCCGACCAGGGAGCGGCCATCGCCCTGCACTATTCCGCCGCGGCGGATAAGGCCTTCGGCCATCCCGACGCGGCCCGGCAGACCCTCGCCGAGGTCAAGTTGCGGGGTGCGGGTGCGTGTCTCGTCGAGGCCGATCTCAGCCGCGATGGCGCCGGACGCCAGATCGTCGCCGACGCGGTCGCCGGGCTGGGCGGCGTCGACATCCTCGTGGTCTGCGCCTCGGTGCAGACGCGCGCGCCTTTCCTCGAGGTGACGGGCGAGCAGATCGAACGCCAGTTCCAGATCAACTTCCGCGCCACCATCGACCTGCTGCAGGCCGCCCTGCCGGGGATGAAGGAGCGCGGCTGGGGCCGGGTGCTGACCATCGGCAGCATCAACCAGGTGAAGCCCGAGCCGGAGCTCTCGATCTACGCCGCGCTCAAGAGCGCGCAGCACAATCTCTGCATCAACCTCGCCCGCCAATACGCGCCGTTCAACGTGATGATCAACAACCTGTCGCCCGGCCTCGTGGCCACCGAGCGTAACCGCTGGCGTCGCCAGGATTCCGAGGACTGGAAGAAGATCCAGGCCGCGGCTGCCCCGTTCCTTGCCCGGGCGGCGGAGCCCGACGAGATGGTCGGCGCGGCGCTGCTGCTCTGTTCCGACGCGGCGAGCTACATCGCCGGCATCGATCTGATGGTCACGGGTGCGGCGCATCTGTCGCGCTGACACCGATCGCTCCTGGGGGAAACGATGTTCCGACTTCGCGCGCTCATCCTCGCCACGCTTGCCATCGCGGTGACGCCACCGGCCATTGCGGCCTGGCCGGAACGGCCGGTGCAGATGATCGTCCCCTGGCCGGCCGGCGGCACCATCGATGTCATGGCCCGGCCGCTGGCCGAACGCTTCAGCGAGATCTTCGGCCAGAGCTTCGTCGTCGTGCCGCGCGACGGTGCGGCGGGTGTCATCGGCACCACGGCCATCGCCAACGCCCGCCCTGATGGCTACACCCTCGGCTTCAACACCACCGGGCCGCTGACCGTGCAGCCGCACCTGGTCAAGGACATCACCTACCGGTTCGATCAGTTCGCCATGGTCTGCCAGGCCTTTACCGCGCCCCTCGGCCTCGCGGTGGCGCCCAACAGCCCGTTCCACTCCCTCAAGGACATGATCGAGGCGGCGAAGGCGAAGCCGGGCCAGGTGAGCTACGGCATCCCGGGCGTGGGCACGGTGCTTCATCTGGCGACGGCGCAGCTCGGCAAGCTTGCCGGCGTCGATCTGCTGAGCGTGCCCTATCGCGGCGACCCGGCGATCATCGTGGCCATGAAATCGGGTGAGATCCAGCTCGGCGCGCTCAACGCGGGCAACGCGCAGACCCAGGGTCTGCGTGTCCTCACGCTCTATATGGACCAGCGGCTGCCCGAGATGCCGGACGTGCCCACGGCGACGGAAGCCGGCTTTCCGGTCGTGGCCGAAACCTATGGCGGGCTGATGGCGCCCGCCGGCACCCCGCCCGACATCCTGAAGCGGCTGGAGACGGCCTGCGAAGAGACGGTGAAAACACCGCGCTACGAGCAGGTGCTGCGCTCCAGCCAGCAGCTCCGGGTGTTCCGTCCGTCGGTTGCCTTTCGCGACAAGGTGGCCAGGGACATCACGGCCATGCGCGAGATGGTGGCCAGCGCCGGCGTGGGCGCGAAGTAGCTGGCCGAAAATCGCCCTATCCGAAGATAGCCAGAGGCAGGAAAGCCGAGACGGTGACGTTGGGCAGGTCGACGATGTTGCTGATACGCAGATCGACCGCCACGCTGCAGATGACATAAGCCTGCTCGCGGCTGAAGCCCCGCTCCTGCAGCAGGCGGATCATCTCGATCAGCGCGTTGCGGGCCGCCAGGCTCAGGCTCTCCTCGCCCTCCTGCGTGCCGTCGTCGCGGATCGGCATGCCCATAGTGGCGATGAAGTTCCTGGGTGCCGCCCATTCGGGCGCGGCGAAATAGCCGGGGTGGCTGAAATACGGCCAGGACAGCTTGCGCCGTGCCGCCTCGCCGCGATGCAGATGGAAGCGGACGGCGACCGTTGCACCCATCTCGATAGCGGTGACGCAGCACTCGCCGTCGCCCTGGGCGAAATGCCCGTCGCCCACCGAATAGAGCGCGCCCGGCATGGCCACGGGAATGAACAGGTGTGAGCCCTTGGTCAGCTGCTTGGCGTCGATGTTGCCGCCGTTCTCACGCGGCGGCATGGTGCGCAGCCCGTGCGTGGCGACCGGCCCGCCGGGTGGTACGGCGTCGAGCGCATCGGGCATCTGCACCTCCCCGCCGCGCCGCGCGAGATCGGCCTCGCGTCTTGTCCAGGCCTCGAGCTGGGCATGCGACGGCGCGAGGCCGGCCGTGCCCATGAAGGAGCCTTCGGGCACGCGCACGCCCGGAATCTCCTGCGAGGTGGCCCAGCCATCCTTCATCGTCCAGTGGACGAGGAATGGATCGGGGAAGATGTCGCGCAGGAAGCCGGCACGCTTGTGGAAGCGCGTCCAGCCGTACTTCTCCGGCACGATGTCGAGATACTCGATCTCCAGCAGGTCGCCGGGCTTCGCGCCCTTGATGAACACCGGGCCGGTCAGCGGGTGAGCGGATTTCTGGTCATGGGTCGCGAAGTCGGCCACGGTCATGCCGAGCCTGATCTGCCCGTCGCGCGCGTCGCGCGTCTCCAGCACGACCTCCTCTCCCGGCTCGACCTCGAGGATCGCCGGGATATCGGGATGCCAGCGGTTGTGACCGGTCCGCGGCTCATGCTTCAGCCGCTTGCCGCGGTCGATGCGGATGCGCCTGCTCACAGCGCGCGCATCGCTTTTTCGAGGCGCGGATTTACCGGAAGAAAGAAGACGCGTTCCTGCACCAACAGCCCTCGCTGAGTCGTCGTTGGCTATTCTGCGGCGCCTCCGATCGCAAGTCCAAATTGTTTTAGCCCAGCCTGGCGACCGGAAGCAGCCCCTCGCCCCGTGCCGACCCCGGTTCCTGTGATTTTCACCGCCATTGGCGGGGCCCTCTGGGCGGCGCTACAGTCGACCCCATGGACGAGAAGATCGATCCCGCCGAGCTCATGCGCCAGTACAGGGCCGATCGCGGCGATATCTTCTCCGAGGTCGACCTGATGGCGCGGGAGATCCCGCACACTGTTCACCTGCTCCACCGCAGCGCCGGCTATCTGCTGGTCAACAAGAACCACGGCTCTCCCGACCAGCTGCTCTCGGTGCAGATGCGGGAGCTGATCGCCACCGCGCATCTTGCGGCCAAGGGCGCCGAGCGCTTCGCGCCCAACCACGTACGCCGCCTCTACCGGCTGGGCGTCACCAACCGCGTCATCCTCGAAGCCGCGGAGGGCGTGGCGCCGATCCTCGGCCACTCGGCGATCCTGCACACGGCCAAGGCGATCACGGACGCCAACGATCCTGCTTATCCGGTCGGCGAGCTGCCATCAGGCGGGGAGCCGAAAGAGCTCGTGCCGTTTCCCGAGCTTCAGCTCGGTCACCAGCGCCAGCTTCCGGGCACAGAGCGCCTTCTCGACACAGCCGAATGGCAAGTGGCGGCGAGCCTCGACCCGGAATTCGCCGCCCGCTCCTCGGCCTTCGTCGACCACTGCCTTGGCATCGGCCGCAAGGATCCCATGCTTCTCGGACCGGGCATCCGGGCCATGGTGGCCGCCACGGCCGCCTGCGTACGCGGACGCATCGATAGCGCCGCCGGCCTGATCCAGCGCGCTTACGCCTACGGTCTCGACCGGCGCCGGGTCTTCGAAGCGATCTGCGTCACCATGAACATGACCGGGGCCGAGACGGTGAAGATCGGCGTGGCGGCACTCGAAAAAGCGGACCAGCCCCCCGCATGACGAAGACCTCGCGCATCCTGACGACCCACACCGGCAGCCTGCCGCGCCCGCCCGTCCTCACCCGGCTGCTGCTGGAGCGCAGCCAGGGGAAGGTCGGTGACGGGGCTCTGGCAGAACCCATCCGCGAGGCGATTGCCTGGATCATCGGCAAGCAGATCGAGGCGGGCATCGACATCGGCAACGACGGCGAGCAGCAGCGCGAGCATTTCTTCCTGCACATGCAGCGGCGGCTCACCGGCTTCGGCGGCGCCTGGCAGCGGCCGCAGCGCCGCGACCTGAAGAAGTACCCCGCCTTCGACGGCATGCGCCGGCAGCTTCTCTCGGCCATCGTCGCGGTGAAGACGTCCAGCACCAGCCCGCCCAAGGCGATCGGCGAGATCCGCTACGTCGAGCCCGGCGTGCGCGACGAGTGCCAGACCTTCCTCGACATCCTGGGCAAGGCGCCGCGCGGTTTCGTCGAGCCGTTCATGACCGCGCCCTCGCCCGGCATCATCGCCAAAGCGATGGCCAATGAGTACTACCCGAGTGAAGACGCCTATTTCGATGCGCTTTCCCGCGCCCTGAAGAGCGAATACGAGCAGATCGTCGAGAGCGGCCTGCTGCTGCAGATCGACGCCCCCGACCTCGCTTTGGAATACGCCGTGGTTTACCAGGACCAGCCCAAGCAGGCGTTCCTGGCCTTCGTCGAGCGCTCGGTCGCTGCCATCAACCAGGCGCTGGTCGATGTGCCGCGCGAGCGTGTGCGCCTGCATGTCTGCTGGGGCAATGCCGAAGGGCCGCACGACGAGGATGTGCCGCTGCTCGACATCGTCTCGCGGCTGCGCGAGGCGCGCGTCGCCGGTTTCGTCCTGCCCTTCGCCAACCCGCGTCACGCCCACGAGTTCCGCGTGCTGCCGGAGCTCCTCTCACGCGACCAGTTCATCGTCGCCGGGGTGATCGACACCACGACCAATTTCATCGAGCACCCCGAGGTCGTGGCCGACCGCATCGAGCGCGTGGCGCAGGCTGTCGGAGATCCGGCCCGGGTGATGGCAGGCACGGATTGCGGCTTCGACACCGGGGCGGGCATGGGCCGCGTGGCCGAGGACGTCGCCTGGGCGAAGCTCGCCAGCATGGCCGAGGGGGCCCGGCTCGCCTCGTCGCGCCTCTTCTGAACGCCGCGCCGCTTACTGGCCGCTGAAGATCTCGGTCCGCCGGCGCGCCACGGAGGGCCGCGCGGCCAGGACCAGCATCACCACGGCAAGACAGAGGAAGGTCAGGCTGAGCGGCCGGGTGAAGAGCACCGCCGGATCGCCCTGCTCGATCACCAGGGCGCGGCGGAAATACTCCTCCAGCCGGGGGCCGAGGATGAAGCCGAGCAGCAGGGGTGCGGGCTCGCAATCGAGCTTGAGCAGCAGGTAGCCGAACAGCCCGGCGAGCGACAGGGTGTAGAGATCGACCAGGCTGGTCTGCGCCGAGTACGTGCCGATGATCGAGAAGACGACGATCAGCGGGAAGAGGATAAAATAGGGAATGGTGAGCAGCCGGACCCAGATGCCGATCAGCGGCAGGTTGAGGATCACCAGAAAGAGATTGCCCAGCCACATCGAGACGATGACGCCCCAGAACAGCGCCGGCTGGCTGTTCATGATGCCCGGACCGGGGATGATGCCCTGGATCAGCAGGGCGGCGATCATCAGCGCCATCACCGGGTTGGAGGGGATGCCGAGGGTCAGCATGGGGATGAAGGAGGTCTGGGCCCCGGCGTTGTTGGCCGCCTCGGGCGACGCGACGCCTTCGATGGCTCCGGCGCCGAAGCGCTCCGGGTGCTTCGACACCCGCTTCTCCAGGGCGTAGGCGGCAAAGGCCGAGAGGGTGGCGCCGCCCCCCGGCAGGACACCGAGGATCGCGCCGACGGTGGTGCCGCGCAGGATGGGCGCCACGCTGCGCAGGAGATCGGCCGGGGTCGGCATCAGGCTCGACAGCCGGGTGGTCAGCTCGCGCCGCTCCTCCTCGCTCTCGAGGTTCTTGATGATCTCGGCGAAGCCGAAGAGCCCGAGCGCCAGGGCGATCATGTCGAGACCGTCGGTCAGCGAGCGTATGCCCAGCGTGAAGCGGGCCACCCCGGCGAAGGTGTCCATGCCCACCGTTCCCAGCAGCAATCCCAAGGCGATCATTGCCAGCGCCTTGAGCAGGGAGCCGCGCGCAATGGACACGGAAAAGACCAGGCCCAGCACGATCAGCGAGAAGTAATCCGCCGGGCCGAACTTGAGCGCCATCATGGCCAGCGGCGGCGCGAAGAGCGCCACCAGGAAGGTGGCGATCGTTCCGGCGACGAACGAGTCGATCGCGGCGATGGCCAGCGCCGTACCGGCCTGGCCCTTGCGCGCCATCTGGTGTCCGTCGAGCACCGTGACCGCACTCGACGCTTCGCCCGGCAGAGTGACCAGGATGGCGGTGATCGAGCCGCCGTACTGGGCGCCGTAGAAGATGCCCGCCAGCATGATGACCGACGAGGTCGGGTCCATGCCGAAGGTGATCGGCAGTAGCATGGCGATGGTGGCGGAAGGGCCGATACCCGGCAGGACGCCGATCAGCGTCCCGAGCGTGACGCCGAGCAGGCAGTAGAGGACGTTGGCGGCCGAGAACGCCGTCGCGGCGCCGAGAGCCAGGTTGCCGATCAGGTCGAAGCCCACGGGCTTACTCGCCGCCGAGCCACGGGCCGACGGCGCGCAGCGGCAGCCCGAGGCCCAAGGTGAAGATCAGCACGCAGAAGACGGCGAGACCGACGCTCGCCCCCAGCGCAAGAAGCGGACTGACCCGGCGGCTGGCGAAGCTGGTGGCAAAGCCACTGGCCACCACGGCAACGACGAGACCCAGTCCGGGCAGCAGGATTCCGAAGATCACCGGCGCCAGGCTGATCAGGGCCATGCCGCGCCAGTTGATGCCGCCGATCGCGCCGGGCCCCGAGGCCAGCGCGCGGCCCGCGATGGCCAGACCCAGCATGAGCAGGATCAGGCCGACCAGGAACGGGTAATACCCCGGCCCCATGCGCAAGGCGCTTCCCATCTCGAGATTGAACCAGGCGTCGAGGGCGAAATACGCGCCGGCCACGCCGAACGCCGTACCCGCGACAGCATCCTTCTGATTGATCGCCATTTTCGTTCCACCCCGAGCGCCGTCAAAGACACCATAGCGCCGGCAGGCTGACAACCCTGGCCCATCGGGTGAATTGGTCAACCAGTTAAAGCCGGAATTGGTCGACCAAGTTTCGCCGGAAAACTTGGCTCTTTCGGCGATCTGATCTTGACCCGTAGCGGAGGGAGGGTGCTTTACTTTCAGGCAAGCCTCCGCCCCGGCGGACGAAGAAACAATCAATGATCGCGAGGGAGGATTCCGTGAAAGCCATCGCCACCATTCCGGCCATCGCAGTGACACTCGCCGCCACGCTGGCCCTGACGCCGGCCGCGGCGCAGGAGGTTCGCTATCCCACACGCACCGTCACCCTCGTGGCGCCGGCCGCGGCGGGCGGCGGCAGCGATACGGTGGCCCGCTTGCTGGCGCGCGAGCTGGCCCAGGAGCTGGGCGGCACGTTCGTGGTCGAGAACCGTCCCGGTGCGGGCAGCATCACGGGCGTCGACTACGTCTCGCGACAGGCTCCCGATGGCCACACGCTGGTCGCCGCGTCGACGACGTCGCACGGCATTCCCTCGGCGATGATGCGCAACCTGCCCTACGACCCGATCAAGAGCTTCACGCCGATCTCGCTGATCGAGATCCACCCGGCGATGATGGTGATCAACCCGAAGAAGATCCCGAACGTCAAAACGATCCCGGATCTGGTCGCCTTCCTGAAGCAGAACGCGGGCAGGACGACCTACGGCACCTCCGGCCTCGCCACGCCGCAGAACATGTATGTGCGCATGTTCATGATGATGACGGACACCAGGCTGACCATGGTGCCGTACAACGGCAGCGGCCCGATGGTCACCGACCTCATCGCCGGCAATATCGACATGGCGATCGAGACCATCCAGTCGGTCCAGCCGCACGTCAAGGCCGGCACCCTGATGGCGCTGGGCACGACCTATGCCGACCCGTTCTTCCTCACGCCCGACGTGGATCCCATCGCCAAGCTGCTGCCCGGCTATCACGCCGGGTCGTGGATCGGCATCCTCGGGCCGGCGGGCATCCCCGACCCCATCGTCCGCAAGCTGAGCGCCGCCTTCGCCAAGATCGTCAAGAAGCCCGAAGTCGATGAGCGCCTGCGCGGCATGGGCATGCTGCCGGTGGGCAGCACGCCCGAGGAGATGGGCGACCTGATCAAGAAGGAGCTCGACACCTGGGCCAAGGTCGTCGAGGCGACCGGCGGCTGCGGCTGCTGATGCGGCACGGCGAAGCAGACCGCGCGATCTGGGCCACCTGGTACGACATCGCCGCGGACCGGCGCGATGAATACCTCGCCTGGCTGCACGGCGAGTACCTGCCGGCGCTGAAAGCCCGGCCCGGATTCCTCTGGGTCGCCCACTACGCCGATCAGGGCGGCGGGGCGCCGATCACGGCCTCGGGCGGCACCGTCTTCCAATACGCCCAGGACGGCATGGGGACGGGCACGCAGTTCGTGACCATCGTCGGCGCCGCCTCGACGGAGGTCTTTCTCGACACGCCCGTCGCGGAGATCGAGAAAGAGGCCGGCAAGGCGAGCGAGATGCTGGCCCTGCGCCAGGGTGTGCGCACCAACATCCTGATCGAGGAGACGCGGATCTACGGCCCGGCACATCCGGCCGGCGGCTACGGGCTGAATCCGGGCCCCTGCATCATGTTCGGCACCTTCCGCATTTCGACGCCCGAACGCGAGTTCGAGCTGGGCGCCTGGTACCTCAAGGACAGGCTGCCTTTCGTCGAGCAGACTCCCGGCTGCATCCGGGCGCGCAAGCTGGTCAGCGTCGCCGGCTGGGCCAAGTTCGGCGCCTTCTACGAATTTGATTCGCTGGAGGCGCGCAGCAACTGGAAGAAAGTGAACTCCACGCGCGTGCTCGACCCCAACCACTGGTCCAACCGCATGGTGGGCTCGACCCGGCACGTCCCCGGCTCGCCCACCATCGGCCTGCGGACCTGGCCGGCGGTCTCTCCAGTAGCCGGCCAGCGATAAACCCTTACGTTGTAATACGCAAAGCTGGCTGCCGCACATTGTTTTATGTAACTTATACATGAGACACGTTGGAACATTTCAGGTACAATTGACTAATGACGTATGCCGAATTTCAACGGCAGCTAGGCAAGGCGGGCCTTAGCATCCGCGCATTTGCTACGCTGGTGAAAATGAACAGCAATTCCATCTCGAATTACTCCAAGGTTGGCGAGGTGCCGGCGCACTTGGCCGTGATTGCCGTATTAATGGGAGAAATGGCCGAGCGCCGAATCGACTTCAAATCCGCGCTTAGCAAAATTCATATTGAGCCCAAAAAACCTCGTGGTCGGGCGAGGCCAGGCCGCTTCGGCGGCGACCCTCAACACGACTTAGATTTCCTCCCATGAGTGCTGACACAACCATCTCGCTCGCGCTTACGCATGCGCAGCTAGGATGGCCATCTCCAAACGAGATTCTTCGTCCAAGCGGAGAAGGAGCTCGAATTTTTTCGGAGCTTGTTCGAGCTAAGATCGGGCGCGCGTTGCTGCAGTTCGATGATGCTGAAGGTGCTGCAGTAGGCGTTTTGATTTCCGACTCCTACACAGTCCACACGGAACCACCGCTGGCCGTTGTTGTCACTTTTCCCCGCGCCGTGACGGATCGCACATTGCGCAGTCTTCAGAGACTAGCGTGGAATTTTTCGCATAGCCCAACCCTCATCACAGTAGAGCCGAACCTACTACGAGTTTGGACCTGCTGTGAGCCCCCAGACTCCCGGAGAGCGCTAAATGAATTCATCGTTCACGAACTCGGCGGTCCGAACTTACTAGAGGTTGGCGCACCTCCGCTCGAACGGAGGGCGGCTCAAGCACTACACTGGGCAAATCTTGTCTCGGGACAGTTTTTTCGTGATCGCGCCGACCGCTTTGATCGGAATCAACGCGCGGATCAGATGTTGCTGGGCAATCTGCGAGACATTCGAGAAAAATTGCAGAAGGCTGGATTACGCGACGATGATGTATGCCATGATTTGCTGGCGCGTATTGTGTTTGTCCAATTTCTTTTTGATAGGAAAGATTCGGACGGCAATGCAGCCTTGACCCCGGCAAAACTGGTTCGGCTCAAAGAGGCTGGCGAACTGCGCAAAGAGCACACAAGTCTCTCTAGCATTCTCGCAGACTATGACGAAACGTACCGGCTTTTTGACTGGCTGAATGCGAAATTTAACGGCGATCTATTTCCCGGCAAAGGCGATACCACCGAAAAACGCGCTGTCGGTTGGGCCAAGGAAAAGAAAATCGTCACGCCCAAGCACCTCTCGCTCCTTGCCGATTTCATTAAGGGCGAAATAGATATGCCGAGCGGCCAACGATGCTTGTGGCCGCAATATGCCTTCGACGTAATTCCTTTGGAGTTTATTAGCAGCGTCTACGAAACCTTTGTGACAGAGAGAGCAGCTGACGAAGGTATCTTCTACACGCCGCCTCACTTAGTTGATTTTATATTGGATCGAGTGTTGCCGTGGAATAGCAACCAATGGGATTTAACCGTTCTCGATCCAGCTTGTGGCTCGGGCATCTTCCTAGTGAAGGTGTTTCAACGACTCATCCATCGCTGGAAACGAAGCCATCCGGAGCAGCCGGTCCGTGTCGATACCCTGCGACGCCTCTTGGAACGAAATATCTTTGGCGTTGACAAAGATCCTCACGCCGTACGTGTCGCTTGCTTCAGTCTCTACCTTGCTATGTGCGACGAAATTGAGCCTAAGCACTACTGGTCGCAAGTCGTCTTCCCGGAAATGCGAAACCATCGGCTCATTCCAGCAGACTTTTTTAAGGAAGATATCCCAGGCTTCAGAAGCAAAGAGGATAAGGGCACCTATGATTTGATTGTCGGCAATGCGCCATGGGGCGAGAAGCTATTGACCGATGAGGCGCGGGAGTGGGCGGCCACTAGCGCTCAATCATGGCCGATACAAAACAAAGGCATCGGCACGTTGTTTTTGCCTAAGAGCCGTTCCGGAAAGTTGTTGAGTCGGGGGAATCGGATGTGATTCATTGTCGAGCACCCGAAACGAAGGAGGGTGCTCGATGTGGAAGCTCGAACATCGCCGCGCGGCGAAGCGCCGCGGTCTGCGCTATCCCAGCGATCTGACCGACGCCGAGTGGGTGCTGGCCGAGCCGATGATCCCACCGGCCAAGCATGGCGGACGCCGGCGCACGGTGGATGTGCGCGAGGTGC
>SXGT01926834.1_pt1 | contig 20512 bp, 18 predicted proteins | sample 3176221 | NCBI WGS metagenome assembly SXGT01 (sample SAMN11356862, study PRJNA531348) | freshwater metagenome | isolation source: freshwater sample F1-120 | place: China: Fuxian Lake, Yuxi | collected 2017-12-25
CGAGTTCGGCGGCATGGGGCTGGAAGGGCAGATCAAGCTCGGCTTCCGCAACGAACTCGCGGCCATCGAGGATCCGGAGAAACGCACGGCACGCTACAACCAGCTGGTTGATTCGCTGTACCGGCGCGGGAAGGCGCTGAACTCCGGCGTCTCGTTCGCGGTGGACGACGTGATCGATCCCGCGACGTCACGGCGCTGGATCGTCGCGGCGCTGGAGTCGGTGCCGGCGAAGCCGAAGCGCGACGGAAAGAAGCGGGCGTTCGTGGATACGTGGTAGGCCGCCAGTTGCGGGCACGGCCAGACGCGCGGGGGGCGGGAGCGGCCACAGACTAAGGAGATTCGCATGATTGGTGCCGGAGCAGTCACGGTGCAGGACGTCGTCAAGCGACGGCTCGCGGAGGCACGCGACACGCTGGTTGACCGCAACCTGCGCAACAGGCTCGTCAATTTTCCGCTGCGCGGGCGCACGGGGAAGCTCGTCAGGGTTGTAGACGAGGTGCCCGATGAGGTGTTCAGGGGGCTCCTGGGCGGGCGGCGTGACTACGTGTTTGCGCCTGGACGCGGTGTCGATGAACCTACCGGATTCACCAGTGACGACGGCGCTGCGGAGCCGGCGGATGCGGACCTGATCAGCTGGGTTCCACCCGGGGAGTCAGACTCCGATGGGGGCGCCTCAAAGCGCCACCGCGACAACGCGCTGCAGACCCAGCTCACGCCCGAAGGTCTGCAGAAGCGGCTGACGCCGATCTATTACGAAGCGCGCGAGGTGGAGGAAGAGCAGGGCGTCAACGTCCTGTACCTTGCGCTCGGCTTCCTGCGTTGGTTCGAGACGCCTCGTTCCGAGGTGGAGCGATTCGCACCGCTGATTCTCGTGCCCGTGGAGCTTGTCCGCGAAGGGGCGCGCGAGCGCTTCAAGTTGCGGGTGCGTGACGAGGACCTCTTCACCAATGTGTCATTGCGGATCTGGCTTGAGGAGCAGCATTCCGTGCGGCTGCCAGAGCTGGCAGAGGCGGACGACTGGACGCCATCGCAGTACTTCGAGCAGGTGCGCGCGAGCATTGCCGGCGCGCCACGGTGGGAGGTGCTGGATGACGAGGTCGTTCTGGCTCTCTTCTCGTTCAGCAAGTTTCTGCTATGGCGTGATCTGGATCCTAAGAACTGGCCTACGGAGGCCGCACTCCTGGATCATGCGGTATTGCGCACGCTGCTCGCGTCGTCGGAGGAAGATCCGCCGCCGGAGGCTCCGGTGATACCTCCCGACGCGCGCATCGATGACATCGTGAAGCTGTCTGAGCTGCGCTACGTCGTCGATGCGGACAGCTCGCAGACCTCGGCTATCCAGACGGCGCTCGCAGGCCGCAACGTGGTCATCCAGGGCCCACCCGGCACCGGAAAGTCGCAGACGATCACAAACATCATTGCTGCCGCCATAGCGAGCGGCAAGTCGGTGCTCTTCGTTGCGGAGAAGCTCGCCGCGCTCGAGGTGGTCCATGAACGTCTCCGGCTCGCGGGCCTCGGGCACCTCTGTCTTGAACTGCACAGCCGGAAGGCCTCCAAGCAGCAGGTACTCGCGCAGCTCCGCGAGGCGCTCGATTCGAGTGCGCCGCCTGCGGTGCCTGCCGACCTCGGCCAGCGTCTGGACGAGCACGCAGCAGCGCTGTGGCGGCACTCCGACACGCTGCACACACCAATCCCGCCTGCCGGATTCACGGCCTTCGAACTGATCGGACGAATCTGCGCTCTGAAGGACCTGGGTGTGGCATTGCCCGACTTCAACGTGAAGGCTGCAGAGCTGCAAACGCGTGAGGTTTTGGAGCGCATCGTGAGCCGCTGCCGCGAGCTGCAGGAGCGTCTCGCCATCAGTGGCGTGCCTGCGCGCCATCCCTGGCGCGATTGCGGACGCTTGCCCCTGAATCCCCTGGACCAGCAGCGCCTGGAGGCGCTGGCAGACTCCGCGTCCGCCGCGGTCGTGCAGCTGTGGTCCAGGTTGGATGCGGTGTGGCCGCTCGTCAGTCCGAACCCGGAAGCGGGCCCCGCGTCACTCACGCTTTCTCATGTCCAGCGCGTTGTGGATGCGCTCGAGGTCGTCTCGCGTCATCCGGTCGAGTCAGTGGATGTGTTGTGTGCTGGGCGCTGGAATATGGAGCTGCCCGCGCTCGAGTGCCTCGCGCGCGCAGCGCATAGGCTCGCGGACGTCGAGCGCACACTGATGCCCGTGTTCACTGCTGCGGCGTGGTCCATGGAATGGCCGTTGCTGCGTGCAGAGATCGCGGGTTCCGGCGAGAGCCTGTTCCGCTGGTTCCGCGGTGCCTATCGCGATGCCATGCGTGCGTTCCGTGGCGCCTGCGTCGTTGTCCCGTCCGACCACCGCGGTCGTATCGAGCACATCGACCTGCTGATCGAGGGTATTCGTCTGCGGGAGGACGTGAAGCGCCTAGCGTCGCCATTGCGTCCGGAGTTTGCTGATCTCGTCTCGGACCTTCCATCCACTTGGGCCCGGCTCGCTGCGCTTGCAGCGTGGCTGCACGAGGCGATGCCGCTGGAGCCTGCATTGCGCATCCGCCACGCGGCATTGTTGTCGTCATCGCTCGATCACTCGGCGCTGGCTGCCGGGCTGCGGGCAGCCGGGCAGGATGTACGCGCGACGCTGGATGCCCTTCAGCGCTTCGTCGTGCTAGAGGACCCCGTAGTCGCGGAGAATGCAGGGCGCATCGATTGGACCCTCGGCGCGCTGCGTGAGCGCACGGCGGCGTGGGCGGTCAGTGTCGCGCGCTACAACGAGTGGCCTCCGGTGCGTGATCACCTCGCGTGGCTCGAAGAGCTGACCACGGGATCGTTCGCGCAGCAATGCCGGAGCGGCGAGATCGCCGCCGCCGAGATTGCGGATCGCGTCGAACTCGCCATCGCGGAGCAGTGGTGGCACGTGGCCGCTGCACACGCGCCTGAACTTGCCGCGGCGGATGGTCGTCTCCTCGATCGTACGCTGAAGGAGTTTCGGGAGCTCGACCTGCTCCGTATTCGGGCCGCCGCCGATGAGGCTGCTCGTTTTCACTACGATGCAAGGCCGACGGGAGCGGCGGGTGACATGAAGGTCATCCGCACGGAGCTGAACAAGCAGCGGCGGCATCTGCCCGTACGGCGCCTGATCGAGCAAGCAGGACATGCCATCCAGCAGTTGAAGCCCGCGTTCCTCATGAGTCCGCTGTCCATCGCTCAGTACCTCTCGCCGGGTCGCTGCACATTCGACCTGCTGCTTGTCGACGAGGCGTCGCAGGTTAGACCGGCCGATGCCCTCGGGGCGATTGTGCGCGCGCGTCAGGTGGTGGTGGTGGGTGACGCGAAACAGTTGCCGCCGACCAACTTCTTCAATCGAATGCTGGCCGATGAAGACCTCGTGGGAGCGGAGAACGCCGGCGAATTGCCGGATGTGGGCGCACCATTGGGTGCCATGGAGAGCATCCTCAGCCTGTGCGACGCCACTTTCGGCAGTCGGGAGATGCTGGCCTGGCACTACCGGAGTCAGCACCCGGGCCTGATTGCGGTCTCCAACCGCAACTTCTATGACAACAAGCTGCTGCTGCCGCCCTCGGTGATTGCCAGCCGCGCGGCGGACGGCCTGGGCGTGGTCTTCCACTTGACGCCACAGGGTGGCTACGAGCGGGGGCGCGGCGCCACGAATGTCATCGAGGCGGACTTGATCGCCGAGGCCGTGTGCCAGTTCGCGCGCGAGACGCCAGACAAGAGCCTTGGCGTAGGAACGTTCTCTGTCGCGCAGCGCGATGCCATTCGTGCCCGGATCGACGACCGCAGACGGCGTGAGCCCGAGATCGAATCATTCTTCAGTGCAAGTCGACCAAGGCCCTTCTTAGTCAAGAACCTCGAGAGCATCCAGGGTGATGAGCGTGACGTGATCTTCATCTCCGTCGGCTATGGCCGCGACAAGGACGGCCGGCTCACACAGAACTTCGGTCCGATCAATGGCGACGGTGGTGAGCGACGGCTCAACGTGCTGATCTCCCGCGCGCGTGAGCGCTGTGAGGTGTTCTCTCCCATCACCGCAGACGACATCGACGTATCGAGCCGCAAGGCAGGCACAGTTGCACTGAAGGAGTTCCTGCAATTCGCGGAGAAGGGCTATTTCGACGTGCCGACCCGGACAGAGAAGCCGTTCGACAGCGACTTCGAGGTCTCTGTTGCCGGGTTTCTCTCGAGCCGTGGCTTCACGGTACACCCGCAGGTCGGGATGGCTGGTTTCTACATCGATCTTGCAGTCCTCGATCCTGACCGACCGACCCGCTACCTGCTAGGGGTCGAGTGCGATGGTGCGACATATCACTCCTCGCGTTCAGCGCGTGATCGTGACCGCATTCGTCAGGAGGTCCTCGAGTCGCGTGGGTGGACCATCCACCGTGTGTGGAGTACCGACTGGTTTCATCGGCGTACACAGGAGGAGCGGAAGTTGCTGGATGCGCTTGTCGGAGCATCGACGAAGAAGATCGCACCTAGCCGTCCCGCAACCGCGCAGTCGGAGCCGCAGAACGTTCAAGCTGGCGCGGAGGGCGAAGATCAACATTCGCGCATCGTATCTGTACCGTACAAGGAGGCGGCCTTTCGTGTGGCCTCCGACAAGGGGCCGCATGAGGCGCCTGATCCCATCGTGCATGACGCGATGCTGCGCATCGTGCAGGTGGAAGGCCCCATACATGCCGAGGAAGCATGCCGGCGGCTGGCGACCGTATGGGGGCTGGACCGCACTGGTACACGGATCCGGGATGCCGGGCTGCGTGCGCTGGCCGCGCTGCTCGCACAGGGTCGCTGTGAGGTTGACGCGGGCTTCTCGACAGTTCAGCCGTCGCTCGGGGTCGTGATCCGCGACCGATCAAATGTGGCAAGCGGTTCGCTTCGGCGCGCCGACATGCTGCCGCCCGTCGAGATTCGGCAGGCGGTGCTGCAGGTGCTCGCCGACAGCGCACGGGTGCAACGGGAGGAGCTCGTAGTGGAGGTCGCGAGGTTGTTCGGCTTCCTGCGCACAGGCGGGGACATTCGGGCTGCGATAGATCGTGTCCTTGAGCGAATGCGCGACGAGGCCGTAGACATTGATGCGGGTGGTTTCGTGGTGCTCGTTGTACGGGACGCGTGACTGCGCATTCGCTCTGGGGGCTGCGGGCCCCATCGGATCGTGAGTGCGTGCTACCGCTACCGGTGGGCGAACTCAGCCTGCCGCACGCGCTACGTCGTGTGCAGGCGCGCGCAGCCGCAGCAACGCGAGTATGCCGAGCGCCAAGATCGCCACATTGGGGGCTTGCACGCTTACCGTCGCTACGGGCCGATAGGTCGCCCCGCTCACCGACGTGAGCTGCGCGTTCGGGTTGCGCGGGCCCGATTCGAGCAGTACTTCGAGAGTGCGCGAGTAGTCCGCGCGGGCGATGTCGTTCCTCCCCAGGAAGTTCGAGTTGTTGAATCCCGTTGCAGCCTCGGTCTCCAGCAAGGCGTGGATCCACCAGGACGAGCCCTAGGGGAGGTTTTCGAACGAGCCCTGTACGATCGAGCGGCTGGGGGTCGAACCATCCGCGAAGAGCCTCCGTGAGTGGATCGCTGTCGTAGTTGCGGGAGGTCAGTTCGTAGCCGTCGGCGAGCGATACGAGCGAGACATTGTCGGGTGCAACGTGGAACGTGCTGACGCCACCGGACAGTCGTATCTCGGATTCGACAAGGCCGGACTGGCCCCGGAAGGGGCCAAACCCGGGGGGCAGGGTCGGCATGCCCATCACGACCGCCGCCATGCAGGCGTTGGTCATCAGGAGCGAGGCGGCCACGCCCGGCAGCCGCTTCCAGGGATCCGCTTGCGAGCGGTTCACGTGGGCACGGTTGCATTGCGACTTCGTCGGACTGGCCGGCATGTTCGTCGCCTGGGGTGTCGATGCGCCCCACGTGGACGCTTTATGCCCTAGAACCCTAGAACGCAATTGCGGACGCTGACCTGACACTCCGGTCGCAGCCCGGGCGTTGCGGTGCGCACGGGAGCCGGTGGTGGCCGGCCGCGAGTGCAGCGGCAGCACGCGCACGCCGCCGCTCAGGAGGGCAATTGCCTGCTGCCCGTCGCGGCGATGTCCTCGCGCAGCGTGCGCGCCGCGCGGAAGTAGTGCCAGGCAGACCACAGGTTCGCGACCGACATGATGCACAGCGCGTATTTCAGGCCATCTGCACGCGCGGGCTCGAGCGCCATGCCGCCAGCCACCAAGTATTCGCGCAGCTGGTCGCTGATCACGCCCGAGAGCATGGGCCCGAGGCCGATGCCGATGATGTTGATCACGAACATCAGCAGCGCGCCGCCGACGGCGCGTTCGGTCACGCCGAGCAGCTGGTGGGTGGCGGCGATGCTCGGCCCGAGGTAGGTGGCACCGAGGGCGATGGCGGGGATCATCATTGCCACCACGGCGAACTGCCACGGCAACAGCAGTGCCAGCAGCCATACCGGCACGTTGATGAGCAGTGCCACTGCCGGCACCCACATCTGGTAGCGCGGGTCGCCGCCGCGGCGGTTCGACAGCGTGTCGCTGAGCTTGCCCCCGAGGAATGTGCCGGCGAGCCCGCCCGTGAGCGTGACCACCGCGAGGGCGGCGCTGGTCTCGGTGAGCGACATGCCGTGGGAGCGCATGAGGAATGCCGAGTAGTAGGTGTTGAGGCCGTAGCCCACCAGTGCATGCAGCCCGGCGGCGATCGAGAGGTGCCTGAACGAGGGCAGGGTCGCGAGATTGCCGAGCACCGACATCGCCGGAGGTGGTGCCTTGGGCACGTAGCTCGCGGGCTCGGAGAAGCCGCGGGGTGGTTCGCGCAGAGTGAGCTTCAGGATCACCGCGACCGCGATCCCGGGCAGCCCGACCACGTAGAACGCGGTGCGCCAGCCGTATTCCTGGGCGATCCAGCCAGCCGTGACGAAGCCGATGAACTGGCCCAGGTACACACCTGTGGAGTACAGCGACATCGCCGTGGCGCGTGAGCGCAGCGGGAAGTAGTCGCTGATGATCGAGTAGGCGGAGGGATTGCATCCGGCTTCGCCAACCCCCACGCCCACGCGGGCGAGGAACAGGTGCAGGAAGCTCGAGGCCTGCGCGGTGAGTGCCGTGGCAGCACTCCATACCACCAGTGCGACGCTGATGATGTTCACGCGGTTGTGCCTGTCCGCATAGCGCGCGATCGGCATGCCCAGCGTGGCGTAGAAGATGGCGAAGGCCACGCCGCTCAGCAGCCCGAGTTCGGTGTCGCCGAAGTCGAACTCCTTGCGGATGGGCTCCATGAGGATCGACAGCAGCTGCCTGTCGACATAACTGAGGCCGTACACCACGAACAGGATGAACAGCACGTAGTTGCGGTAGGCCGCAGAGGCGGTGAATTCCGCGGGTCCTGTATTCACTTCAGCGATCGAACTGCAGCAGCAGGTCGTCGCCCGCGGCGAGGTTCGCCCGGCAGGCGTATTCGCGCGCGTCGTCCAGCGTGTAGGCGCCATCGTTGCTGAAGCCGTTGCGCTTCGACACCCAGCGCACCTCCACGCGATGCGGCCCCGCGGTGGGGCCGTGGGCACTGTCGATCACGAAGGCACCGTCGGCCGCCGCGCTCGCGCGAACGCGGGCGATCGGCGCATTGGCGTCGTCGGGCAGCAGGGTGATCCAGGCCATGCCCGGTGGCTTGCTGCCGATGTGCAGCCGCCCGCGCAGCGCAATGCGTGGACGGTCCGTCAGCATCCCGGTGCGCCGCAGCCAGCGCTGCAGCAGCGGCATCCACTCGCGCGTGTCGGGGTCGCCGACCGCGAGCCCCACGCCATGCTCGCCATAGCCGAACACGTGCAGCTCCGCCTGCACCCCGGCGGCAAGGCAGGCGCGGTAGAACAGCAGCGACTGCTCGGCGGACACCATCTCGTCCTCGGGGGTGTGCACGAGGAAGCTCGGCGGCGTGGATGCGTCCACCAGCGTATCGGTCGGAAAGTACTCGTCGACCTTCTTGCCGCGGATGACCCCGTTCGTTACCGCATACACGGGAACGAGGAAGTCCGGCCGTGCGCTCTCGCGCTCGATCGGGTCGGGAGCCTGCGCATCGCCCGCGTGCGCCGCGGTGCCAACGGCGACGCTGAGGTGCCCGCCGGCCGAGAAGCCCAGCATGCCGATGCGCCGCGGGCTGATGCCAAGCGCGCTCGCGTGGTGGCGCACGAAGCGCATCGCGCGCTGGCCGTCCGCGAGCGACGTACGCGTGTCGTAGGTCTCGCCCGTGCGATAGCGCAGCACGAACGCCGTGATGCCGATGCGGTTGAGCCAGCGCGCCACCTGCAGGCCCTCGTGGTCCGAGGCGAGGATGCGGTAGCCGCCGCCGGGATTCACGATCACTGCCGTGCCGGTGGCAACGTCCGCGCCGGACAGGTGAACGGTGATCGCCGGGCGGTCTGCCGCTGCGTCACCCCGCGCGGCGGGTGCGCCATCGGGCCAGAGCAGCATCTCGGCATCCTGTGGGAAGGCGATGGGCGACGGCATGGGTGACGGGTTCCTGAAGGCGCGGGGTGGGAAGGGCGGAGCGGAAGCGGTGGCATCGCGCGGTCGGGTTCACGGCGACGGGCACGACGAGGCGCAGGCGTGAACGCTGCGCGATGGTGTTCAGATGTTCGTTGGCATTGCCCAGGGATTGTCCTCCGCATCGCCCGCGATGGTCGTGCGCACCATCGTGCGTGGCTGGTCGGCGGGCCAGCCGTGCCCGCGGTGCAGCAGGCAGCGGTTGTCCCAGATCGCGATGTCGCCCGGTTGCCAGCGGTACTTCCATACGCGGGGCGGTTGGCATGCATCGGCCGTGATTTGCTGCAGCATGGCGCGTGTCGATACCTCGTCCTCGCCGACGAGGTGGCTCGCGTGCCTGCCGACGAAGAGGCTGCGCCGGCCGGTGGCGGGGTGCATGGCGACCACGGGATGCTGCACCGGAGCGAGCGTCGCCAGGTCGTCGGCGCTCACGATCTCGAGTCCGCCGTGCCACGCATGGCTGTAGGCATAGCTGTGCACGGCCACAGCGCCGTCGAGGCGCTGCTGCATGGCGGGGTCGAGCGCGTCCCAGGCCGCGCGCATGTCCGCCCATTCGGTCTCGCCGCCTTCCGTCGGCACGACGCGTGCATTGAGCAGCGATGCCTTTGCGCCCACGCACTTGTACGAGCTGTCGGAGTGCCACTGCAGGTTGCCGAGGTGGAAGCGCGCCTGCAGGCTCGTGGGCGGCGCGACGCTGCCGTCACGCGCCACGTTGCTCAGCACGCCCAACCTCGACGTCGATGACTGCTTCAGCCCACGCTCGAATCGACCGAACCGCGCCGAGAACCCGATGTGTGCATCGTCGTCCAGGTGCTGCCCCGGGAACACGAGCACGCCGCGTTCGTGCCACAGCGCGAGGATGCGATCGAAGCCAGCGTCGTCGAGGTGGGGCAGGGCGACGCCGGTCACCACTGCACCGAGCGTCGCGTCAGGGAAGTCGACCTGCAGTGCCATGTCCGGTGCCCTCCCTGCGGTGCTGTCCGCTCAGTGGATTTCCGCCGCCTTGCCCTGGGCCTCACGCAGCTTCTGGATGTTGAAGCCGGGTTGCCGCGCCGCCTCGATGATCACGCGCTCGCGCTTGATCACCTCGTCTGCCGCCGCGCGCACCTTCGTGACCACGTCGGCGGGGACGACCACTGCGCCGTGCTGGTCCGCGTGGATGACATCGCCCGGGTTCACTCGCATGCCGGCCACGTTCACCGTGCGGCCGAAGTCCACCACGTGCACGTAGGCATGGGAGGGAATCACGCGGCCCGCGAGCATCTGGAAGCCCGGCGCGATGTCCGGCAGGTCGCGGATGCCGCCATCGGTGATCACGCCCTCGCAACCGAAGCCCCTGTGGATCGAGCTGTTCACCTCGCCCCACCAGGAGCCGTAGCCCTTCTGCTGGTCGAGGTCCTGGATCACGACGATGCTCGGCTTCGGACCTTCATCGATATAGGCGTAGTAGGCGTCCGAGAGCGCGCGAGCGGCATCACCGGCGAGTTCGCTCGGGTGCGCACTGCGGATGGTCGCGGTGCGGGCCACGCCAACCATCGGCTTCTGGCCCGGGCGCAGGCACACGAGCGGCTCGGTGGTGTAGCCGTAGCCGCGGCGCTTCGGCACGATGAGTTCGAGGGCGTTGCACACCGTAGGTGTGTCCATGGTCTGCAATTCGGCGACGAGGTCTGCGCTGAGTGCGGTCATCGGGTGCTCCGACAGGGGGGTGTTGGAATAGGGCTTTGCGCGCTGCGCATGGTGTGCGGCGCGGCAGGCCGTCGTCGCGATGGGGCCAAGCCTCGCACAGCGCGCGCGTGTTGCGCACGCGCTGTCTGTGGGCAACCCCGAGCTTGCGCGTGGGGCGGGCTGCGGGCGGAATCACCGGTACCCCCTGATGCCGGCGTGCGATGGCGGGCGCAATCAGGGACTTCCAGGCTTGGCCTGGTTGCGTCGTTGCACATGCGCTCGCGTGATCCTTCCGTGGTGTCGTCCCCCACCCGAGTACGAACTCATGCATGTGTCGCCGCTGTTCAGGAAACTCAATCTGGGTGCGGGAACGGCAATCCACGTTCTTGACGCGCCGGCATCGTTCGATGCGGAACTCGCCTTGCTCGCGGGCGTGACGGTGAAGCGATCCGTGCGAGGCGAATCGGCTTTCGCACTGGCATTTGTCGTCACGCAGCGTCAGCTCGACACCGCGAGCACGCTGCTTGCCACGGCCTGCGCGGGCGATGCCGTGCTGTGGATGGCCTATCCCAAGGGCACGTCCAGGCGCTACAGGTGCGAGTTCGATCGCGATTCGGGCTGGGGCGTGCTGGCCGCATCCGGCTTCGAGCCTGTGCGCGTGGTGGCGATCGACGAAGACTGGTCGGCACTGCGGTTCCGACGCGTCGAGTACATCAGGACCATGACCCGCAGCACCAGCAACGCGATCTCCGCAAAGGGCAAGCAGAGGGCACGCAGCACCGATCAGTGACTCGGCGCGGTCGAACATCGGCTGACGTTTCTCCGGCTGAATGCGAGTCCTAGCCGGTGAATTCGGTGCCGGCCTGGACGAAGGAGATCGGATTGCCGAACGGATCCTCGGCGTAGAACATCGTCTCGCCCCAGGACATGGCTGCAACGTCGGTGACCTTGCTCGCGCCCGCCGCCACGCAGCACTCGCGAGCAACCTGCAGGTCGTCGGTCGAGAAGTACAGGTACTGCAGCGGATGCATCTGCCAGCGATCGCCATAGCGCGGGGCGTCCCCGTCGTCGCGCGCGGAGTAGCAGGCGAGGATGGCACCGCCTGCTTCGTCCGAGCCGAAGTAATGCCGCCCACCTGAGACGCGCCGCCCGGGCGAACCCAGCACCTGTGCATAGAAGGCTGCAGCAGTCTCGATATCGTCAACCGGGAGAATCACTCGGTACATGCGCATGTGGGCTACGTCGTCGGTTGTCTCACGGGAAATCTGCCGTGCGTGGCCAGTCATGTCCACTGATCTAGGGACGGGCGATCGCGCGCGCCGCTACAGGAGGCCCGGATCGTCCGGGTCGTACTCAACGCCGGTGTCGAGGTAGCCGCCTGTCGCTCCGCCACCCTTAAAATTCAGGGCTCGCGCCTGTGCGGCGGGGAGGGCCTTGTAGGTCACGACCGCAGAGACCAGGCCACCCGTTGCCTGTTCGAGGTCCTTGTCGTCGAGCGCGGTCGGTTCCGGAGCTCTCTTGCTCATGTCGATCTCCTTGGGTTGCCGTTGAAGTTCGCGTCGCTTCCGGGCTGCGTGGCAGCCGCGGGCGAGCGACGAGAAGATGCTCCGTCGTTCGCGGGCCACGGACATCACCCCTCAAGGGGGATGCCACGGTCTCGAAAGCACCTGTTTCGCGGCCCGCCCAGACCCGTAGGTGCCGTGCCGAGCAGCTGCGCGACTTCCGCATGACGCAGCGCGGCGCCTGACGACGCGCTAGTTCTCAGCTGGAGTGTCACTCCGCCGGCGTGTAGCCACCGGCGAACGGATGCAGCGGATAGCCCGCGTGAATCCGCAGCGAGCTGCGCACGGACAGCCTGCTGCGCTCGAGCACGGCTGCCAGTGGCGCAGGCTCGATGCCGATCACGGTCGCATCGCCGCCGGCCACGCTGTCGAGCAGCGATTGCCACGCGGCATGCCCGGCCATGCCGAGCGGCTGCGGCCGGCGTACGCCAAGCAGCCTGCGCACACGCGCCAGGGTGGGATGCCTAAATGCCACGAACGTGATCCACGCAGGGTCTGCGTCCAGTGCCGCCATCCGCGCCGCGATCGTCTCGTCAGGGCCTGCGTGGTCCAGATAGAGCGAGACGAACTCGCAGCCCTGCTGCTCGTGCGCGCGGGTGCCGTCGAACAGCCGCTGGGCGCAGGTGTCGAGCTGCACTGCGTTCAGGTCTGTCCACGAGCGCGTCCGGCGCACGCTCTCGGGCGGTGATCCTGCCCAGTACACGCGCCGCTCCACCCGGTTGCCATCGCGCGTCAGCCGCTTCAGGCCCGCCATCCACTCGTCGCTCGCCACGTGATCCCGGAACGCGCGCGCGTCCAGGTAGAGCTCCAGATACTCGAGGCCAACCGCGACCGGCGTGTGGTTGGCGATGCGGCGCGTGACTGCAGCTGACTTGAAAAAGAGGTAGGTGGGCACGCCGGGCCCGGCGCTCTGGGTTGCGCTTGCGCAGCTGTCCAGGCCGAAGAGGCTCTCGTTCGCAGCGGCTTCGTCGCTGCAGATCAGCTCCACGTGCAGCATGAACGTCTCGTTGCTCATGTCAGGCGACCCTCCTGTACTGCATCGGGCACGTGCGCGAGCACGTAGTCGCCGATCTCCGCGATGGCCTCGCGTGCCTCGGGGAACAGGGCGCCGAACCAATGCCACACGTGGATCATGTCCGGCCACTCGCGCAACGTGACAGCGCAGCCGGCCGCGGTCAGGCGACGTGCGATCTCCAGCCCTTCGTCCAGCAGTACCTCAGCGGTGCCGACCTGGATCAGCAGCGGCGGCAGGCCATGCAGGTCACCATGCAGGGGCGATGCGAGCGGATGACGACGATTGGCATCGCCGGCATAGAGGCGAGCGCCGATGCACAGTGGTTCCACGGACGCCATGTCCACGCCAAGGTTGCGCACGAGCGAGGCACCGAAGCGCACCTCCATGTCGACCCATGGCGAGATGGGAACTCCAGCTGCCGGCATGGGCAGACCGCGGTCGCGGCAACGCATCAGCAGCGCGATCGTGAGCCCACCACCGGCCGACTCACCGGCGACGACGATGCGTGCGGACGGGATGCCCTGCGCGAGCAGCCAGCGATAGCACGCCAGCGTGTCGTCCAGCGCCGCGGGGAACGGATGCTCGGGCGCGAGCCGATAGTCCACGCTCAGCACCCGGCATCGACCGTCGCGCGCGAGCCGGCTGCAGAACTCCCGCACGGTGGCCCCAGCGCCCGAGATGTACCAGCCGCCGTGGGCATAGAGCACGATCCGATCTGCTGCCGATACCGGCGCGTCGATCCATTCGGCGCGCACGCCGTCGCAGTCCACGGGCACTACCCGGATGTCGTGCGCCAGCGGAAACGCGCGCCCCACGCCGTCCATCACCTGGCGGATGCCGGCCAATGAGCCCGAGTCGCGATGCCGCTGCGCCGCCGTGGCTTGGATGTGCCGCATGAACGCCCGATATTCTGCGCTTCGCTCTTCCAGCATGTACTCGTTCTCCAGCCGATTCACTGCATGCCCCTAGGCTCGGGCGATTAGCCCGCATGACCGTCCCCGGGCGCAAGCACCGCTCGCCAGGCGAGGGTTTCCGTGCATCACTCGGCGGGCATAGGATCGACGGTCAGCGGACGCCGCATGTCGCGCCTCTCGCCTCTCGCATCAGGAGATGTTCACCGCATGAGCACGCTCGACCAGTTCGACCTTCGCGAGACCGGCACGCGGGAGTGCCCGTTCCCGTACTTCAGGGCGATTCGCGCCGAGTGCCCGGTGTACTTCATGCGCGAGATCGGCGCCTTCTACGTGTCGCGCTACGAAGACGTGCGGCACGTGAAGCGCCATCCCGAACTGTTCTCCAACGACATCTGGACCTACGGCGCGCGCCGCGGCGCGGTGCGTGACATCGCGGAGGAGTACCGCGCGGAGCATGGCTGGAAGCGCGTGTCCACGCTGCAACGCACCGATCCGCCGGTGCACACCACCTACCGGCGGCTGATTGGCGATGCCTTCGGTGTGGCGCGCGTGCGGCGCATGACTGACTACGTCGAGACCATCGTGAACGACCTGCTCGATGGCTTCATCGATCGCGGTCGCTGCGACTTCGTGGCGGAGTTCGCGGTGCCGCTACCCTGCACGGTGATCGCGGACCAGCTAGGTGTGCCGCGCGAGGCGATCGGCAAGCTGAAGGCGTGGTCGGACGCGATGCTGGCACCCGGCAGCGGCTTCCTGGGCGAAGACGAGGCACTGGCGTGCGGCAAGTTGGTTGTGGAGGCGCAGCACTTCTTCGCCGAGGTCATGGCGGCGCGGCGGCAGTCACCGCGCGACGACATCATCAGCGACCTCGTGCACACGAAGGTGCGCGACGCGACGACCGGCGAGGAACGGCTGCTGGACATGTACGAGCTGCAGGACCTGCTGGACCAGCTGCTCACCGGTGGCAACGAGACCACCACCAACGCGCTGGGCTCGGCCATGCTGCTGCTGCTCGAGCATCCGGCGCAGATGGCGCGGCTGCGCGCCGAGCCGGCACTGGTGCGCAACTTCATCGAGGAGACGCTGCGCGTTGAAACGCCGGTGCTGCACCTGTGGCGCGCCGCTACGCGGGATACCGAGATCGCAGGCGTGCCGATCCCGGCCGGCAGTGCCATCGCGCTTGGCTACGCCTCCGCGAATCGCGACGAGAAGGTGTTCGACGACGGCGAGACATTCGACGTGGGGCGCAAGAAGTCGGGCGCGCATCTGGCCTTCGGCTCTGGCCCCCACCATTGCCCGGGCGCGGCGCTCGCGCGGCAGGAGCTGTACTCGGCATTCACCGTCCTGCTGCACCGGCTGGACGACATCCGGCTCGCGCAACCGGAGGTTCGGCCGACGCACGTGCCGAGCATCTTCCTGCGTGGGCTCGAACGGCTGAACCTGGCATTCACGGCGCGCGAATGGGCGCGCTACCTCCCGAACGAATCCGCCTACTGACATCCCTGCAGGGGCACATGCCGTTACCGCGGCGCGACCCGACGCACGGGATCAGCCCACGCGCACGATGGTGGTGCCGATGGTGTCGCCGCCGAGCAGGTTCACGAATGCCGTGGGTGCAGCACCGAGGCCCTGGAACTCGGTGACCCGTGGCACGAGCTCGCCGCGGCCGATCCATGCGCTCATCGCATTGCGAGCCTCGTCGTAGCGCGGCTCGTAGTCGAACACCAGGAAGCCCTGCATCTTCACCCGGTTGTTCACCAGCAGGCCGGGGATGCCGCGCGGGCTGCCGGCGGGGTTGGCGGTGTCGTACTGGCTCACGGCGCCGCAGCAGACGATGCGGCCGTGGGCATTCATGCGGAAAAGCGCGCTGCCGAGGATGTCGCCGCCGGTGTTGTCGAAGTACACGTCGATGCGTTTCGGCGTGGCTTCCTTGAAGGCGTCGCGGAAACTGCCGTCCTTGTAGTTGATGGCCACGTCGAAACCGAGTTCGTCCACCAGCGCGCGGCACTTGGCGTCCGAGCCGGCAACACCGACCACGTGGCAGCCCAGGCGTTTCGCGATCTGCCCGACGATATGGCCGACCGATCCTGCGGCCGCGGAGACCACCACCGTCTCGCCCGGCTGGGGCGCGCCGATGTCGAGCAGGCCGAAGTAGGCTGTTAGGCCGTTGGTGCCTAGCACACCCAGGTGCAGCGCGGGATCGGTGCCCGCCGGCACCTTGCGCAGGTGGGATGCCTTGAGCGCCGACAGTGTCTGCCAACCGGTGGGGCCGACGACGAGGTCGCCCGCCGTGAAACCATCTGCCTTCGAGGCTTCCACGCGGGCGACGCCCGTGCCGCCCATCACGATGCCTGCGCGTGGCGCACCGGCGTAGCTGGCGCTGCCCTGGAGGCCGGCACGCTGGCCCGCACCGATGGTGAGCGCGAGGGTGCGGCACAGCACCTGGCCGTCGCCGCACTCGGGCACCTCGCCATCGCGCAGGTCGAAGTGCTCGGGTGTGAGCGGCCCGTTCGGGACGGACGCGATGATCACTTGCGGGTTGCCGGCCATCTTCGCGTCCTCTCGCCCTGAGGGCGTCTTCTGTGGGCCCGCGAATCTACGGGCCGGCGTGGCGTCGGCGCAAGGCGAGCCCGCCTGCAAGCACGGCCGTGGCGGCGAGCAGCGTGAGCGGTGCGGCAGGCGCGGGCACGGAGACAGGCACGACATCCACGAAGCTCTCGAAACCGACATCCAGGACGCTCGCCGTCGGTGCGAGGCCACCCTGCACGATCGCCCTGTACGCGCCGCCCTCATAGTTGGTGCCGATGGGCATGAAGGCTGTCCGCGGCGAGTGGCCCAGCGCCAGCCCCGCACGCGCGAGGCCGGTCGTCGGCAGGCCGCTGAACAGGACGCTGTAGCGCTGGCCCACCTCCACGAAGTAGTCGGCGTCGCGCACGTGCAGGTAGAACGTCGGGAAGGGGGGAATGCCGCTGCCGAGGGACGGCAGGGAGGCGAAGTCGATGCCCCCGGTCGTGATCACCGTGTCCGCGCCGGCGAACACGTCGCCGTCGATCAACGTGGCGATCAGGATGCCGCCGCCGGTGATGCTCACGGCCTGGAACGCGAGCAGGTCGAGGTAGCCGCGGGTGCCCGCCGTGAACGTCTGCACCACGCCCACGTCCAGCACCGACGGGAGCGACGTGGGAAAGGACGGCGGGCGGTTGATCTCACCGACCGAGCCCAGCACGGGCACGCTGGCGGCGGCCGTGGGGCTGCCGACGAGGAACGACTGGTCGAGGACGACGGCGGCGCGGGCGAGGGGTGCTGCGAGGGCGGCGACGAGGAACAGGACGGTTGCGATGCGGGCGTTCAAGGGATGTCCCTGGGTACAGCTTGGGGTCGGGCAGGATTCCCGAGTCGCGGCCGACGCACAACCCGCACGATGGGGAATTTAGGGAAATCCCGGGAGCGGCGCCCCGATGCATGCGCAGCGGGAATGGCGCCGACTGCGCAGCGAATTTGCCTTGGTGGCAGGTCATGGGCCACAGTCCGACGCTTGAATGGAACCCCGAATCACCCGACCCCATGCGAAGGAGTTCTGCGTGAGCCATGAACTGATCATCTCCGGCGGTACCGTCATCGACGGCAGCGGTGCACCCGGCGTGCGCGCGGACATTGCCATCGACGCCGGCCGCATCACCCGCATCGGTGACCTCACGGGCGTGGCCGCCGGCCGCACGATCGACGCCACGGGCAAGCTCGTGACGCCCGGCTTCGTTGACCTGCACACCCATCTTGACGCACAGATCGGCTGGGACCCGCAGATCCGCTCGTCGATCTGGCACGGTGTCACCACGGCGCTGATCGGCAACTGCGGCGTCACCTTCGCCCCGGTGGCGGTACACAACCGCCGCAACCTTGCCTCGCTCATGGAAGCGGTGGAGGACATTGGCGCCGACGCGATCATGGATGGGCTGCCCTGGAACTGGACCAGCTATGGCGGCTACCTCGATGCGCTGCAGTCGCTGCGCCCGGCGCTGAACATCGTCGGCCTCGTGGGTCACTCGTCCATCCGCTACGAGGCGATGGGCGACAAGTCCATGGATGAAGGCGTGCAGGCGACCAGCGCGGAGCTCGAACAGATCGTGCGGATGGTGCGCGAGTCGGTGGCGGAGGGTGCCGCCGGCTTCTCCACCTCGCGCTTCCTCGGCCACAAGGTGCCGGACGGCCGGCTCACGCCGGGAACCTGGGCGGACCTCGAGGAGATGGAGGCCATCCAGCGCGCTGTCGTCGAGGGCGGTGGTGCCGGTGGCCTGTTCCAGGTGGCGCCGGACTTCGCGAAACGCCGGCCGATCGAGATGCAGATGTTCGAGCGCGGCGCCGAACTCGGCTGCCAGGTGCTCTTCTCTGCGGGCGCCGGTGCGAGCGCCGATGGCGGCGTGACCTGGATGCAGGAGTTCCTCGACCGCAACAACGCCGCCGGCAAGCGCATCACCAGCATCTGTCACACGCGCCCGAGCGGGGCGCTGTTCGGTCTTGCGAAGGCGTCGCCGTTCAGCACGCCGGCGTGGAAGGACCTGATGAACCTGCCTTCCATCGCCGACCGCGTGGCGGTGCTGCGGGACCCGGCGAAGCGCGCCACGCTGATCGCCGAGGCGAAGCAGGGCGGCTTCCGCGTGTCGCCCGGGCAGCTCCACCCGCTCGGCATGGGTGCCCTGCCGGACTACGACCTCGCGCGCACTGGCAGCCTGGCGCAGATCGCGGCGGCGTCGAACCGCGACCCCGTGGACGTGTACGTGGAGCGACTGCTCGCGTCCGAAGGCCGCGAGTTCTTCAACTTCTGGGCCTTCGGCGGCTCACTCGAGAACCAGTGGCGCTACATGCAGATCGAGCACTGCGTGCCGATGCTGGCAGACACCGGGGCCCACGTGGGCATCCTCATCGATGCCGACTCGCCGACCTTCCTGCTGAGCGACCTCACGCGCAAGAACGGCGTGTACGCGCTGGAGCAGGCGGTGCATCGCATCACGGGGCAGTCGGCGAAGGTGCTGGGCCTCAAGCAGCGCGGCGAGATCCGCGTGGGCTGGCATGCGGACATCAACGTGATCGACTACGACAAGCTGGAGACCTGCCAGCCGGAGTTCGTGCACGACTTCCCACACAACGGCGGCCGCTTCATCGTGAAGTCCCAGGGTTACCTGGCCACGCTGGTGGCGGGCAAGGTAGTGGCCGAGAGTGGCTACACCACGGGGCAGCGCCCCGGGCAGGTGATCCGCGAGTTCCAGCGCGCGTGATGCAGCGCGAGTGAATCCCGGGCGCGGCGCAATCGCTGCACCGGGTGGGTTGTAGCGATGGGGCGGTCGCGCGAGTGCGCGCCCCGTTTGCGTTCCACAGCCGCACTAGCGTGCGCACACACGGTGACAGGTGTCTCGCCGGCGGCCTCACCTGCCGCAGGCATGGGCGATCACGTGCATGCCGCGTGGGCTTTGACCTGCAGTCAGGGTCCTATGTACAGTTGATCTGTACACATTGCCGAGCATGGACCGTGACCCACGTGAACGTCACCGAACTGCGCCAGAACCTGCCTTCCTGGCTTGCGCTCGTGCAGCGCGGCCGGCGCATCCGCGTCACCTCGCGGGGGCGAGTGATCGCGGAGATCGCGCCGCCGGCCGCGGAGCCGGCGGAGGTCGACGGCGCACGCGCGCTGCTGCGCGGCAGCATCGACCGCTATGAGCGGCCCCTGGCGCCGGCAGACGCAGCGGGCACCTGGGATGCCGAGCGGTGATCGTGCTCGACACCCACGCGCTCGTCTGGTGGGTGGCGGAGCCTGCGCGGCTGTCGCGCCGGGCGGCGCGGGCGATCGCCACGGCAGTGCGTGGGGATGGCGTCATGGCGTCTGCCATCAGCCTGTTCGAGATCGGCACGCTCCTGCGGCGTGGGCGGCTGGTGCTCACCGTTGATCCTGCCGCGTGGCTGGCAGCGCTGCAGAAACTGCCGGAACTGAGCATCGAGCCGGTGGGTGCGGACGTCGCGCTGCAGGCGGCGTCCTACGGGGTCGACTTCCCCGGGGATCCGGCGGATCGCCTGGTTGCCGCCACGGCGCAGCTGCTCGGCGCGAAGCTCGTGACGGCGGATGACCGGCTGCGTGCCGCGAAGGTGGTGGACACGCTCTGGTAGCGCGCCCGGCAGGCGTGTTGGCCTGTGCCTCGGCCTCTCAGCTCGCGATCACGCCTTTCGCCTTCAATGCCGCGATCTGCGCGTCGTTCAGGCCCACCTCGCGCAGCACGGCGTCCGTGTCCTGCCCCAGTGCGGGCGCATTGCGGCGATGGCCGCCGGGGGTGCGCGAGAGCTTCGGCACGAAGCCCGGCACCTGCAGGTCGCTGCCATCAGGCAGCCGGACCGTCTCGAGCATGCCGCGGGCAGCGTAGTGCGGGTCCGCGGCGATGTCCGCGATGCTGTAGATGCGGCCCGCGGGCACCGAGGCGGCGTCGAGCGCGGCGAGAACCTCGGTCACCGTTCGGGTGGCCGTCCACGCGCCGATCGCATCGTCGAGCTCCTTCACCCGCGCCACGCGGCCGCGGTTGTCCGCGAGGTCGGGATCGCTGCCCAGGTCGTCGCGGACGATCGCGCCCATGAGTCGCTTGTAGATCGAGTCGCCATTGCCGGCGATGAGCGCGTAGCCGCCGTCGCCGCACCTATAGGCATTCGTGGGTGCGATGCCGGGCAGGGCGCTCCCGGCCGCCTCGCGCACCGCGCCGAAGGCGCTGAACTCCGGCAGCAGGCTCTCCATGCCGTTGAACACGGCCTCGAACAGCGCGA
>SXGT01522913.1_pt1 | contig 20511 bp, 37 predicted proteins | sample 3176221 | NCBI WGS metagenome assembly SXGT01 (sample SAMN11356862, study PRJNA531348) | freshwater metagenome | isolation source: freshwater sample F1-120 | place: China: Fuxian Lake, Yuxi | collected 2017-12-25
CACCCATGCAATTCGATGGGTTTTTTCGTATATGAATGGCAAAGCTTCCCAAAAAGTTCTGGAACAGAAGTTAATCAGAGCGTCGCCCATCGTTATAGACGAAAGATCCATGCGTTTTTCGATCTTTACGCCAATCTCAAGCATCTTGTCATACAATGGCTCATTCTCGTAGTTCTCCATCGTAGGAATAATGCGAAACTCCATATCAGGAAACGCTTTTGTCCATAACAATATTTGATGATGAAGCTCAGTCCCTGCTCCACCATATAATCCGGGGAATCCTAGTATGAATAATCGTCTCATATTGATTAAATTTTGATACGAAAAAACGCCTTCAAGGGGATATAAGTCCTTTTGGCGTTACATTTTTCTTCTCCGCACTGCAAGACCGCTATTGTGATAACGATGATGAGTATGATTGTAGCTATATCAAGCGGGTCTAACTTCCTTGGCGTATTCTCCATCCGTTTTTTCATACTTCCCAAATCTTACCACGGCGCAATAATATTGGCAAGCCAAAAGAAACCCACGCTTTTCCATGATATGATAGAAAATCAAATCCACTTGTTCCTTGCTGAGGGTGAACTCAGGAACATTGATAAACTGGACAAGCGCATCATGGAATAGGGATGCAATGATGTTGGTTTGTGTATCCGGGGTTCCGATCCATCTTCCCAAAATGAACTTCTTTGGACTGCATCCATTCCATGCATAGCCTGCACGAACGATGATTTCGCATCCGTATATCGAAATCCAGTTGTTGCCTACCTTGTCATAGAAGTCGCAATAGATTCCGGTATTAAAAGATAATATTATTTTTGCGTCAAAATTATTGCGAAACCTCCACACCGCTCCACGATACCCCTGCAATTCCTTGCAGTGATCGCCGATGCGGTATGGAGGTAATGAGCGTATCATGTATGTTTGGCTTGAGCTATCCCTATGCTATTATATTGCACTTGTCGATGATTCCCAGAGCGCATCTACCTGAGTTTCCAGCCTTCCGGAAATCTCCCGGCCCTTCGCGGAATCCGCCCGCACCGCATCCACTACCGGGGTAACGGCAGCGGATTGGATCGGCGCGGGAATCGCCCGCGGCGGCACTGTCTCATGGGTGCATGAGGCGAGCAGTAGAACGCTTACGTATGTCAGTTTCCAGTTGGAGAGAATCATGGGTGTGGATCGGAGGGATCGAAGGTCAGCTTGATGATGGACTCTTGGAGGGTCATGGGATCTTACTCGGTGGCCCTGTCTTATGGGTGCATGAGACAAGATCGATGGCGTGGATAGCTAGAAGTGGCTTTATGGAGTGACAACCATGACGGCTCCAGTGGATGTGCGATATTCATCACCCGCGATCAGCCCACCCGTCACGGCAGCGGCATTGTCGGCATAGACGTTTTTCAGCAGGTCATTGTGCGAAAAATTCCCTGTTTCCGTCGTGCATCGGAGAAACTTGATGTTTGCACGCTGGGCAGTGGTCCAGCCTGCAATGGCCGTGTCGTATTCGGCGTTGGTTTCGTTCGCGAACGGGAAGAAACAGTTGATGAAATAGTTCTTCACGCCTGCGGTGGCGGATGGGGTGATAACGCTGTCGATTCCGCAGCCGATGAAATTCATGTTGTCGCCTAGCAACTGGATTCCGGTTGTGCCGTTGGTGTAAATATGGGTTCCGACAAATTGGAACCCCATCGACATGCTTGCAAACGACTTCACGCCGATGGACGTGTTGTGATTGATACCGCCACCAACCCACGATCCGTGGCCGGGGTTAGATCCCGGAGAAATATAGACTCCATTGGTGTTGTATGCCGCGACGCAGTTGACGAGGTAGTTGTTTCCGCAAGCGATTGAGAATCCGGTGGTGTTGTTCCTAGCCACGCAATTTGTCCAGTGCAGATACTCAGCCCCAACGGTCTCGAATCCGATGCCACAGTATTCGGCCATGCACGATTCAATGCGGTTGCCCCAGCCTTCAGTTGATGACCAGCCTCCGTACATCCAGAGGCCATAGCTTGGCCACCTTTTGAACCAGACATCACGGATCACGCGATTGTTGCCGTTTTGAACGACAATGGCCGATTTTCCTGACTGGTTTACGCCGTCAATGGTTACGGGGCCGAGAAATTTCCAGTTGTGAGCAAGACCGCCTTGCGCCGCTGTGCGCGAGTAAAACAGCCAGTGTTCAAGCCCTCCTCCCACTGCGCTTGTGGATGTGTTGTCGATGTATAGATATGAATTATGAAACTGGTATGTCACATTATCTGCGAGGTAGTTCGTAGTCCGGTGCATCAGATAGTTTCCGGGTCCTACGTCCAAACGGCTTCCAGCCGTTGCTGCCGCCCATGCAGTTGACAGCGAATCTCCTCTTGCTGCGTCGGTATCCGCTGCCGGGGTGTAGAGCGTAACGGAATTATCCGCTTTTGTTAGGATAATTTGGCCTAAACCTAAAACCCTGCGCTGATCCGCTACTGTCTCTGCCTGCGCTAACGCTGGAAACGCGGACCCGGCGTCAGTGATGTCGGCGGCGGTGATGTCTCTATCTCCCAACTGCAACCAGTCGCCGGAAATGGATGGCGTTCCGCCGTCAACGAGCATCCACGACTTGCCGGTGTCCGCATCGACAACCGCAAAGCCTTGGGCGGCTTCAAGTGACAGAGCGAGGCGAGCAGCGGCGTTGACCACCTCTTTTGCTGATCCGCCTATTGAGAATCCCGGAATTTTTGGAATATCCATCAATGGGATAAATCGTTCTTCTTTTGAGGTCTGAATCTGGACCTCTGCTTGAGAAAAGAATTCGAGTTGTTTTGGTGTAAATGACATAATTAATATTATTTTTAGTTGATAACAATTACTGGTATTCCTTGCGCAAGATCCACAGGGGTCCATCCTGATGCAAGATCTGGAGAGTTTTCATTTGCGGATTCTGCTACCCATAAATAATCGAAAGAGTGCCACAATGTCCACCGCGTTCCGTCATAATAACAGGTTGGCTGACCATCGGCTTCCGTCCCATCTTGCGTAAAGCGCGCCTTGCCATAACGAACGCCAGCCTCAATAAGCTCAGGCATCGCAGGATTTATTCCTGTAATCGTAAGACGCCTTGGCTCGGGTGCAGATGAACTGCTCGAATAAGATTGGCAGCATCCGACTCTGCTTTCTTCCAGAAAATCAAGATCAATATCAAGAGCAGTTCCAATGTCACGCATGCATTGGATTCGATCTACTAGAAGTTCCTTCGCTCCATTTGTTTCTAATCTCATCGTTAATATTATTTTTAGATTACGAAGATGGATTGACCAGAGCAAGGACCATAAGTGAAGACGTAAGCGCCAGATGGGGAATACTGACTTCCGAGTTTTACAGCTATGTCCCCGTATGCAGCCGATGTGACTTTCCATTCGTTTGTCAGTTTATTGAATTGAAGCGATATTTCCGGAGATGGCGCTGGCGGCGAAGACGAAGACGAAGATGAGGGCTCCGCTGGCGGCAGTGGATTCATGGTTCCGTAATACACACAATCCCCCATATCAACATCGGGAATCGAAGACGAGCTTTGATTGATTAACACACTAAGCCCCGGAAGGAAATCGCAGTATGATGCGATATAGAGCGTCTCAGGGCAAGTGGGTGGTGGGGGCGGCTCCGAGGATGAGCTTGATTGCGACAATGAGCTTGACGAACTATCCGATGGGGGTGGCGGAGGATCGCTCGATGAGGAAGACTCAGAGGAACTATAGGAAACCGATGTTGACGGAGCGCACGGAGCATTTTTCTTTTCAAAGTCGATGATGCGACGAAGCAATGCACATGATTCGTTTTCCAGAAGTTCCACCAGATTGTAGGTGTCCTCATCCAGATCGTTCACTGTGACCAGATATGAGAAATCTGGAACGCAAGATTTTCTCTTGAAGCATTCCGAGGATGAGCTTGAGGATTCCGATGAGCTTGAAGATTCCGAAAGGCTGCAATATCTCGATAGCTCAAATTTCGCCTTCCCTATCCGCCTGCCAACATCACACAGCAGCAAGTTCACAGAGTTGACTCTGGAAATCAATCGTTTCGACTCACAGTCCTTTCCGACAATGATTTTCCCGGAGGATCTGATACATGCGTCTGTGGTGGCTTTCATCAGTAGTATTCAACAAAGATATTAGCAGATCCAGTCTGTCCAGCGAACCGAAATTCACCCAATTGCGTGACGATAAAACTTTCGTTTTCCCTTGCTGCTCTGGCTACGCCCACTGGATTTGTTCCGTCAATTCGATAAATAATATTATCGTTCAAGACTGTCACTTTGGCGGATTTAGCACCGAAAGGAATTCCACTCAATCCATGCGGGTCAAGTGGTCCAGTAGATGCAACCGCAGAAGCACTCAATGGAGGATTAAGGAATTGATTTTCATCCAAGCCCGTCAATGCTGCTGCTGCTATGATAGCGAGCAAATCGGAAGTTGTTGTTGGCAGTTTGCCAATGATTGATTTCATCTGATTGCCTTGGTAGTCTGTCACAACACCAGCGGCCACAAGGCAGTCGATATGAGAAAATGCATTCATATACTGGCAATATACACGGTCTATGGAAAATGTCAAGCATTATTTGCTTGATGGATTTTTCAAATCTGCTATTCTATTTTCATGTTCGAGGTTCTTTGGATGACATATGAGGGGCAGCCATTGATTCATCAGCGCGAGTTTTCCAAGCACAATGATGTAAAGCAACATATCGTAACAAGCCATGTTGAGCCCAAATTGTTTGCATGGAGAAACTGTGATGTCGCCTTAAGAAATTGGTGGAACAATCAGATCGAGTCAGAGTTTTTGCTAGTGATCGAGTGGGATGTCTATATCAATGAAAAAGTTAATATTATTTTTGGAAACACTTTTCAGAAAGGCGCGACCTTTCAAGAAATAAAGACTGCTGGAAAGCCTTGGTATTGGTGGAGAGAATCCAGCAAGATCCCTATGAGGCCTGCTGGCGTAGTTCCCTTTGGTGTTGCGCTTTATGACAGAGATGCTCTCAATAAGATCTGTGATCCCAAGTATGACAATCTATTTCGGCAAGACATCTTCTGTGAGCTTCGCATGGGATCTGTATTGCTGGATGCCGGAGTTCCTATGAATGCCTTCGGCCTGCCGAGCATCTCATACAAGAACACCAAGGTCTCTGGGAAGGGAATCTTTCATGCGGTCAAGGAGTCTCAGATTTTGCTTGCGCGCGAGTGAATATGTGTTAGGATGTATCCATGACTAGCAAGCCACTCAACCACATCCAACTCAAAAGCGCAGATCTGCTTTTGGCTGTGGCTGATAACTGCCGAAGGATTCGTGAGCGATTCAAAAGGTCAGAAACAAAAATAATATTATCTTTCCTCGATGTGAAGGATAACCCTCTGCACGAAACTCAGATGATCAGCAATCAGATCATCGTCATCTATCGCTCGGGTCGATTTGAAGTTCTCCCACAAGGCATCAACGGATATTGCATGAAGGACTATCTTGGAGTCCGGTATTCCCGCATCAAATACTGGTGCGTCTTGCCTGCCCTTGGATCAAAGCATAACCCCGCAGGATCTTCTTCCATCAGCGGTATTATGCATTCTGAAAATAGAGATGTTTATGAGTGCTAGTTCCCCATATACCCACGCAAGAGATTACCTTGATACCGCAGGAACCGGAGTTCGTGTGAGTGTTCCTGCATACGAGCGCATGAAGCAGTTGTATGCTTATGGATACACCAACGCGCAAATCTCCGAAATGCTTCAACAGGAGTTCAGCGATATCGACTACAATCCCATTACCGCCACATCGGTCAAGAAGATCATTCAGCTTAACATTCAGGAGATGGAGCGGTCCCGAATGGAGTTGGGTCTGCGGTGCCGTGAAGAGATTCAAAAACAAACGGCCCTTCTCTTTCAGGCCACTCAGGACGTGGAGCTTACCATGGTTCAGGTATATGTCCATAAACTCAGACAAGCTTTGGATGAAATGAAAGACCTCGATCTTGGCGAACTGGATGACAACGGAAACTTCAAGAACACCAGTCGTATGTTTGTTCTCCTTGAGTTCTGTGAGAAGTTCCAATCCAAGATTGCCAAGGTCTGCGGAACCGATGCGCTTCGTGAAATCGAGGTGTTCCGTCAGAAAGCCCAAGCCAAGGCGGAGTTTGAACAGAAAGGCTCCGGGCTCCTGCCTGCTCGCGGACGGGATGTCACCGACGGACAAGTGACCAATTTCATGTGAAAAAATAATATTAACGAAATGAATGATTATCCCTATCGACTTCCAGCCATGAGACTACACGACTACCAAAAACTTGCCATCCTCACCGCCCCTCCATTCGAAGCGCGCACCATTAACACCGAAACGGATCAAATCCTACACGGTGCTATCGGCCTATCCGCAGAGATGGGGGAAATCTACTTAGCTGGAGAAAAAGGAAACCTCGCAGAAGAAATCGGAGATTGCCTTTGGTATATCGCTCTGGGTCTTCGTGGTGCAGGTTACGACATGGAAGACATTGGCTTCATGGATGTGTCTGTGGACGATCCCTATCAAGACATCGTGACTCACTCATCGGCCATCCTCGATCAGGCCAAGCGGCTCGTTTACTACGAAGCTCCGCTCACGCATGTCTATCTGAAATCCACCACGATCGTCCTCAAGTGCCTTTCGCTCATGGTTGGAGAAACCACATTCTCCTTTGAGGAAATCCTTGAGCGTAACATCGCCAAGCTCAAGATCAGATACCCCAAGAAGTTCGACTCCTTCCACGCCACCCAAAGAAACCTCAAGGCGGAAGCCAAGGTTTATGAAGACTGACCTATGCGCCTATTGTAAATTGCGTGGAACATGCACCAAGGCATGCGCACGCGGGAAAGCAATCGACCAGTTGATGAAGAAGACCGCTCTCGAAATGGGGGCGGTCTTCGCCATTTCAACCATCATTAATATTATTTTTCACTACATATTCTATTTCTTCACCAATAATTAAGATTGGTTAAATGTTAGAATACTGTTAGGTATCTGTTAGCTTTCTGATAGATAGTTGTTAGCTTTATAAAGGCTGAATATCCATCTCGCCTCTAACAGAATCGACCGATGGGCGAGACGGGACGAGGGGGCTGGATGGGTCATTCCGGCGCGCTGGAGCCACGCTACGTCCTTCCGGGTAGTCGGGTGGATACTTACCCCATCCATCTAACAGACGCAGCCTGAGCCATCCTCGTGCGAAATAAATTCAAACACTTGTTTAAATAATATTATTTATGATACAACCCCTCATTATGGCAGAATGAATTGATACGACTCGCAATAATGCCCGCCGGATAGCAGATTTCCTCCTCATGGTTGGGGTTGTCACCATCATCCCATAGCCTACGGTTCTGGCGTTCCTTGTAATTGAACGCTGCATGGACCGCTTCATGGCAAATGATGTCCATCCTGAGATACCCCATAATCAATCCAATCAAACAGAAGTATCTTGGGTCAACCTCGATGTATTCTTTTTCCTGCTCTTTGTTTGAAAAGCACGTCACCTTCCAAGAAAGCGCGGTCACAATGCCGCGTGTATCATCCGTGACAGAGCCGCGCCTATCCAGTATCCGTTCAAAGAAATCCTTCAAAGAAGCATGGTTGTCAAAGATCAGCAGTTTTGCACAAAGCCTAGAATGCTTCGTAACTTTGATCCGCGCTTCGTGAACAATCCCTCCATGAAGCGGATGGAATACATCTGGAAGCGGAGTCTTGCTATGTCGAATTTTCATAAATAATATTATTTTCAAACCAATGACGGGTTATCGTCTCTTCTGCCATATCCAAGGCGATCGACCATGCGTTCACAAATCCGATAAGCCTCAAGCTGACCGTCGCAAGACCGCATCGCTTTCCATGTTGCCTTGATTTCATCCGCCACCCACTTCGGAACTTCTTCGTCTATCCTCTTTCCGGTGGCAATGTCAAAGAGCGGTCCTAGATAATTCTCAGGAATGGGTCGCGCAGGGATCATTTCTTGGAGACGTTTACGCTTCTCTTCCACGCTAGGGCCATCAAAGCGCAACCCTGGTAACAATCGGTATTCCTTAGCCACGACGACCCTTCCTTTCCACTTCTTCTTGATAGCTCATCATCGGATGGTTGCGAACGATCTGCTTGGTAGCAATCGGCAGCAATCCAAAAGATAATGTTATTTTTAGGTCGGCTGCCGCAGCCGTCAGCGCATGCCTGACGTTATCAATGTTCAGTTCTTTGTAGAACGGCCCGGATAGCATCACTTCGCTCATTCCAGCAAGAAAGGACTTCTGCAATTTCTTATCCTCGGCATGCTCCTGAACTTTCCTTATGATCTGGTTTCTGAGTGTTTGAATGGTCATTTGAATATAGGGTTGATGATTCTGCACAATTCACCATGTGTCATGGTTCCAGCAATGCCTGACTTCACACGAATGTCCTGCAAGACTTTCGTTAGAGCCTCAACACGAAGCTGTAGGCGATTCTCACTAGGAGTCGTCGCTTTCGTGAACTGCGCAAGCTCTAAGAATAGTTTGTCGATTTGAGTTGTTTCCATATCATCCTTTCAGTGGTTCTTCTCCAAAGCCCAATTCATGTCCTGCCAGTTGAATGGCCGTCATTACATTCCCGGAATTGATACAGGGCAACCCATCGCCCCTTGTGAGGAAGCTTGCGGTCAACAAGGCACCGGACAAGAAGGCGCGATCCACGCTTCCATCGTGATCTTTCTGTTTGTATTCACAAAGCGTGGACAGCACCTGATCCTTGATCTGCTGAGTATCCATAATATTATTTTTCTTCAAGGAGTTCGTGGATACGGTTAATTTCTTCATCAGAGAATGCATAGCCTTCCAAGGCCAATAGCATTTCACCGACATGACATTGCGTGATTTCGGACAGCTCTTTGACAAGCCCCGCACAGCGTTTGATTTGATCTTCATTCATGGTTGTATCAAGTATATTAACATGCAGGCCGCACAGTAATGCAAGAAGTTGGGCGCATCACCTGGCTGCGGCTCTCCTGTTTCATCGCAATGCAAACACGGTTCATCATCTCCAAAGTTGCCTCTACCATTGCAAGATACGCAGAAGTTCTTTCGAGTGAGATTTCCATGACACCTTTCACATTGCATGACAGAATGATACAACAGATGCGCATGAAGCGCAAGGACAAAATGATCGGGTGGAAGTTTGGATGGAGACGCGGATGAGAGTGCTGGTGGATGGAAAGATAAGATTATTTTTTCGGAAAATCTGAAAAATATGTTGATGGGGATACTACTTCCGCCGCGTAGGGGCGGGTGCGCTTTCTCCCCGAAGTTATGCCAAGTTCTGCTAGATAAGAGATTCCTTGCTAGATAGTTATGCCATAACTCAAACTCATATCTTTCCGCCCGTTAGTATGTCTCCGCATCCTGCCCCCGTTAGATATACCATGATCCGTTAGGCTTCTGCTAGACAAATCGGTTAGATCTTGTTAGTTTCCTGATAGATTGTTAGACTAACGGAAAGATGTCGGGGAAATCTGATAGACCGTTAGATTGGCCAAGTCACAAGTCCTTGATTTTCAGCGGGTTGGATGGGGTGAAAAATAATATTAACTTTCTCTTGTCATGAGTCGCATGTCATGGTTTCATGTTGGTAGTCAATCGCAATGGTTGACTCCGGCGGTTTCACTGCGGCACGGGGTTTGTCCCCTCCCCGCTTTGATTTCCTCCCGGCAATCGCTCTTTTCCATTTTCCGCTTTGTTTGTCGATTTGGGGGTTTCCTCATTCCGGGGATTCTTCCGTTTCAACAATAGAACCAAATCGACATGAAAACCAACGAAAACACCGTCCCGCAATCTGCCAAGCCTGCCAAGCAAGCCAAGCCTGCCACGCCTGCCGGGGATGCCATCAAGCCAAGTGAAGAGCCCGCTAAGCCTGCCGTTACTGGAATTACAATTTCAGGACGCACCTACCGGGCGGAAGTCATTCAAAAACACGTTAATTCCTATCTTGCGGACTACGGACGGGCTAAGCTAGTCATCGCTCGTTTCGCTTCTCAAGGTAAAATTGACGCTTCCCTGCAAACTAGTCAGCGCGAGACAACGAAAGCCGTCACGGACGCTGCCAAGTCTGGCCAGCTATCCGGACTTGTAAGTGATCCTGCCAAGTTCGCCAAGCGCGCCGCGATTCTGATCCGACTCGTGCAAGCCTGTCAAGATCTTGACTCCCTGTAATGGCAAAACGGGGTTTGTCCTACCCATGGACAAACCCCCAAATCGACAAACAAAGCACCCGCGCAAGTTGCCGATTTTCTAGCGTATCCCCTAACCTTTCAAAGCCTATTGGATACCCTAGCCTAGTGGCACGGGAGAAACCCGGAACGATAGCTGTAAACCTATCCGCTCGCGTTTCCCTAGCCTTGCCAGTCATCCTTGGATGCGTGATTGCCTAGCTTCAAACCTAGCCTCACCCATGGGGGGATTGACTCAGCGGGATTGACCGGGACTAGGCTTGATACCCTATCCTTGGAAATGACCTAAGACGCTTGAACATGTTCCTTTTAATCATCGCCAGTCTTGAAAGCGTGCCTTGCTTTGCCTACCCTTGTTTGAGATAGCTTAAAACCTATCCCCTAACGTCAAAGGGTAATGCATGCGGGGTTTCTACCTTTCAAGCCTAGCTTAGACGCTAGCCCGTTAGCTTGAAAACCTAGAGGTTTTTGAGGGACGGGCTTTTTGTGTTTAGCTAGTAAGCCTATAAGATCAAAACATAATCTTATTTTTCCGGGAGGTGTTTAAGGGATTGCCGGGGATAGGATTGTTAATAGGCGTAAGCATGGAGCGAAGGAATCGTCTCGTATCCATGTGGGATAGCGTGCTGCCAAGGTAAGGCTTGCATGAAAGTCCTTGTGAGTAAGTATGACCTTCCCTGTCCTTTGTGGATAGGGGATGCTTGTTGATGACTAGGGCCTATGATGTTGATATGGGGTGAAGCGAAGCAACTTGTCTATGTGATGTGAGATTGTGCGTAAGCACATGCCGTCGAAAGATGGATATATTCCCCTTGCATAGAGACAACCGGAGGAGACCAAAGGGGTTGATTGAGACATCCATGAAGGGACGCGGCGGGACTTGTTGAAAACAAGCCTCTTTAGAGACTTGTGTAAACAACGAATGTCGTGAACTGGAAGCTATGGCTTTGTTAACGGGGACACCCGTGGCAAGGGAGTTGTATGGAACAAGGAGTAAGTAGTGCATGAGATAACTTGGTGCGTCTCTGAGGAGATGCTTAAAAGGTATGGCGTCCAGTAAGTCCAATGAAGCCTGACTAAGGAAAGTCGGGTGCTGATGGACTATGATAAGGAATCTACTTGTGTAGAATTTATGTAGGTTCATCTCATAGTGTGGAACTATGGGGAAAGCGAGAACTCGGCGTGCCTGTGAAGGGATGCCGCTTGGTTGCTCTATTCCCATCTCTATACTTTGGCGTGAGTGCATGATGACATGAGGGATACGAGTGTGGGATAGGGATACAATATGTAGTCCGCAAGAACTCCACTGATAAGCCCTTTTTCGAGAGAGATTGTAGGGTGTAAAGTCTGAGGGACGCGGCCAATGTTGCATGAAGGTAGTTTGACAGGAAAAATAATATTATTTATCAAAAATAATATTATCTTTCTGCTGGTCCTAGCCTGTGCAAGTTGCGTGCTAACGAATGGATTTCGGGTATTATTGTATGAGCCCCTAGAAGACACACTATAAAACAATCAAGAACTCTGGCAAGAATAGGGCCGCATCTCTTTATAGGGATGCGGCCTTTATCTTTCCTCGCCGTTCCCAAGGGGATGCGGCCCATCGGGAAAGATGGATAACGCCATGAATAAAAAAATTGATGATGAACACACCCAACAAGTCGCTTTGCAAGAAACACTAGAGCGCGTCAGGAATGGCCTTGATGAAATGCTCAAGAAGAACAAGTGGGAGAAAGGCTCATCCAAGGCACTTGCCGCGGAGTATTGTTTCACCATTGGGGTAGAGGCAGCATTGGGACGGTCGATCCCTTATCTTGCCATCTGCCGTATGTCTGGAAGATCTATCCTCGATTGATATGAAACCCATCGTTCGTATTGCTTTTTATGGATGCTCTACCGTCGTAGAGAGAAAGCTTGCAGCTGAGTTTATCAAGGTAGCGCGGGCCGCACATGTGGGGAGAGTGACGCGCACGATAAGTGTGAAGCGCGCAAGCAGTGGTAGTAAGGCTGTTGTTGCTACCTATGTGAAGATCATCGCTGACGCTGGTGTTGATCGTGTTCGGTTTGTTTATACCAAGTAGTTTCGTTGGGATAGCATGGGTAAGGGTAGGGTCGGCATCTTTCTGAGGGATGCCGACCCTTATCTTTGTTCATACAGAAAAATAATATTATTTATGAAATCAACCAAGTGGAAGGTAACGCGAACATCGTTGCGCGGTCCGGTGTCTTGGGTATTCACTTTTGGTGAGCCGGTGCATCTCAGGGATGCCCGCTCAAATCAGCGTGTCCGCAATTGGCTGGGCGCGCACTTCATTCTCTCGATCACTCCGATCGACGGCATACCGGATGAGCCGCGTTCATCCAACCCTAACCATACCAACACATGAAATCGAAATCGCAATTGGTCCGTGAGTTCTTGAAGGGACTCGGGAAAAGAATCGTTAAGCTGGATACACTGAAAGATCAGTGGATCGCTGAATGCAGGGATTCGTTTATAACGGGTCATATCAATGGTGAGAACATCTATCTTGATGGAGAGGTAGCAAAATAATTTCCCGTGAGCCCATCCAGTGGATTGAGATGGGTATAGGCATAGCCACGGCCCCGCATGTTAAGCTGCTTACGTCTTGACATGCGGGGCTTAGTTCTTTATACTTTTACCATTATGAAAATACCAAATGTAATTTATATGAAAGCCGTTACCATGGGTAAGGGCGGAGCAATACGGATGTATACCTACATGAACTTTCGCAAGACATGCGAGGGGGTAGTGTATGCAAGGGATCGGGCCGAAGCTAAGCGCAAGGTGAAGAGGCTTGTGCCGGACGCTGAATTCTATCGTTGAATTTACAATAGGAACCCCGAAAAAACGGAAAAAAAATTTAATCCCGCTTTGAAAATGAAACATAATATTATCTTTGGTCTGTTCCTGATATTCGCTGCCTTTGTGGTGGCAAGTATCGGGGGCTGTGATGAGCCACGTGATCCGGCGCTCATCGAACCAAATTGGATTGACAATCTTATCGCTACATGGTAGCGTGAACACCTTGCGGAAGAGCAACCCTCCGCGATAGCCCGAATGAGAAGGTATCTACCCAAGTAGTAGGATCGAAAACGAGGCGTTACTGGACGCCTACAACATTCGTCAGTACATATAGCGATCACAGACCGCTCGTCAAGAGTCTGTGGCTCCGCATCCTCTCTGATTGGTGGCTTTGCCTATGGCGTTTGTCGGCAAAGTTTGGTTCATTAATCAGGGAGGATGCGGGGTGCATAAAGGTAAGGCATCCCTTTAACAAAAACAGGAGGGACTCACACATGAAATTCTAACACACATCAACGGTTGATTCATTAGCCCGCATCTCTGAGAAGGGGTGCGGGTTTTTTCCTTTAAAAAATAATATTAACTTTCCTTTTACCATGGACCTTAAATCACTCGAATCCCTCATGCAAACATCGCCAGAAACGCTGGCACAAACTCAATTCGATGCCCTTAAAGAGCATGTGTTGTCTGTTCTTTATGCAGCAATCGACAAGATTAATAAGGACAAATTAGTTGGCGCTAACTCCGCTTCATTCATGTGCTATCATTCTCCAGCGGGTGATTGCATGGGTGATACCAGTAATCCGATCAACTTTGGATACAGCGATGACGAGCCATGTCTTTCCTTTGGTGACATCGTAGATAAGATGCACGCCCTGAGTTTGAGTATCAAAAAATAATATTAACTTTCCTGCCATGTATAACTACCAACCAGAAACACTCTGCGTCTTTGAGGGATTTACCTCCCAGTTCAAAGATGAACAATATGCCTTACGCGCTCATCGTGTTGGGTATGCCCATGAAGAACCCTTGTATGTCTTGGCCGATCAATTGATTCGGTATGCCAAAATGTATAACGTGAGATTCACTGACCACAAGATTGGTCAAGACAGTTTTGCGAGCTTGCCATTCAGTCATCTATGTCACGCGGTGCTGCAATTGTCCGCCATGGATGGCGGATGTGCCATGGGGCAAAATCGAACGAACGATTCCAAAGACAATAGCGTAGTGAATGCGCTGATCGAGAAAGCCTGCGAGATTGCGGGCATCAACTATGATGAACTCTCATTCTAATATTATGCAAACGAAACCAATTATCATCAATCCGAATAGCTCTGGTCAAGGAACGCATGAATCTTTTAAGGCGCATCCCTTCTATCCAATCCTCAAGAAATTCGGGTATACCTACACTCATTCGACTCCTATCGGGTATGCCGCAAATGATGAGCAGCGATGGTTCTTGCTGCATACGTTCATGCAGATGGGATCATGGGGACAGATGCATACCGTGTCCATCAAGCACAACGAGAACAATTCCAATCATGCTATGCATTGGGAGACCTCATGCGGTGCGGGCGCAGGCAAGAGGGGATCGGGTGAAGAGTCTTTGGTGAAGCACCTGCAATCCAAGGCCAAGAGATACTTGCTTAAAGAACCGTGGGAAGAAAGCGACTTTGTGAAGTTTCGGGTATGCGGACGATATGTCAATACAGAGAAAAACTTTCCCGCGCGGGAATACACAGATTGGAGATCAGCCAACTCCATCAACCTATGGAATGGCACTGTATGGGGTATCCGTGAAGATGGAACCAAGATGCTCCTGAAACGTGTAATCAACTGATATGAAAAAAGAAGTAACCACCGTCCTTCATGGCAATACATTCTGCCATGGATATGCCTCCTTCGCCTGCTTAAAAGGCGTCATGAAATTTTTCCCTAAGGAGATATTTCACCATGGATTCAAATACAAATTCACATTCTCGAATAGCGGAACGAAAGGATCAAAGCTCATTGAGTTTGAGAGAATCTATGAGTGTGTAGCGGTAAAGAAGACCGATGAGGTTGTTTATAGTGAGCTTGCTAAGATGATTCACCAATTTACCCCTCCATATACATCGGTGAAATTGTATGTGAAGATTGGCCTTGACTAGACGATGCAAGCCTATAATATTACATCATCACAGCAATGAGAACCGCAATGTCAATTGATAAGCTTCGTGAGTTGATTCACTCTCTCAAGGGACGCTTCACTCTGTCATGGGTGGATGACAACGATAACATGAACACGATCGAGATTGGCCAATCCGTCAACATTCATGGGAAGAACTTGGCGCTTGGGCTGCTGCCGAGTGATAAATGGATCACTGTTGAGGTATCCGGCGGGCATGTTGGGGATGTTCGTCAGTCCTTGTATCGGTTTGGTCTCTAAAAATAATATTATTTATGAAACCTGTTCCCATCACATTCAATTCAGTCACACGAAAAGAGGAAAGAGTGGCGCAAGTGTGCCATCAATGGAAAGATTTTTGGGTGGGATCTGGATTCGTAAACAAAAGAAAGACCACTTCACCACGCCGATTCCTTCGGGTGCGTAATGAGGATGGCATTTGCCGATACTTCTTCTGGACTGATCCAAGGAGAGGTGAGCAAGTGCCTTGCGTTTTCGGATTCAGGAAGCGCGTGAAGATTTCGTTGGAAAAAGCAAAGAAACACTACGAAAAACAGTAAACAGTAGAAAACAAAACAATGTTTGAAGAAGAAGTCGTTAAGTCCACCCGTGGCATGCAATCCTCGAAATGGGATGAGCATTATCCGAAATTCAATGAACCCGGCAAAACCTTGTGGGCTCCACTCACGACCATGAATGGCGCTGCTGCCTCTCAGTTTGCGGCACGCATGCGGGTGATTGAGGAGCGCAAAGGTGGAACTCGCAAGTTCCATTCGGGTGTTGATAAGATCACAGGGAGATCCTTCGTCCGTGTCCGCATGGAGAATGAGATTCCCGAAGCGGGTGATGATCAAGTCGAATCGCCAGAAGCATGATGACAGGATCACGGTGGCATCTCTTTGCGGGGATGCCACCGTGCATCATTTACAATAGATTGTCTGAAAAAGCGAAAAAAAATTGAAACCCTCTTCAAAAATGAGCAATCAACCTTCATGGCACTGTGTCGCAAATTACGGGGATGCCACACCCGAAGAATACGGTGGACAATTCTTAATGATCGACCGTCGCGGTGTCTATGACCCTGAGCTGTGGGTCTATTCCGAAGATGAACCGAACAGGTTCCACTGCATCATCCTTGAGCAGTGTCATAAAATTGGATACACAGAAATCGGAGACAACAGATTTCATCCAAACAAAGTGGCTTGGTTTGGATCACATGAAAAGCTTTCTTCGGTATCTGAAACCATGGACATTCCCTTATGGAAGCTGATCGACCAACTGTGCGGTAATCCTTATGAAAGGGCTCATGCTTACCACGCCCTAGCGATGTATTATGGGATGTGCAATTTCGATCACGACCCATGGATTGTCGGGAAGAAGAAAGCCCTAAAGATCATTCGTATCTGCAAGAGACAGATAGCGCAGGCCTCCAATTGGCCTGATGGATTTCCCGCCTGAAAAATAATATTAACTATCCAACCAACCAACACCATGTCTGCGAAAAAGAAAGTCGAACCGAAAGCCAACAAAACCATCACCTTTGGTAGATTCAAAGGATGCAAATGCTCCCTCACTCGAAAGAAAGCCTCCGAGGGAAATGTCGTCGTCAACGTCGTTGATGGTCCTTGCATCGAAATCCATAAAGACTTTATCCAATGAGAAAAGTCAAGCAACGCAGCTCCAAGGCGTTTCTCGAAAAGATTCAGAAGAGACGCGAAGCGATGAATAAGATTGAAGAGGAGAAGAAACGCAAACGTCTTGAGTGTCTTGAGAAGATGGGCGCTCACGCTGCCAAGATCAAAGACAAACAACGAATGCGGATCTATTCACCCGGACACAAGATGCACGGGGATCATGTCTATATCATTGATGATTCCAATGCTCCCGCATTGATCTGCATTGGTGAATTCTGGTATCGCTCAGGAGAAATCGTCGTCGGACAAGACAATGTGGTAACGCCTGAGCGGTTTGACGTGATGGAGAATTCGCGCATCTCTGAAATCGAGAAAGATGCGGGTCTTGCTGAGCGCGTTAGGGGTATCTCCGAAAGTGTTTTCCCGGTAACATCCATCCTTCCACTTATTCTAGCTTCATCCATTCATCAAGCAAAGAGATGATCCCACAAGCAAGAGTCTTTCGCATTCGATACTCGGGATGCAGCGATGGTAGGGACAGTCGGATTTCTGTATTCGACTGCTCCACCAAAGCCATACACTACATTGCTCACTGTGGAGAGACCATTAGCATGCCTCTAGTCTTGCGATTCCTGGAAGACATGGGGCTTGTTGCAGTTTCTCAGTTTGAATACAAGTTTGATACGTTCATTATCACTCAGCCTAATTAAAATAATATTAACTTTTACCCACACACCACTATGCCTGCCAAAAAGAAAACATGGATCAAGAAGCCACCCGTTGTTCGCACTCCATTTCGTCCTGCTTACGGATCATCGGATGAGCAGAAACCAATTCTCCAAGAGACGAGATTCGGGGACGCCAACATTCACATTGACGCTGGACCTGGATGCGGCAAATCCACCACGATGCTATGGGCTATGACCGTTGATCCCTCAAAGAATCCTGCCTGTTTGTCAATGGGTAAGGCGATCGTAGAGGAGATTGAGCCGCGTTGCCCCATCAACATGACCGTAGGAACCGCGCACCGCTTCGGTCGCTCCGCTCTGGTCAAGCAATTCGGGAAGCAGCCCTATCTCTTTCAGGCCAAAGTCAAGACACTGTTCAAGGAGTTGTGGCCTTCGCTCAATCCTGACAACAAGACTGGCAACGAGAAAGGTGCGGCCTACTCGTTCATGTATGAGTTCGTCAACTTGGTGGATAAGATGCGCCTCAATCTTGCGGATGAGAATAGCATGGATGACATCGTTAAGATCATCATGCAATACAACATCTCTATTACTGATGTCAACATGGTGGCGATGATGTTGCCGATCATCTTTCAGAAGATTCTCGAAAATCCCTTGTCAATCGACTTCACCGACATGATGTGGATTCCGATTCGTATGAACTTGGAGATCCCCAAGTTCGATATGATCTATGTGGATGAGCGGCAAGACCTCAACTCATTGATGATCGAGTATGTGAACCGTATGTATAACGGTCGCATTATGACCGTCGGGGACAAATTCCAGTCGATCTACGGATTTGGCGGCGCTGACATCCATTCGACCGAGCGATTGATTGGAAGGTTTCCGGGAATCGAGTTCCCATTGAAGACATGCTACCGATGCGGAAAGAATATCGTAGACAAGGTGAACACGATCTATCCGGGACTGAAAGCATTCGATGGTAACTGTGATGGTGAAGTCATCGAAGCCGATGAGATCGACTACGATATGCCGGACGGATCTATGATCTTGTCGCGTCGCAATGCGATGCTAGTCAAGCCTTGCTTTGCGCTTCTACGTAAGGGACGCAAGGCTATCATCAAAGGTCGCGCAATTGGTGAGGGATTGATCCGATTGGTAGAATCTCTAAAAGCTAACTCGACTATCGACCTAATTGATAAGGTAGAATCCTATCGTGATGGACGCCTCGAAAAGCTCATGGCGAAAGAGGATATACCGCAAGCTCAGATCGACAATACGAACGACGAATGCCAATGCGTTATTGAGATTGCTATGGCATGCAACTCGGTGCAGGAGGTCATTGATCGCATCAACTTCATCTTTGACGAATCCACGCAGGGTATTGTGCTGTCCTCAATCCACCGATCGAAGGGACTGGAAGCAGATGAGGTTACCATCATTGACTACGCCCGTGTGCGTATCAGCAATGAGAAGATGAGCCCGGAAGAACACACTCAGGAAAAAAATCTGGAGTATGTGGCCCTTTCCCGCGCCAAGAAGAAACTCACTCTCATCCTGTAAAAATAATATTATGTTTTGCCTAAAGAAGAAAGGCTACTACCTCACCAAGAAAGGCGTGTGGGTAAGTGAGCTTGAACTTGAGGAAATCTGGTGGTTTGAGATTTATGTAACCGCTTCGCAGGAGGCGATGAAGATAGATGCAGAGGTTATTCCAATGCTTCAAATCACCATCATGCTTCGGGATTCGCTCTTGCAAGAGAGGGGATTTGTCGTGAGTAATCCATCATCCAGCGCACAATCATTCGATGAGAAAAGTTAACATATCCTTCGGGACCACAAGGGAGGCTGGAACTACCGAAATCAATGAGGTAGTTCTGGCTCAAGCCGAGAAAGAATCACGTTGGCAATTGGGCAATGCTGTAATCCTTGGTGTTACCCGTGCTGTCGAACGAAGAAAACAACTGGATGAGTGGATCTACCGATTAAACGGGACGTTGATAGATCCAAAATGTATTGAGTCCTATCAAGCAAACGAATATATGGAATGGAGGGATAAATGAACCTACACGCTAAGGGACTTGTAAGGCATCGCTTTTGGGGTGAATACTCAGCTTCAATCGCTCTGCTGTTTGATACTGTCGAAGAGAAAGACATAGCTCTTACTCTTTTGAACCAACGGAAAGACTTTGGAGTTTACTACAATGCTTGTGGTGGATACTCCGAGTCTCGTGGGTGGCGAGATATTAAGGATGGGAAGGGTGATGCGAAGCGCGCACTATTCTGTGACGCTGCCGATCCCGTGTTGGCAGAAATTGTGGAAGAGTTTGTCACCTATGGGGCAGATAGAAAGAAGATCCTGTCTTTAGCACGAAGCATTGACCACGGCGAGGAATTTGAAATCCATATTCCTTACGAAGATCCTAGCCAACAACAACTGGAACTGGAAAAATAAAATTATTGATGTGATTTTGATGTTGACACTGTGATCCAAACATGTCACTCTTATCGCGTCAATCACGACAACACAACCGATCAGTCACTCATGGCCTGCAAGATGGATGCATGACTGGCTTTCCTAGAGGTCACAGCTAGGAACGCAGTGCTACCGGGCGCAAATGCGGTGGGTGTAAATTTGATTTGCTAGCGGTGGCATACCGGATGTGGAAACAGGTATGCTTTAAGTTCGCTGTCCGAAAGGGCAGGGCTATATGCTAGGAGCGATACTGGAGATTATTTGAGATACCGCGCCAGTGCTTCTAGTTCAAGGTTCCATTCCTTGATTGCTAAAGAAACCTCGGCCTTGTCTCAAAGGGATAAGCAGTTTCGGCAAGTGGCCCACCCTACGGGGTGGGACCACTTTGCCTATTTCCTGACCTGAACTCAAGGGATAATAACACAACACACGAAGATGCAAGATCCTACACTGGAAGATGGCAGATGCCCTA
>SXGT01787792.1_pt1 | contig 20510 bp, 19 predicted proteins | sample 3176221 | NCBI WGS metagenome assembly SXGT01 (sample SAMN11356862, study PRJNA531348) | freshwater metagenome | isolation source: freshwater sample F1-120 | place: China: Fuxian Lake, Yuxi | collected 2017-12-25
GAGCCCGGGGCCGCTGCGCCCACCCCGGCGCCCGGCGAGGTGGCCGCGGCGCCTACCGCTGCAGTGCCCGGCGAGGTGGCCGCTGCGCCTGCCGCTGCAGTGCCCGGCGAGGCGGCCACGGCGCCTGCCGCTGCAGTGCCCGTGAAGCCGGCGGAGCCGGAGTTCATCCGCGCCAACTTCCGGCAGGGATACAAGCTGTACGCCCAGCGGTCGTTCACCGGCGCCATCGAGTTCTTCCAGGAGATCGAGCAAGACGCGAAGGTCAGGAAGCCCGACCAGAAGAAGGCCGGGGCGCTCGCAGGGGCCGTCGGCAAGTTCCGAGACGTGTTCGACAACGCCCAGAACGCGGCCCGGGCTCGGAGCGGGGACGCAGTTCAGCTGCTCGAGCAGGCGAGGAAGCTCGACGCCCAGGTCAACGGCACCTTCCAAGGCGAGCTCAAGCGCTCACTGGCAGAGATCTTCGCCGCAAGGGCGAGCGCCGCTTTCCAGTCCAACAACCTCAAGGAGGCGGTCGACGCGGCGCGCAAGGCGATGGTCTACAACCCCGGCGATAACAGCGCGAAGTTCATCCTGGAGCGCATGGAGTCGAAGGTGGAGTCGCTGCTCGCGCAGGGCCGGTCCGGAAAGGGCAAGTCGGCGGAGGGCGCACTTAAGTCAGTCATGGCGCTACTGCCGGCGGACGACCCGCGCCACCAGGAGGCCCGCAAGCGGCTGAACGACCTGGTCGCCGCCACCGCAGCAGAAGACGACGACTGAGCCGCGAAGCGTCCTGGGTTCGCGGCCATGGGTTCTTACGCACCACGGTAGGAGGTTCGCGATGTCCTGGCGCTACTCCGCTATCACCCTCGCCCTGGCGGCTATCGGTGCGACACCGGCCGCGGCGACAGGGCCTCTCGACTCTGCGCACTTCATGGTTATGGACACTCGCGTGCCGGAAGACGGCTCCGGGGCAGGCGTGAACGCGCTGCTCGCGGCCAACCTCGAGCGCCGCTTCGGCGCGTGCGTCGGCGGCCCGAAGCCGGTGTTGACCTCGGCTGACGTCCGAGCCCGGATCGGAGAGCTCAAGGCGAGGGATCTCCAGGGGATCATGGACCAAAGTGAGCTGGCGGACCTGGCGTCCGAGACCGTGTGCAAGAAGGGCGTACTGGTCACGTCGATCTACACGGTGGTCGACGGCCTGCCGATTTTCCAGATCGACCTCCTGGCGTTGGGCCACAAGCGGAAGGACTTCGGGATCGCTGGGGCGACGGAGACGGGCAAAGGGCTGTCGGCCGCCGAGCTGGTGCGCAAGGCCGTGGACGCCCTCCCGGACTTCTGTGCGCGAACGTTACGGATGGAGGTGACTGCCCACTACGACGAGAAGGGGACTTATACGCCGCCCGACGAGGACAACGGCGACATCCGGACCAGCCTCAGCAACACCCACCACCTGAGCGTGGAGACCACCATCGCCCAGTGGCTGCCGGACGAACCCGGGACCAGCCTTCCGGGCCGTGCTTCCCAGGTGGTCTCGGGGGAGACGGTGAAACATGTGGTGAGCGGGAGCTCGGTCTCGAGCTACAAGAAGGTCGCAGGCACGCTGTGCGGCGAGGACGAGCGCCCAACCCCGGGCGGCCACACGGAGACGATGGTCGCCACGACCACGTTCTCCAGCGAGGAGGGCGACACCGCCGGGGGCAGCGCGAACATCGCGTTCTACCCGGAGCAACGGACCTACGCGATCGCCATCGACATCGCGGGCTTCGCGTACACCGCGACACTCTCGGCCAAGAAGAACGTGCGGTCGTGTGGCAATGATCAGCCTGAGGAGCCTATGGACGGCGCCCCCGAACGGCCGACGTGGGCGGGCAGCTCCTACCAGTCGCAGACGGGGTTCGCCTACGAGCCGGGCCGGTATCCCATCTCGGACTCGAGCACGCCTACGAAGCGTACCGTCGGCAATTGGACGGTGACCGAGCGCTTCGAATGGAAGATTGAGCCGGCCGGCCCCACCCTCTGGGACAGGTTGCTCAAGCAGGGGTGGTTGTAAGCGTCAGCCGGTCCAGTCCGCCAACAGCGGGGACCCGGAGCCTTCGTCACTTCACCAGGTGAAGCTCCACGCGGCGATTGGCCGCGCGTCCCTCTTCGCTCTCGTTCTCGTCGATGGGGCTGCCTTCGCCCTTGCCCTCCACGACGAGTCGAGCACCGGCGATCCCGCGGCTCGTGAGGGCGCGGCGGGTGTTCTCAGCCACCTTCTTGGACAGGGCGAGGTTGTCGCCGTCTGGCCCATCGGAGTCGGTATGACCCTCGATGCGGATCCGCACCTTCGGGTTCCGTTTCAGGAGCTGCGCGATCTCGTCCAGCACGGCGTTCGACTGCGGGAGGAGGTTGCCAGTGGCCCGCTGGTACACGATGGGCTGCCGCAGCTCGATCTGGCTCTCGCCGAAGACGATGAGGTTGTAGTCGTCCGGGCAGCCCTGCGTGCTCTTCGGCCCGGGCTTGCTCGGGCACCGATCCTGCGCGTCCGGCACATCGTCCCCGTCGTTGTCGAGGTCGGGGCAGCCGTCCTGGTCCTGAACCTTGTCGTAGTCCTCAGGCTCGTTCTTGCACTGGTCGAAGTCGTCCGGCAGGCCGTCCTTGTCGTTATCGAACTCCGGGCAGCCGTCCTGGTCCTCGAACCCGTCGTGGTCCTCGGCCTGAGCAGGGCACTTGTCCCGGTCGTCAGACACCTTGTCGCCGTCGCGGTCCACGTCCGGGCAGCCGTCGTCGTCCTTCTCGTTGTCGAAGTCTTCGGGGATGTCCGGGCACCGGTCCAAGGCGTCGGCGATTCCGTCGCCGTCGCGGTCACCCTCGCACCCAGCCCCCGTCGCCTGCTCCATGACCTGTGCGAGCGCCGCGGTGGCCGTGGCAAGGTGCTTCTGGGCGGCGAGACCCCTCCCCCGCTCCGACTCGTAGCGCGCAAACTCGACGCGCGTCTCGACCATCGCCAGCGCCGCCGGCGCACAGGCCTTCGCGGTGTCGCGAATCGGCTGCAGTCGGGAGTCGATGTCGAGCGTGAGGGTCTCGACCTCCGACGCGGTCGCGCACCCGAGCGCCATGAGCACCACCGCAAACCGGGTCATTGGCCCCCTCCCATTCCTGGCGGGAGCAGCTTCTTCTTTGGTTGATCCGCGGGTGCGGCCCCGTCGCCTTCCGGCTCCTCGGGCGCTCCAACCGGGGGAAGCCCCGGGAGGTCTGGCGCTCCGGGGAGTGGCTTCGGGCGGGGCGTACGGGCCTTCGGCGTCTCGGGGTCCGTCTTCTGACGACGGAGCTCGAGGTCTTTGCGCTGCCGGGCGGTCTGCACCGCCGAGCGCGCCAGCTCCACTGCCTGGCCTCCGTACGCTCGGGCCGCCGCGTACTCGCCGTAGCCGTTTCGGAGCCGGGCCTCGTCCAGGTACAGCACGGCCTTGGTGAGTTCGTACTTCGCGTAGCGGTCGGCTTCCTCCGTGCGCGCCTCGCGGACCAGCTCGTCGCCCTCGCGGATCGAGCGGCGCGCATCGACAGACGCACAGCTGAGGGCCGACGAAGAGAGGAGCGCCAAGAGTAGCAGGCGAGGGAACATCGTGGCGGGGAGGCTTACAGAGGGCACCCGCAGTGTCAACCACCTGGACCCGCGCGCCGACACCCCGGTCCGGCTCCCCCTTGGCCACACAAGATCTTGTCGGAGCGTTAGAGGCCGGAGACGATCCCACCTGGGGCCGCGTTCGCCTCGGGGCGCTCGCGTTCCGGCGGGCTCGTCAGAGCGCGCAGGCGCTGCAGGCGAACCCGGCTGGGGTGCTCGCAGCCGCGGCCGCCTCTGGGAAACGCGTGGCTGCGTTCGGCCTGGGAAGGCCCACGCGCCCAAGAACGTTCGGAGTGCGCCTATGAGCCGGATCCTCGCTATTGACCTGGGACTGAGACGCGTGGGCCTCGCGGCTACGGACGACGAAGGAATTGTGGCGCTCCCGCTCGGCGTCCTCACGGAGGAGCGGAAGACCTCCGATCGCCTTCGGCGCATCGAGCGGCTCGGTCGGGAGCGACGGGTGGACTGCTTCGTGGTGGGGTTGCCGCCCGAGGGCGACGGAGCGGACCAAGCCCGAGACTTCGCGACGCGCCTGCGGGCACGCACCGGTAAGCGGACGGTCCTGATCGACGAACACCTCACGAGCGCCGAGGCCGAGGACCTCATCCGCGAGGCCGGCCGGCAGCCGACGCGGGGGACCGTCGATCCCATCGCCGCGCTCGTGATCCTGCGCGCCTTCCTCGACGGCGCCCGCCACTTCGAAGTCGCATGATTCGGAGGCTGCTGTTCGGAGGCGGCACGAGCCTCCTCATCCTGCTGGCGCTCGGTGGACTCGGCTGGTGGTGGTTCGATGACCGCATGAGCTCCCCGGGGTCGAGCACCGGCGCCGTAGAGATCCCGGTCACGGCCGGTACGACTTGGGCGGGGGCGGTTGAGGCGCTCCGCGCGCACGGCCTCGTCCGCGATCCGTGGTTGTTCGACATGCGCGCCCGCCTACGGCACCGCCGGGTGCCGCTCCGCGCGGGGCTCTTCGTCTTCCAGCGGTCGTGGTCGCCCGATCAGCTCATGGACAAGCTCGCCGCGGGTCCAGACGGAGACGACCCGGACGCCCCGCTGGTCTTCCGGGTGATCCCCGGGGAGAACCTCTTCCAGGTGCGTGAGACGCTCCAAAACTTGGGAATCGCTGGGGATCTCTTCGCGATCGACCGGCGTCGGGAGCGCGTCGACGCGCTCGAGGTCGGCGCCCCGTGGCCCCTCGCCGAGGGGGCGCGTACCCGCCTCGAGGGGTATCTCTTCCCGGACAGCTATCACCTCTCGCGCCACAACCCGTCGCTCGACCGCGCGGTGGAGCTGGCCACCCGGCAGTTCCGGAAGGTATTCAAGGACCTCGAGCGCAAGCACGCCGCCTCCTACGCCGCGGTTCGGCGGGAGTTCGGCCTCGATCGACACGGCATCGTGACGATGGCCTCGCTCGTGGAGAAGGAGACCCAGGCGCCCGGCGAGGGACCGCGTGTGGCCGCCGTGTTCTACAACCGCCTCCGGAAGCGCATGGCCCTCGGAACCGATCCGACGCTGGTCTATGGCCCCGACACCTGGCGAGAGGTCCCGGCGCCGCGACACCGTAAAGACCCGACGAACCCCTACAACACCTATCTGAACCAGGGGCTCCCGCCGGGGCCGATCTGTAACCCGGGAGCGGCCGCGCTCGCCGCGGCGTTGGCGCCGGCCACCACCGACGAGCTCTACTTCGTGGCCCGGCGGGACGGCACGGGGCGCCATGCGTTCGCTCGGACGTTCGAGGAGCATCGGGCCAACATCACCCGCTATCTCCGCGCCCCCACCAAGGGCCCGGCGGCCGCTGAGCCGCCAACGCCCTGAACGGCACGACAGCCCGCTCTCAGGAGCACGCAGCGAGGCCGCGTCAGGGAGCGGCGGCGTCGAGCGCTGCCGACAGCCGCGCCTCGTCGAAGCCCATCACCCGGGCTCGCTCGCGCCCCTGGGGGTCGAAGATCACGAAGTAGGGGAGCTGCTCCACCTTGGAGAGGTGCTGCTGGGCCACGGCGGAGTCCCAGTCGACGATGTCGACCTTCCGAACCGCGAGCGCGCCGCCGGCTTGGAGCCGTCGAGCGAGGAACGCGTCGCCGGCGCGGCACGGCCGGCACCACGTAGCGCCAAAGTCCACCACCGTGACCTTCCCGGCGACGAACGCGGTCTCGAGAGCTACCGCGGCGCCATCGCGGGTGAGCCACAACACGTCCGCTCCGGCCGGGAACTCCACACCCGGGAGGTAGCGCCCGCTGCCCGGACCGAGCACGGCAGGCCACCCCCACGCCTCGACCTGCGCGACCACGGCGGCCTCAGCGATCCGAGCGGCGTCGTGCTCCACCAGGACCTCGACGCGCCGCCGGTCGAACTCGGCCCGGCGCACACCCGGCGTGCGCTCGAGCTCCTCGACGATCTTCTCCCCGCAGGAGACGCAGTCGATGTCTTGGAGCGACACGACCGTGGTGGTGGCGGTGCCGCATCCGAGGTGCAGGGTGAGGGCGAGAGCGATGAGGGCGCGTTTCACGGTGGCGGAGTATGGAGGTGGATAGGGGGTCGGACAAGCCGGCGAGATCAGTGCCAAGAGGGCTCGTTGTCACCGCGCCCGCGGGTGCGCCTTGTCGTAAGCGCGCTGCAGCTCGCTCCGGTCGATGTGCGTGTAGATCTCGGGGGTGGAGATGTCCGAGTGTCCGAGGAGCGTCTGCACCGTCCGCAGGTCCGCGCCCCCCGCGAGGAGGTGCGTCGCGAAGGAGTGCCGCAGCGTGTGCGGGTGTACGTCCACGCCTACACCGGCGATGAGGGCCCAGTGCTTGAGGCGCTTCCAGAAGCCCTGCCGTGTCATGGCTGCGCCCCGGTCCGTGATGAAGACCGCCGCGGACGGGCGCCGGGCCTTCGCAGCAAGCGGAGGGCGTCCCTCCCGAAGCCACGCGTCCAGCGCCACGAGAGCGGCCTGCCCGAAGGGGACCAGGCGCTGCTTGTCTCCCTTGCCGATGATGCTCACGAAGCCGCGCTCGAGGTGGAGGCCGTCAGCCGGGAGGCCGACGAGCTCGCTCACGCGAAGCCCGGATCCGTAGGCCAGCTCGAGCATGGCGCGATCGCGAAGATCGCGCGGCGCGGGACCGGTCGGCTGAGTGACCAGGCGAGTCACCTGCTCCACCGACAGCACCCCGGGAAGGCGACGCCCGAGCCTGGGCCTCGCCAGCACCGCCGTGGGGTCGGCCTCTAGCAGGCGCTGCTCGCGCAGGAACGCGAAGAAGGTCCGCAGCGCGCTGAACGCGCGACTGATCGACCGAGGGTCGAGCCCAGCCTCGAGGAGATGAGCGCGGTACGTCTCGAGATCGTCCGAGGTGGGAGTGCCCGCCTGATCGTGCCAGGCGAGGAAGCGCGCCACGTCTCGCTGATAGGCCTCGAGCGTGTGCTTCGAGCGCCCACGCTCCACCTCGAGCGCGTAGATGAACTGATCGAGGACGTCGGGTTCGAGCTGCACGGTCGCAGCATCGCCGAAGTAGGCGCGCGCTCCCAGAACGCCGGGGTGGCGCGGCGTCTTCGGTTGGCCATGCGGCTGGCCGCCTCCGGGTGTGGGCGCAGCTTCAGATCCAGGCGAAGCTACTGCTGGGGCCGGGGTAGCGAATGGGGCCGGGGTAGCGAAGCTCCCCGGCCCGGTCACCTCCGCGCTCCCGCGCTCCGGTGAGAAAATTCGGCCGGATGCCTGATAGGCTCGGCGCCGTGCCGCGACGCAACATCCCCATCGGCTTCAAGCTCGGCTTCGTCGCGGTAGCGCTCGTGGGGATTTGCGCGGCGAGCTTCGCGCTGCTCGGATACCGGGCCGTCAGCGAGCTGTACGAGGCGCAGGCACAGCGCCTGGGCGAGCTGCGAAAGACCGAGCTCGAGCGTCGGAGCGACTCGCTCGCGACCCACGTCAGCCAGACCACCCGAGATGCCCTCGCGGGGCTCGAGACCGGGCGACTCTCGCGGGCGCTCGAGGGGCTCGTGGCCGGCGACTCCGAGCTCCGCGTGGCGGCGATCGCCGACGAGTCCGGGCGGCTCCTGGTGCGCACCGGCGAGACCCCTACGGAGACCCTCCGCAGCGGCGCGAGGATCGAGCGCTCGCCACAATCAGAAAGCACAGGGTCGAGCGCGGGGGGCTCGCTGGCGCCACCGCCCGAAGAGGCGCGCTCCGAGGAGGTCACCACCGTGGCGGCCGGGACCGGCAGCGAGCGCCTCCGCCGACTGACGTACCCGATCAGCGCCGGGGAGGGCGCCGCCGGGCGAACTCTCGGGTACCTCCAGCTCTCCTGGTCGCTCTCGGGCCTGGACGCAGACCTCCTCCAGATCCGGCAGGAGCGCGACCGGCGCCTCGCGCTCTCTATCGAGCTGCTGGTGGTGGCGTGTGGGCTGGCTCTCGGCCTCGGGCTGTTGATGGCCGCCGCAGCCAGCGCCGTGATCACGCGGCCCGTACGCCGGCTGGTCGACACCGCGAGGAGCCTCGCACACGGCGATCTGGCTGCGCGCAGCGACGTTCAGAGCGGCGACGAGATCGGCGTGCTCGCCCAGACGATGAACGTGATGGCAGACCGCATCGGCGGGCTGATCCAGGAGGCACGGACTCACGCGGAGGTGGCCCAGGAGCTGGCCGTGGCGCGCAACATCCAGAGGATGATGATCCCCAGCCGCGACGTTCACCGCTTCCCGGGCTTCCAGCTCGCCGGGCTCGTGGAGGCGGCTCAGGACTGCGGGGGGGACTTCTGGGCCGTGGCGCCGCTGACCCGCCATCGCACGCTCGTCCTCGTCGCGGACGTCACCGGGCACGGCTTGTCCTCCGCGATGCTCACCGCCACCGCCCGCGGCTGCATCGACACCGTCCGGCAGCTGACCCAGGGGGATCTCCGAGTGGGCACGCTGCTGCGAATGCTCGACCAGCTCCTCCGGGAGGCCCTCGGCGGCGGCCTCACCATGACCTGCTTCGCCTCGATCGTAGACCCCATAGAGGCCACCCTCACGTGGGCCAACGCCGGCCACCCGTCGCCGTTCCTCGTGCGGCGGGAGAACGGCGGCACGCGCCATGGTCGCCTGACGTCGCGAGGAAACAGGCTCGGCGATGCTGACGGCTACGCCTTCGTGGAGCACACCATCGCCACGCAAGCGGGCGACCTCCTCTGCTGGTACAGCGACGGGCTCCTCGAGACCGAGTCACCCAAAGGGCGCCCGTTTGGTGCCCGCCGGGTCCGCGCCGCTATCGACGCCGTGTCTGGCGAGCCCCCGAAGGCCGTGGCGGAGCACCTTCTCGACGCAGTGCGGGGTCACGCGGGGGGCGCCGCCTTCGAGGACGACGTCACCATCGTCGTCGGGCGAATCGGGCCAGCGCACCGATGACAGATGGCCCGTTCGAGAAACCGGACAGCGCGACGCCGTTTGATGCCGCGGCGCTGCCTGACGCAACAGTGTATGTGGCGCGCAGAACGCCCGCCTCAACGTGATGGAGCGCCGATGAACGCTGCTTTCCTTCTGTACGTCGCGACGCTGGACGCCACCGCGATCATCGTTCCACGGGGGGAGTTCGCCGACGCGTACCTCGACGCCCCCGCCCCCGAGGCGACGGACCACGACGTCGAAGAAGTTCAGCTCGCCGTCCACTTTGCGCTCGACGACGCCGGGGTGTGGACGCGAGGGGTCAACGTCCTCGTCGAGGAAGACGGCCGGTGGCTGCCACTCAGCGCCCTGCTGCCGCACGTTCCCCCGTCACGGAGACCGCGCGAACTCACCGCCACGAGCGGACCGGCGCTCGTGGGGTTGTCCGGGCTGGGCACCGCCACGGGTGCGCTCACAGGCAAGACGGTGTACGTGAGCCAGGCCCATGGCCTCACGTGGAACGACACCCTGGGCCGCTGGGCTACCCAACGCGGCCTCACGCACGACATCGTCGAGGACTTCGTCAACACCGAGGCGATGAACCACTACCTCATCCCGATGCTGCAGCGGGCCGGGGCGTTGGTGTTCCCCGTCCGCGAGCCCGACCGGACGGCGTCGATGGTCGTCGTAGACGACGCCGAAGCGTCACTCACCGGCACGTGGACCGTGGACGGCGAAGGCTTCGGCGAGCTCCCGCCCACGCTCAAAGGCAGCACCAACCCGTTCTCTTTGGGGACCACGCGCAGCGCCGCCACGGTCTCTGCGTTGCCCACGGCCACTGCCGCCTTCGTCCCCGCGTTGCCCAACGACGGACACTACGGCGTGCACGTGGCCTGGGAGCAGGGCTCCGACCGAGCAGCAGACGCCGTCGTCGCGATTCACCACGCTGGGGGCATCGCGACCTTCAGGGTGGACCAACGTCGCCACGGCAGCACCTGGGTCTATCTCGGCCGCTTCCCCTTCCGGGTGGCCACGGCGAAGGTGGTCATCACCAACGCGTCGAGCGCGCCCGGAGCCCGCGTGTCCATCGACGCCGTACGCTTTGGCGGCGGCGTTGGTCTGGTCGAACGGGGCGACGGAGCCCCCCCGGCGGCCGGGCCCACCAGCGGGCGCGCCCGATGGGAGGAGTGCAGCCGTTACCACAGCCAGTTCTGCGGCGCTCCGGCCTCGGTGTACAACGCCAGCGGCTCGGACCCGAACGACGACGTGGGCAACCGGAGCCGCTACGCAGCTTGGCAGCACGAAGAGGGTGAGGACGCGGTCTTCGTGTCGTGGCACTCCAACGCGCCCTCCCCGGCGCGCGGGACCTCCACCTGGGTGTACGGGCCCAACGAGCCCAACGGCGACTACGACTTCACCGGGACGGAGGGCTCGGACGCGTTGGCTGAGTCCGTCCACGGCGAGATCATGGGCCTCATCAAGTCGGAGTGGGACCCGGCGTGGAAGGACCGCGGGGTACTCAGCGCGTGGTTCGGTGAGCTGAACCCGAACCACAACCCGGAGATGCCAGCCACGCTTGTCGAGGTGGCGTTCCACTCCACGGCGGAGGATGCGGCTTACTTGGCCGACCCGCGCTTCCGAGACACGCTGGCGCGCGGCTTCCTGCGCGGGATCATCCGCTACTTCGCGGAGAGAGACGGCGTCGCGCCGGTCTATCCGCCCGCCGCGCCGAGGCACCTGCGGGTGACCGGTCAGCCAGGAGGAGAGCTGCTGCTGCGATGGGCCGTCGCAGAAGGCTCGGTGGGCAGCTATCGGGTCTACGCGGGTCGCGATGGGTTCGGATTCGACCGAGTCGGAGAGACCACCGAGACCGAGCTGGTGCTCAGCTCCCTGGCGGGCGCCGGCCCGATCGCGCACGGTGACCGCGTATACGTCTACGTCACTGCCGTGGGCCCGGGCGGCGAGTCGGCCCCGACGCCCACCCTTGGGGCGCGGAGCGCCTGCCTCGGCGCGCCCGAGCGGGTCCTCATCGTGCACGGGTTCGAGCGCCTCGACGCGCTGATCCTCCCCCGCGAAGAGCTCGACGCCTTCGACCTCGGCTCGCCGCGTCGGTTGGACGCGGACCGCGTGAACACGTTCGCGTACGCGGTGGAGCACGGAGAGTCCTGGGCCGCCGCCGGCTTTGCGTTCGACGCGGTCGAGGCCAGCGCGCTGGCGGGCGGCGCGTTCAGCGAGAGCGAGCTCGCCGAGTACGCTGCCCTGGACTGGATTCTCGGCGAGGAGTCCACGAAGGACGAGACGTTCTCCGAGGGCGAGCAAGCCCTCGTGCACGCTGCTCTGGACGCCGGCGCGAAGGTCATCGCCAGCGGCGCGGAGATCGGCTGGGACCTCGACGTCAAGGGCTCCGACGCCGACCGCGCCTTCCTGCACGACCGCTTCAAGGTGGCCTACGAGAGCGACGACGCCGGGACGACCACGCTCTCCGACGGGAGCTCGTTCAGCCAGGACCCGAGCGAGCCGGTGCTGCCCGGCCGAGCCGCCTACCCCGTGGAGTTCCCCGACGTCTTCAAGGCGCTCGCCGGCGGCACGGTGTTGGCCACCTATTCGACCGGCGGGGCCGCTGTCGTCGTCTCCGAGGGCACCGCGATCGCCGGCTTCCCCCTGGAGACGCTGCCCGGCGAAGCCCGGGACGACCTGGTCGCCGACCTCGCCGACGCGCTGGCCCTGACGCCCGTTCCGCTCAGCTGCGCGGTCCCGCCGGTAGACGCCCAGCCCGCAGACGTGGGTGTGGACGAACCGGACACCACGACGCCCGAAGCGGAGCCCGGCGACACGCTCGTCACGCCGGAGCCGGAGAGCGACGCGCAAGGAGCGCCGGAGGATGCCTCAATGCCCACCCCAGGGGATGCCGCGGTCGGCGCCGACATCGTCCCGGTGAGCGGCGAACGGGCGGTCACCCGTGTGGGTGCGTCATTCTCCGAGCCGGGAGGCTGTGACGCAGGGCGTTCCGGCGCCATGAGCTGGGCGCTTTGGTGTCTCGCCGCGGCCCTCCTCAGGCGTCGCCGAGCTGCCTGAGCCGCCGCCGTACGGGCTCGTGCTCGGGAGACTCGGGCGCCTCGCGAAGGAAGGTCCGGTAATGCACGGCGGCCTCGTTGTGGAGTCCCAGCTCATCGAGCAGCTCGGCCAGCTGGAGGCGACACGGGTGGAGGTCTGGCCGAAGCTTCAGCGCCTGCCCGAAGGCGTTGCGCGCGCGCTCCCGATCACCCGTGGACAGGAAGGCCTGCCCTAGCGCCTGGTGCGCCCGCTCATAGCGCGGGTCGAGCTTCACAACGCGCTCGAATCGGCGAATGGCGGCCGCGTAGTCGCCGTCGCGCAGGTGGGCGCTGCCGATGTTGAAGTGGGCTTTTGCGTACGTGGGGCAGTAGCGCAGCGTCTCGTGGTACTCGGCCAGCGCCTCCGCCTCCTTGCCGGCGAGGCCGAGCACGTGCCCCAGCATGAAGCGCGCCTTGTAGAAGCGCCGGTCCACGACCAGCGCCGTGCGGAACGCGTGTTGCGCCTCGTCTAACCGCCCGAGCGACTTCTGGGCGTGACCCAGGTTGAACCAGGCGCGCTTGTGACGATGCGACATCGCCACCACGAGCGAGTAGAGCTCCGCCGCCTCGCTGAATCGGTCGGCCTCGAACAGCGCGTTCGCGAGCGCGAACAGCACCTCCGGATCCCCTGGAGAGCGAGCGGCCGCCCGCCGGTAGAGGGGGATCGCGCGGATCGGCTGCCGGCGCCGACACAACGTGTGCCCCAGGCCGACCAGCGCCCCAACGCACTCCGGGTCGAGCTCCAAGGCATGCTCGAAGGCCAGAGCCGCGGCGAACTCGTCCCCGCTATCGGCGCGGGCGGCCCCGAGGGCCGCGAGCAGCGTTGGACTGCGGGGCCGTAAAGCGAGGCCCATGCGGGCGGTTGCGCGGCGGAGCCATGATGCTGCGATCGACACGCGGGCAGTGTAGCGCCCCGCCGCTTGCCGCCAAGCCTGGAACTCCTGCGTACACAACGGGTTGGGCCGGCGTTTCCGCTTGACCGGCTCCAAGCGAGTCCGCTAAGGTCCCGCTCCCGTTTCGGAGCTCCCCGTGTTCACCTACAACGTCGACCGCATCCCCAGCGCAGGCATCGCCATCGATGGCGAACTCGCGCGCGATACGGTCACGTTCTTGTTGGGCGATCACTACCGGCCCACGAGCACCCCGGCCACCATTCGCTTCGAGCTGCAGCGCAGAGGAGACAACCTCCTCGTCGACGGCGAGACGCGGCTGGAGTTCGAGTTCGAGTGCGGCCGTTGCGCGGAGACCTTCACGCGCGAAGAGACCGTGCCCTTCTCGCTCGTGTGCATCCAGGGCGCGGAAGACGCGGCGCACGCGCCGGCAAGCGACGACGTGGACGTCGACGGGCTGGGCGAGGAGTCCAGCTTCAGCGCCGCTCCCACGGAGCGGGAGGTCCACTTCTACCAGGGGTCCGCGCTCGATCTCGAGCCCGCGATCTCGGAGCAGGTCGTCCTCGCGCTGCCCGATTGGCCGGTCTGCACGGACGACTGTAAGGGCCTGTGCCCAAACTGCGGCACCAACCTCAATAACGAAGCCTGCACCTGCGCGACCAAAGGGGTCGATCCGCGGTGGGCGGCGCTCGGAACACTCAAAGCCGCGATCGGCGGCACGTTGCCACGGAGCTGAACCATGCCGGTACCCAAGAAAAAGCACTCGTATTCCCGGAAGATGTCGCGGCGCGCACAGCACGACAAGCTGGACGCCCCCAACCTCACCATTTGCCCGGACTGCAAGAACTTCAAGGCCCAGCACCGCGTGTGCGGGACCTGCGGAAAGTACAAGGGCGTCCAGGTCATCGAGGTCCCCACCCTTCAGTGATCCGGCGTGCGCCTCGCAATCGCTAGCGATCACGGCGGCTTCGACCTAAAGGTCGCCCTCATCGACGAGCTCCGGTCGCAAGGCCACGATATCGTCGACCACGGCCCGGCCCAGTCGGTCTCGTGTGACTATCCGGACCTCGCGGTGCCGGTGGCTCGCGCAGTCGCGTCCGCTGCGGCGGACCTCGGGATCTTGGTCTGCGGCAGCGGCATTGGCATGAGCATCGCCGCCAACAAGGTCCACGGGATCCGCGCCGCCGTGGTGCAGGACGAGGAGCACGCGCGCCTCGCGCGGCAGCACAACGACGCCAACGTGTTGTGCCTGGGGGGCCGCTTCACCCCCAACGAACGGGCCCTAGCGATCGTTCGGGCCTGGCTCGACGCGAGGTTCGAGGGCGGCCGCCACATCGGCCGCCTCGCCAAGATCAGCGCGTTGGAGGGTTAACGTGCGCTGCCCGTTCTGCGGCCACCAGGACGACCACGTTGTCGACTCCCGCAGCGTTCGGGAGGGCTCGGTCATCAGGCGCCGCCGCGAGTGCGAGGGCTGCCATCGGCGCTTCACCACCTACGAAGCGATCGAGGAGAGCACGCCCACCATCGTGAAGAAGGATGGGCGCCGCGAGCCGTACGACCGTCAGAAGCTGCTCAAGGGTATCGTCACGGCCTGCCAGAAGCGCCCCGTACCTCGCGCGTCCATAGAGTCCGCGGTAGACGCGATGGAAGCGCAGCTCTTCGAAGGCTTGTCGCCCGAGGTCGCGTCCACCACGCTCGGCGAACACGCCGCGAAGTTCCTGAAGCAGGCAGACCCCGTAGCATACGTGCGCTTCGCCAGCGTCTATCGCAGCTTCACCGACGTGGAGCAGTTCGTGGACTCTGCGCAGGAGGTCATGGCCGCGGACCGGCCCACGTGAGCCCAACGGAGGCTCAGCGTGCGTCCGCCGAGGGTGCCCCGACGCACCCCGACCTCCTCCTCCCCGAGACCCGCTCCATAGACGAAGCCTTCATGGCCTTGGCGCTCGAGGCCGCCGCCCGTGGGGTGGGCCGCACGGCCCCAAACCCAGCGGTGGGCTGCGTGCTGGTGCGCGACGGGGTCGTCCTGGCCACGGGATACCACCGCGCGGCCGGCACCGCGCACGCCGAGGTAGACGCGCTGGCCAAGCTCGGGGGGCAGGCCGACGGCACCACCGCTTACGTGACCCTCGAGCCTTGCAACCACCACGGGCGAACCGGGCCGTGTACCGAGGCGCTTCTCCAAGCCGGCGTCCGCCGTGTCGTCGCTGGGCTCGTTGATCCCAACCCGCAGGTCAGCGGCGCGGGCTTAGCCCGGCTGCGCGCTGCGGGCGTGGAGGTCGTGGTGGGCGTGGGCGGCGAGGCGTGCGCTGAGCTGCTGGCGCCCTTCGCCACCTGGATCGCCCGCGCCCGCCCGCTGGTCCGAGTCAAGATCGCCGCCACGCTCGACGGGCGAATCGCCACGGCCTCCGGTGAGTCCCGCTGGCTCACGGGCGAGGCCGCGCGCACCGAGGTGCACGCTCTGCGAGACACCCACGACGCCGTGCTCGTCGGTGGCGAGACCCTGCGTCGCGACGACCCGGCGCTGACGACTCGCCACGCAGCGTTCGCCGACCGCCCCCCGCGGAACCCGCTCCGGGTCGTGGTCACCCGCGGGCATTCGCTACCGCTCGACCGGCAGCTCTTCACCGACGCGCGCGCTCCCACGCTGGTCTTCACAGGGAAGGGACTCCCTGAGAGGGACGAGGCTGCGCTCGTCGCAAGCGGGGTGCGGGTCCACCGCTTCGATGCGGACGAGGTCCCGCTGATCGAGGCGCTCGAGGCCCTTGGGGCAGCGGGGCTCACCAGTGTCCTCGTCGAGGGCGGCGGCGCGCTCGTCGCTGGCCTGGTGGCCGCGCGATGCGTGGACCGAGTCCGGTGGTACCTTAGCCCGTCGCTCCTCGGGGCTGACGGCGCCGCGTCGCTCGGCGTGCTCGCCGTGAGCCGCCTGGCAGACCGGGTTGCGCTCAGCTTTCGAGACGTTCGGCGCGTCGGTCACGACGTGTGCATCGATGCGCACGTCTGCAGGACGGAGTAGGCTGCCGCATGTTCACCGGGATCGTCACGGCCACGGGCCGCCTCGCGCGGCGCGTCGAGCAGGCGGGCGGAGCACGCCTCACGATCACCACGTCCCTCGACCTCTACGACGCGCGCCTCGGGGACTCCATCGCCGTCGACGGCGTCTGCCTCACGGCGGTGGCGCTCCCGCCCGGGGGCTTCGAAGTGGAGTTGGGACACGAGACTCTGGCCCGGACCACGCTGGGGGGCCGCCGAATCGGCAGCCGAGTCAACCTCGAGCGGGCCCTGCTCGCGACTGGCCGCCTGGACGGTCACCTCGTCCAAGGGCACGTGGACGCCCTCGGCGAGGTGGTCGCCCTCACTCCGCGAGGCACGGCGGTCGACTGGAGGTTCCGCGTCGACTCCGCGGAGGCGCGCGAGCTCCTCGTGCCCAAGGGCTCCGTGGCGGTCGACGGGATCTCCCTCACCGTCAACGAGGTCCACGACGACGGCTTCAGCGTGTCCATCATCCCGCACACGGCGGCGGTGACGGCGCTGAACGAACGACGGCCGGGCGACGTCGTGAACCTCGAGACGGATATCATCGGACGTTACGTGGCGCACCTCTTGAGGCGCGCCACCGGCGGCGCGGCAGCAGATGAGCGGCTGCTCCGGAAACTAGTGGAAGGCGGATTCACGACATGACGGGAACAACGATGCGCTGGGCGCTGTGTAGCGCAGTTCTGGCGGCCTGCGGCGGCGAGGGTGGCACCTCCGAGGGAACAGCGGCCGACACGGCCGGGCCACCCTCCGCGATACCGGACAACGTGGCTGTGTCCCAGACCTCGGTCAGCGCCGACGAGTTCGAGGCCGCTACGGCGGGAACGTCGGCCGTGGCCGACCTCGTGGCTGCGGCGGAGGCCGACGGCTTCACCACCGCAGTGGGCTGGGGCCGCCTCGAGACCTCCAACAAACACATCGTCCACTGGTCAGCTCTGGCCAACTCGACCGGTGACACGGTCACGGTGCTCCTCGACTGCGTGTCCGCGGAGTGCGCCGCGATCCGCGGGACGGTCGTCGACGGCGTCGCGCGCTTCACTGCGCCCGACGGCGCGTCCGTGAACGCCCCGGTGAAGGTCGCGCCGGTGCTCAGCAAAGACCTCGATGGGGCCGACCACGACGGAAGAACCGAGATCGCCGGGCCGCTCACGGTCGAGGGCGACCCGAAGATCGACCTCAGCACCCGCGAGTTGGTGGTCGCGAGCGCGTTCGGCGACGTCCACGGCGTGTCGCTGGAGGCCTTCGCGGCTGCCGCGGCCAGCTCGGGGGGCTTCACGAAGGTTCGGACGCTCCCCTACGTCACCGAGGCCGCGCTGGACGCGTTCTTCTTGCACGGCTCCCCGGCAGACGCGCTGATCTGGATCGGCGCGTCCGTTCGAGAGCCGCTGGGAACCGCCAGGAAGACGGTGGGCCTCACCGTGAACCGGGGGATCTACGGCGACGCCACCTACAAGGCGTCGAGCGTCCGCGATCACCTGGCCAAGCACCCGTTCGGGGGACCAGGCCTCGTGCTGCTCTTGGGCGAAGACACCCGTGGCGACGGATCGGGGCAAGACGACGCGAAGCTGAGCCTCTTCTCAGAGCTCTCGAACACCAGCGGACACCGGAGCGTGGTCGGCGTCCGGGGACGCGCGGACGCTGCATCGATTCTGGCTGCGGGCGAAGCGTTCGCCGCCGCCTTCTTCGGCGGCGCCTCCGTCGCGGACGCCCTGTCCAAGGGGAATGAGGCGCTCGAGGGGACCGACGCTGAGCTCGTCAGTGACCGCCTTGCCAAGCCGGAGACGGTGTTCTTCGCTGGCGGTTTGGACGCCGTGCTCGGAGAGCCTGCCCCCACCGAGGGGATCTCCACCCATGTCCTCAGCGTCAACGCCACCTGCCTCGACGCTGACAACAAGGGCACGTCCGAGAGCGCGGTGGTCAACGCCTTCGCCAATGTGACGTTCAACGGCGCGTTCTTCTCCGGAGGGCGCGACTTCGAGGTGGATGGGCAGGCGATGCGCCTCGACGTCTCAGGGGTGATTCTGGGTACAGAGGCTGGGGCCAACGTCTTCGTCAAGTTCGGTGGCGACCTCCAGCCCGGCATCCGCGGTCTGACGGCGTATGGCGTCGGCACGGTAACAGACCGCAAGGAGGTCACGAAGCCCAAGCGGCTGTATTACGAGGGGACGGCCTCGGCCACCGCGTATACGAACGCCGCAGGCCACACGTGCCTGCTCAAGTCACCGGAGCTGAAGGGAAAGACGGCAGAGCAAGTCAGCTGGCTGGAGCCCAAGTGACCACGTTTCACGCCACGGCAGAGGGCGCAGTCGCGTGCGTCGCCAGCGGCGCGCGCATCTTCGTACAGGGTGGTGCCGCCACGCCGGACGCGCTCCTCGAAGCGCTCGCCGGCCGCGCCAAGCACGCGGAGCTCACGGGCCTCACCACGATCAGCCTTCACCTCGAGGGATCGGCCGCTCACGTCGCTCCCGATCTCGCGGGGCGTATCCGCCACCGGGCGCTGTTCATCGGCGGGAGCGTGCGCGCAGCGGTTCGCGAGGGGCGCGCGGATTACGTCCCGGTCTTCTTGAGCGACATCCCCGCTCTCTTCGCTCGAGGCGCCGAGCCGCTGGACTACGCCTTCATCAACGTTTCGCCGCCCGACGCCCACGGCTTCTGCTCACTCGGTGTCTCCGTCGATGTGGCCCTTCAAGCCACGCGCTCCGCGAAGACGGTGATCGCGCTCGTCAACGACGCCATGCCGCGGACTCACGGAGACGGCTTCATCCCGCTCTCCCGGATCAGCCACGCCGTCCGCATTAGCACCCCGCCGCATCCGCTGCCCGCGCCGGAGCTAACCAACGAAGAGCTCGCGATCGGTCAACATGTCGCGGCGCTCGTGCCGGACGGAGCCACTCTCCAGCTCGGGATCGGGGCCATCCCGGCGGCGGTGGGAAAGGCGCTGACTGGAAAGCGCGACCTCGGCGTTCACACCGAGATGTTCACAGACGCCGTGCTCGACCTGGTTGAAGCGGGCGCGATTACGGGGGCGCGCAAGGAGATCAATCGCGGGAAGGTGGTGACGGCCTTCGTGATGGGCACGCCTCGGCTCTACGACTTCGTGCGCGACAACCCGCTCGTCGAGTTCAGACCCGCCGACTACACCAACGATACCGGCGTGATCCGACGGTTCCGCAGAATGGTCGCGGTCAACTCGGCGATCGAGGTAGACCTCACTGGGCAGGTCTGTGCCGATTCCATTGGCACGTCGTTCTACTCAGGCGTCGGCGGCCAGATGGACTTCATCCGTGGTGCAGCTCTTGCGGAAGAAGGTCGCGCGATCATCGCGTTGCCCTCAACGGCGCGGGGAAGCACCGCCACGCGTATCGTGCCGACGCTCAAGGTTGGCGCGGGGGTCGTGACAACACGCGCGCACGTGCAGACCGTCGTGACGGAATTCGGCGTGGCCGAGCTCCACGGACGCTCCATCCGTGAGCGCGCAGCTGCGCTGGTGGCGATCGCCCACCCCGCGTTCCGCGAGGAGCTGTCACTGCGAGCCCGCGAGCTCGGCTTCGCGTAGGCGCCAACGTCCCCCGGGGATGGGAGATCGACCAGTGATCTCAGCGCGCGGTCGTCTCGCGCTGCAACACACGATCGGGTGTGTGGGCCGGGGCGTTGCTGGATGCAAGTCTTCCGCCGGACCCATGCGCCCAACGCTTACGCGTCGCGGCCAGGTCCCAGCGCATAGAGCGCGATAGCGCCCGCAACCGCGGCGTTGAGGCTCTCGGTTCCGCCAGGCATCGGCAAGGTGAGCCGCTCGGTGCAGGCGGCCAGCCAGTCCGCGGACAAGCCGTGCGCTTCGTTGCCCACGATGAGCCAACGAGGTCCGGCCTGCAGCGCCTTCGGTGAGACCCCGTGCGTTACAACCAGGCCACAGAGCGCGGCACCGCCCTCGAGCTCGGCGGGGTGGCTCACTGACGAGAGCTGCACGCGACCCAGCGCGCCCGTTGCCGCCTGGACAACCTTGGGACCGTAAGGATCCGCCCCGCCGCACAACACGACCTGCTTGAACCCGAAGGCCCCGGCGCAGCGAAGGAGCGTGCCGACGTTGCCGGGATCGCTCACCTCCGCGAGCACCAAGCCGCCGGCAGAGCGATCGATCGGCGCTGGGGCCGGGATGCGGAATGTGGCGAGGAGCCCCGGCGCGTGCGCGAGCGACGAGAGCCGCTTCATGACACGCTCGTCGACGGTAGCCGTAGGAACGAGGCCGGCTGCCGGTAGCTCAGAGAGCACCGAGAGCAGCTCGACGCACTCGAGGCCGCACTCGAGCATGCCCTCGATCGCTCGACGCCCCTCCACGACGAACAGGCCGGACTCGCGCCGCTCGGCGCTGTCGCGGAGGCGTAGGACGCGCTTGAGGCGCGGGTTGTCGGGGGAGCTGAGGTGAATCGGCGGCATGTTGGATGCGTCCGCGCGGATCTTGGGGCTTAAAGACGAACGCCCCGAGGACTTTTGGTCCTCGGGGCGTTCGAATGTGACTCCGGCGGCGACCTACTCTCCCACCAGGTTTCCCTGGCAGTACCATCGGCCCTGGAGAGCTTAACTTCC
>SXGT01005512.1_pt1 | contig 20506 bp, 12 predicted proteins | sample 3176221 | NCBI WGS metagenome assembly SXGT01 (sample SAMN11356862, study PRJNA531348) | freshwater metagenome | isolation source: freshwater sample F1-120 | place: China: Fuxian Lake, Yuxi | collected 2017-12-25
CTGGGCTGTCGTCATCATGCCTGCGGCGGGCGCGAACGTGGACATCGACTCCTCGAGTACGCGAGTGGAACGGTTGAAGAACTCCTCGGCCGAATTCAACTCGGCCACTGCTTGGTTTGCCAGTGACATGGGACTCTCCTTCTCACTTATTCGGGACGTGGATGAATATTCGCCTTCTCTTCCTTCCGGATGCAAGTCTCTTCTCGCCGCGAGAACCGGCGGTCCGGCCTGTCCAGTGGAACGCCGAGACTCCGGCGGTACCTCGTCCGGTCAAAAAGACTGTGTGCTCAGCAAGGGCTGGTGTGTTCAGTGGGAATCAAACCCACCGGGGGAAAAGCCAGTTCCCCGTAGTCTGGAGAGCGGATATGAGGGAAGCCGAATGACCTGAAACCTGTCGACAAAGCCGACGTCAAGGACAGGGAGCGAGTCATCGGGCCTCAACGAGAGTGAACGCGGATGTGGCCCCGACAGAGCTACTGGAGAAGACCTCCGCGCCGCGGGGAGAATACCCTGGTGAAGGGTAGGCTCCATGACCGGCGACACCGGGGCCGCGGCCTTCCTCGCCTCGCCCAACGCGAGCTACATCACAGGTGAGGTCGTCCACGTGAACGGGGGCCTCTGCTTCGGGCAGCAGCCGTCGTTGGTCCGGGATCCCGCGGTTCCAGGGCTGACAAGTTGTACTGGCCCGGTCGCCGGGGCGGTTCCTGGCTGCCGCCGCGCTTCGCGGCCAGGTATACGGCAGCACGGGCGCTCCCCTGTCACAGGGAGCGGCAGGAGGTGTTTCCAGAAGGGTCGGGTGAGCCCCGGCCAGGCCAGAGTGGCCGGCCGGCTCCCCGCGTGAACCCCGGAAAGGAGACCCTCCCATGGTCGTTTCTCTCGCAAACAAGAGTGTCGCTCGAGCCTCAGGGCTGTGTTGGCCCTCGCCGTGCTCATCCTCGGTCTTGCCGGCGCCCCGATCCTCGACGCAGCCTCCCGTTCCTTCCGCCGCGGAGACGCGGATCAGGACGGTCGCTCGAGCCTCGGCGACGCGATCGGCATCTTGAGCTACCTCTTCGCCGGAGGGCGCGACGGGGGCTGCCTTGCGGCCCTCGACGTGAACGGGGACGGGGGCGTCGCGATTGCGGACGCGCTCTCCCTCCTCCAGTACCTATTCCTCGACGGGTTGAAGCCGCCGGCGCCCTTCGACGCCTGCGGCCCCGACCCGAACCGCGGCCATCTGGGCTGCGACTCCTTCGCACCCTGCCCGGCGGACGGTCCGGATGACCCCGAGGGCAACCAGCGCATCGGCGGAGTGCATGTCGAAGCGGGGCCAGTCCCGTTCGAGGGCGGCATCCCCTTGGGGGGGACCTTCGACCCGATTCCCCAGGAGGTCCTCAACGAGGTGAAGTCCTACATAGATTCCCTCGGCGTCAAGTCCCTCCACGAGCTCGGGACCGTGCGGTTCAGCATGCCCTCGGGTTTCACCGAGATGCCGATCGAGCCGGGCCTCTACGTGCTCGACCTGGAGACGAAGTCATCGCTCCTTGCCGACAGCGCGGCGTTCCAGGCCCCGGCGGGCTGGGTCAGACACTCGACCCAGATCAAGGCGAGCGTGAAGGTCGCGATCGAGCCAGCCGTACCGGTGCAGCATGTCCCGGTGGGCGGCCGCGTCAACGCCGCGGCTCTCGGCGGAGGTGGCCAGTTCAATCAGGCCGCGCTGGGAAGCCTCGCCTCGGCGCAAGTACTCGAGGACATCACTGTGGTCCGCTTCGAGGGCACGGAGCTCATCGATCGCGCCGTGTTCCTCGCGAATCGAATCGTCTTCGACAGCGCACACTTGACCCTGGTGGACAACATCACCGAGTTCTACCTCGTGGCCGAGACGATCGTCGTCGAGGGGCCGAGCGAGATCACCTGGGAGCACGCAGACACCGCTGCTCCCGGCCGGCCGTCCCTCGGCACGGCGTCGAGCGGCCGTAAGAGCTTCAGCCCCACCCAGATCTCCTCGGGAACTGCTGAACACGCACAGGACGGCGAAAATGGCGAGCCGGGGGACGGCGGTACAGGTGGCAATTCCGGACTCGACGCACCGGACGTCTACGTCATTGCCCGCCGCTTCGAACCCTGCGCGAGCTGCAACGCGCTGCCCGATTTCAACCTCCGCGGCCAGGAGGGCGGCGAGGGGCAAGAGGGGCAGAATGGACAGAGCGGCGGGAACGGGGCCAAGGGTTCGCCCTCGGAACCTGGACTTGCCTGGTGTGAACAACAAGTCGGGTACGGGGGCGACGGGGGGAACGGCGGCAGGGGTGGAGATGGCGGGAACGGAGGCGCCGGCGGAGACGGCGGCAACCTCCTTGTCCAGTACGTCGAAGCCGCCGCGGGGACGCTCATTGGCACGAAGAGCCTGGCCAGGGGCCAGGGCGGGGAAGGGGGAGACGGCGGCAACGGGGGCGCTGCCGGAGAGGGCGGAGAAGCGGGCGACCCGGATGGGATCTTGTGTTTCGCTCACTGGAATCGAGGGGGCGACGACGGCGTCGAAGGCCAAGACGGAAGGGACGAAGACGACGGCTCCGACGGCACGAAGGGAACCCTGGACCAGTCGCTGATCTCCTACGAGGAATGGGAGCAGGCGTTCACGCAGCCCTACCTTGTCACCGTGTCGGATCGGGCGCCGAAGGTCGGCACGACGATCCGCCTCGAGACCTACAACTTGACCGGGGAAGTGACGCTCAACTACAAGGACTTCTTCACCGGCGAGGTGGAGGCCGAGACGATCCACGAGGTCGAGCCCAACGTCTTCGAGTGGACGATCCCGGAGGTCGGGTTCGTATCGAGCCGGCTCATCTTGACCCTGATCCGCGACCATGACTACCTCGTGTCGAACGAATATTCGATCGAGGTGCAGCCGAAGATCATGGGGATCTGGTTTGCAGGGATCCTGGGCACGGAGGACCTGGCGATCCCGGGCGCAACGGCACTGCTTTACGGCCACGGGCTCCGCCCCGACTGCGATATCATCATCGACGAGGTCAATCTCGGTCCAGGGACCCTGGCCCCCTGGACCGACGAGGACGGAGAGCTTTACGACGCGATCTCCTTCGTGGTGCCGGTTCCGAGCGAGACCGGCCGGTCTCTCTTCTCCTCCACGGACGGGGTCACCGAGCAAAAGCTCTGGCTGCGGCCTCCCTATCCGCTCGACGACACGCGCCAGCTAGGATTCACGCTCAAGAAGACGCGAGGGCTCATCTACCGCCCCTCGCAACACTCTTACTCCTTCACCAACGGCGCCGTCTCGAGCTTCATCAAGACCAACATCATGAAGGGCGCTGGCTGGGGGAAGTTCCGGGAGATCTACAACCCTGCCACCGTCGACGCAGCGCTGCTGCTTTCCACGCCCCTCACCTTGACGAGCTATCTCATCTGGCGCTTGTGGTGGGAAACGGGGTCTTCTGCCTGCTGCATGGCGCTGTCTGCCAACTCCATGAACGATTTCTTCAACGAAGTTGAGGGTCTGCCCTCGCTCAAGCGGCGCGACGTGGCCGAAGTGATCATGGAGACGCAGTCGGGTCTTCTCTCGAAGGAGATCCTCGGGCAGATCCTGGGGGAGACGGTCGTCGATTCCCTCGGGAACGGCACCACGGCCTCGACGGTCGATGCCGTGTTGGACTTCTTTGAGGACGGCAGCAACTCCGAAGGGAACGGCGCTCCCCTCCTCGCCATGGTGCCCAACCGCCAGGCTTACGAGTCGGGCGGCACGTTGTGCCTCCTCACGACGCTGCTGGTCCCGGGCCCGAGTCCTTCCATCACCCTCGGGGCGCTGGCCACTTGCGGGCTCCTCGAGTTGGGTAGCATGACGATCGACCTGATCAACGGGGGCGGCTATTCGCCGACCTTTGCAGAGCTTGTGACCCAGCTCGGCGACAGCCACGTGCTCGCGCCCTTCATGGTGGTCTACGATGACCCGGAAGATGACCTGCCCTCGAGGATCTACTTCTACGACTCGAACCTCCCCTCGGTCGACGTGGTCTACATGGAGATCTCGAAAGTCGGTGACGAGATCCAGTTCCATTTCGACTCGGCCAACTCGTTCTCGACAAGCGGCGGCTCTTACATCTACGGGACGACGAGCGGCTGGATCCTCGCCAACCTCACGGTGAGCCAGGCTCTGGCGCAGCCGACCCTCCTCCTTCCCTGATCCCCGGGAAGTGGAAACACCCCGGGGGGCGCCACCGGGCCGCAGCGAGACGGCCGTGCGACTCCCGGGACGATTGTGTTTCTGGGTGTCAACGCAAGGCCCCCTGCTTCCCGTTCTTGCCCACGTGGTTGCCGACGCGACCATCGCCGGCATTCGGAGTCATGCAGCCGGCAGCGGTTGATCGGAAATCTACTGGAGATTCCTGGCCGCTGAAACTGCCGCTGAATCTTGGCCGACTGCTCGTGCGACAAAGTCGGGACTGACTGGATGCGCTCTGTGAGTGCCTCCCGGGTGAGCAAATTCTCGCGGAGGAGCACAGCGACAAACTCAAAGTCTTTCGGATCTGCCGCAGCCAGCTTGCTCACTGCCAAGTCGGTCGGCTCCAGGCAGAGACCGCGGTAACCGGCGGTATCTTGATTCTCACCCACGACAACTCGCGTGACATTCAATGAGGCGGCAACTATCCTGACACTGGGGGGTATGGGGTTTCGCGCAAGCTCCCCTGCACGCTCACCGAAAGAACACGGCCCTGGACAAGGATTGCACGATGACTCATCGGATCATCAGACCTTTTGCCCCTTCAGTAGGTGCGCCCATGGAGGTAGCATCACCCCTGTCCTGGTTTGGGGCGCTCTGTTAACGAAATCAGGCTTCGCGCCGAGGCCTGCCGCCCGGAAGGAGTGCGATGGTGACGCCATGATGAGCGTGAAATTCACGCCATCAGGGTGATTTTTCAGTGCTCCGGTTGATCCACACCATTTTTCCTTCTCTGTCCTTGAAAGCCCGCGGGGTCACTTTGAGTAGCGAGGGTTTCATGGAATGAAGATTGCTTGAGGGCTCAGGGGGGATCACTCCCAGGTCAGTCAATGCTTTCGGGGGCGCCTTAGCTTTCCACGCAGATTCAAGAAAGGAAGATGCCATGCTTTACTCCATTGCGGTCACGACCGATTTTTCATCTACCTCAAAGCAGGCCTTTGGTGCTGCACGCTCCCTGGTGGAGAAGCTTGGCGGTCGATTGCATCTGCTGCACGTCGCCCAGGGAGGTCAAGTTCACACCCCATGGAATGCTCCGGTTGAGACTCCGGGGCAATTCCAGAAACGTCACGAGTCAGCGGAGCAAAGGCTTCGGGACATGGTGAGCTCCGAGCGGGTTCTTCAAGGTGTTCGAGTGGAGCCTAGGGTGCTGCAGGGCGAATCTGCAGACGCCGTTCGGCGCTTTCAGGAGCACGAGGAGCTGGACTTGATTGTGATCGCGTCCCACGGATCAAGCGGCGTACAACACTTCGCTCTCGGCAGCTTTGCGACCAAGGTCTTGCAAGTTGTCTCCTGTCCCGTGCTGGTTATTCGGATCGACCAGTCTAGCCCGATGAGTTACGAGCATGGCTTCCGCCCGAAGCACTTTCTGGTTCCGCACGATTTCTCGCGCGCATCTCATCACGGCCTCGAGATCGCTCGCGCGTGGGCCAGAGCATTCGAAGCATCGGTCAAATTGCTGTATGTTGTGGAGCCTGTTGATGGCCTGGAAGAAAGAGCAGCCGGTCGGGGCGATTCGGTCTCCGACTACCTTGAGAGGGTGCGCGCGGAGGGATTACGTCGCCTGGATTTGCTTGTTAGCGAAACGGACTGGGAATCGATCCCGATCAAGACCGAAGCACGTGTGGGACAACCAGCGGCAGAGATTTTGAAGGAGGCCAGCAGCTGCCACTCTGACTTGATCGTCATGGCAAGCCGCGGACTCTCGGTTGTCGAGCGCTTGCGGCTGGGAAGCGTCGCGGACAGAATTATCCACCGCTCGTCCTGTCCTGTCTTGGTGGTTCGGCAAAAGGGGAGTCAGGACCCGAAGCTGGTGAGTTGAGCCCGATGGGCTGATGGATGGGTTGAGAAGGGCAATCCCCACGCGGGCCCGAACCAGGCCTCTCATCGCCTCGCTGATCTCGTCGGGAACGTGAACTGCCGTCAGATGCCCGGAGCGCAAGTAACGCGCGAGCTTTGGCGCGTCCCGCCGGTCCGTCTTGACCCGATCGCCCGCCCTTTCCGGGACGAGAGACGGCGCGGCGACGAGGCAATCGATCCCCGCCGATCGCAGCCTTCGATGGAGCTCATACCCAGTGGGCCCAGCCTCGTACGCGCACCGCAAGAACTCAGGCGGACCCAGCCGCTTCAGCTCTCGATCGAGAGCCATCCAGCCGCTCGGAACAGTCCCGACAGGCTGCGGTGCTCCAGCCCCGATGGCCTGCGCGATCGCGATCTTGTCCTTGTGGACGTCCAAACCGATGTGGCGCATCTGCTCCTCATGGACTGGCCTCCCCTCGTGCCCCTTCAGTTCGCCAGATCCTCTACGATCTGCGGAATGTAACCCACGCAAAACGTGAAGCGCTGGTCCAGCCATGATGGCTATCGATTTATCGAGGCCCGAGGCTCTTCGACACCGAGGCGACAAAGGCCGTCGTCAAGCGCTGGGTGGACTTCTACATGCGCCACCGGGCGATTCTCGACTCCGACATCGTCCACTTGAAACGTGCCACCGGCCGTGACGTCGACGCCTGCTTGCGCGTCAATCCCCGGATTCAGGAGCGTGCCCTACTCAGGGTCTACAACCCCCGCTGCCTGAGCCTGTCGCCTTACTTCGCTGGGCTAAACGATGCGACGACAATACGCCAGCGCGACGGCGAGCCCGTCAAGGTTCGGCTCGACGCGGGCTCAAGAGTGGACGTCAAGGTCGAGGTGGGTGGTGTTTGAGCGCTGAGGCGGTGTGGATTCCAAACTAGAATCGCGCCGCAAACTGTACCGAACCGAAGATCTGCGGATCGCTGTCGCGCCGAAACTCGGGAGTGCGGATCACCTGCCGATAGCTGATCTCGATGCGGTCAAACTGCACCGCGACCCCGACCTCGAAGTCGGCGACGAAGTACTCCTTCTTGACGCTCGGCCCGGAGCGAAACGTGTTGCCGTCGAGAAGGTGTCGCGGATGACCGCTCGCCCGTCGACGTCGAAGAAGGCGAAAACAGAGATGTCTTGCCCGAGCTGCCGCTTGATATCCCTGGCAACTTCGGCCTCGAGCACGCCTGCGTCTACCTGCTGCTTCAGGACATCCCGCAAGCTCAAGTCGGGCGCGCTGGCATTGAGACCGAAGTCGCGGCGCAGGCCCCAGCCGATCCGGAACTGGCCGCCAACTTGCGCATGGGTCGCGACGCTGCCCGCGGAGCCGCCTCGTAATGGAACGAAATGACGGGGAGATTGGAGAGCAGATCGGCCAGCCGGCATGGAGGATGAGGCCTTGACGAAGTCTTCTACCGACTCTCCCGAGTAACGCTCGCGATCACCGCGTGCGCCTCGAGGCGGACCGCCTCCAGCTGACCGGCAAGACAGCTTTCCACCGCTGGAAGCGCGCTCACGGCCTTGGGGCCGAGAAACTTCAACGCTTCCAGCGCGCGGAGACGAAGGCGGAGGTCTCGCTCGGCAAGCGAGCAAGCGCAAGGCTGGGGACGATGCCCGCGTCAAGGCTTTCCCAGGATTTCGCCTCGGGAAGGTCGAATGGACTCCATACTCCCGGCCACGTCTGGCGCAGAGCCGTGAGCAGGCACGGCGCCCTTGGCTTTCGACCCGATGGATTCGACGACTCGGGCTCCCCAGGGTGCAAGGTCACCGCCTTCGGTTTCGCTCCTGCCCATCGCTTTGATGTTGCATCGCCGCAGGGTCTGCAGGACCTTGGCCGCATTGCCTTCGATCGCCCATGGCGCTCGGAGCGCCTCGACTGCGTCCCAGTCGTGGGTCCGCGGATCCAGGTGTCCACGACGATCCGACAACGCTTCGGCTGGATCAAGAAAGACTCGAGCTCCCCGGCTCAGATGACCTTCGTGGAGAGCGAGAGCGAGTTTCAGAAGGCGCGCCGTCGGAGCTGGGCGAGGCTCATCGCCCGCACTTGGCACGAGGACCAGAGCCTTTCCACAGGCTGCGGCACGGAGATGAAAATCCTCTCGGCGATCACAGCCCCGGCTCAAGACGACGTGATCGAGAAGATCTGGCGCTCGGGGGTGAATGGGATCCCCCTTGGCTGGAAGCCCGCCACGCTCGCGAGCCCCCGGAGTGCGAAAATTACAAGACGACGACTGAAGCCGGATCGATTGCCCCGCCGCCCCAGGACGACGACTCGTGGGACCTTGGGATCGGAGAGGAATGATCGACGGTCGGCGTAAGGAGCCAACAGTTGGCGCCGAGATTGTAGGCGCAGACGGTCCCTGCACGCCCGGAGCGCCACGAAGCCGCCTGGCAACAGATCATTCCGCAGCTCACCCGCGCAAACGAAGCAGGCCAGACCCGCTCCAGCTCTTTGGCGCCCTGTGTCAGGATCAACCTTCTTGACTTCAGGGGAAGCCTGGGCGAGACTTCGTCTCGATGCTCAAATTTGCTTGTCAAACCATCGGGCCGTACTTTTTTGAGCATGATTCGCCGTGAGCCCTTCAAGTCGATTCCACCGGATTCTGAACATGGGGCTCCTCGACATGGCTCGAATGGTGCGAGATCCTGGGCTGGAAAGGATCCGCGCCCGGCCTCCTCGAAATCTTGCCATCGAAGAGGCCGTTCGATTCTTGCTTCCGGATGCTCCCTCGACAGGCGAATTGACGGTGCTGCTGCGGGAGATCCAGCTCGATCACACGTTCCACGACGAAGTCAACGAGCGCTTCGTCAACATGCGCGGCCGACGGATGAGCTTTGAACGATGGACGGAACTACTCTATGTGATTGTGCGCGTCATGCGGCCTCGTGTGGTCGTGCTCACTGGAGTATTTGACGGCGCAGCCGATGCCATGATGTTGCGGGCAATGCAGCGCAATGCGTACGGGACCCTGGTCTCGATCGATTTGCCTGCCGTCGAAGCGATTTCCCTTTCAACCTCGGAGATGAAGGATTCATCGCTGCCCCGTGGTCAAAAGCCGGGCTGGCTCGTTCCCGATGACCTACGCTTGCGTTACGACCTTCGGCTGGGCGACAGCCGTGAGCTCCTGCCCGCTGCGTTGAAGGAGTTTCTGCAGATCGACATCTTCGTTCACGACAGCCTGCATACCTACGACCACCAGCTCTTTGAGTACTCGATGGCCTGGCCGAGCATCCGCGTGGGGGGCCTGTTGATGAGCGACGATGTGCTCTGGAACATGGCCTTCTGGCACTTCATTCGCAAGGTGAAGCGCGAGTCGGCCAGGGTCGACACCCTGGGAGCCGTGCGAAAGTAGCACTGGTCTTGAGGACCGTCTCCGAGGAAACTGTAAAAGGCCCCGACACCCGTAATGGGGATTGTCCCTATTTATTTCTTTCGCCGCCGCCGTCACGGGCAATTTGTGGGCCCGGCGACCGTCGTTCCCTGGATCTGGAACGTGCAGGCGCCTCCAACGATGGTGACTTCGTACGTGCTCCATCCGAGCGGCGTGCCCCCGTTGCCATTGTTACGCGATGCCGAAATGACCGGGCTTGTGGCATACCGCTGTCCATCGTCCCCTGAAACGTCAAGCCCCCCGCCGAGAGAGTGAACGTGTTGTCGCGGTTCTCGATGAGCTGTCCAAGCTTCTTGCGCAGGCAACGCACCTCGGGAATGCGATCCAAGCCCAAGAGCGTGCCCAGCTCCGGGGTGGTCAAGATACTCGAACGGCAAGCTGGCGCAACGCTTCCGAGTCAGGGCAAATCGCCGTCACCGACTTCGCAAGCCGTCCTGGACATGATCAATGCCGCGGCCCTGCGCGACGCGAGAGATCACCCGGGCAGGATCCGCCTGCCTCCCAGCAAGAGTCGAATTCTCCTGGCGACCGAACCTCGACGCCGCATGGATGGCGCAGATAGCCAGGAACGTGTCGACGGCCGATGACGGATTCCTGGAGCCGGGTCAGTGCCTCCTGCACGATCGGGATTCCAAGTTCACCGAGCAGTTTGACGAAATCCTGAAAGCCGGCGGCGTGAAGCCCATGAAGCTTCCGGCACGAAGCCCGAACCTGAACGCCTTCGCCGAGCGCTGGGTTCTCAGCGTAAAAAGTGAGTGCCTGTCCAACGTGATCCTCTTCGCAGAGGCATCGTTGCGCCGGGCGCTCAGATAGCTTGGCGCCCATTATCACGCGGAAAGGCCGCACCAGGGGAAGGGCAACGTGATCCTCTTCCCCGAGCCCACTGGCGAAGACGGCCAGAGTTGGGCCGATCCGTTGTCGCGAAAGGCTCGGAGGCATCTTGAAGTACTACGATCGGGGTGCTGGATGAGTTTTTTTACCCCATGGGGGGCCGGGACTACCCACGGAGATTACGTCCCGGTCTTCCTCATCACGCGAGGACCTCCCGGACTACATTTCCGCTGATGTCCGTGAGTCGGAAGCGACGCCCCTGATGCTTGAAGGTCAGACGCTCGTGATCGATCCCCAGCAGGTGGAGCAAAGTGGCATGGAAATCACGCACGTGCACCGGGTTCTTCACGACGTTGTATCCAAACTCGCAAGTCTCTCCGTGAACCAAGCCCGGCCTGGCTCCTCCGCCTGCCATCCACATGCTGAAGCATCGCGGGTGGTGATCGCGGCCGTAGTCTGTTGCCGTCAATTTGCCCTGGGAATAATTGGTCCGCCCGAACTCTCCTCCCCAGATCACCAGCGTGTCCTCGAGCAGCCCTCGTTGCTGCAGATCTCGCACGAGCGCAGCCGCGGGTTGATCGGTCTCACGGCACTGCGTTGCGATGCCCCGGGGCAGGTTGCCGTGCTGGTCCCAGCCCTGGTGATAAAGTTGTATGAACTTCACGCCCTGCTCTGCCATCCGACGTGCGAGCACGCAGTTGTACGCGAAGGTCCCCGGCTTTCTCGCGTCAGGACCGTACATGTCGAGCACTTGTGCCGGCTCCTTCGAAGTGTCCACCACGTCCGGTACCGAGCGCTGCATGCGGAACGCCATCTCGTACTGTGCAATGCGCGTCTCGAGCTCGGGATCCGCGAGCACGGCCTGCTGATGCTCCGTGAGCTCCCTGAGGCGATCGAGCATTTGCCTTCGCCCCTCGACGGAAACCCCTTCAGGGTTTGTCAGATGGAGCACTGGGTCCTTGCTCGCGCGGAACTGAACTCCCTGGTACCTCGACGGCAAGAACCCGCTTCCCCAGAGGCGCGAATAGAGAGGCTGGTCTGTCTTGCCACGGGTAATCAGGACCACAAAGGCTGGCAGGTTCTGGTTGTCGCTGCCGAGGCCATACGAGAGCCACGCCCCGATGCTGGGGCGACCCGACTGTTCCGAACCAGTCTGCAGGAACGTGATGGCGGGGTCGTGGTTGATGGCCTCGGTGTACACGGAGCGGACGATACACAACTCATCCACGAGGCTCGCCGTGTGCGGGAGGAGCTCGCTGATCCACGTGCCATTGGCCCCGTGACGGTTGAACTTGTAAAGGGAGCCCGCGAGCGGCAGCGTCGCCTGATGGCCCGACATTCCCGTGAGCCGCTGACCCATGCGCACGGAGTCGGGCAGGTTCTTCCCTGTGAGCTCATTCAGGAGCGGTTTGTAGTCGAACGTCTCGAGTTGCGACGGGCCGCCGCTCATGAAGAGGTAGATCACTCGCCTTGCCCGGGGCGCGAAGTGAGGTGCGTGGGGCAGTTTGTCATCGGCCGCCGGGACGGAAGTTTGCCCTAGCAGATGCGCCAGCGCCAAACTGCCCAGGCCAAATCCGAAGCGGTCCAGAAACTGACGCCGGCTGAGGCCAAATGCAGGAATGGATCCTGTACAGGGGGAATTCTTCATCGCTTGGTCACAAATTCGTCCAGGTTCATGAGCGTGCTTGCCATCACCGCGGTCGCGGCCACCTGATCTGCCGGCAGCGTGGCGTCCGTGGGGCGATCGCCCGTCTTCAAGTACTTCGCAGTGTCGCCGGGCGACGAGCGGAAATGATCCAGCTGTTCGGAATGAAGACGGCGCAGAATTTCCAGCTCCGAGTTGTCCGGCCTGCGACCCGTGGTGAGCCGAAACGCCTTCAGGATCCGCTCGTCAACGCATCCGTGGGACTCGCGCACCAGCTTTTCCGCAAGAGCTCTGGCAGCCTCAACGAACTGGGGGTCGTTCAAGAGCGCCAGAGACTGGAGAGGCGTTGACGTGCTCTCTCTTCTTGCAACGCAGACTTCCCGGGAGGTGGCGTCAAACGTCAGCATGGTGGGGGGAGGGGCCGTGCGTCGCCAGAACGTGTACAGGCTGCGACGGTACAGCTTGTCCCCACTGTCCTGCACGTAGGTCTTGCCCGTTCCCGCCTCCTCCCACAGGCCAGCGGGCTGGTAGGGTTTCACGCTGCGCCCGCCGATCTTCCGTGACAGGAGTCCGCTCACGAAGAGAGCGCTGTCGCGGATCTGCTCCGCCTCGAGTCTGGCCCTGGGACCCCGGGCGAGGAGTCGATTCTCCGGGTCCCTGGTCAGGAGCTCCGCGGGGGCGCGCGACGACTGACGATAGGTTGCAGACATGGCCAGGAGCTTGAAGAGCGCCTTCAGTTCCCATCCGCTGTCCATGAAGCGCCTCGACAGCCACTCGAGGAGCTCCGGGTGGGTTGGAAGCTCACCCTGACTACCAAAGTCCTCCGCCGTTCCGACAAGACCCCGTCCGAAGAGGGACGTCCATGCCCGGTTCACGACGACCCGGACAGTCAACGGGTTTCTTGCGTCAGTGAGCCAGCGTGCAAGCCCGAGGCGATTGCGCGGCAAGTCGTTCGAGAACGGGAGAATGCGCTCCGGTGTACCAGGGTCAACCGGGTCAGTGGGGGATTGGTAGGCGCCGCGCCGGAGGATGAAGCTCTGTCGCGGAGGCGACATTTCCCGCATCACCATGATCTCGCGGACATCGTTCACGAGGTTGTTCTCGGAGGTTCGCAGCGCCAGGAGTTCTTCTCTGATCTTCAGGCAATTGACGTCCACTCTCCGGACGAAGTGATCGAGATACGCTTCCCGATCCGCGGCCACGGGGGAGCGGCCCGCAAGGGCGCTCGCTTCCAACGCGGAAAGGCAGACGGGAAACACCACGAGCTCGTCCAGCGCGCCGCCCCGAAATCCATTGTCGCGGAATCGCGCAGCCAGAGTTAATTCGACGCCCCCCACGTCGGCGTCGCCCCATTCTCTGCGGTGAAGTATGTCCTTGTAGAGGTTGTCGCGGATGATCTCACAGCGGCTATCCTGACCATTTCTGTGAATGGCAAGGCCTGCTGCACGGCTGGAGCCGTCATAAGTCACTGCGAGGTGAGTCCACTGGCCGAGCGGAAGCTCCTCCGTGGCTCGAATCTTGATGGCGTTGCCTGGCCAGAAATGGACGAGAGCAAAGCTCGGGTGCCCCTGCTCGAGCACAACCTCGTAGCCGCGGCTTCCGGAGTCGCTCCACGCCCTGGATCGGTGCAACACGACCGCCCGCTCCTGTCGTTCTGACGGCCGGATCCAAAATGCGAGTGTGAAGGGGGTTGTCCGGTTGAAGTCCCCGGTACCCCCGAGGACGACAGAGTTGTCGCCGCTGAAGCGGAGTGCTTTCCCCTTCTTGCCCTCGCAGAGCTCCGGAGTCTCGACGAAGATGCCTGGCTTCGAGGCATCCGACTCGTTCGGCGTCTGGCCGTTGATCACCTCATCGAGAGAAAAGCGTGTCGAGGGCGCCGGTGCGGTGGCGTGCCCGCCCGATGCGGCCCACGCCTCGAACCGTGCTCGTGCGCGCACTTCTTCCGAGTTGAGTGCGGCCTCCCTGGCTGCGATTTCTGCCTTCAGGGAAGTATGCTTCGCCTCGAGTCCCTCTGGATAGAGGAACAACGTTGGCGTCGGTGTTGCCTGTGTGAAGTGTGAGTAGAGGCCCGACTCGTCGATGTTTGCGAAGAACGCCGACAGCTGGTAGTAGTCCTTCTGGGTAAGCGGATCGTACTTGTGATCATGGCAGCGGGCACATTCGAGGGTGAGCCCGAGAAACGCGGTGCCGAAGGTTTGAACGCGGTCCGCCACGTACTCGACCCGGAACTCCTCGTCGATGCTTCCCCCCTCATTGGTCTGGCGATGCAGTCGATGGAACGCGGTGGCCAGGACCTGATCTCGAGTTGGAGCCGGGAGCAGATCGCCCGCCACTTGCCAGGTCACAAACTGGTCAAAGCTCAGATTCTCGTTGAAGGCCCGGATCACCCAGTCCCGCCAGGGGGACATGTCACGCTCGACGTCAGACTGATAGCCGTAGGTGTCGGCGTAGCGAGCCAGGTCGAGCCACTCGTTGGCCCGGCGTTCGCCGTAGGTCGCAGAAGCAAGGAGTCGATCGACGAGGCTTTCGTAGGCTCCTGGAGAGTCATCGCTAACAAAGCGGTCGATCTCCTCGAGGTCTGGAGGCAAGCCTGTCAGGTCAAGGCAGAGTCTGCGGATGAGAGACTCCGGTGAGGCCTCTGGCGCAGGGGAGATATTCTCGCTCTCGAGGCGTGCGCGCACGAAGGCGTCAACGGGATTCCGCAGCCCGGTACTGTCCCGTGGCACGGGCGCGGGGGGATCTCCCACGGGGATGAGGGACCAGAGCGCGCTGTATTCCGCTCCGCCGGCAATCCAGTCGCGGATAAGCTGCTTCTCGCGGGCCGACAGGGTGAGGAGGTTGTCTGGCGGGGGCATGACCCTGTCGGGATCGCTGGAGGTGATCCTCGCGAGAAGCTCGGCCTCGAACGGTCGACCTGATTTCAGCTTCCAGTCGCCCGGCAGGTCAAGGCGCAGGCCTGCCTTCCTCGTTTTCGCGTCCGGGCCATGGCACTTGAAGCAGCGGTCGGACAGGAGCGGCCGGACCTGAAAATTGAAGTTAACTCGGGGTTCAGGCGCGGAGGCCTGCCCCAGCAAGATTGTCAGCGCAGTGATCAGCATGGAAAGTGGGCAGTCCCCATTTTCGGGTGCAAAGGGCGCCTTGCATCTGAAAACTTGGGGGGGCTCTGCCGTCTCACTGGGGCTGGGTTCCTGGGGACTCGAGGAGCTTCCTCGCTCGGTCGGTGGCATCCTTGCCTGCTGCCGCCTTGACCGCTTGCTTCATGGCGTCTCTCACCTGCGCAGGGATCCTCCCCGAGCGCCGCGCTGAGGCATCCTCGGTCTTCCACTCGCTGAGCTCCCGGAGCGCAGACGCGCGCAGCTTCTCGTCAGGGCTGCTCGTGAGATCCGAAACGGCGTCGAGCGCCAGGAGGGCTGCCGGCTGTGAGCCGGGCTTCGGGATCCCCGTTTCTGGCCAGGTCAAGCACAGCTTGCAAGGCCGCGTTCTCTCCCTGGTTGACGAGCGCGACAAGTCCCTTCCACCCGCGCCGTTGTGAACGCAGTTGAAGAGGTTGCCTTTGCCATGCGTATGAAGAGGGAGGTTAGCTTGTTTGAACGGACGGGGAAGTGGCGAGGGGACAGTGCGACTCGCCAGGCTCCTTTGAGTGGCAGCCGCTCGGGGAACCCAGGCGGGAAGCTACACCCACGCCTTGCGGATCGGCCACATCTTCACCGCCTGCGTCAGGACAACATGGCAGAGGAGAGTCTCGAGGAGGATCGGCCAGTAAAGCAGCGGCAGGGGCGTGAAGCCGAGCGCCGACGCCACGGGCGCACAGGGCAGCCAAGCGCTGCGGCGGAGAATACGACCAGGAAGCGTGCGACGAAGCATCGCAGGCTTGCAGCCAATCAAATCCAGGAGCCTGCTGGAATAGAATTCGAGGCTATCGATGCTTCTCAATTACATAGGGTCCAGCCACCAGAAGCTCAAGTCCGGACCCAAAGAAAGTAGAAATCGCCTGGTAGGGATTTTCAACTATCGGCTGCCCCTTGATGTTGAAGCTGGTGTTGAGCACCACGGGAATTCCAGTCCGCTTCCCCACTTCGGAGATTAGCTGGTGGTAGAGGGGCTCCGCCTTGGAATCCACGGTCTGCACGCGAGCGGTTCCATCCGCATGGGTGACTGCGGGGATCTGTTCCCGAGCCTCAGGGCGCACAGTGAACGTGGAGTTCATGAAAGGCGTCGCGTACACCTTTTCGAAGTAGGACTTGGCCTCCGTCACAATGACAGAGGGCGCGAATGGTCGAAATCCCTCGCGAAACTTGACCACGGCGTTCACGCGATCCTTCATTTCTGCACGTCGTGGATCAGCAAGTATGGAACGGTGACCCAACGCCCTGGCTCCGTATTCCATCCGTCCCTGATACCACCCGACGATTCGCCCCGCAGCGATGGCCTCGGCCGCGACCGCGGCACAATCACTTGCCTCGCGATACTTGGCGCCGACTTCATCGAGAGCCTTCTTGATCTCGTCTGCGGGGTAGCCCGGTCCCAGCGCGGCTGTGGGCAGCCGTTCTCGCGGGGTACTCGACTCCGGCAGTGCCGCCAGTAGTGCGGCCCCCAGTGCCAGGCCCGCATCGCCAGCAGCCGGAGGCAGATAAATGGAGTCAACATGGCCGCTCTCGGCGATCTTCTGATTCATTACACAATTCATCGCCACTCCACCGGCCAGGCAAAGGTTTCGGGTGCCGCTGCGCCCCATGTAAGCCTTCACCATGCTCAGGACTGTCAACTCCAGTTGACGCTGCGCACTGGCGGCGAGATCTTGCTGAATTGCCTGCAGCTCACCTTTCTTCTTGCGGGCGGGTCCGACGCGCGCCTCGAGCTCTGACCCGTAGAACCTCTCCTGTGGAGACAGGGGAGGCTCACCTGCTCCCGTGGTACGCAAGATCCCGGGAGCCAGGGAGTAATCACCGCCGTCAGAACGCAAGAGCCAGGACAAATCGATGGATGGCCGACCGTACGAAGCGAGGCCCATCACCTTGTACTCATCCTCACCGAAGTCGAATCCCAGGTGCTGCGTGATCATCGCGTAGAAGAGGCCAAGGGATTGTGGAAAGTCCCAGTGCTTCAGTAGCTCAAGCCGATTGCCCTTGCCGTGAGAAATTGTGGTGGCGCGACCATCGCCGCTGAAATCAAACGTGATCACCAGTGCCTCGGAGTAGCCGCTGGTGAAGTATGCCGAGGCTGCATGAGCCTCATGGTGATCACAAAGCTCGATCTTGGGTGCGTGACCAAAGCAGAAGCGGAAATACTCGGAGAGCCGCTCCTTCATGTTCTTGTAGGTACGACCCGGAAAGACCACAACGTCAATGTCTTGGATATCCAGACCGCCTTCCTCAAGGCAGTATTGGATGGCGTACGTGGGAAGGTTGCCAGGTGCATGCTTGACCCGGGTAAATCGCTCCTCCTCGACTGCAGCGATGACGTTTCCGTCGATGATCAACGCGGCAGCAGAATCCCAATTGCCGAGGCGAATTCCGCCACAAATCCCTAGAATGTTCATTGCAAGCACCGTAAATGGCTGAGGAAACCAAACTATTGTTTGAGTCTATCGGATTCCGCTCTGGCTGGCCAAAGGCTTAATTGGAGGAAAATGGCACGTTCTCGCCTGGTGTAGTCAAGTGTTTTCAGAGCCCACGTTGGTAAACCCCGCTTAGATATACCTCGCTCGCCCACACGTGAGACATTCCGAATGGGCAGAGGAGGACCCCCCCGAGTCTGCTGCTCGTTTCTGCTGGTGGGGGGCGGACCCTCCCCCGCCGCAACCCCCCTCTCCTCGGCGCCTGATGGGCGCCGGGCGCCTCTGGCGCGAGTAGCCGCAACCTTTCGCAGGCTGCAAAACGTCTCATCACTGGCAGCGTGCGGTAGAATTTGATCACAGCCCAGGGCTTGCTTGTTCTCGATCACACCACTGCGCGGGTCCTCCTCGGAGGAAATTGGCGGGCAACGCTGGCGGCCGACGCGCACCGGCCGAGGGGCCTCATCCCCGCACCGGAGCCGGGAGGCGAACCCCGAGCGCGAGGACCGAGTCGCGACGGCCGGCCTCCCTGGCGGCCGGCCCCATGGACAGGCGGAAGTCGAGCACCTGGAGCGGATCGTCGAGGTGCGTGCGCCCGGCCAGGAGGTCATGGATGCCGAGGAAGACGTCCGAGGCCACGAGCAGTCCCATGCGCGCATCAGGACCTAGTTGTCCAGCGGCCGGATCCGCAGATTTCGCCAGCGAACCTCGATGCGCTCCTTCCGGCCGCCGACCCCGTGCACCTGGAGAGCGATGAAGCCGCGCGGCGTCATGTCATCCGTCAAATTGGCGCGCGCCTCCCCGTTGAGCCACGTCTTGATGGACGGACCGATCGCCTCCACCCGGACCACGTTCCAGTCGCCCTTGCGGTAGAGGCGCTTCCCCTGCTCGCTGAACTTTGCGGCGTCGCCCCCGCGCGAGCCGGGATAGAGCCAGCCACGCCGGCCCTCGTCGTAGATTCCGGCGGTCCACATGCGCTCGGGCTTGTTCGGGTCGATCTCCACCTGGTAGCCGTGCACCCGCCCGGCCGGCACCTCGATCGTCTTCTGGTCCGCCGAGTACGTGGTCTCCTCGCCCGGGGCGGAGGATCGGACCTGCACGCCCGCGTTGAGCGCGGGGTCGCACCGGAACTCGTACTCAAGGATGAAGTCGCCGTACTCGCGCTTCGTGCACAGGAAGCTGTTCGGCGTATCGGGCACGGACTGCCCCACGATCGATCCGTCCTCGACCCGGTAGAGGGCCTTGCCCCCCTTCTGCTCCCAGCCGTTGAGCGACTTCCCGTCGAAGAGGGGCACGAAACCGGCGTCGGCGGCGATCGGCTTGATCCAGAGGTTTCGGAACCACACGCGGCCGTGATCGCCCTGGAGCTTGAAGGGCCTCGCCTCGTCGACCGCGGGGGCCGGACTGTCGGTCCGTGTGGCCAGTTCCACGTCCTCGTGGAGTGCTTTCCCGTTCTGCCAGACGGAGATCTTCCTGCCCAGGACCCTTGCCGACATTTCATTCCACTTCCCCGGCCCGTTCCAGGCGATGATCCGGGGTGGGTAGCGGTCGTAGAGCGACCCGTCGCAGTGCTTCTCGTCGAGGGACTGCGCGCCCAGGATCTGGACTTCCCACTGATCGCGAAGGTAGAAGCCGCTGTTGCCGCCCTGCTGGCCGGGATCGGAGCGGTACTCCCAGTGGACCAGGAAGTCGCGGAAGGCGCGCTTCGTCCACAGATCTCGGCCGCGATCGCCCGGCGCCGGCCCGTCGTACCACTTCTTGTTCGTGATCGCGCGCGGGGCCGCGGACACCTCCCAGACTTCCGCCATGCTCGCGCCGCGGGCGTCGAGTTCGGAGAGGTCCCTGTCGTTCCAAATCGGCTCCCACCCTTCTGCCCGGCCGCACACGGTCCGGATGCGCGCGTTGCGGTACCAGACCGGCCCGTGGTCGCCCTGGAGCATGATCGGGCCCCGGATCAAGTCGAGCCCGTCCATCGAGCCGCCCGTGGCGGAATCGATGAAGACCGCATCGTGGATGAGGACGCCGTTGTGGAGGACGGAGATGCGGTTGCCGAGGTGGCGGATCCGATACGCGTTCCATTGCCCGGCCGGCTTCCCGGCGTTTTCGGTCGGAGCGACCCGCGAGTAAATCGCGCCGCAGCCGTTCGGGCCGACTTCCTTGCGGCCGCTCGAGTCGTCGATCTGGACTTCGATCTGGCCGCGAAGGTACACGCCGCTGTTCTTGTGATTTGACTTCGGATCGAGCCGGTACTCGATCTCCAGCTCGTAGTTGTCGAACTCGCGCTCCGTCGCGAGGTCCATCCCGACCGCGCCGGAGTTCGTCAGCGCCGCGTCTTCGACGGTCCATGGCCGGTCCGGCTGGCCCGCCTTGGCCTTCACCCAGCCCGTCGTGCCCTTGCCGTCGAAGAGGCTCTGCCATTCGCCGTACTCCGGCCCCTCGGCGCGGACGATGCTCCCGGCAAACGCGAGAAAGGCGGCGACGATCGTCATGCGGACCATGTGTGCACCTATATACCTCGGCACGATTCTTGGAGTCGGTTGACCGGTCTTTTTGGGCGAAAGCTTTGTCACTCGCCCTCGGCGACGCCTCCAGGGTCGTTGTCGGGCTTCGCTTCGCGCCATCGCCTCGAAAATCCTCGGCCATCCAGTCCACTCATAATCGCGCCGAGCTATTTATGTCGTGGAGTGATTTTGGAACCCGGATAGAAACTGTACCACGGTAGGCACACGACGGCGGCATGTCAAGCCGAGGCAGTCCCCGTTGCGTCCAGGAGGCTCACGTTGCGCGCCGGCGAAGAGCCAGATGAGCAGCCTCACCGCATCGCTGACGTCGTGTGAGCCGTCTGCCCGCTCCTTGACTGGGCGTGCCTGGTCGAGTACTCAATTCTCACCGGGGCGGAGACCTTCGAGTGCTCCGCTCTTGACGTGGGCGGCTACACCCCGCTTTCCGCGGTGGCATTCGCGCGGATCGCATTGCGCGAGATCCCTGTGGCCCGACTCCACGAACTCAAGGGACTCTGGCGGGTGAGTCGA
>SXGT01265450.1_pt1 | contig 20503 bp, 18 predicted proteins | sample 3176221 | NCBI WGS metagenome assembly SXGT01 (sample SAMN11356862, study PRJNA531348) | freshwater metagenome | isolation source: freshwater sample F1-120 | place: China: Fuxian Lake, Yuxi | collected 2017-12-25
CATGCGTTGCAAAGAAGTGCAGCGCATACCAGGGATTGATGGCAGCCATCACGCCGGGATGCTTGAGGATATTCCAGATGCCGAGGCCCGCCAGGACCGCGAACCAGAACAGCATCACCGGCCCGAACAGGGCGGCCACGCTGGCCGTACCGCTGCGCTGAAACAGGAACAGACCGACGAGAATGCCAATGGCGATTGGCACGACATAGGGCTTGAAGGCCGGTGTCGCCACCTCCAGGCCCTCGACGGCCGAGAGTACCGACAGCGCGGGCGTGATCGCGGCATCGCCGGAGAACAGCGCGGCACCGAAAATGCCGAGACCGGAGAGCAGCCACAGCATGCGCGGGCTGAGCTGGCCGACACGCTGCGCCAGCGAGGTCAGCGCCATGATGCCGCCTTCCCCTTTATTGTCGGCGCGGGTGATGAACATCACGTACTTGAGCGACACCGTGATGGTCATCGCCCAAAACACCAGCGAGAGAATACCGAGCACGTTGTCGGGCGTCACCGGCACCGGATGGTGGCCGCTGGAGAAGACTTCCTTGAGGGTGTAGAGCGGGCTGGTCCCGATGTCGCCATACACCACACCCATCGCAGCAATCGACAGGGCGGCCAGGCGCGGTTGGCCTGTGTCTGCGGTGTCTTGCGCAGCGTCCGGGTTCATCTGCGGATTATCGCTTGAGAAGGTCTACTTGCGCCAGAACGCCGGCGTCAGCACGACCAGCAAGGTAAAGATTTCCAGCCGGCCAAGCAGCATGGCGAAGGTGCACACCCAGGTCTGGAAATCGCTCAACACGGCAAACGTGGTCGCTGGCCCGACTTCGCCGAGACCCGGGCCTGTGTTGTTAAGACTCGCCACCACAGCGGTAAAGGCCGTCACGATATCAAGCCCGGAGAGCAGCATCAGCAGGGTGAAGGCGACGATGAGGCACATGTAGGCGAAACTAAAAGCCAGCACGGCAGTGAGTACCGATTGCGGCACCATGCCGCTACCGACGCGTATCGGATAAACCGCGCGCGGGTGCATGGCATTCAGCAGTTCGCGGTAGATCTGCTTGTAGAGCACGATGGCACGCATCATCTTGATCCCGCCACCGGTCGACCCGGCACTGGTGGCAAAGCTCGAGAGAAACAGCATCCACACCGGTGCAAACATCGGCCAAAGGGCAAAGTCGGTGTTGGCGAAACCGGTGGTCGTGGCAATCGAAACGACATTGAAGGCTGAGAAACGCAACGCGGTGGCGAATTCCTCATAGGTGCCGGTTGCCTGCAGAAAAACCGCGATACCGATCACGCTGGCGATGACGACGGTGACGTACCACGCTACCTCCGGGTCATGCGCGTAGGGGCGCAGCGTGCGGCCGCGCACGGCAAGGAAGTGAGTGGCGAAGTTGATGCCGGCGAGGATCATAAAGAAAATCGTCACCGCCTCAATGGCCGGCGAGTTCCAGTGGCCAAAGCCGGCATCGTGACTGGAAAAACCACCCAGGCCCATGGTACTGAAGGAATGCATCACCGCATCGAACCAGCTCATACCGGCGAAATGAAGCGCCAGGATGCACAGCACGGTGACGCCACCATAAACCACCCACAGGCCCTTGGCGGTTTCCGCGAGGCGCGGGGTCAATTGCGTATCCTTCATCGGCCCCGGCGTCTCTGCCTTGAACATCTGCCGGCCGCCAATGCCGAGCAGCGGCAGCACCGCGACGGCCAGCACGATCAGGCCCATGCCGCCAAGCCAGACCATCATGCCACGCCACAGGTTGATCGAAGGCGGCAGGGTGTCGAGATTGGCGAGGACCGTGGCGCCCGTGGTGGTCAACCCGGAAACAGCTTCGAAATAGGCATCGGTAAAGGACACTTTCAGGTGCAGCATCAAGGGCAGGCAGGCGAACAGCGGGAACAGGGTCCACACCATGACCACCATGAGAAAGCCGTCGCGCGTCTTGAGTTCGCGCTGGGCACGCCGCGTCGCCAGCCACAGCATCAGGCCGGTGCCAAAAGCAATCAGAAAGGCCTCGTCGTAGGCGGTGGTTGCACCGTCCTTCCATAGCCACGACAGCGCCAGCGGTACCAGCAGCGTCAGGGCAAAACACATCAGCAGGATGCCGAAAACGCGAAAGACGGGGAGGAAACGCTTCATGGCTGGAAACGGTAACCGACGCCGGTTTCGGTCAGCAGATGACGTGGCTGGGTCGGGTCCAGCTCGATCTTCTGGCGCAGGCGTCGCACGTAAATGCGCAGGTAATGTTCCTGCCCGGCATGGCCGGGGCCCCACACTTCGTTCATCAGGGTGCGCTGCGTCAGCACTTTGCCCGCGTTGCCGACCAGCGTGGCAAGCAGGCGGAATTCGAGTTGTGTCAGTTTGATCTCGGTGTCGCCACGGCGCACGCTGTGCTGGGCAAGATCCACGTCGATATCGGCGAACTGGAACAGCGGCGAGGCTGCCGCTTCGCTACCATGACGCCGCAACAACACGCGCATGCGCGCCAGCAGTTCGGCGAGGCCAAATGGCTTGGTCAGGTAGTCGTCAGCCCCGGCATCGAGGGCCTCGACTTTATCGCGTTCTGTGGTGCGCGCGGACAGGATCAGGATCGGCAGTGTGCTCCAGCGCCGCAGCTCGCAGATCAGGTCAACGCCATTCATGTCGGGCAGGCCGAGGTCGAGGATGAGGAGCTGGGTTTCCTCGGCCGCAATGGCCGCGAGCCCTTGCTGTCCCGTACCGGCCTCGATGGCGGTGCAACCCGCCTTGGCCACGGCATCGCGCACGAAGCGGCGGATTTGCAGATCGTCCTCGACAATCACCACGCGCGGCGCATTCATGCCGGCTCTCCTTCCATCTCGGGTGGCGTGCCAAGCGGCAGGCTGAAGCGTACGCACGCGCCGCCCGGGTGGTTTTCCGCGGCGATGTCGCCGCCATGGGCCAACACGATGGTGCGGCACACAGCCAGGCCGATCCCCGTGCCCGGCGCCAGCGTGCCCTCGCCGCGCACGAAGGGATCGAACAGCGTGGCCGTATCATCCAGCGGAAAACCGCCGCCCTCGTTACAGACGGCGACTTGCAGCGCTTCGCCCGCAACGCAGGCGGAGAGACGTATGCCGGCACCCGGAGCGGAATGCTTCACCGCGTTTTCGAGAAGGTTGCACAACACGCGTTCGATCAGTACGGCATCAATCAGGACCAGCGGCAGATCGGCCGGCAAGTCGACCGCCACGGGCCGGCCAGCCAGCACATCGGCCAGCAGTCGCAGGCTCGACCCCACCACCTCGTCGATCGGCTGCCATTGCCGATCCAGTTGCACGCGACCGGACTGCAGGCGCGCCATGTCGAGCAGGTTGGTGACCATGCGGTGCATCGCCTGCGCCTGATCGCGAATGATGCCTGCCGTACCCGCTTCGGGGCATTGCATCTCGCCAGCGCCGACATTTTGTACGGCCAGGTCGGCATGCAGCGTATCGGCCAACCCGACCAGACTGGTCAGCGGTGTGCGCAAGTCGTGCGACAGCGAAGCCAGAATTGCAGCCCGCAGTTTCTCGGCTTCGACCTCCAGCGCATGCGCCTGTACGGCCGCCTGGCGCTCGGCGAGTTGGGTGGTGAGGTGGGTAGTAATCAGGCTCACCGCCAGCATCACGGCGAAGATGACGAAATACTGGGCATCGGCCACCGACAGGGAAAAGTGCGGCGGCACGAACAACACGTCGAACAGAATGACGCTGGCGAAAGCGGCCGCCACGGCTGGGCCGCGGCCGAGTTTCAGCGCCGCGATGAACACCGCAAGCAGGAACAGCATGACCGTGTTGGCCGGATCGAGCCAGTCGCGCCAGGGCCACAGCAATCCAGCCACGGCAGCGCACAAGATGAGGGCGAGGAGGTAACGCACGACAGGCTTCATGGTTCAGGGACGCGCAGTGTGCCGCAGCCAGTATAAAAACGGTGTAAACGCCGGGGCGGACCCTTATGCCTGCCGGCAGTGCGTCTCGCGCGCGAAAGGCAGAAGAATCAGGGCCAGCGCGACCGTGGCAAACAACAGGCCGAAGCCGGCCTGCCAGGTGGCGGCATCGTAGAGGCGCACACCGCCATCCTGCGTGCCCTGCCAGCCGCGGTCGAGCATCCAGCCGACGCCCGGCTGCAAGAACACGCCGCCCAGCAGCGGGCCCATGTTCACCACGCCCGATGCCGTGCCCATCAGGCGCAGCGGCAGTGATTCCTTGGCCCAGGCGAAGCCGATGATGATGTTGCCGGATGCAAAACCGGTAATCGCCAGCAGCACAATCATCAGCCACAAGGGCGGTTCGAGGTAGATCACCCCGGCCCAGCCGAGCAGAGCGACGATGCCGCTGACAATGTAGAGCGGCTTGCGCCGACCGAGGCGTTGCGACAAGTTGCCGAGCAGCGGGCCGCCGAGCGCCCAGGCGACCAGCAGTACCGACGTGACCGCCGCCGCCGACTTGGGATTCAAGCCATGGACCTGCTTGAGCCAAGGCACGCCCCACAGTCCGGCAAAGGTCAGCACCGCACCTGAAAAACCGATCGGGGCCAGCATCAGCAGCCAGATATTGCGATAGGACAGGGTGTCCGCCAGTCCGGCGAGAATCGAGCCGTGGTGCGCCTGATGGCCACCCTGATGGTGACTCGCATAGCCGCGCTCGGCCGGGTCGTCGCGTACCAGCAGCCATGCAGCCACACACAGCAGCGCGGCGAAGGCACCGGCACTGCCCATCACGACGCGCCAGCCGAAGTTCTCGACCAGCAGGCGCAGCGGCACGCCCGCCATGACACCGCCGACCACGCCGAAAAACAGTGCCATGCCCGAGGCGAGTGCATATTTCTGCGGTGGAAACCAGTGGCTGGCCAGCTTGAGGGTGGATACGAAGGCGACGGCGACCGAGGCGCCGACCAGCAGGCGGCCCATCCCGGCCCAGCCGAAATCTGGCGCGAAGGCGAACAACAGACTGCCCAGTGCAGCCACCCCCGCGCCGCCCGCCAGCACGCGGCGCGGCCCCCAGCGGTCGGCCATCACGCCGGTGGGAATCTGCATCGCCACGTAGGCGTAGAAGTAGAAGGCGGAAAGATTGCCGAGGGCCGCGCCGCCGATGGCGAACTCGGCCATCAGCTGGTCGGTCATCACCGCTGGGGCGACGCGCTGGTAGAAGGCAAACAGGTAGAGCAGTGCGCCGAGACCCCACACGGTCCAGGCCAGTTGCAGGGGTGGGTGCGTCATACGCTTATTTGCGCCAGAAGGCCGGCGACAGCACCACGAGCAGGGTGAACAGTTCCAGACGGCCGAGCACCATGGCAAAGGAACATACCCAGGTCTGGAAATCGGTCAGCGAGGAAAAGTTGCTGGCGGGACCGACTTCGCCCAGGCCCGGGCCTGTGTTGTTAAGCGTGGCCACCACGGCCGAGAAGGCCGTGATGATGTCGAGCCCACTGGCCGACATGAGCAAGGTCAGCGAGACGATAACGACCATGTAGATGAAACTGAAGGCCAACACGGCATATAGCACGCTGTCCGGCACCACGCTGCCACCGAGGCGGACCGGATGCACGGCACGCGGGTGCATGGCGCGCAGGATCTCGCGATAGACCTGCTTGTAGAGAATGATCGCGCGCATCATCTTGATGCCGCCGCCGGTCGAGCCGGAGCAGGCGTAGAAGCTGCCGAGGAAGAGAATCCACAGCTGGCCGAACATCGGCCACGCCGCATAGTCGGTGGTGGCAAAACCGAGCGAGGTGGCCAGCGAGATGCAGTGAAAAGCCACATATCGCAGCGCCGTCCAGCCGTTCTCATAGATATCGAAGGCCATCAGGTAGGCGGTCAGTCCGACGATGCTGAGCGCCATCACGCCGAGGTAGAACGGGATCTCGGCATCGCGCAGGTAGGGTTTGGGGCTGCGCTGGTGCAGGGCCATGAAATGGGTGGCGTAGTTGATGCCGGACAGCAGCGCAAAACCCATCGCGATCAGCTCGATCGACAGGCTGTTGAAATGACCGAGACTGGCGTCCTTGGTGGAGAAGCCGCCCAGTCCCATGACGCTGAAGGCATGCATCAGCGCATCCCACTTCTCCATATCGGCGGCGATGAAGGCCAGGCCGCAGGCGACCGTGAGAATAATGTAGACCACCCACAGCCCACGCGCCGTTTCGGCAATGCGCGGCGTCAGGCTGGATTCCTTCATCGGTCCGGGTACTTCGGCCTTGAACAACTGACGGCCACCAATGCCGAGCAGCGGCAGAATCGCGACGGCCAGCACAATAACCCCCAAACCGCCTATCCAGTGCATGAAGGTGCGCCAGAAATTGATCGAGATCGGTAGATGATCGAGGCCGACCAGCAAGGTCGAGCCTGTCGCGGTGAGTCCCGAGGTCGCCTCGAAGTAGGCATCGGTAAAACTCAGACCGTTAATGTGGATCAGCAGCGGCAGGGCGCCAAAAAAGGGCAGGATCGTCCAGGTCAGCGCGACCAGCAGAAAGCCGTCGCGCACGCGCAATTCGGCAGCCCCCCCGCGAGTGGCGCCCAGCCACAGGATTAGCCCGCAGAACAGGGTGATGGCGATGGCTTCGTCATACGCGGTTTGCGCCCCATCGTTGAACGCAACCGATACGCCCAGCGGCGCCAGCATGGCAACGCCAAAGATGGCGATGATGACGCCAAGCGCGCGGAAAACAGGCAGAAAGCGCATGCGCGTGCTCTAGAAAATCATGACGCCGACCTGGAACAGCTTCTCCACTTCCTTGACTTGTGCCTTGCGTGTGCAGAACACGATGACGTGGTCACCGGATTCGATCACCGTGTCGTGATGCGGGATGATGACGTGCTGATCGGTGCGCCCCCGCGGCATGCCATCGCCACCGATGATGTCGAAGGGATCGGTCTGGCGCACTAGGGCACCGATGTGCACCCCCTTGATCTTGGGTAATTCATCGATGCGGCGCCCGACCACCTTGGAACTTTTCTGGTCGCCGTGGGCAATCAGTTCGAGCGCCTCGGCCGCCCCACGGCGCAGGCTGTGAACGCGCACCACGTCGCCGCGCCGCACGTGACTTAGCAGCGGACCGATGGACACTTGGGCGGGCGAAAGGCCGATGTCGATTGGACCGCCCTGTACCATGTCGGCATAGGCGCGCCGGTTGATCAGCGCCAGCACGCGTTTGCAGCCAAGACGCTTGGCCAGCGACGCGGCCATGATGTTGTCTTCGTCGTCGTTGGTGAGGGCGAGGAACATGTCCATCTCGTCGATGTTCTCTTCGATCAGCACATTCTCGTCGGTCGCTTCGCCGACCAGCACCAGCGCATCCTTGAGCTTGCCGGCAATCATCTCGGCCCGGTCACGATTGCGTTCGACTATCTTGATCTGGTAACGCGCTTCCAGCTGGGCGGCGATACGCGCACCAATATTGCCGCCGCCGGCGATCATGATGCGCCGCACTGGCTGCTGCATGCGCCGCAACTCGCGCATCACCGGGCGCATGTGCTCGGCCGCGGCCAGCACGAATACTTCATCGCCGGGCTCAATGACGGTATGGCCATCCGGCTCGATCGGCTGATGCTCGCGAAAGATCGCGGCAATGCGCGTATCGATGCCCGTCGGCAAATGCTCGCGCAGGGTGCGAATCGGCTTGCCGACCAGCAGGCCGCCGGTGTAGGCGCGCACGGCGACGAGCACCACGCGATCACCGGCGAATTCGAGCACCTGCAGGGCCTCGGGATATTCGATCAGCTTAGAGATATAGTCGGTAATGTCCTGTTCGGGACAAATCGCGTAATCGACCGCAAAGTTCTCGTTCGACAGCAGGGTGGGGTCGAGAAAGTCGGGGGAACGCAGACGCGCAATACGCGTGGCGACGTTGAACAGGCTGCGCGCAATCTTGCAGGCCACCAGGTTGGTCTGATCCGACTGGGTGACGGCGACGAGCATTTCGCAATCCTCGATGCCGGCTTCCTTGAGCACGGAGGGATAAGCGGCATTGCCGGTCAGCGTGCGGACATCAAGGTGATCGGCCAGTTGGGCGAGGCTCTCGCGATTTTGGTCGATGATGGTGATGTCATTGGCTTCGGACGACAGCGCCTCAGCGACACTGGCGCCGACCTGGCCGGCGCCGAGAATCAGGATGCGCATTCTTCAGTTTCCTTGGGTGTATTGCGCAGCCCCAAGTCTTTCAGCTTGCGATACAGATGCGTGCGTTCCAGCCCGGTTTTTTCCGCCAGCCGCGTCATGCTGCCACCTTCAAGTTTGAGGTGGTGTTCGAAATACAGTTTCTCGAACATCTCGCGTGCCTCGCGTAGCGGCAGGGTGAGCATTTCCGGCAGCAGGCCCGGCGGCACTTCGGGCAAGAGTTCGGCGCCTGGCGTCAGTAAATGCTGCACGTCTTCGGCCGTAATTTCCTCGTCGAACGCGGCCAGCGCCAGCGATTTGATCGCGCTCTTCAGTTGCGGATAGCCTTCCGGCCACGCCTGCTGGCGCAGGGCATTCTGGGCAGCCACCGAGAGACGGCGCAAGGGGGTTTCGCCCGCTTCGACCATCTGGGTGAGCAGATGGGTGGCTAGATCGGGCACATCGTCCTTCAGTTCGGCGAAGGACGGCAGGCCGACGCTGACATCGAACAGTTTGTCGAGCAGCGACTCTTCCCAGCCGATGGCGGCAAGGCCAGGCACATCGCTGGTGGTGGCGACCGCCAGGCGCAGGTTATGGCGTTCCAGCCGTTCGAATACAAAAGCGAGATTCTTCTGCTGCAGGCGCGTGAGGCGGGACAACTCACCGCAATAGAGCACGCCCCCGTTCGACTGTTCGAGCATTTCGAGCGTCAGCGGGGTGGAGTCACTGCCGAGGTCGATCCAGGCCTTGCCGGCCGGTTGCAGACTGCGCGCCGCCAGTTCGACAACCGAGGCATGCGGCGCGCGCAACAGCACGCTGCGACTCTTGGTAACCACTTGCTCGAGGCGCTTCCTTAAATCCTTCAGCGGCGCCGAACGCGGGAAGGCGGCGAGGGACAAGGCACCGCCGGTTTTGGGTACGCGCTCAAGCGCCTGTTTGACGCTGGCCAGCAGTTTCTGCATGCCAATGGGCTTTTCGAGAAAACCCACCGCACCGATCTTGGTGGCTTCGACCGCCGTATCAATGGTGGCATGGCCGGACATCATCACCACCGGCATGTTGAGCTGCCCATTGGCCGCCCACTCGCGCAGCAGGGTCACCCCATCGGTATCGGGCATCCAGATGTCGAGCAAGACCAGATCGGGGCGGCGCGCTTCACGCCAGGCGCGCGCCGTGGTGGCGTTTTCGCAGGTAGCGACATCATGTCCCTCGTCGGTAAGAATCTCCGAGAGGAGTTCGCGGATGCCGACTTCGTCGTCGATGACTAGTATCTGTGGCATGGTTTCAGATGGAATTTTGGCGCATTATGCCGCGTCGTGGTCCGCCCGTGGGGGCAGAACTGCGGGCAAATGCACGCGTACTTCAGCGCCACCCCCTTGATCTGACGGCAGATTGGCAAGCGTGATGCGGCCGCCATGATCCTCGATGATCTTTTTAACGATCGCCAGGCCAAGACCGGTGCCCCTCGGCTTAGTCGTCACGTAGGGCTCAAAAGCTCTAGCCAGAATTTCAGACGGGAAACCCGGGCCGCCATCCTGCACGGCAAACCATGGGCTGCGTGCATCGCCACCTGTCGTCACCCGAACGCTCGCCGTCTCGCCAGCGCCGACTTTCTCATTCATCGCCTCGCCGGCATTCTTGATCAGGTTGTGCAGCACCTGGCGCATTTGGTCGGCATCGGCCTGCACGTGGGGCAGGTCTTCCGCCAGCTTCGTCTGGATCGCGGTGGGTCCGTCGAGGTAGAGATCGGCTACTTCATCGATCAGCGCATTGAGATCGAGCGCTACCGGCTTGGGCGGCGGCATGCGCGCATAGTCGCGGAAATCATTGACCATGTTTTTCATCGCTTCAACCTGCTCGACGATGGTGCGTGTGGCGCGGCCCAGCATGGCGGCATCGGTCGGGTCCAGTTTATGGGCGAGCTTCATCTGCAGGCGTTCGGCCGAGAGCTGGATGGGGGTCAGCGGGGTCTTGATCTCATGCGCCAGACGGCGCGCCACTTCGCCCCAGACGGCAGCGCGCTGAGCCGTCTCGCGTTCGATGCGTGCCTGTTCGAGCTGAATGGTCATCTGGTTGAAAGAGCGTGTCAGCACACCTAGTTCGTCGTCGGTTTCCAGCACGGCACGCGGCGTCAGGTCGCCCGCCGCCACCGCGCGCGTACCTTCAGCGAGCATCAGCAGCGGCTTGGCGAGTCGCGCCGCGAGGAAAAAAGCGAGCGCCAGGGCCACGAACAGGGCCAGCAACAAGGCAAAGGTCAATGTCAGGGTGTAGAGACGCTTCAGGCCGCTGCGACCCAGCTCCAGTTCCTGATAGTCACGGCGCGCCTCTTCAACCAGAGCGGCGCTTTGCGTGATGGCATCGGGCACCGGCTGTTCGAGCTGCAAGACATGGGTTTCGCCATTCAGCCGGTAGGACGTGACCGGCACCAGCGCGCGCACCACCAGCCCGGTGGCGGTATCGCCATCGACATGGGTAATGCCGGTGCCGAGGCGTGCCTGGCGCAGTTGTACCATCGATGGCAAGGCGGGCAGTACACCCTGCAAGTCGCCGCTGCTGTTGGCGATCAGTTGGCCGCTACCCGTGAGCAGCTGCAAGGTTTGCACGCCGGCCTGTTCGCGCAGGCGGTTGAGCAGTACCGGGCTGACCGAGGGTGCATCGGCCAGATCGTAGGCCATGGCGCGACCCTTGGACAGCAGGTCGGCCTGCATCGCATCAAGCACGCCACGGCCGAGATCGAGGCCGCCATCCAGTGCTGCTTCGACCCGCACATCGAACCAGGAATCGATGCTCTTGACGGCAAACTGCATCGATACGGCATACACCAGCACGCCGGGCACAACCGCCATCAGGGCCAGCATTAGCAGGAGGCGCGACTTGAGCTTGGCGCCAAACACGCCCTGGCGATATTCGCGAAACAGACGGCGCACCTGATTGGCCACCAGCACCAGCAACACCAGCGCAGCGAGGGCGCTCATGCCAATCAGGAGCAGCGTATGGCGGGCAAACAGCGCGGTGTCGGCACTGGCACTCGCCAGCAGGAATACCAGCACCGCAGACAGCCCCGCGGCAACGGCAAGGACAATGATCATTTATCAGCGTTCGCGGTGAATTCCCACCTGAATGTCTTTGCCTCCACCCGCCAGTCTCGATCGGCCAGTGCATCGACCTGTAGTGGCTTGGGTAGCTGCTCGTGGTCGAGAGAAAGGCGAACTGCCGCAAGGTAGGCTTCGCCCATCAGCAGTTGTCCTTTGTCCACCACATGCAGCTGGGTGACCAGTCCGAGACTCGCCAAAGCCTCGTCCAGCGCCTCGAAGTTCTGGTGCAGGCTGTCGACCGTGAGGCGATACTGGCGCGTCAGCGCATGGTAGGCAAGACGATAGTGCAACACGCGGCCGGCGATGTGCTCATCCACCCAGTATTTGCGCTTTCTGGCCAGGGTGAATTCCAGGCGAAAGTTGAGCGGCACGCCACGACTGACGGCTTCTTCCAGCCGTGCCCCAAGTTGAGTCTTGAAACGCGCCGTCAGCCCCTGTCCCAGCTCATCCGGCACGAGTAGCGCCTGCTCCGGCTCAATGCTGCCCGCCAGCACGACACCCACGCACAGACTCATTACCAAGCCCAGCAAGGGTCTAAGCAATTTTCTCCAGCAGGGCGTAGTAGAAACCGTCATGAGTGGCCGAGGGCAGTAGTTGTAAATCCAAGGCTGCGCTGCCAGTTGGCAAGCGATGCGCATCGGGGTGACGCGCCACGAAGGCACACACCTGCTCGCCATTCTCGGCGGGAAACACCGAGCAGGTGGCATAGAGCATTTTGCCACCGGGCGCCAGCAGCGGCCACAAAGCATCGAGAATCCGCGCTTGGGTCTGTACGAAACCCGCCACATCGACGAGCCGCCGCAACCACTTGATATCGGGATGGCGGCGAACCACGCCCGACGCCGAGCAGGGCACATCAGCGAGGATGCGCTCATAGCGTTCATTGGGCCGACCGTCCCACCAGGTCGCCGGCCGACTCGCATCGCCCACTTTGACCGTGGCTGAAAGCCCCAGTCGAGCCAGATTTTCCTTGATGCGCCGCGCACGCGTGGCATCCAGTTCCAGCGCCGTCAGGTCGAGGTCGGCCAACTCCAGCAAATGGCCGGTCTTGCCTCCGGGTGCCGCACAGGCATCGAGGACACGCAGCCCATCCTGCACATCGAGCAGCTCGGTCGCCCGCTGAGCGCCCCAGTCCTGTACGGACACCTGGCCTTCCTTGAAGCCGGGGATGCGCTCGACGGGCAGCGGCTTGTCGAGCAGAATCGCTCCCTCGCCCAGGCGCTGGCCGGAAAAGTCAACGATGGCGGGACGGCGTCGATTCAAGCGCAGGCACATCGGTGGATGCGTATTACCCGCCGCGGCGATTGCCTGCCACTGCTCGGGGTGGGCCGCGCGCAGCGCATCGAGCCACCAGCGAGGATGACGCCAGCGGGCGACATCATCCGTCTCGGCGGCAGCAAGCAGACGCTCGCGCTGGCGCAGAAAGTTGCGCAACACCGCGTTGACCAAGCCCTTGAAACGCTTGCCGGCGGCGGTGACCGCCTGATCGACCAGCGTGTGCGCGTCCTCGGGACGTCGTTCGAGACGGGCCAGCGCCACCAGCAGCAGGGCGCGCGTGAGCACATCATCGAGCGGTTTTTGCAGCAATAGAGAGAGCAGGAAATCGCCGCGCCCGTAGTCACGTAGCGCCGTGAAGCTCAGGTCAAGAGCCGCCGGCCGGAGCGCCGCATCGAGCTTGGCCAGCCACGCATCCGGTGTACGGCCGGCGAGGACCATCACCAAACCCTCGGCAGCCGCCGACAAGGCGCGGGAAAGTGGTGGGTTGTTCAATGGGTGCCGAAGTGTTGGCCAGGAGCGAGCGGGAAACCGGCCAGAAAGTCGGCGCTGGCAAGACGGCGTCCCCCCGGCTTTTGCAATTCGGTCAGCTGCAGTGCGCCTTCGCCGCAGGCCACGGTAATCCCGGCAGACGTCACGGCAAGAATGTCGCCGGATTGTCCGCTGGCAGCGACAAGCTGCGCTCGCCAGAGCTTGAGGGTGGCCTCAGCCAGCGTTGTCGTACAGCCTGGGAATGGATCGAAGGCGCGGATGCGTCGCTCGATGGCGGTGGCTGGATGCGTCCAGTCGATGGCAGCTTCGGCCTTGTCGATCTTGCTTGCGTAGGTCACGCCTGCAGCAGGTTGCTGCACTGGCTTGAGTGAATCGAGGCGCTGCAGGGCATTGACAATCAGCCGCCCGCCCTGTTCGGCCAGTCGGTCATGCAAGGTGGCCGCCGTCTCGTCAGCGCCGACTTTTAGAGATTCAGTCAACAGCATCGGCCCGGTGTCGAGTCCTGCTTCCATCTGCAGGATGGTGACGCCGGTCTCAAGATCGCCCGCTTCCAGACAACGCTGAATCGGTGCTGCGCCGCGCCAGCGTGGCAGCAGTGAAGCATGAATGTTGAGACAGCCCTGCGTCGGAATGTTGAGTACCGCTTGTGGCAGGATCAGCCCATAGGCAGCGACGACCAGCACATCGGGGGCAGCGTCGATCAGTGGCTGATGGGTGGCCGGGTCGCGCAGCTTTTCCGGCTGATGCACGGGGATGCCGTGGGCGAGCGCCACCTGCTTAACCAGGCTGGCCACAAGCTTCTGGCCACGTCCGGCAGGGCGGTCGGGCTGCGTAAGCACCAGGGGAATGTCGAATCCTGCAGCCAGCAGCGCACGAAGCGCAACGGCGGCAAATTCCGGTGTTCCGGCAAAGGCGATTTTCATATTGAGCGTAGCGAACCGCAAGTCTCCCCTTCCGCGAGGAAGGGGTCGGGGGATGGCGGGTTCTTCATACGGTAATTTTGGCTTGCTTGACCAGCCGCGCCTTGATGCGGCTCTGCTTCAGACGCGAGAGGTATTCGACAAATACCTTGCCATCCAGGTGATCGATCTCGTGTTGCAGGCAGATCGCCAGCAGGCCATCAGCCTCAAGCTCGAAGATTTCCCCTTCCGTATCAAGCGCACGCACCTTGACGCGCTCGCTACGTGTCACTGTCTCGTAGATGCCGGGGACTGACAGGCAACCCTCCTCACCCACGCATTCGCCCTCGCGCCAGAGAATTTCCGGATTGATGAAGGCCTTGAGCTGCGACTTGTCTTCGGAGACATCCAGCACCAGCACGCGCTGATGCACATCCACCTGCGTCGCGGCCAGGCCAATGCCCGGCGCGGTGTACATGGTCTCGGCCATGTCGGCGACCAGCTTGCGTAAACCGGCATCGACGGCCGTCACCGGCTTGGCTTTGGTATGGAGACGGGGATCGGGATATCGCAATATGGGCAATAAGGCCATGAAAGATCGCTTTAACGGGTTGATGCGGCACAAATTTGGGGGCAGAATCGGCAGACCTTGGATCGACCCTCGACGCATGTTCGGAGCACCGACTTATGAAGCCCATTATATTCGCGCTCATTTTGAGTTTTTCAACCGCCAGCTTCGCGCAGAGCGTGGCTACATACAAGCCGGCGCCCCTCGAAATTGCAGCCGATGCACCCGAGCGCCACATTGTCGTGCCCGGCGACACGCTGTGGGGGATCGCCGCCAAGTTTCTCAAGGATCCCTTCCGCTGGCCCGAGTTGTGGAAAATGAACGCCGAGCAGGTCAAGAACCCGCATCGCATCTTCCCCGGCCAGGTGGTCATTCTCGACCTGAGTGGCGACCAGCCGCAACTCAAGCTCGGTATCGTCAAGCTTCAGCCGCAAGTGCGTGTGGAGCAGATTTCAAAGGAAATCCCGGCCATTTCTCCGCAAGTCATCGAGCCCTTCCTCGCACAACCACTGGTGATTGATGCCGCCGGTTTCGACCAGGCGCCGCGCATTGTGGCCACTCAGGAAAATCGCGTCCATGCTGGCAACGGCGACCAGATTTATGTCAGTGGTGCCGACCCAAAGGTGAAATCCTGGCAGATCTTCCGCCCTGGCAAACCCTTCGTCGATCCAGACAGCAATGAGGTGCTGGGCCTCGAGGCGATATTCCTCGGCAATGCCCGCGCGCTCGGTGGCTCGGCCGAGGACGTCACCATCATGGAGATCACCAGCGTAAAACAGGAGATTGGTCGTGGCGACCGCCTCGTCCCCGCCGGTCGTCCCGAAATTGCCAGCTACATGCCCCACCTCCCCACCCAGGATATTCAGGGCCGCATCCTGGCGCTGTATGGCGGCGTTGGCGAAGGCGGTCGTCACTCGATCGTGTCGCTGTCGCGCGGCCAGAGGGATGGCCTCGAAATGGGTCATGTGTTGGCGATCTACCGTGCAGGTGCAGAGGTGACCAACCGTTTCGAGGACGACAAGCCGCAGACCCACCAACTCCCCGACGAGCGTTACGGCCTGATCTTCATCTTCCGGGTGTTCGACCGTGTGTCCTACGCGCTGGTGATGGATGCCGCCCGGCCGGTGGTACCGGGTGACAAAGTACGCAAGCCCTAAGCGTGATTTGAGCAACAACGCACTCGCCGCCTGGCTGCGGCTGACCCTGATTCCCAGCATCGGCGGCGAGACGCAGCGCCAACTGCTCAAGGCGTTTTCCGATCCCGAGGTGATTTTTTCTGCTACTCCCTCGGCTTTGCGCGGTGCGCTTGGCGGCGGCATGGTGGAACGGTTGCTCACCCACGACTGCGCCAAGGAAATCGACGCTGCGCTGGACTGGACAGCGCAAGCGGGGAATCACCTGCTGACCCTCGCCGATACGGAATATCCGCAGGCATTGCTGACCGCAGCTGACCCACCCATCCTGCTCTATGTCAAAGGTGACGTGGCGTGGCTTAACCGTCCGGCTTGCGCCATCGTCGGCAGCCGCAATGCCACGAAGCAGGGAGAAACCAACGCCGAGGCGTTTGCCAGCGCACTGTCCTCGGCCGGCTTGACCATCATCAGCGGACTGGCTGCAGGCATTGACGCGGCCGCTCATCGGGGAGCCCTCAGTGGCGCCTTGGCCGGCAAGGCCTCCACCGTCGCCGTGATCGGCACCGGCATCGACCGCATCTATCCAGCGCGCAACGAAGGACTGGCACGCGAAATTGCGGCACACGGCACGATCATCAGCGAGTTTCCCCTCGGTACGCCCCCCCTGGCCGCGAACTTCCCGCGCCGCAATCGTCTGATCGCCGGCATGGCACGCGGTTGTCTGGTGGTCGAGGCGGCAAAGCAAAGTGGTTCATTGATCACGGCGCGACTCGCGGCAGAAGCCGGGCGCGAGGTATTCGCCATTCCCGGCTCGATTCACTCGCCGCAGTCTAAAGGCTGTCATGCGCTCATCAAGCAGGGCGCCAAACTGGTTGAGTCGGCGCAGGACATCCTTGAAGAGCTACGCTGGGAGCATGTGGTCAATCCGGCGGCCATCGCCGCGGTCGCAGAAGCCGAAACCGATCCGCTGCTGATCTCACTCGGCCGCGACCCCTGCGACCTGGACACGTTGGCCGCTCGTTCCGGCCTTCCGGCTGATGTGCTGCTGGCACAGTTGCTGCCGCTGGAACTGGATGGACGCATTGCCCAACTGCCTGGTGGGCGCTACCAAAGACTCAACTGAGCAATAAAAAACCCGGCCGGAGCCGGGTTATTGTGGTGCCGTGCCGAATTACTTGGCGCCGGCAAGCACCCACTTGACCAGAACGTCGATATTGGCATCGGACACGGCTGCGTTCGGGGGCATCGGGATCTGGCCCCAGGTACCCGTGCCGCCCTTCTTGATCTTCTCGGCAAGCATCTTGGCCGCGCCGGCGTTGCCCGCATACTTCTTGGCGACGTCCTGATAGGCCGGGCCGACCAGCTTTTTGTCGACAGTGTGGCAGGCCATGCAACCGCTCTTGGTAGCCAAATCCTTGTTGGCGAAGGCGGGGGCGGAAACCATTACGCCGGCGGCGATCAGGGCGGTAGCAATCTTCTTCATAGCGTTCCTCTTCTCTTTGAGTGTGGGTGAAGTGTGGCGAAAATTCAATCAATTTATGTACTCAGTCTAGCGGAAATCGCACCTTCACAAAACCCCTGCAAGTTCAGTGAAATCCGCTATCGGCGCCAGACAAGTAACGCCGCGACATACCCATGCGTTGACATGCACCGACTCCGGCTTGGCCAGACTCGGCGGCAAATTTTCCACGCCATTCGGCAGTGGCAGGATTAGCGCCCGTGTCTGCAATCGGCTGGACCAGTCGGCCACCGCCACCACGGGGCCACGCAGGATGATGATCGATGGTGGTTCCAGCGCCTCAGCCAATGCACCGGCCAAAGTGGCAAAACCACCCGGTTGGCGGTGCATCTGCGGCATGAACAGTTCGATAGTGCGGCGTGCCGCGTCGAGGGTGCGCACTTCGCCAAGCAGATGGCCGAAGCGTTGCAAGGCCAGCGCTGCGATTCCATTGCCCGCCGGCAGGGCATTGTCGTGGCCGGTCTTGGGCCGCTGGATCAGTTGCTCGTGGTCATGCGCGGTGAAAAAGAAACCGCCATGTTCGGTGTCTTCGAAGTGCGTCAGCAAGGCATCGGCGATCTGGCAGGCAAACGCAAGATCTTCCGGGCGATAGCTGGCCTGCAGGCGCTCCAGCAGCGCGGACAGCAGGAAGGCGTAATCGTCGAGATAGCCGGGCAAGTGGTCGGTCGTCCACAGTCTGCCGTCCCGCCAACGCCGACTTTTGAGTTCATCAAGCGCCCGTGTCGCCAGTGCCAGCCAGTCTTCTCGTGCAAAGACGCGTGCCGCATGCACCAGTCCCTCGATCATCAGCGCGTTCCAGCTGGTGAGAATCTTGTCGTCGCGACCGGGACGGACGCGCTGTTCCCGCGCGGCAAACAGCTTGGCGCGCGTGGTTTCGCGCAGATCGCGCTCATCCTCTGCCAATGGTGCCGCCACCTTGAGATGCCAGTGGCGGCCCTCAAAATTGGGCGGCTGATCGAGTCCCCAGTGCCGTCCTGCCAGCGCCGACTCTTCGGGTGTGAGCAGCCGTGCCACCTCGGCACGATCCCAGACGTAGAACCGGCCTTCCTCGCCCTCTGAATCCGCGTCGAGGGACGCATAAAAGCAGCCCGCCGGTGCCGTCATCTCGCGTTGCAACCAGCCGACAATCCCCTCGGCCACACGGCGAAAATCGTCCTCGCCGGTCAGCGCCCAAGCATCGGCATAGAGACCAAGCAGCGGCCCGTTGTCATAGAGCATCTTCTCGAAATGCGGAATTTCCCACCGTTCATCCACGCTGTAGCGGCAGAAGCCGCCGCCCAGTTGGTCGTGGATGCCACCGGCCGCCATGCAGCGCAGCGTGTGCAAGGCAGCTGCGTGGGCGGGCGCATCCGCCGCCTGACGCAACAAAAAGGCCAGATCGGTCGGATGCGGAAATTTCGGCGCTCCGCCAAACCCGCCGTCCTCCCGATCGAAGCTGCCGAGCAACATTGCACGTAATTCATGGGTCGGCGCTGCATCGAGCGCCACGGATGAACTACTGACAGGCACCGTACGCGTCAGCGCGCCCAGCACTTCGCGGTTCTGCGCCTCAATGTCCGCACGCTTGCTGCGCCAGGCAGCGGCCACCTGTTCACATAGCCCGGCGAAACCGGGCAGGCCATAGCGGGCTTCCTTCGGGAAATAAGTGCCGCCATGGAAAGGCGTGCCATCGGGTGACAGGAACATCGTCAGCGGCCAGCCGCCATGGCGGCCAGTGATCATCTGGTGAGCGGTCTGGTAGATCTGGTCAAGGTCGGGCCGCTCTTCGCGGTCGACCTTGATATTGACGAAGTGGCGATTCATCACCGCCGCCACAGCGTCATCCTCAAAGGATTCGTGGGCCATCACATGGCACCAGTGACAAGCGGAGTAGCCGATGGAAAGCAGAATCGGTTTGTCCTGCTCACGTGCCAGTGTCAGTGCCGGCTCACCCCAAGGCTGCCAGGCAACGGGGTTGTCGGCGTGTTGCCGCAGGTAAGGTGAGGTTTCTCCCGCCAGACGATTGGCGGGCTTTGAAGCATCGGGCATGGTCGGCCTCCACAAGGGAGGCTCGACTATACCCGACAATTTCGATCAACTATGGCATCAAGTCGTTCAGCAGGGAATCGACATCCTTCTGCGACAGGCGTTGCTCCTCCGTCGGGCCACCGCTTTCGACCACGATAATCGCGCCGACCAGGGCCTTCATCGCCTTGCGCAGCGACTGGCCGGCGATGTCCTGGAATTCCTGCGCCACCATGATGTTGGTCAGATGCTTGCCGACGCTCCTGAGGAGTTCCTCAAGTTGCTTGCGGCTCCAGTCCTTGCCCAGCGAGGCCAGCGCCAAGTCCACTTGCGTCTTGGCGAACTCGGCCTCAAGCAGCGACTTGTTGGCCGCCTCGGCGGTGATGCGCTCGACGTTGCCGAGGATGGTCGAAACCTCCTTGGGATTGTTCGCCGAACGCTTGCCGAGTCCCTTGGCAGCCTGGTTGAGTTCCTTGGCCAACAGCTTGAGTTCACTTAGGACCTCGCCGGTGGCTTGGCGCTTGACTGCGGGCCTCTTCGCGGCGGGCTTCTTTGCGAGAGGCTGCTTCGCTACCCCTTTATTCGCCACGACTTTTTTCACGGTTTTCACAGCCGGCTTGGCCACCGCCGGTTTTTTCGCTACAGGTTTCTTTTTCACAGCAGTTGCCATCGTTTCTCCCCTTCAAAAATTTTAGCCAAACAGCGCGCGCCACCAGCGTTTGCGTCCCTCCGGCAACGGTGTCGCCGGCTGCAAATCCTCCGGCGGCACGCGGCAGAGTATCCAGCCCGGCAAGGGCGGGTTGTCGGAAAAACCGCAGGATACGCCGAGATTGTTCGGATCGAAGATTTTCACGAAGCTTGGTGCGTCCAGTTGATCGGCATACACAATGCCGCAATAGTCGTGGTGATGCTCCTTGTGCAACAGCGCGTTGATGCTGGTGATGAAGCCGCTCACCGCCTCGGCTGCTGCGGGCGCGGTCGGCACCGGTTCGCCGATGGCATAGACATACCAGCCGGCAGCGGGGTCGATGCGCTGCCAGAAAGCATCGAGTTGTTCCCACGACAACACCGACCAGAGCCGGCCGCTGTAGTACGACTGGAAATCGCTCATGAAAGCTGCGAAATGTCGCGCACTGCACCGGTATCGGCGGAAGTCGTCAGCGCCGCATACGCCTTGAGCGCGGCGGATACGCTGCGCTGTCGGTTTGCGGGCTTCCACGCCGCCGCACCCTTCGCCTCCATCGCCGTACGCCGTCTCGCCAGCGCCGACTTTTCGATCACCAGATTGATGCTGCGGTTGGGAATATCGATCTCGATGGTGTCGCCTTCCTCGACCAATCCGATGGTGCCGCCAGCCGCCGCTTCGGGCGATGCGTGGCCAATGCTCAAGCCTGAGGTGCCGCCGGAGAAACGACCGTCGG
>SXGT01532076.1_pt1 | contig 20503 bp, 25 predicted proteins | sample 3176221 | NCBI WGS metagenome assembly SXGT01 (sample SAMN11356862, study PRJNA531348) | freshwater metagenome | isolation source: freshwater sample F1-120 | place: China: Fuxian Lake, Yuxi | collected 2017-12-25
AGTACTCCCTTGACGCACATCCAAGTCTCTTGTCTTGTCAACCTCATATAATTACTCCTCTTCCGCTCGCATTATTTTTTTCTCCAATTGTGCTAGCGTAACCACTTCGTCAGTCAATTCTTCCCGTATCACGCCGTCTTCTTCTCTTGCTATCGTCTGTCCGTCAAGAGTATACGATACTAGATTAGTAAATCGGCTTATTACTTTTACGATTTTTATTTTTTTCATATGTTTTTTCTCCTTTATAATATGCTATCATATCTGAGTTAGTTTGTCAAGTACTATTATTAATATTTGTAATATTAGTAATACATCAGAATCTGATGTATTACTAATATTGATTCTGATGTATTACTAATATTGATGTTGCTGTTGATTCTGATATTGAGGGGCGGTAGGGGAGGGTCTACGCCACCCATTAGACACCATATCATTCTACAATTTTTCAGCATACCCTATAAATAAAATATATTTATCTACCTCGAGAAAAAAAATTAAAAAAAATTTAATTTGACCTAACTAAACAAAAACATTAAGATTTTTCTATGGCACCAAAAAATAAAGCTACCCCTCTTCCGATCCCTGATACGAGTCTTCCTACCGTCCCTGAAGTACAATCACCTAAGCGTCACCAGACCGATCCTAGGGACGTCGCCAATGCCAGGCAATACCTTCATGAGGATTTGACGATGACCTCGCTTAAATACCTCAAAATGAGCCAAAATGCCCTTAATCAAGCTTCCGAGAATCCTAATCTATCGACGTTAGACCATGTGGTAATCTCCATACTTAAAAATGCTATCAAGTTCGGAGATCAAAATAGGATCGAATTTCTTCTATCCCGAATCGTCGGTAAACCGCCTGTCATGGTTGGTTTTGGTCTGGACACCTCAACCAGAATGGACATCCCGTTCCCTGACGTAGCTCATCTTTCTGAGTCAGAATTGGCAGAATTTACACGCCTGTACCATAAAAGTTTAGAACAATTTAGGGTTCCAGATGGTTCTAATGGGTTCAAATATGTCGCAAAATGAGTTACAAACTTTCCCCATGGAGACCCCAGTTCTCCCCCAATTGAACCCGATAACTGGTAATCCTATCCTGGCAAAACGAGACACAAATCCTTACTCTCCAATTCTCTATCAAACAAAAATGTTACACTATTTGGAGCATGAACTTGAAAAGAAAATTCTCGAAAATGATTTCGTAAAATATATCGCATGGAGCTTTAAAAAGAAAACTGGTCATGATTTTATTTTCAATGAGCACCACTATCAAATTATTGATATGCTCATTAAAGTTTACACTGGTTCTATCACTAATTTAATCATAAACATGCCACCAAGAGCTGGTAAGACAGAGTTAGCGGTAAAAATGTTTTCTGAGTGGGCCTATGCAAGAACTAAAGGTCGTGCGCGATTCATGCACTTGTCTTATTCAGATACTTTGGCAACCGATAACTCTTATTCAATATTAGAAACTATCCGTTCCCCTTGGTTTAAGGAGTACTGGGAATTTAATATTGACAAATCGAAAGGCTCAAAAAGCTTTTGGAAACTGCACAATGGTGGTGAATTTTATGCCGCGTCATTTGGTGGTCAGCTTATTGGTATGGGTGCTGGACAAGTTTACGAATTAAATCCAGTTACTCAAGAATTTAATTTTCATGGTGCAATAATCATCGACGATGGACAAAAAGCATCTGATATTCGTTACCCATTGCTACGAGAACAATCGATTGACATCTTTGAAAATTCAATTTGTTCAAGAAAAAATACGCCGAGAACACCAATTATCATTATCATGCAGAGACTTCACCAAGAAGATTTAACTGGTTACTGCATGTCGGATAAGTGTTCTCAGAAATTTACTCAATTGACCATTCCTGCGCTGAAAGATGACAACACTTCTTTCTGGGAGTTCAAATTCCCAGTTGCAAAATTAAGAATTTCGCGAGAGAAAACGCCTTCTTATTTCTCTGGTCAGTTACAACAGACGCCAATGAAACTTGGTGGTAACTTATTCAAAGAGAAAATGTTTGCTTTTGGTCCAGTGCCTACAGAGTTCGATTATTCCTACATTACTGTTGATACTGCGTATAAAGATAAGCAAGAAAATGACTATCATGCTTTTATGGGTATCAAAGTTGTTGGTGAACAAGTTTATGTGGATTCAATTTACAATGAACATATTACCGCAGAGAAAGCAGAAGGGGCCCTTGTTCGTTTCATCTCTGCTTTTAGATCGTACGGCCTTCGTGGAGTCTACATAGAACCAAAAGGGCATGGTATTTACTTGAATCAAAAACTAGCTTCTCAAGGACTTTTTATTCCAAGCGAGGACGATTTAAAAGAATTTTATAAAGATAGAAGGTTATCGAAAGAAGAAAGGGCCAATAATGTAGTACCTTACTTGTCTAATCGAGTGGTGGTAATCAACGAAAATTTAATCGATAAAGATGAAGCTTTAGATCAAGTTTTGATGTTCCCTAATGGTATCCATGACGATATTTTTGACTGTTTAGTTGACGCATTAAAATTAGTTTATTGTAAAGATGCCTCGATTTTAGACTCTTACCTCTTTGACCCTAACTACCGAGGGTAAACGATCTCTCTTGACTCTCCTCTTCCTCAGGACTAAACTATTCCTATGAAGAAACATAAAAAAGCTACAATTCTTAAAGATCATGAGACTTTGACGATACAAAACGCTGATCCTACAGGGTCATTCGCTGATATATCCGCTTGGGGTTTCAGTTCTTTGAACCCAAATGCGACAGCAATTACTGGTTTTGGTCCGCTGTTTAATAACCTGAATATGCAGTTAATAAGCAATTTCAGGAATATTTTGAACTATGCCTATGCTTCTATCGGGTTAGTACGTAAAGTGTGCTCTATACCCCCTGAAGACGCTTTAAGACAAGGTTTTGAAATCAAGTCTGAGATGCTTGAAGAAGATGAGATTAAGGAGATAAACCACTATATCAAACGAGAGGATTTAATCTCTAAACTCGTTGACGCTTTCACTTGGGTTAGGCTATTCGGTGGAGGGGCCCTTCTTATTCTCACAGGTCAGGATAGTAAGACACCTCTTGATAAAGAGAAACTAAGCAAGTTAGAATTCGTTGCGGTAGACCTATGGGAATTGTTCTACGATAGCTATAGCGCTACTGATGAACAATTAGGAAAAATGCCTATTGAAGATGATAGCGATCCTGATTATTGTTATAATTATTATGGAAAACCTATCCATAATTCGCGAGTGATAAAATTTAAAGGTAAAAGCGCTCCTTCTTTTATTCGTCCTAGACTTCGCGGTTGGGGGCTTTCTGAAATAGAGACTCTAATTCAGTCTTTGAATAAGTTTACAAAGATGAATAACGTTCTTTATGAGTTCATTGACGAGTCAAAAATTGATTGTTTTAAGATCAAAGGTCTTAGTCAATCGATGTTGACTAAAGATGGTTCTGCTAGAGTTCAACGTCGAGTTCAGTATGCTAACAACCAGAAAAATTACCTAAACGCTCTTACGATAGACGCAGACGACGACTTTTCACATAAGCAAATCAACTTTTCTGGTCTTGCTGATATAGCCTTGGATAATCGAGCAGCTGTTGCTTCTGATATCAATATGCCGATGTCTAAGCTATTTTCGAGTACTCCGACAGGTTACACATCGACTGATGCAGAGAATGATAATTATATTACCATGTGCGAATCTTCTATTCGGACGAAGGCAAGAACAGGTATTGTGGAAGCAGTTAATTTAATCTGTATTCACCTTTTTGGTTATGACGTTCCTGATTTAGATATATGTTTTCCTCCAATGCATGTTCTTTCAGCTAAGGATCAAACTGCGGTTAATGCTCAGAGTTTGGGTACAATAATCCAGGCTATGACTTTAGGTCTTATGACACCATATGAGGCGAAATTAGCGATTAATAAAGCAAAGCTATTACCAGTTAAGGTCGATCCTGACGAAGACTCTTATGAGCTTATGGCGAATATCCTAGAAGCACAGACGCCAGAGATTACGACTGATAGCACAACTTCTTCCGCTGAAGGTAAAGAGAAGAAAAAGCCAAAGCAAACAAAACCTAAAAAAGGGCCTAAAGGCAAAATGGAAGAAGAAGATTTAACTAAAGAAAAAAAAGCTAACGAGGATTGGTGGTTAGCTTTAAGTCCTTCCGCTAGAAATAACTATGTCCAACGACATCCTTCATCTTATTGGGCAACAAAAGGCTAACATACTTTTCTCTTCATTTTCTAGAACGGTAGGGGCATTCAAGGATGAATCCCTTAGCCGTTGTTTATACCCATAAATTTAGTTTGCAGTCAAGAATTATTGGTGATATAATTCTATTTATGGATTATATTTCTTTAGAAGAATTTAGAAAAGGCATGGAAGACGAGAGGAACGATCACTACGGAACTCTTCGTAGACTATTATCTCATTTTGGGATGGTGGACAATGAACCGCTCATAGAACAGACCCTTGCCGAAATAGTTATGTCTCATCTTCAAAAGGATCCAAATTATTACACCCGTTTAAAAAAGGTAGGACTATAGTGCCATTTGCTCCTAGAAGATACTTCGGTTTACATTTTAGAGATGGGATAGCGGGAGGTTATAAGGCCAAGAGCGGTAAAACTATCAACGTCCTAATTACTGAAGAAGCAATTAATAAGATGCGTTCTACCTATGAAGGTAAGCCAATTTTTACAGAGAACCATGTCAAAGAAGTGACTGACGACAATATCCAAAATTCTGTTGGTTATGTCGTGAAGTCTTTCCACAATCCAGATGATGGCCATGAATGGGTAGAGTTTTTGATTACAAAGCAAGAAGGTGACCATGCTATCAAAAATGGATGGAAGCTATCTAATTCTTTCGATATCTCTGATTCTGCTGGTGGCGGGTATTTCCATGGTGTGGAGTATTGTCAAACGATAAAGAATGGCGTCTATGACCATGTAGCAATCGTTCAACAACCTCGTTACAAAGAATCCATAATCTTAAATCCAGCTGAGTTCAAGGAATATAATAAGAAGAAACGAGAAGAAAAAGAAAAATTTCAAAATAGTATTCAAAATTCAACACAGAAAACAAATGAGGTATTTATGCCATTCGGTCTATTTAGTAGAACCAAACTAGAGAAAAGCGAGGAAATACTAAACGCTTGTGTGCGTTTAGATAATGGTTCTGAATTTACAATCAGTGAGCTTGTTTCAAAGCATACTGAGCTTATGAAAGTTCATAACGATCTTACTGTTGAAAAAGCAAAAGTCGAAGATGAATTGAAAGCACTTAAGGCCTCTGAAGCTTTAAGAATTCAGAATGAACAAAAAGCAAAAGAAGAAGCAGAGAAAATCGCTAATGAAGCAGCTGCAAAAGAAAAACTAGAAGCTGAAGAAAAAGCAAAGCTTGAAGAGTTAAAAAACGCCCCTAAGAAAGTTCAAAACACTGAAGCACCAGCGAAAGTGTACATGTCTGACTTAGAACGTGGAAAGAAATATTTTTAATTAGAATTTAACAGGAGATATAAAATGACTCAATTAGTCAATCAGTTCGCAATGACAAAAGAAAAAGGTATGTTGGACATGACACATAACTTTAACTCAATTGCTGTCCGTCCTAATGAGGATGTTGTTGCAGGTCAATTAGTTAAGATTGTGGATGTTGCAGAGGGTATTCCTAACGTAGTTGCTTGTGATGATACAACTGTAGGTTTTGGTTTCATGAACTACAACCTAAGAAACTCAACAATCAAGTCTGGCGTAGCTGGTGAGATGTCACTAGATAAAAACGTAATGTTCATGATTGCTGGCGCTGCTTTCGCACCTTATACAGACCTTATGTATGTAGCTTCTACAGGAAAAGTAATTACTGCTACAGGTACAACTAAGTTTATTAGCGGTTGGGCTTTAGATAAAGCAGCTGCTGATGGGGATATCGTTCGAGTAATGATTACTTGTAACGCAAAACGACAACCAACAGCTTAATTTAAGGAGAATTTAATATGGAAAGAATTATGAATAAAGCATCGAACTTGGAAAAAATCCATAATATGTTCGGTAAAAAACTTGAACTTAACGCTCATGAGCAAATGATCGCCAACTATGTTGAAGGTCAAATTCAGAACGTTGGGTACGAAATCGATTTGACGTCTCTTACGACAATCATGAAAAACGTTGTTGAACAAAAGTTTTTCCAAATTGCTCCAAGTGATTTTATGCCAGTTCGTGCTGGTGAAGGTGCTTGGTCAGGTCAATTGACAACTTACCGTTCGTTCCAAGTTGGAGATGATTTCTCTACAGGTATCATCAACACAGGTACTAATGGTACTCGTTTAGCTACAACTAACGTTCAGTTAGATGCAGTTAACATCAAAGTTGGTAACTGGGCAAAAGCTCATACATGGACTCTATTTGATCTTCAAATGGCCATGAGAGCTGGTAACTGGGATGTTATCGTTTCTCTTGAAAAAGCAAGAAAGAAAAACTGGGATCTAGGAATTCAGTCATTAGCTTTCTTAGGTTTGAAAGATGATACAACAAATTTTCCTGGACTTTTGAACCAGTCAGATGTTACTACTGATACAGCTACAATTACTGGCTTTATCAAAGCAACTTCTTCAGCTGACTTCGTTACTTTCGTAACTAAAATTTATCAAGTGTATCGTGCTAACTGTAACTATACAGCTAAACCTACTCACTTCATTGTACCAGAATATGATTACAATGGTTTAGTTGCCCCATATAGTGAATCTTTCCCAATCAAGACAAAATTAGCTGCTCTTCAAGAAGCTTTCGCAATGCTTACTCAGAACCCTAACTTTAAGATTCTTCCTTTAGCTTACGCTAATAAGTCTTTAGGTGGTTTGAGTAAAAATATGTATTGCTTATTGAACTATGATTCTGATTCTTTGAGATTGGACATCCCAGTTATGTATCAAAATACTATGGCCAATTCAACTGATAATTTCAGTTTTACAAACGTTGGTTATGGTCAGTTAACAGGGGTTAAAGCTTATCGTGCTAAAGAGATGCTTTATTTCTCTCATACAACTGCTGATACTTAATGGAGGTTTTTTATGAGAGGATACTAATGATAGAAGTGAAGAACGTTGGAAATAGAACCTTTTTACTTGGAAGATGTGAGTTTCCTCCGGGCCATACTATATTCGTTTCTGCTGGGGAGTATGCTAACCTAGTTAGCATGTTCCCTACAGAGCTTTTGCTAGTTAGAGAAGTTTTGGAGGAACCCCAATTAAAAGTTGTCGCTCCTCCGCCTTCTAATAAAGTAGCTTTATTCCCTCCATCAAAGGGACAAAAAAAGAGGTGATATGTCTTATATTGTGCCAAGCGTTACCACATTCAAAAATTATTTCTTTAGAGATTTTCCTTTCGGGACAACCTCAGAATATGTAATGGATGCTGATGTAACGAAAGCACAGAATGAGTCATATATGCTTATCAATGATGACATTTTCCCAGATCAAACTACTTTTGAGGTTGGCCATAACTATTTGTCTGCTCACAATTTAGTTACTAATCTTTCAGCTTCTGCTCAAGGGGTTAGTAGTAGTTTTTCTTTCTTAGAACATTCTAAGAAGGTCGGAAACGTGTCTCAGGTGTTCTCTATACCACATGGTATATTGGCTTCACCTATTTACTCCATGCTAGCTAAAACTACATATGGAGCGAAATACCTTGCACTTGTAACGCCATTCCTCATTGGAAACGTTGGGGTAGTGGGGGGAGCAACACTAGATTGATCTCAGCAAAAATCAAGATCGATTCAAGTAAGCTTCAAGGACTTATTAAGCAGTTCTCAGGTAAATCACCTGTTGGTAAAGTTGGCGTTCTTGATGATGCTCCTGCTAGGATTAATGCCACTGGTGAAGAGATAGATAACGCGACTCTAGGGTATATACATGAGTTTGGAGAAGAAGGACAAGAAGAACGTAGTTGGTTAAGAGCTTCTTTAATGGGGCACTTTCCTAATACAGTAAAACTACCAAACGATGTGACGCCATTAGTAATCGTTACAGAGATGAGTAAAAACGGTTATGAAGCGATAATGGGAGCATTTGATTCTGAAGGTTATGGTGCATGGCCACAATCTTTAGGAGCGATGACAGAAGGTAGATTAACATTAGTAGATACTGAACAATTAAGAGACTCAGTTAGTTATAGGGTAGAAAAATGATTACTAGCGCTTGCAACGTCACACTTAAAAATGTTGGTACTCTTCCGAGAGTAGACGGCGCGGTTAATTCATGGGGAGTTCCTCTTACTGTTAATCTAGTTTCACGATTGATTACTGAGTTTACATCTATAGAAACTTTGACTCCTGTTTCAACTGTTGGAGTGCTTCAAAGCTATTCAACAAGAGAATTAATGGTAAGACCAGAGAATGAAAGACAGTTTCAATGGTGGATGCTTCACGTTAAAGCGACAGAAACTTTTTCTAATATTACTACTACTACAACAACGGTAAGTGTTCCTGCAACATATGCCAGAGGATTATTTGAAGATGTTCAATTTATTTATAATATCGTTGTTGACGCTTCTACTATTGGTACAGCTGGAAATTTCACAGTAACGACACCAAGCGTAATTACTGATACGCATACTTTTATTAGTGACTGGAATACAGCAAACACTACTCAACAAATTGTTCTCGTTACTGACTCTCAAACTGGTTTTATAAGACCACAGACAATTACTCTTTCTGGGGGAACAGAAGCTACTACTGTTCAAGTAACTACCCCGAACACAACACAAATTATATACGGTAGTAGATTCAATAACGATGATGAAGTTGTTATTGATGGAATAAAATATAGAATCATGTTTACTAATGATTATAAGCTTTATGGGTATTACGAGTACCACATGATTGAAGCTTATCAGGAGGTAACATGATTTTAAAAGATGTTGCTGATGTAATTCAAAACTACATGGGCCTTCAAGATAAACAGATTTGGTTAAAAAACGAAAAATATATAGTACCAAATGATATTAACTTTTATATTTCAATAGGCTTTCTAACCGATAAAGTTCGTGGTACAAAGTTAGAAAATTTTGTTTCAAATGAAATTACAACCGTTGAAACGACCGTTCCTTTTTATGTTAAGGCAAATCCTGTAGGAGGGTATTACGCCAGTGCTAGCTTTCTTGATTCTGATTTTAATACTGTTATTATTGAATCTCAGGTTATTGGTGAAGCTGGTAATTTTAATGTGTCTATTACTGATCCTTGGGCATCTGTCTCCGCTTTTATTGGTTATTGGAATAGTAATCATCCTGATAATCTAATTCGATTAGTTTCTGATTTTGATCTTCCTATTTTACCACAAGAATTAACTCTGACTGGAGGAGTTGAACCAGTATGGGGTTCTATCACTGTTAGCGATACAACAGTCATGGCGCCTGTTGTTAGGGAGTTCTATAACGAGACGGTCATTACCAACAAGTACGCAATTTTAACAATAGATTTCTATGGGAAAACATTTGATGTTTTTGATCGCAAGGATGAAATTATCCAAGCTTTCAATAGCTCATATAGTTTAGAAGCACAAGCAAAGAAGTGTTTCTACATCGCGAAGCATCCTCTTAACATGATTAATATTTCAGCAAAAGAGGGTTCAGCAATTCTTTATAGATACAAAGTAGACGTAGCAGTAATGTACGCTACATATCGAAGTAAACAGTTAACAAACAACACATTTGACTATTATGATACATTTACAAAGGAAGTGATTCATGGGTGATTTAAGTATTACAAACGTGGTGAACATTAGTTTGTCCGCTACGCAATTAGGAGTTGGGAAGTTCAATATGGCAAACCTTGCTCTATTTACTCAAGAGACTCCATTGTCTCCCTTCCCTTCTGGCTATAGACTTTATAAAGATCCTATTGCTGTCGCTACAGATTTTACCACAGGGTCTTTTATCGCTGAATTGGCCAACGTGGCGTTTTCTCAGACCCCGAGTTTTCTTTCTGCTGGCGGTTACTTTGCAGTTATCACTCAAGGCACAACTGAGACATTGGCACAAGCTATTACTAGGACTAATTCAGTAGTTCAATATTTTGGGGTGACGACGGATGCTACAAATACAAGTAGCACTACTCAAACAGTAGCTGCGGTAGTTCAACCACTTAGAAAAATGGCGTTCATCCCAACAAACACTTCTGCTGATATCACTCCAACAAGTGGTGTTGCAGATATCATTAGGTTAGCTGGGTATTATAAAACAAGAATTATCTCTTACCTTTTAGGTAACACAGATTCTAAGAATGCAGCGAAAGCAGCAATGGCCTACGCTTCTAGGGGTATGAGCACTAATTTTGGCGGGTCAAATACAACTCAAACTATGCATCTAAAAGATCTAGTAGGCATCACTCCCGATACCACTTTAGACGAGACTAGCTTTGCGAATATGAAGGCCGTTGGAGCTGACAGCTATGTTTCTTTTGCTGGAGTACCAAAAACCTTTTCAGGTGGAGTGAACCAATTCTTTGATGATGTAATTAACCGCGAATGGCTATTATCTGAATTAGAAGTTGCTGGCTTTAATTACCTAGCAACCACTAATACTAAGATACCTCAGACAGAAACAGCGATGATTGGATTTAGGGGAGCGTACGAAGCTGTTCTAGAAACTGCCGTTAGAAATGGGTATCTAGCACCAGGAACTTGGACAAACGCAGCTACTTTTGGAAGTCCTGAAAATCTTAGGAGTATGATTTCTCAAAAAGGTTATTATGTTTATTCAGCTCCTATTAGTGCTCAATCAACAGCTGATAGGCTAGCTAGAGAAGCGCCACTTGTTCAGATAGCTTATAAAGTGGCGGGGGCAGTCCACGAGTCTGATGTATTGGTATCTGTAAATCTTTAATGGAGAGTTATGGGAAGTAACATAGTTTACGGATTGCAAGAAGACTCAGTCGCTATAAACGGGAGAATCTTTTCAGATTTTCCCGATGGTGACATTGCAATCTTAGAACTCCCAAATGAACTAGCTGAGATTAAAAAAGATAAGAATGGTAAAAGTATATTTGCGTTTAAAAAAACTGGCTCAATAGTAAATTTTGCATTACGAATTTTAAAGGGTAGTGAGGATGATCGTTTTTTAAACACTCTTCTCTCAGCTCAGAATTTAAACCCCAATAATTTTATTTTACTGTCAGGGCGATTTTCAAAAGTAATTACCGTAGCTAATTCTGATTCTTTAACTGTAGGTTTATCTACATATGTAGATAAAAAGAGAGGAGTAATAGCAGAGAAATACAGGATTTACACTCCAGCAACTGCTACGGATACTTATCTTTTGAATGATGGTGTATTCTTGAAAAACCCTTCTCTTAGAGGCAATACTGAGGGAGATGTCCAGACTTTAGTAACTGAATATCATTTACAATTTGCCACTTGTATTAGAACATTAGGAATAACAGAAAATAAGGAGTAGTAAAAAATGTCAAATTCAATAACAGTTCAAGGAAGCGACGTAGTGATATTAGGTGATATCACCCTAACTGATTTTGCTGATGGTGACGTAGCTGAGCTAGAATTCCCTCAAGATATGATTAATTTAAAAACCTGCTTTGATGGTAATACTATCGTAGCATATAATCATAGCGGTAAACACGCTACTTTAAAAATCAGAGTCCTCAGGGCAAGCAGTAATGATATATCACTTAATGCTTTAATAATCCAATCCTATGCTGATTTTGTTAAAACTGCACCAATTAATGGTACAATTACAAAGACACTAGGGACAGGAACGGCCTCTAGCAGTACTATCACATCAGCATATAACACTAATCCTGCAACTGATAAATTTAATCTTTATAACGGAGTGATTACAAAATTACCGGGGTCAAAAACCAATACAGAAGGTGATTTGACACAAGCAGTTACTGAATACCTAGTAAAATTTGGTTCCGCTACAAGGACTTTAACTGCTGGGTCATAACATTTTTTTGGAGAGCTTTAGATGATTGAAAGATTTTTACCAAGTGGATCGAAATTAGAAATAACGTTGGCCTCTTTTCAGGAGGCCAACGCTTTACAAAAGATCGTAGCGAAAGAATTAATAAAAATGAAACTAGATTCAAATCTTGAATTCAATTTTAACTTCTTTAAAGATCTTATTTGTATCGCCTTGGCCAGTGATGAGTTTGAGAGAGCTTTAAAACCTTGCATTAAGAGATGTCTATATAGAGAAGCTAGAATTACAGAATTCACTTTCGAGGAATATGAAGCGAGACAAGATTACAACATGCTATGTTTTGAAGTAGCAAAAGAGAATCTACTCCCTTTCGTGAAAGGCCTCTCATCTCTATTAAAGGATTCCGTAGAAGAAAAGAAAGTCCCGTAAGAATAGAGGCCTTAGAAGATGATTTATTAGTTTTTATAAAATTGGTAAAAGCAGGGTACGGAACTTATGAAGATGTAAAAAAGTTAAACGCTAGAGAAGTAATTCAGGCATTGAATTACGAAAAGTTTTTAATTGAGTATGATGATGCCTGTATCGAAGAGTCCAAAAAAGGTGAGTAAGGTGGTGAAGAATGAAAGTTGCCGATATCTATGGGGAGATAACCCTTAAGGGCCTTGATAAGGTCAATAACGAGTTAGATACACTTCTTAAAAAGATAGAAACCTTTGCCTCCAAATTTGAAGCAGCTTTCGGAAAAGTAAAAGTAGATAAGATACTCAACTCACCAGTAAGTAACACTTTAGAAAAAGAGTTAAAAAAAGTTGAAACTGTTCTCGACAATATATCAAAAAAAGCTCAAGACGCTTTTGGTATTGCTAATGATGATAAAGATTGGGCAAAAGATAAAAGCGATAGATTAAGAGAGCTAGAAAAATTAAGAGCTTCTACAGGTAATAGTGAATCAAATCAACAGAACTATGCTGAGATTGCTAAAAATCTTTCTGCTGAACAGAAGCTGGTAGAATTGAAGGATAGAGTCAATAGTGAATCAAATCAACAGAACTATGCTGAGATTGCTAAACAAGTTTTTGGTGATGAGAAAGAATCTAAAAAACTAAATGAATTAAGAGATAAAATTAATGAAGAGTCGCTTAATCAGCACTACACTGACATGGCAAGAGACATAGCAAGTGAAGAGGCGAAAAGACAAAGACAAGAAAAGGCAGAGGCTAAGTCATTAGAGAAGAAGGCCAAGGCGGAAGAAAAGGCAAATGACAAAGTGCTAGCTAAGGAGACGGCAGAAAAAGAAAAAGCAGGTAATTCCTGGAAAAAGTTAATACTAGGCGCAGTAGCATTAAAGACCATTAAAAAAGTCGGTGATGCTGGGATGAACATGTTAAGAGGGTCAGGGTCAGAAGGTCAAGATCTTTGGGCGCTAACTAAATCAACAGGAGAGGATCCGAGAGAGATACAGGATCTCCAAACTAGATTTGCAAAGCAAGGTATTGATGCTCAAACTTATAGGAATTTATTTCAAACGATATCATTAGTAAAACAAGGGATACTTCAAGGCGAGCCATCAGATGCGTTGTCTAAACTTAATGTTGATCCATATTCCTCTAGTGTCCCTACTACTATTAGAGCAATCATACAGAAGGCAAAGAATACAAATGACCCTGCTAGATTTTCAAAAGTAGTACAAGGTTTAATGGATCCAGCTACTGCTGGAACACTATCAAGCATAAACATGAAAGAGAAAGTATCTAAGGGGGAGTCTTGGGCGACCATAGAAGCTAACCACAAAATGCAAGGGCAGTTTACTTTGTTTGATCAAAGGGTTCAAAGAATAAAAGATTCTTTGTCCGCCACAATAGGGCCTAATGTGTTACGCGCAATGAATGACTTTGCAAATATCTTTACACCTGCAGTAGTAACTAGAATAGGCGACGCAATAAACGCAATTACTAAATTGGCAATAGCAAATCTAGACGCATTAACTACCTCTCTTAGTTCTATAATTGTTTCACTTCCCACTTTTGCAAAAATACTAGAGACTATTACCTCTCCCTTTATTAAATTGCTCGAAACTGCGGACAGTGCAGGCTCTTGGCTAGGTAACCAAGGAGCAATTTCAAAAGGGGTGTCAACGTTATTTCATGACTTAGTAACACCTGAAGAAGATAAACGTTCACTTATGCTGACTCCTCCTTTTAGAAAAAGTGATTTTTCTAATTTTGGAAAAGATGAGCCAAAAGTAGTTTCTAATAAAACTGAGGTAAATACAAGAATAGATAATATTCGAGTAGAGAAAGAAGTAGATTCCTCAGCAAATAAACTATATGGTAAAGCAAGTTCTAAATATGGGAACTTCACATCACCTTCAAATACAAGGATTGCTAGATAATGAAAACAATATTAGATTCAGGGAAAAAAGCAAAATCTCGATTTTTTGAAAAGTCCATGCAGCTAGCTACTACTACAGCCGCTTTGATATATGTTCTTCCAAATACTGTAACTGGTATCCAAACCCCGGAACAAGTAGGGAAGCAAAGAGGTTTTATATTTGATGTTATTAATAAAGAACAAATCATAAGACAAGCTGATATCACAGATCATTATATAGAAGATAATAGATTTTTACATAACCATATTTCAAAAAAACCCTTGGCGTTTTCTATTTCTGGCTATAAAGGGGAAGTACAGGATGCGCTAAGTTCTGGGGATGACGTTTTCACTTCTCTAGTAGGGGAAGCAGCTAGATTAGTTGATTTAGCTTTTCAATCCGCGAATTTAATTAGTGGTGTCATTGGTAAATCAGCAGTCGCTACTACTAATGCCTTAGACTCTAATTATAAAGCGCAACAGCTTTATAAAGCTACTGCATTAGTGGCATCTAATGGAATTAAAAATTTTACTTTTGATAAATTAACTAGACAAGAAAAAGCTTTTAAACTGCTAAACGAACATTTTGAAAACCATACGCTCTTTACTGTTCAAACACCATACGGTAGATATTCTAATATGGTCATACAAGAATTAAGGGTAACACAAGCTGAAGATAGTAATTCGTATTCTGATTTTGAGTTAACCTTTAAGCAGATAAGGAAAGTGGCTACCAGTCTTCAAAGTATAGCAGATGCGAATAGTAATAAGGTTTCATTCACTGGCGGTAAAGCAACGGACGGCACAGTTCAGAGTTCTTCAGCAGTCGATAAAGGAGTTGCAACTTGAAAAAAATTGGCGGGATTGGTAACGAAGATCTCCAATCTATAAAGGTTACTAAATTTGATGGGACGCAATATGAACTAATATTAAATTTTAGATTTGCTACAAATTGCTGGTATATGACGGTAATAGATAGAGCGGTAGTTATTAAGAATATAAAAGTAGTCACATGCCCAAATCTATTAAGACAATTTGATTCCTATTTTGACTTTGGTATTGCTTGCCTAACTGAGAACCTTGTAGATCCGAGATTTATTGATGACTTTCTTTTTGAAAGATCAGTACTATATACTTTAACCCCAGAAGACGTATTAAGTTATGAGGAGAGTTTAGCAAATGGTTAGCCTCCAAGATAAGAATTTGATCTACGATAATAATGAAGCGCCAAAATTGGGGTACGAGCTTCTTATTCAATTAGAAACGAAATTTAGAGTTGATGAAAGCGATTATTACGAGGTAGTGTCGGTTTATAACGGGGCATATCCCACACAACCTAGCAAGCATATAACCGTAGCTAGATATTCTGCTATGACTATAAAAGAAAAACAACAGATTCTTCATGATATCCGATTAAAAGAGTTAATGAATCCTAACTATCTCGTTATCCGTGATCCTTTAACTATAGAATTTAATGTTACCCGATTTCCATATTCTGCAAGCATGTGTGAAGCAGAAATTAAAATTTTTAACTTGAACCCTGCTTCTCGGCATAAGATTCAAAAATTAAGGCAACTATCTTTACCATTTAGAGTGGTTGAATTTAGGGCCGGTCCAGTAGCGAGAATAGCAGCTGTATCTAGCGAAGCAGCAGCGAAACCAACTGAAGAAGGCCTTCTAGGTTTTGTAAAAGAGTCTTCTAGTACTAGATTACCTTTAATAGCGAAAGGGTATCTGTTCCGGGCCTTCTCAGAAAATGATAGTACAGATGTGGTTACCACTATAATTTTTCAAGGTAATCTTGAATTAGTGGCCAATGCTATATATGCTAGAGGTCAAATTGCTAAAGATGTTTGCGGTAACGCAGATCTTTTAAAGACTTATAATGATAGGTTTGGCTCAAATGAGTATCTACCAAAAATTAAATATGGGGATGTGGCCAGAGAAAAATTAGGGAGAATTAGGCTACCTGATAGGTACACGCCACCTTCAAAAAATAAATACAATATAGACACTGACTTTATAGATTTAGCTCCAGCAAAGGTTTCAATAGGAATAGATAATTTAGACGCTTTCGTTTATCATGATGATGACTTTGCTCCTGGAGGGTATGATAAAGTGATAAGCATTGATACAGGACTATTGTCTACTCCTATCATAGAAGAAAATATGATAAAGCTTAAAATGATGTTTGAACCTAGAATTATTATGCTACAAGCGATAAAGTTAAGTTCTATTATTTATAGAGGATTATTCGATAATAAAAAATTCAAAGTAGTAGGTATTGCGCATATGGGTATGCTCTCAGGTGCCGTGAGTGCACACTGTACGACAGAGTTAACGCTACAGATGGGAGAGGATCTTTATGATACAATATCAGGTTTAGATCTAACTAAGTTTATAGAATGGGATGCAGCGGTGTTAAGAAGGAGTGGGAATTAAATGGTACTAGATACGTCAATAGTCAACCCTAGCATAATTACGGCTCTAGAATCGTTAAGAGCGCATATAATGTCTTCTCTTTTTTGTCACCATATAGGCATTATCGATTCTTTCAATCCAGAAAATCAAACTGTTGCAGTAAGGATAGCTTATAGTTCGCAGACCTCCGCAAAGCAACAAGAAAAGATTTTTGTAGATCCTTTTCAAGATCATATTGAATGTCCAGTTATTTTTATATCAGGCGGCAAAGGTGCGCTAACTATGCCCATAGCTAAGGGTGATTATTGTTTGCTACTTTTCAACGACGTGGATATTGATAATTGGTGTACAACAGGTGATAACGTAACGCTAAATACTGGTAGAAGACATGCTTATGCTGATGCCATTGCGTTAGTTGGACTACTTCCAAAGTTCTACCCTATGGATGATTATTCTGCGGATAGAGCCGAATTTAAATATGATCAAACGGTGGTATCTCTAAAAGAAAAGATACGCATAAAGAATCAGAATAAAAATCTATTAACAATACTTAACAATTTTGTTTCTAAACTATCTACACTATCAATGACCATAACTGGTTCTAATTCTGGCGGTGCCGTAGTTTTTGGCCCTGCTGTTTTTACCACTAATGGTAGTGATTGGAATAGTACAATAATAGGCTTCCAACAAGAATTCTCTGATTTATTAGAGGTGTAACATGATAACTAGAATTATAGATGGAGAAACTAACGATTGGATTTTTGGAAGAGGTAAGCAAGGTTACTTAGCAGAAGACAAAGCAATTCAACAAAATGTGAAAACCAAATTACAGAGCTTCATCAACAATTGTTTTTTTGATATGGGGGAAGGTATTGATTGGTTTTTTCACTTAGGGGCAAAAAATCCTGAAGGGCTTCAATTGGCCATTGTAGATAAAATTGCTTCACTTAGCGGAGTGACTGACGTACAATTAGTTGAATTTGAAAATACTGATAGAATGGCCAAGATTAATTATCAGTTAAGTACTGTATGGGATAAAAACATATCGGGTAATATAACAGTTTAGGAATTTATATTATGACAAATACAATAGATGCCAACGGATTAATCTTAAAAACCAACGATCAAATATTTTCAGACCTTTCTAACGGTATGAAAGATATATATGGTGATGATATTAACTTAGCTAGTGACACCCCAGATGGGCAGTTAGTAGCATTAATAACCAATGCGGTACAGGATGTTCAATCATTGATACAAGATACATATTCTTCGTTTGATCCTGATCAGGCCATAGGTTCTTCTCTGGATAGCCGTAGTGCTTATAACGGTGTTAAACGGCAAGCTGGTTCTTTTACCCTAACACCTTTTCAAGTCACTGTTGATAGATCAGTTAACCTTGCAGGTTTAGACGCTTACCTAAATGATGAACTTGGCACGGGTTTCTCAATTGCTGATGCCGCTGGTAATCTTTTCATATTAACTGAATCGACTACCATTTCAACAGCGGGGACTACCACTCTAGTCGCAAGAGCACAATTTAAGGGTGCCATTGCTTCTACGCCTAACACGCTAACAACTATAGCAACTCCTCAATTAGGGGTTAAAGCAGTCAATAACCCTACTAGCTATTCCTCCTTAGGTCTAAATTCTGAATTAGATTTAACGCTAAGAGAAAGACGAAAATCTTCTGTAGCCTTAACAGCTATCGGATATTTCGACGCATTAACAGCTCAGTTATTAAACGTCGCTACTGTCACATTTGCAAAAGTCTACGAGAACAATACCCCAAGTGTTTCTGTTGAAGGTATTCTTCCTAATGGGATTTGGTGCATTGTTGAAGGTGGAACAGATGACGATATTGCTCAAGCAATCTACAGAAAAAGAAATATGGGCGTACCAATGAAGGGTAGCGAACAAGTAGTTGTTACAAGAGCTGATGGTTCACTATTCAATATTAATTTTGACAGAACAGCAACACAGAGTCTTTATATAAACTGTTCTGCCACTTCAATAAGTGGTGTTACGGTAGATACCACAACTCTAAAATCAAGTTTGGTTAGTAACTTATCATTTGATGTTTATGCTTCTTTTAACGTGAACCAATTAGCTGAACAGATTTTAGCAATTAACCCCGATGTACTTGCTACTAATCTTGGAGTATCAACAACAGGAACTACTTATTATTCAATTGTGACTCCTCAAGCTAAGAATTATAGGTTCTCTTTACAGGCCAGTAACATAACAATCACGGTGGTGTAACATGGCAGATATTAATTCAAGTGGTACTTTCTTGGCCGTGGACGGATCAGCAAAAGTAATCCAAGCTAGCAAAGCTGGATACCATGGAGACTTTGCGATCACTGTCGATGTAACTACCAACGCCACAACATTTGTCGCTGCTTGGAACGCGAATACGAGATATAGCCACAAGCAGATAGCAATCGTAAGTGAAGCCACTACAGCGAGTCCCTTAAGACCGCAAACGGTAACTTTAGCTGGTGGCGCGAGTAGAGAAGATGATATCATTAGTTATTATAAAGATCGTTTGATCGCTCAATATAAACTATTACCAAAAGCAAGAGAAACAGTAGATTTATTCTGTAGAGCAGTTTATTGCAATCTTCTTCCTTTAACTGTAGAAAATGCCTTTGATATTGAAACCGCTGTCGGCGTTCAACTAGATATGATAGGGCGAATCATAGGTGTTACGAGAGACACTTTCTTAAGTGGTACCTATGCAAGTCTTAGCGATACTGATTATCGATTTATGTTGAAGATGAAAATTCTAAGAAATCAATTAGGTTCTACACTTTATGATATCGACACTTACTTTTGGACTTATTACCCTAATGTCTTTAGTGTTTTTGATCACAAAGATATGTCTATTAGCTTCATGGTTAACAGCGTAAACGTCCCTAGCAATTTAATAAGGATGTTGTTTTCAAAAGATCTTATGCCTTATCCTATGGGCGTCATTAGAAGCTACATAACTTATATTCCACAACTTGATAATATATTTGGTTTCCTAACTAATACAAGCGACACAACTTTACAAACTGGAATAGCTGGTTTCAATAGCGTGTATTCGTCAGATACTACAAGTTATTTTTTAAGTGAAACAGATGCTTTAGTTATATAGAGGATTTTATAATGAGTAAACTTACTAGGTTTTTTCACAGAGTTTTTGGGTCGGGCGCGAATAGTACACAGATGGCAGTGTTTGGTTCTTATAAGAACGGCGCTACTCAGATGACTACTGATGCCTCTACAGTAGCATCGCTAGCGAACTGGTTAGTAGGGCTACCAAGCGGTGTTGTTGGAAAAAACGCTCCTATAATTGAGGAAGTAAACGGAGCGCTATTCCACACTAGCCGACAAGTTGCTTATCTATTACAGCAAGGTATTGCTGAATACAATAGCGAAACTGAATATTACACCGACAGCTATGTGACAGCAAATAATTTGGTGTACCGATCAATTAGGGATAATCATATTGGTTACCCTGTAACTTCATTAACAACTTGGAAAATCTTTCCTGATAGTTCTTTACCTAGCTACGCCACTACAACCGCTTATACTACGGCAAGGGGGGCTGCTGTTGAAGGAGCTAAGTTTTATAACTCTACAACAAAACGATTCATGAGCTACTTAAATAGTTTATGGAACTATGACGATGAAAATTCAATTATACCGAGCTACGCCACAACGACAGCTTTTACGACTGCTAGAGGTGGACCAGTAGAGGGGGAT